>JAABUW010001172.1_pt1 | contig 45960 bp, 33 predicted proteins | sample 5560081 | NCBI WGS metagenome assembly JAABUW01 (sample SAMN10711882, study PRJNA513363) | rock metagenome | isolation source: Antarctica rocks | place: Antarctica: Victoria Land, Knobhead sud | reverse complement strand
CGCATTCATGGCCCATAGATATGCGCATACATGGCAATTACTGCTGCCATAGATACGCGCATACATGGCCCATAGATATGCGCATACATGGCCATTACTGCTGCCATAGATATGCGCATTCATGGCCCATAGATACGCGCATACATGGCCCATAGATACGCGTATATATGGCCATTCTTACCCCCATAGATGCGCGCATACCCCCATTTATGGCCTATACATACGCGTATGTATGATGTTCCATGATCGCCCCTATCGACGGCAGCGACCCCCCGGAACCACCCCTAACGCCAGGAACTTTTGATTCCCGGATTCAATCGATTCGCGCGAAATCTACGCGGGGGTAACGCCCGGGCTGTGCGACACCGGATATGTGGCGACGTTTTGCCAGGTATAGTTACATAGTGCGACAGCGACAGCGATAGAGCCTTAGCCATAAATGGAGGCCTCGGCCATAAATGGGGGCCTTGGCCATGAATGGAATGGCGCCATGGCCATGAATGGAATGCGCCATGGCCATAAATGGAATGCGCCATGGCCATGAATGGAATAGGGCCATGGCCATAAATGGGGCCATATATAGGGGCCATACATGGGGGCCATATTAGTGGCGTATTCTAAATTTAGGTATTCTTACGAGCCAAAAACATTCTTAGGAGCGCGCTAGATTCTCAGGAGCGCTCACAGGGACTAATAGCGCTCGAGAGTCAGGATATAGTATTACCCCGCTTAACCAAACTCAACCGGCTCACGTGCGCTTATAGCGCTTAGAGCCTACCCTACACTTTTATAGATATCCTTAACTAGAGAGTAGATATAAGAATTCTTCTACTAAATTTTAAAGAGTCGAGCTCTAATTTTAATTATAATATTAAGAAGAGATTTCGTAATTATAGATTATCTTATTACTAGGATTATTAAGATATTTCGTAGTATAGATATAATAATAAAATCCGAGAGCTAAAGCTCCCGTTATAGCGTAGTAAAGGTATATAATAAAAGTAAATATAATAGAGGGTATCGTAAAAGCTAGTACGTTATCGCTAAACCGACGTAATTAAAATAAATATATCACGTATAGTCTTAAAGTCCGCTTTACTAGATCTAGTTACTAGTATTCGGTTACTATATTATACTATCTCCTAAAGAGTCTAACGGTATTAAGAGCGACTTCGACTTTCTAAACACCGCCCGCCTTTTTACTATTTTTTTTGTACGACGCGGTCGCTAATCTTCGTATCGATGAAAGTTTAAAATCTTAATATAAGCGTAACTTAAACTCTTTTAGATTTCGGTTCTAGTTTTATTACTATCTTTATCTCGGATATCTACTTTAATTCTATTAAATATATCGTAGAAATCTAGTATAATATCTCTATTAATCGATTCTGAGTAAGGATTATCTAGATATAACTTTATTATAATTATTGAATTATAAAAAAAATCTATTTAAAGTTAGAATAAATAATCCTAAAATAAACTCGAGTTATAAACCTATTATCTATATACCCGCCGGGCTATTTAATAATATATATATTTAATATAACTTCGCGATATAGGTGAAAACTACATATATAGTATACGTATCGAATTCCTTCTCTATCTCGTCGTATAGCTTATCCTCCCGAATATTCGATAGTATTAATTATATTAGGAGTAGTTTCGTTACCTATTATTAAATTTATTAACTTATTTTATAAAGATAAGATAATAGATATACCTTTATACCTTTAATCACCTCGTATTTCCACGAAGAAATATTTAACTATACTTTTAAACGTACTTTCTTATAATACGCGTCTTCGACCTTAACTTTATATCCGATATAGTCTATTATTATCTTTTTAACCTATAACGGAGAAGGTTTAAGATATCTAAAATATAATATACGTATCTTAAGTTTTACCTTATTCGATAGAATAGTCTATTACTTTTTATTAATAACGAAACGGGGAGTAGGAAGTATAGGTAGAGGAGGAGAGACTTCGTTATCTATAATTACTAGGGTTATAACTATAGGATCTAGATATTATATAATAACATTAGTATTTAATAGGTAGGAGAGAGTAGAGTTAAATAAAACTCGAATATCTATTTATAGAGGACGTCGAGGCGAGAGCTAAATTAAATAAAGCCTGAATTTTTATATATAGAGGGCGTTTCTAGTAGTTAATAAAAAGATAAATATAGAAGTTAAGGTACGGGGAAATCGGTAATTTATAATATACTACGCTATACCGATATTAGATATCGTATTTTAGATAAGTCGTTTTACTATATTATAAATATTAGTTTATAAACTTAATTATTATACTATATATTACGATCTATACGTTTTTAGGCTAAGGTATATAAAACTAGATATAATTTTACGAGAGTATATTAGAAATCTAGGTATACTACCCTAGAAGCCGGCTTAATAGATACTAGTTAATATCCTAGGATCCTATTAACGCGAGCCTAGAGAGAAATATATTTATAAGATATTATAGATCGTCCTCTACTTTCCTCGACCCGTAGCTTAAAATATACTATTTAGAATAAAGTATAAATAACGGTATACTAATTCCTATTATTATTATATACTTTTATTTCTCCGCTTCTTTTTAACCCCCGTTAACTTTATTTTAATATTCTTTTCCCGCTTTTATATTTATCCCTTTCGATCTCTACTTATTACTTTTAAGTTAAGCTCGTTTTTATTAATCTCTACTCTTTACCTTTAAACTAAATTTATCTCCCTCGATCTCTACCTATTACCTTTAAATTAAACTCGTCTCTATCGATCTCTACCCTTTATCTTTAAGTTAAATTTATCTCCCTCGATCTCTATCTATTACTTTTAAGTTAAGCTCGTCTCCCTCGATCTCTATTTATTATCTTTAAACTAAGTTATTTCCCCTCGATCTCTATTATTTCCCTTTATTCTCTACTACTTCCCTTTATTCTTAGTTATTTCCTCTACGCCTATACTTCTTCCCTTTATTTTCTACTATTTATTATTTTCTATACTTCTTTACTTACTCTACTACTTACTTTTATATTTTATCTCGTTTTATCGCGATATTTTTACTCTTATTACTCCCCGTAGTTCTCTTATACCTTATCTTAGCTTATCGAGGGCTTTACGCCCGAGGGCGATCGGTATAAAGAGGGTATTTTAATATTATTAAAGGCGACTAATCGTAATAATTTATACTAGAGCTTTAGAGATAATAATAAAGGCTATATTCGGTAACGACGGGGAAGTAGAAATAAAAGGTAAAGGTAGTAATAAATAATAAACTATATTATTAACTCTTTAATATCTAGAATAAAGTATATAAACCTATGAAAGAAGTAAATAATCTATATATAATAATAAAATTAGAGTAGTACTAAGAGCTATTAATAACTCTGGGTCTAATAATAATAATAATAATAATAATAATAGTTCTTCGATCGGAAGTAAGGATTCGTAATTCTATAAAAGACGCGGAAATATTCCGCTTAAAAATCCCTATATCTAAATACCCGTGGCTTATATAGGTTATAAATATATAACTTAATTACTACTAGCGATATATTTAAGAAGGTTTAATAAATATAATAAAATTATTAAAAATAAAGTAAGTTTATTAGATATTAAAAAGTATACGAATCCCCGGCCGGCGAAGCGGCGAAGACGTAAATATATATAGAGGTACGTTTTCTAATACTATCTAGAAATCTATATTAATTCGAGTTATATACTAGTCTTATAACTACTCTAAAGGAGGAAACTTCTACCGCTATATTAAAAATAGAGATTACTTCGGTATACTCGAGAGCTTTTAAATAACGGGTTATTAATTAGTTAAATACTAGGTATAAATTACTAAAGTTAATAATAGATATAAATATAGATATCGTATCTAATACCTAGATTTTCGATAATAAAGTATTATTTATACTACTAGATAATTCTCCGCGAACTCTAACGAGATCCTTCCTCTCTATATTATTTATAATATTTATTATTAGGTATAACGAGCTAAACCCCTTAATCTTTATTAATCTATATATAATATACTAGCTCGATAATTAATAGATTTAAAGATTATTAAACCTAGGGCTTAATAGCTAGGAAACCCTATAAAGTATAAATAAATTTAACGAAGCGGAAGAATATATATAAAGAATAATTAACGTTAATAACGAAATCTTAAACGATGAAATACGGCTAGATTTATATATATAAGAGTTTAACTATAATATAGAGTACCTTCTAGGTAACGGGAGAATTAAGATTAAAAAACCTAATATTAATATTATTATTCACGCTCCTATTTAATTTAATCCTATTATGATATCTATAGCTTTATAGCCGATATCCGATATTCTTAACTTATATTTATATAATACTTATATAGCCTCTTTATTTATATCTAGCGAAGTTTCTATAAATTTACTCGAGCTCTAGCCTCCCCGTTACCCCGAAGATACTAAAGATAATATCGTCGGTATACTAGAGCGTCGTTTAGCTCGCGAGATATCTAATTTTATATTTAACTTTACTATCTAGTACGAAGTTAAAAGTATTACGCGTCTCGACTATATTTCTTTACGAGAGGTATTATTTCTTAAAGGCGAAGTAAATATAAAGGAGCTCCTAGCGCGTCTTTTTATACTATAATCTTAATTACGAAATAAACTTCCTCTCCTATTATTAAAGAGATTAAAGATACTTATTAAAATAGAAAAGATACTATCTAATACTTCGGGTATAATAGTAGATATATATTATTTTAATCCGAGGTATTTAGTTACGATATTACTAAGTACGTAGGCTAGAGACACGAAATTTCATTTTAATATAGCCGATATTATTAAAAGCCCTATTAAACTCTAGTATAATTATTATTAGAGATTAAGTATACGAATATACTCGGCTAATTACGTAAAGTACCTTTACGATTAGAGTCTAATTATTCTATTAGATTTCGTCCGGTATAATAGAATGAATTTCGCTCGTATTTTCTTCTTCGGTCGAGATAAGCGATTAAGTTCTATTATTAAAAATAGCGTTCTATTATTTATATAAAAAGTAGTTATGAAATTAATACTCGACGAATTAAATTCCTTAGCGATAATCTTAATCGAAGATAACCTAGTCGAGCTTTAGCTTGAAAACGTCGAATATATTAACTATATCGTAATTAAACGTACTTTCGAAAAAGAAGATCGAAGGATAAATACGTCTATTAGGACCGTTCTTAACCGTTCGCGTACTAAATACCGCTCTATTAATTAATTATTTATTATTAAGGGAGAATTAGAGCTATAATACTACGGACGTTCTAAAATCACCGAGATTTTATAAGCGAGTATCGTTTTAATTCCGTTAATTTACTTTATCGACGACTTCGGCCTATATCGTAATATATATTATAGTTTATACGGAATTTACGTTACTACGGCTACCCTAGGCTTTTAAGAACGTTAACGGACTCGAAATATTTATCCTATTACTTTAGAACTATACGGCTCTAGTATAAATAACGTAGTTAAAGTTATTAAGGGCGGCTTTAAATTACTAGAAAGAGGTTATCGACTCCGTATTTACGAAGAGGTATAGATAATTTAGGCGCCGATCCTTATATTTATAAAGAATATAAAGTCCTAATAGGAAGTAACTAGATTTCTCGGACCAACTATTAATTTATCCTATCGTATATACTACGCGGACTAAGATACACGTAACGATATAATATTTAATATCTATATTTCTAACCGGTATTATTATTAAATACTCTATAAAAGAGCTCGCGGAGCCTCTATAGGTATTACGTAGCGAACGGTTTATTTTAGAAAATATAATTTAGCGATAAAGTCTTCTACTTTATAAATTATAATACTAGCTCTAGATTTAATTATAAATCGGCCGGGTAACCCCGCTTATAGCGAATTCGCGGGGATAATTAGAAGAATTATACTCGTACTCTATAAGGATATATTTATTAAATAAGTACTCGAAGATTTTATAATCTAATTCCGTATATTTTTATTACCTCTAGGCTAGGGACAAATTTAATCTCCTACTACGTATATAAAGTCCTAGACGATATCGGAGTACGTAAGAGTTTCCGTAATCGTTCTAATTCTTCTACGAAAGTAGCCTCTACGTATATTATATAACGAGTAGAATATAAGGCCGCGTTAATAGCGTAACTATAGTATACCGATTAGAAATCGGCGAGTGAATAGGTTATTTTCTTCCTCGGCTAAATAGTTAAGAGTAATAATATAATTACCTCTATATATTTAAGCGTGTAAGATCGCGCTTCGCTATCGTCGACTATCCTCGAAGCTAGGCTAGGATTTCAAGTTATAATAAATATAGTAGTAACTATAACGAGGAAGAAAACTAAATAGGCTAAGTTAAAAAAGAGAAGAAGTAAAGCCTAAACTATATTCTTAGAGTCTGAATATTAGTTTAGCGCTAGAGTAAGTTAAGTAAATTAAGCTAGTTATAATATATTTATTATATTTATTATAAATATAGCGATAACTCTACTAGAAGTAGTTATCGAGGATAAAATAACGGCTTTACTAAATGTTTATACTATTTTATATTTTTTAACTTTAATAAAGGAGTATAGATTATTTTAAAATATAAACGCCTTACCTAAGGAGCGAATATATAAGTAAGTTTCTAATCTCGGCCTTTATTAAAGGTATATATTTATCGCTAAATATATTATTATTTCTAGATTCTTTAAGGCCATAATTCTTTTTATTAATTATCGTAAAGTTAAATATTAACTCCTTATTAAATTATACGTTTAAATAATAATTAGACTCGGCCATTATATACTAAATATATCCAAAGGTCTTAGGTAGATAATATAGTTTTAATTATCTATTATAAAGAGCTCTATTAAGACTCTATAATAACTAATCTTAAAACCCCCCTTCCGCCCTTAAAGTAGATTTCCGAACTATTGGCGCTGACGTTAAACGGATGGCTCGTATACCTTAATTTATATATAATAAGGGAACTACCAACGTTAAGTAGAAGAGGATATAGACCTATAATAGGGTCAAAGACGGGTATATAGTAGATTTATAGAAGGGTATGTAGCAGCTTTATAGTAGGGCTATAATTAGTAGTATGATAGAGCTCTAGTAGGGTAGGTAATAAGGCCATTTACGGCGTATACCATAGAATAGGTTAGAATGGGGCATACCATGGAGTAACAATGGAGCATGCTATGGAGCAATTATGGGCATGCTATGGAACCATAATGGGGCATACTATGGAGCAGGAATAGGGCATACTATGGAGCAACCATGCGGCATGCTATGGAGCATCAATGGGGCATACTATAGAGCATACCATGAGCAGCAATGGGGCATACCATGGAGCATACCATGAGCAGGAAAAGGGCATACTATGGAGCAATAATGGGGCATACCATAGAGCAACAACAGGGCATGCCATGGAGCAGGAAAAGGGCATACTATGGAGCAACAATGGGGCATACCATGGAGCAGCAATGGGCCATACCATGGAGCAGCAATAGAGCATGGCATGGAGCAACAATGGAGCAACAATAGGGCATGCTATGGAGCAGCAATGTGGCATACTATGGAGCAACAATGGGGCATACTATGGAACAACAATGGGGCATACCATGGAGCATACCATGAGCAGGAAAAGGGCATACATGGGAGCAGCAATAGGCCATATATGAGAGCAGCAATGCGCGCCTGTATGGGCCCATATATGGCCATATATGGGGGCAGCAATGGGGCATGCACCAAGGCAGCAATAGGCCATACATGCGCGCCATACATAGGCCATACATGAGGTATGCTATGGAGCATGCTATGGAGCAACAATGGGGCATACCATGGAGCAACAATAGGGCACGCTATGGAGCATATCGTGGAGCATACCATGGAGCAACAATGGGGCATACTATGGAACAACAATGGGGCATAGTATGGAGCAATAATGGGGCATACCATGGGGCATACCATGGGGCATACCATGGAGCATACCATGGAGCATGTCCTGGAGTAATGCTTGCCCCATTGTTGCCCCATGGTATACCCCATTGTTGCTCCATGGTATGCCCTATTGTTGTTCTATAGTATGCCCCATTGTTGCTCCATAGTATGCCCCATTATGGCCTATTCTCTAGTATATGCCCTATATGGCCCTATTACCTACCCTATCATAGCTCTATAAGACCCCTATCAATAGTTCTACTATGAAACTACTACATACCGGTCTATACGTCTACTGCATACCCGTCTTTGGCCTATTATACCTATTCTACTTGATGTTGGTGGTTGCCCCGCCCAAATAAAGTGTGCGGGCCATCCGTTTAGCGTCAGCGCCAATGGTTCGGAAATCTACTGTATGCAAGATGCATGGCAGGGGCTAGCTAGAAGCTTTTTAGAATGTGAATTCTAAGTTTGACACTGAGTCATAGAGCCTCGACGATTTACGGACCCGATTGCTCGCAAATCATTATTGATCGACGCCTGGATATCAGTATGTTGCTTTTGATTATCTAAACTGAGGGTTCGTCTGATCAGCGGCGCGCAAAAATAAAGTGGTAGTCACATGACAGTACTACTGTTACTTGATGAGGCACGACATTCACCTCTCTAGATTGAATCTTGCCTCGGTCGAGGCTTAGCGTGGCTGCGGAAATCCTTGCGGTAGAGATTATCCAGAAATCACGACGATTTAATCGAGCGGGGGAAAAAACCATAGGAATAATTACTAAACCCGACCTTATTAACGAAGGTACGGAAAAGCGAATCGCTTTACTAACGAAAAACGAGGATACGACCAAGCTGAAGCTCGGGGTTTTTTTAATGAAAAACCTAACGCTCTCGGAATTAGCGAGTGGAATCACGTCCGCGTAAAAGCGAGAAGTCGAAAATCGATATTTCCAGTACTCCTCATAAGGGGAATACTTTAGAATTTGAGGATAGAGTGTATAGAGATTATATTACTATAAAAGTTCTTATAAAATTGATTGGATTAGTATATTAAACGAGAGCTTCCGAAGATCTATAAAGAGATAAGAAATTTAAAAGAGAAATAGAGTAATAAATTATAATTTTATAGAACGACCGACTAATAGTTAAATACCTTCGGATATTTCTCTCTTGTCTCGTAATATAGTTTTATAATCTTACTACTTCCGTTCTTTATAGTTATTATTATAAAATTAATCTATCCTTCTTTAATAAAAACGGAGTCGAAATTTATTTTACAAGGTTTCGGACCCTTATATATCGTCTAAACTCTAAATATTCTAACTATATAAAGGAAAACGGATAGAAGAGAAAAGTCGTTAACGAGAAACCCGATAAAGATTCGGAATCTATAGAGTCGGAGGAGGAAGATTAATTCCTAGTAACGGAACGTAAAATAAGAAAGTAGGTCAAAAAAGTACGTAGTATATTATAAAGATTATTAAATAGATCCTGAATATAGATTAGATATATATTAATAATAGAGGGAGGGAGTTACTAGGAAAATATAATTACGTTCTTATATCCGAGCTATTTTATATCTAATCGAGTAGATAGTATATTATCGCCGACGACTACTTAACGAGCCTCTATAACGAGATCGAAGTATTCGTAAAAGTAGTCCTTAACTATATTATAAGAAAGAGTTAGATACTAGCCGAACTTTTAGAGATAATAAAACTTTAGTTATAAAAGAGTAAGTACGCCGCGGACGAGGAGCTTTCGAAACTCTGCTAGGACGAAAAATAGCAGCCAATTATTTATAATCACTACTATACTGACAATATTCAAATTGCTCGTCAAGAATCGACGCGGAACCTGATTAAAAAGGCCATGACTCAGGCTTCGGCCCAGGACTGGAACGGTAAACTTCATATCAGCAATAACACCGTTGATGCCGACAAGCTTCTCGCATCTTTGCAAAAACGCATCATCCTCGACATGGACGTGCAAGCTTGTACAGAAGCGCTAGCCGGGCCTTCGGCTTATTACAGGGCGAGTCCAACCCCCAGTGACCTTACGACACGCTAACCGACTCAGGTGGCGTTGAAAACATTTGTCGACAATGTGTGCCGGCAAGTAATCGAACGTCACCTCCTCAGGTCTCTGCCGACGATGTTTTGTCCAGAAGGTGTCGCTGCATATGGAGATGAGGATCTCGAACGCATTGCGGCTGAATCGCCAGAGAACATTGTGAAGAAAAAGGATCTTCGTGACTTGCATGAGAACCTCGGATGCAGTCTTCGGGACCTTTGCAGATAGCTATCGTGGTGTTTGCGGACGCTGCGGTTGCGGTCAAGTACGGGCCCCACGCTGCAATACTATAGTCGCCATGTATCGGTCAAAGCCATAGATTCCTAGATTAATTGTCCCTCTACTGGATTCACCCTTGATGAAACTTAGTGCAGGGAAGCAGGCCTAGTGAAATCTGGGAGAAGAGTGAGATTTTGGGATACAAATTCCGCTGTCGTGCTTCCTATATACTCCGGATATCAATAGCTGAAAACAAAGAAAATCGGGCTTTTGGGACTTTCATGGTAAAAACAATCCAAGGATGTACAGCACCAATGGATCGAGAACGCCTTTGGACGTCTCGCCATTTCATTGGAAGAAACAGTTTGGTCCTTAACATAGCCCCTCGGCTACCGATTGCACAGATGTTGGAATTCGTGAAAGAAGCTTCGGAAGACGAGACGAGCCTTTCGGAGAATCCATGATCTGCTCCGACTCAACCTTTTCAATGAGAAATTTCGTAGAAGGATCAATAGTTCTGTAGAAAATTCCGTCCACGATCTGTGTGGCAGCGTCACAGATCTCTCGAAGGAGAACACCTTCGTGTTCGTCCAAGATACATACGATGTTTTTGAATTCATCATCCGGAAGACATGATATCCTGAAATTAATGTCAGTCCAGTCGGAAAATAGGTAAAGAGAGTACTTGCATGGTGTCTGTAACCTTGCCAGCTAATCCGGGACTCGAATCATCTTGTGCCAACGGTAGTAGCCCGAGTATACCCTTGCCGAATTGAGATACTAATATATCCAATCGTCGGCCACTTCTCCGCAACCCTGTGATCTCGCGATACTTTTTGGAATAATCAGCACTGTCCGCATGTACCTCAGGGTAGACATCCTTCATTATTGATTTCGTGATTCTACTTTCGGCAGAATGTCGAGGATTACCTAATTCTCCTCTCGCTTGTGTTTCAACACTTTTCGCTGTGCTAACTATGAAATTGTCGATTGAGTTGCACAAGGGATCAACATTGTCTGTGAAGAGTCTGTGAATATGACACTTCTTGAGAAGATTTAGATACACTTCCTTCCCGCCTAGACCTTGGATTGTCTCGAGCCGCTTCGCGTTGGAGACCTCTCGCGCAATTTGCGGCGGGCCAACGTCAGGATCTCGGTATGCTCGAAGTATCTCCTTCAAACCAACTAACGATTCACAGCCGGCGATGGCGAAACTGAAGACTCTCAAAACGTTCGCACGACTATCCAGCTGGAGACTTGCAAGGCGGGTTTTAGTCTCTTCGCTGTCCACGAAATCACCAGGACAGGGCAATCCCAGCATCTCATACCTCGTTCTGTGCTGCGACATATAGGTTTCCAGACAAGCCGTTTCTTTCTCCAATAAAGGCCGGTCGCTAGATGATTTATTTTTAAAGCCTGCCTTTGTGATTTTTTGCCTTTTAGTCTTGATGGCGCCAGTCCGCTTCGGGGCAGCTCGTATCGGATCGAAGCCAGATTTCTGACGTGTAATCGAGTTCCCTTTCCGACTCCGGGACAGCCGGGTGGATGTTGCGGCATATACGTCTTTTGGTCGCCCAGAAGCCTCGAGGGAGGGTTCCCTCATCGTCGTTTGATGGTGACCAGCATCACATTCTGAGTGTTCATTAGGCCTCCTGTCGGAACAAGTGTGCATTCCAATGTCTTCAGGTCCAGCATTGTGGGTGTTCCCATCTTCGTCCATCCTGATATCTTGACTTCCGTGGCTTTGATGCCCATCATCATTTTGTGTGAGGTTTTCGAACGATAGATCTTGGCTATCGCCATGGGAAAATTCCATTTTCCGTTGTGCAACCGATGGGCAGATTGGTTGGAACATGCTGTCGAACTGCGTCTCAGATGAGACATCTTGACCGAGTGTTTCCCAACCGATTGCGGTTTCCGATAAACCTTCTGACATGACCGTTGTAGGATCCAGACCTTCTGCACCGTGAGGTTGAGTGATCCCGATCGCCCCCGAAGAGTCCTGTAACTCGTCCGTAATTAACTCACGGAATATGGTAAGGTAGCCATCATTGCCACCCGAGCAGTTTGGTTGCTGGTTCGACAGTACAGAAAGAGTCTGACCCTCTATCAACAAAGGGGTTGGCTGTTGAATGGGCAACTCCCTTGGATCTAAACAAGGTTCCTGCTCGGGAACCGCAATGCTAATCGTGGTTGCTGTCAGCCTTCTTCAAAGTATCGCACTTTGGCGACCTACCCTAGACGCCAAATGATTTGACGTGCGACTGTGTTACTTTGGTCCGAGTCCAACCAACAAGCACACACAATTGCACTGACTGCTAGACTCAAAACCGCTTGAGACGGCGGACTCCCGCTTTGACGTGGATTGCACCTTATGAACGGAGCGATCCCTGTAGCCTTTGCGACCTCCTCGCGGTGGCTTCTCGCGGCAGCAGACGTTATTTTCTTACTCACACCAGCTTGCAAATGTTAGTAGCTGCGTACCCCAACGGCGAAGACGGTTTTCACCTCGTGAGCATCCGGCCGTGAAAGCATTTTCGGCGAGCAGTAGCTCAATTAGTGACTCTCCCAGCTGAGCCATTTTTCTGTTGCCGTCGTAGACCTTCTCATCCGCACCCGCGGCAGTAAGTGCGAGCACTAAAAGGCTGATGCTCCTAAATCTATATTCAACAACATCTTGCACTTCAGCGAGACCTCTGGTCATTGCCATTGTAGGAAGAGTCCTTCGAATCTTGCTGGTGACATCAGACGGCACCTAACGCCGTACGATATTCGAATTCGCTTTCTAATGTTCAAACATCCGCAACTTCGCGTCTCGCAAGGCGCTAGTCTGAATCGAGTACTATCGGTCCTGAGGTTTTCGTAAGATCTTCTTTTGATCTAGCTTAGACTTACCTCGCTTGAAGATGTACGACTATGTTCAAAACCAGCCTCCCCCCCGGTCTACCGCTACTGCCCGTAAAAGACTCCAAGCCTTTTCCAGGCAATCGCTATTATTAGACTTCACACATTTCTATTCACAATATGGAAATATCACTGATGGTCAAAATAGGAGCCCTTTTTCGGGGTCAAACGCGTACCCATTTCTTTTCCCATGTTTCTGCCCATTCTACTTCTGCCTCTTCCCTCTCTTAATCACATTACAGATGGATCAAGATGCTACAGGGCCTTCAATAAACTATCGAGCTGGTTTAAAAATATTCCCGATGACCAGCCTACTCCTGTCAAGAAGGCAAGTATCGACATTGTTAGCTCACGCCTTAGGAATGATGCAATAGGGACTACGGAGGATGACGCCAAAAGTCCTGGCAAGCGCTAAGTATTGTAGTGGCTTCGTATATAATTGGCCCCCATAAGGGTTGCCCCACGCAAGCTTCTCGGGGAGTACGAGAGGGAAACCTAAGATTCTAGTTCCAAGGATAGCGCGCCTAAGAGATAGGGGGCTTACCCTAGACACCTCCTTAGACAGGCCACTAGAGCAACCCCTCCGAATTACTGGTCGTGGGCACTTCTACCCCAAAGACATGGGGACTCTTCAGGGGGCCACTAGCGCTTAGGGCTAGGGTAAATTTCTACGCTAGCCAGGACTTTTCGCGTCATCCTCCGTATTTAATTCCTAATACCTTCCACCTACTTCTCTCCCCAACACCTTCGCCACCTTTGTGCCATCTCCCGTTTTTTCCGCCTCTGTTCATCTTGCGTCAAAGCACGCAAAGGAACACAATTCCTCAGCGTTCCTTTTTACATCAGCCAATCGCCAAACGAAAATGCGTCCAATGGGTGGTGCGCTTCTGAAACGGTGGCATGGAATGTTGGGCCTATCGCGGCAATCACCGGCATCCTGGTACCGAGATCGACTTCGGGAGGAACTACGGGAACGACGGACCGCAAAGACACCCTGCCAGAAGCTCAGCGAGGCATCAGATGTCTTCTTTTCCAGCAGTCGTGCTCAGTACGATGGGTTTCCGACTCGGAAAATGCCCCCGTTTGTTACCTCTCGCCATGCCCTTGTATACGCGTATATGCTAGTAAAGTTCACTTTGCGCTGGCAATTCTACCGAACAGCCGCTATTATTTGTAACGCTCCTCATTACGACTCAGTGCGCGAAGTAGTGAATCCCAGCAAAGACGGGAAGCTTGAAGAAGTCGCTTCACGTCACCAGATTGACCCGGTGGAATTCAAAAGAGTTGGTCGCCGACTGCGACAAGTATGGCCTCTTCTCCCGTAGAGACGTGCTTTTGGCGAACCGTCAGACTCAGCCGCAGAAACGCAATCGGGAGGATATCAAAGCCATACAGCCAATGGCTTGACGCAAATCTCTCGGTCTTGTGTAATATTCGTTCACTTATTGCTTTATGCTCTGCCGTTTGCCGCTTCCATACCATGAATTCTCTAGCCCCACTTTCCTAGAGAGGCTGGTTGCATGCGTATAGAAAAGTGGGCTGCTGCAGCAGGGTTCTTTTACATACTGATTGGTTGATTGAGATAATGATTAGTCCGGCTTATTGAGTCACTTGCTTGCCCACAAAGAATGAGACGGCCTAAAAATCGATAGATATAACCAGTGCGGTCGACCTTCCATCTTGCCTCCATTTCACCTTACACGAGCTACATCTAGTAGCGAGACATCTCATCGATCATCGAATTGAGTCTCCTACTTGCCCTTCCTAGAAGACTAAGGGAGTTAGTATGATGCCTACCAATTGCGGGAACACATCGAGCAACATGCCGAGATCAACGGCGGATCTTCAGCCAAACCAAATTACAACCACTGAACTTCGGTCTGCTTCCGATCATAAAGCGGTAGTTGTCGGCTTATACGGAGTTCCAGGCTCTGGCAAAACGTTTGTGCTAAACCAGCTGAAACAGGAACTCGGACAGACGCATTTCGCGTTCTACGAAGGCTCCGAGATGATTGCCACTGTTGTTCCTGGCGGTCTTGACGCATTCCAGAGTATGGAAGAGCAAGAGAAGGCGCACTGGCGCGGGCGTGCTATCGACGCGATTGGAAAGAACTGCGCTGACAGCGGACAAGTTGCAGTTGTCGCTGGACATTTCATGTTCTGGTTAGAGGAGCAGGAAGCTGGATGGCCAGTGTACACCCAAAATGACTGGGAGATATTTACGCACATCCTCTATTTAGACATTCCCGCCGAGGTTGTGGCTCAACGTCATCTGGACGACACTGAAAGGAATCGCCCGTCCACATCGACAAGCCATTTGCACAAGTGGCAGCAGGAAGAAAAGACCCAGCTGCGCTATCTCTGCCGCCGTCATGGCATTCTGTTCTCGCTCGTATCTCCATATCCCACGCTGCTGAACAAAGTCTCGATGCTGCTACACGACTTCAGGTACCATACCGAGAAGTACAACCTATCTCAGGCCGAGAGCAGGCTAGATGATGCCGTTGTTGCTAGCCAAGGCCAGCTGGAGACAGTATTGGTTATAGACGCCGACAGGACGTTGGCTGCAGAGGACACTGGCGCGTTGTTCTGGAAGAGGGTCTCCAACTCGCGGCCGTCGGAATATGAAGCATTTACATTGAACGCGTTATTCGGTAGCCCTTTAGGTTACTCGTATACTGCTTTTCGCCAGGCCGTATTGCTGTATGAAGAGACGGCTAATGATGAAGAGTTTGATGCCCTTTGCCAGGACGTGGCGTCGGCGGTGACCATGCATCCCGAGTTTATGTCCCTGTTGCAACTGGTGGCAGAGCAAAAACATGTTGGCGCGGTGGTGGTCACCTGTGGGCTGCGTCGTGTCTGGGATAAGGTACTGGAGAGAGAAGGTCTATCTGAGAAGGTAAAAGTCATTGGTGGGGGACGCATTGCAGATGGTTTCGTCGTTTCAGCGGCAGTAAAGGGCGCCTTGGTTGCCCGTTTGCGAGAGGCCCACCACATGTATGTTTGGGTGTTCGGAGATAGTCCGCTGGACTTGGACATGTTGCGCAAGGCAGATCGAGCCATTATCGTGGTTGGTGAGGAGCAGACCAGGAGCAGGACCATGGATGCGGCCTTGACAAACGCCATGGACCATGACGATCTTCGGGCACACCAGACTGTGCTGCCAAGCAATGCTTCACCACGGCTAGATATTACCAAGCTTCCCATCATCGAGCTCACTGAGCCCGAATTCGTCGAGTCTCTCCTGTGCGGCCGATATACAGATGGTGGTCTTCAGGTCCTTTGTGCCACAGACAGGAACGCGGCAAAGCTGCTAGCAACGCCGATGCGCGATGCAGCTATTGCCGGCCCGGACCTAAGGGAAGCGCATCGCCGTGTCGGATGGTATCTGGCGATCGAGTTCCTGGCCGATGTGATGGGTCTCGAACCGTCTCCGATTCGGCATGTCCTGGGCCATCAAACAAGAGGCTACCAGCTTTTCCACGAGCAACAGACAACGATCGTGGCGCTAATGCGCGGCGGAGAGCCCATGGCTTCTGGCGTCAACGACGCCTTCCCGCTTGCCATGTTCGTTCATGCCAGCGACGCTGACAACCTCAAGCTCCACCATTTGCAAGGACAGCTCACAGTAATACTGGTAGATTCGGTAGTCAATACCGGCAAAACGATTGTTGAATTCGTACAGCACGTCCGCAAGCTTCATGCCACTATTCGCATCGTGGTAGTTGCCGGTGTCGTTCAGGCCCAGTGCGTTTCTGGGGGCGGTCTCACGCAGACACTCGCACGTCACGCAAAACTTCATCTTATTGCACTTCGCCTTTCCGACACCAAATTCGCCGGCAGTGGTACCACCGACACCGGCAACCGTCTATTCAATACGACGCATCTGCCCTGAATAAATCTCTTACGGCAGGTACAGGGTCGCATAAATAGAAATCAACTGGATGATCTCAACATCGTTCCCAGGTTCTGTACTGTGGTGAAAGAAGACATATACTCTGCTGCAGCGCGTTAAATTGATGAGGACCAATATGTTTCTGAGTTTCCTGCTCCACCTTTGGATCCCTTGATCTCGTCTTGCGCTCTTTGGTGCTTTGTGTTTGGACCGCCCCCCCTCAGCTCCAATTTTAGAGACACCCCTTCCCCCCTTCCTACGCTCCGATTCTGGCAATGGGAGAGTGAGGGACAAATTTATGCGCACTAGGTCCGATGAAGCTAATGCGGAGGTTTAGCGGAATCAGATCCTGCCGTCTGGTTGGCTCTCGTCCAGATAGGGCAGCCTAAAGTCCACGGTGATAGTCGGCGGTCAATCTACTTGTTCACCTACATCTGGTCCACGCACCTGTATCTGCGAGATGGCGGAGCAAGATTACTATAGCGCCGGACAGAATCCGCCATCATATACACAGGGCAACAACGGCCCACCACCCTCACAGCCTACGAACCATCAACAATCACAGCAAACCCCTCCACCACAGCCATGCCGAGAATTAGAAAAGAAGTATACATACCAAGAGGCTACGCGCCATGGAAGCAAGCCTGCAATAATCAACCCTACTACACGCCTCTATCCCCACGGGATAGTGTTAGTCCTGGGAGACTGCGCTTGGGAGAACCTGGCTCTAAGGAGAATTCAGCTCCTGAATACTTCCTTCGGGCAACCAGAAGGGTGCCAAATTTGTGACGAGCGAGGCAGATCGTTATCAAAATGCGGTCGCTGTTGTTTGCGTTGGTATTACGGCAAGGTGGGTACCGCGCAGTACCCTAAAGGGCTTGTAGCTTGCTCGCGTTAAAACAGGAGTGTCAAAGGGTGGACGGGGAGGAAGATGGCTATAAACAAGATTATCAAGGTCTCAAAGTGACCAAGGGATTTTGAACGCAAGACTGGAACGTTTTTGAGCTACATTCAATTTCTATTCTAGACAGAACACGACAGAGCCAAAGCCCCGAAGATGAGGGTGTTGCCAAACTTAATGAGCTGTGTTTGTTCATCTCTGGGGGAACATGATGGGTGGTTGAAATAGAGGAGCGGACGACCCTGCATTATACAGCACGCGAGTAACAATACACCCAAGTAACGTGCCAAAACCGACTTCCCTCGCCCAACTTAGTACTAAGCCATATTATGACTTTGGATACCCTCCCGTCTCCCAGATTAGGCCTTCGGCATCAAGTCGAGACCAGCTGTAGTCCCCATCAGATAGCTTGTATGGCAATCATATCCCACGTCAAATGAAGAACCATTGACTCCAACTTATTGAGTCTTTAACGTTGTTCGGAGATCGTCTCTTTGCATCTCCGCAATTTGATCTCATCCACGTTTGATTTCAAGCCGATCTAATGGCGTAGCTGTATTCCAGTGGAAGCTTTGAGCTCCAATTTATCAAAGCTCGTCGGTTCCAGGACCGTTGTCGTAAGATCTGAGTGATACTCACGGTGAGGGTTTTTCCTGGCACTGAACCGACCTGGCGTAGGCGACGTGTCTAGTGATGGGAGTAGTCGGGGTCGAGAAGGCCTGTTTTTGTTGTTGTGCGAACTATACAAGTTTACAACAAGGTCTTCCTCTTCCACGCCCGGCTCTATGCATTCGCTAATAAGTGTAATACTAGCCCCTTAAAAGACATTTCTTAGTGAGGGCGGTACGTTTGAGTATCCTTCGATATATTTCGTAGCAAAGAAGTGAGGGACTAACCCTTCACCGTCGTTGTCTTTGCCTTCTAGAACAGGCTCGGCTGTTCTTATGTTACCGTCCTCGTAACTATTATTTCACAGAATCGTACAGCAGGATTACAGATGATCAACCCAGTGAGAGAGGCGACGGAAACGCCGATCGAGAACCCGGTTGGCGGCTTCAAGCCGCTGATCGATATGATTGTTGACATTCTGAATGGTATTTTCGAGACGTAAGTTGAGGTTGTTGATGTTCTGATTGGCGGCGTCGAGTTCCTGGTTGAGGTTGTTAAAAGGCGCTGATGAAGGTTCTGATCCGCAGTATCAACACGCCGACCAAGGTTGTCGACAGTGTGATTGACAGTATTAAGTCCCGCATCGAGATCGTGAATGACGGTGTTTAGGTGCTGATTAAGATCGTTGACACTTTGACGGGTAATGTCAAGACGGTGACTGAAGTTGTTTATTTTCTCATTGGCGATGTTGAGATCTCTAGTTATGGCGTCGAGACGCTGGTCTAGGGCACCGGAATCCAATCCGATCTTACATCATTATTGCAATGGTCCATATGCATTCAATTTGTGAAGATCGCCTTACCATTCTGGCATGATATCATCTGCGTCTTGGTTACTCTAATCGACTCGTGTAACAAACTTTCCAAAAGACGAACTCTAAACTCGAGCGGATTGCGTAGACATTTGATTGCTTGTTATCTTCCGGCCATGCTCAAGACGCCGTATAAGACGTAGGTAGCCTTACATGTTTGAATACCACGTGGCTCACTCCCATTGGTAAGTCCGACCTGAGCCTGCAGATTGGATCTGCTGCAGGGTAGAAGATTGCTCGACATGTGTACGGGACATATGAGCTTCATGAACTGCTAGTAAAGTCGTAGGGTTTATGATACGACCAAGGTAAGTTGGTGCAGTGCGTCACCAACCCTCAGCGCCGTCTCCGTCCAAAATCTCGCCTTAATAATCGCTTGATCCGCTACTCACCTAGGTGCCAAGCTTTTGAAAAGAGAGCTGTGAATCAGACACCCACGGCACTAAGCTAAGAAAGGTGAAGGGGCTTGCCAGAAATCTGGTGCCAGCGCTGCGGACACAAGATCCGTTATCAAGATGTATTATATCTCCACTATTTACTCGCCTAGCCTCAATTGGAAGGTAATCACTTTTGTTTGTGGTCTAAAGATCGGACTCCTTACCGTACTGTATAGCAAAGTTAGGATGTGAAGTAACGTCTCGTTGGAATTTGGTTGGCGGGATTTCTTCGAAATGTCCCTTTCTTTTCCCCACTTCGCTTCCCTCGCTCTCGTTCTTCTCCGGCCCGTTTCGAGCCGCAAGATCACACTTAATTGAAACCCCCCCTGGGTGTTTCTGTCCTTCCTGCAGTTCACTCGTGGCTGAGGTGTCCACCGCGTAAAGCATTATGACGTGTTATCAAGTCTGGCAAGGTATCGATAGACTGTCTTTCGTCGAGAACGCTATACTTCTCGAGCTCAAATATCGTTCTCAAGGTAAGCCGGTCAAAACGCATTCTCCCAGTATCGAGAGAAAAGATCTTCTGGGTCAAGACAGCCGAGACTTTCTTGATGACTTCGCGCTTGTTGCATCGGGACCGGGGGGGCCAGAAAACGTCTCTGCCGCCTGCATGGAGATCAGCGAGAAGGACGACCAAATTCTAGTGCTGCGCGTGGCTAGAAATGGGGGTATCAATGATAAGATGCTCTGCCGTCTCAGGGGTACTATCCGGAGTATAATTGAAAACGTTACTGCAGGTTCGTCTGACCTTTCGCTCTAATCCTACACGATGTCTTCAAGTTAAGTTTAAATGAGAGCAGGAATGAGTGAGGACCAGACACGAGACGAAGCGCTTTTGGAAATCATTATGAGGAGCAAAAGTCGCCTTGTAAAACACACCAAGGTCTTGGAAAGGATGTTACGGTCCGTTGGTAGCCACGGCTCCAATCAACTCAATACGCCGCAAACCACCTTCCCAGGTGACAAAGCAGAATCGATGCAAGATATCGAGCTGCTTGGGAAATACTGCGACACGACGCATGAGTCCTACATGCGTCTGTGCAAACACCGTCTCAAGCAGCTCAAAGAGCTTATTCTTAGAATATCACTTTCGACCACGCCGTCAGACTCGCAGGATCTGGCCTCGTTAACGAAGCTCGCCTACCAAGTCCGTCGATCGTGCTCTTTCAAGCAGCTCGTGGCGTACAATATCGGCAAATCAGAGAAGCCTGGTGCCGCCGTCCCAGATCTGCGAGACCTAGTGGAACGCTTTGGACAGATATCCAAGTTCTACCGGGCTGCTATCACCTTGACGGCGTTCCTGGCGAAACTTCAGAAGCTTGGCAAAGGCGTTGAGATCAAAGCCACGTCTACCGAGAAGATTGAGATATCCGAATTAGCCTTCCGTACCGCTGCTCAGGTACGCCGCCGAGGTGGTAACCACTTCACCTCGAGCGGCGGGGCACAGATACAGAATATGATGAACCGCTGGCCGGCCTATCGAGAGCACGTAGAGCTTCAGCTCATAATATTCTATGAGCAGAACCATAGCCTCACCCTTTTCAGTCCATATATTGGATGCAACAAGCAATCATGCTACCTATGCTATAACTTCATAGCAGAGCACGGCCGGTTCGAGGTGGACGGCTGTCACCAGTCGCTCTACTCTCTTTGGACAGTTCGGGAAACCATATCCTTCGCGGACGAGGAGAGGGCGGGCGTCTTTAAGAGAGCTCTGAAGAAACTTCACTTCGACCTGGAGCAGAAGATTGAGGCTCAGAGACAGCCTCACTGGCGACGCCTAGGTTTCAGTACCCACAACGAATCCGTGGCCAATTTGTCACGCGTTTCATTGGCCTTCAGCGATCGGACTATCCAGGAGCCCTGCTCTGAGAAGCGTACAGATGATACGGTAGCTATCCCGGCTGAGGGCGGCTTTGGGGTCAACCCATTCAAGGAATCCTCCTTTGAATCTTCTATGGCCGATTTGACACCTGTACCAGAAGAATCTCCCGAGGAGATCACGGAGACCGGCGAGCCATCGAGGAGCGATGCGGTTTTACCGGACGAGAGCGTCGATATTGCTCATGGAACCTCTTACTCTGAAGAGAAGAGAGATGTAGTCGCGCCACAACCGCGCTCGCATACCGAGCCCCTAGCTCCTACGGCTAGCACACAGGCCGATCCAGTTCCTGCGCAAAGTTTACCGAGTATCTCGGTAGCCTGGCCAGTTACGGATGCTTCGGCAATAGACTGTTCGGAAGATGCCCTCAGAGAAAGCCAGGAATTACGAGTCCCTGATCAACCGCGAAGGAAACGTCGACAGCGTAACCGTAAAGGTCATCAGAGTCGTCATCCTCGGCTGCTGCAACACGATCCACGAGCGTCCAGGCGCTCGAATGGCGACGAGGGTTCCACCATAGACAAGGCAGTAACAAAGAAACGCGGAAACAAACCTACCACAACTCCCGACCAACGCAAGTCGCAGTCAAGCCGTCCACGATCAATGCATGACCGAGGACGAAAACGGCGAAGCTCACTCAAGCAGAGATTAAATGGAATAATCAAGGTATTATTGGCCGCCTTTGGGGGGTTGGAGAGACGGAAACCCAGACACAAGGAGAAGTCGATCCTACGCGGTAAAAGGATCGCCTGACGCGAGCATCGATGTTTTGAACTCATAGCACTCTTCGCACCGCAGCATAAAATTATGAAGATTCTTTAGCTGGAGAAGTCGATATCAGGACAATTGAGGAATGGCTCGAAGAGTGACCTATCCAAAGACGAAAAGCCTCCTGAAGACGCTGGGGAGAGCTTAAGTGAGCGTGCTGCTTGTTCCACATGCCCCTATCTTTCAGTCCACACTTCGTCACTGCTGCCCGCGCAAAATCAATGAGCATCACCCGCTGCGCTTCTTTATTCCATAGTAGATTTGGTGACCGACCTACCCTCTCAACGTCTATCTTCTGAAAAGGCACTGCGACAGAGGTCTCCCATGACACTATGACACCATTGTTACTCTCGGGTAAGCTGGAAGGGTTCGTGCTAGCTAATGATGATGGATTGGCTGACGTTCGAGGAGTGCTTCCTGTGTGTGGGGAGAAAGGGTGCTCTTGAGGCCCAACATCTTGATCGTAAATTCCTACGCCCGCCAGTGAATCATCGCTGTACACCCCTGTGTTACTCCTATCCCCTTACCGATGCTCTTGTTCGTCGTCTTTCGATACTGGGGCTCCTAGCAGATTTGGGGGACTATCCCCATAGGCACTAGCCACGTAGTCGCGCCATGGATTCCTACTACCAAGAGTAGAGACTTGTTTTTTTAAACAGTCTGAGGAGGACCAAAGTCAAAAGGACTGGGCGCATGCGAATGTGATGAGATTCCATTCCACGAAGGAGGAACGAAAGTAGGTTCGGCTAGAGGGTTTCGAAGACGGTTCACAGACGCCGGCAGGTCTTTCTCTTGCGCTTGAGTCTTCTCCGGCCGACAATTTGAATTTTCGTCTTGCCGTTCTCCTTCAGCATCATCTAAGTCAATGTTTTGCGGACTTGAATCCCTCTCTGGTAGAACGGCGAATGGAGGAGGTGATGGAGAACGCAGAAGTCCTGGTGGCGCGTCACCCTATAGTTCATCTCTCAGAGGCGAGGGGGCGCTATATGAGTCCTGTGCAGAAGGTGGAGCCTTAACGTTAATGATGCGTTCATTGTTACTCGTACTTGGGGACGGAGAGTGTGGCTGGCCTGGCACTACAGCACCAACCCTTGACGCAGTTGATGTTTGTGCGCGAATCGCAGGATCGTTCGTTGGTACTTTCAACGGATTGAACAGTTGTCTGTCGCGAAGGACACGAGTCCAAATCGGTCGATTGACTTTAGGATCCGATCTATGGATAGTAATAGATCCTCCTATCTCCCTTGTTGAAGGCCGTACGGCAAGAGTGGCGGCCATGAGTAAGGCCCAACAGCGTTACATCTCAATGCTGCACAATGGCAAGTGCTGGCAGTCTGAGGCGGATATTTTCACCAAGGCTTGCCTCTACCATCGAACAATGTCTTCAAAGAGCATGCTGAGCTGAAGAGTGGGCCGAGAGCAGTCTCAGCCTTTTGTCTCCTTCCATGCTGCCTTGCGCACGCTCTATTCCTTCTTGGTAGGTCTTGCCGGAGCAAGAGGGGCTCTCGGGGCTGTGCTGCCAGAGCATCAGGCTGGCACGGCGCCCGAAATGGCCTTTGTGCTCGAGCAGGTAAGCATATAAGATGACGGGTCGCATTGCTGGGTCAACAATTTCATCCCTTTCCGTTTCTAATTCCAGTCTTTCATGGGGCTGTGCCAGATGCACACCAACTTTAAGACGGGCGATACACCAATATTTCCTCCCAGAAACAGACGATTCATCCAGCCACTGGGTCCGCAATTGCAGCCATATATCAAAGATGTCTTCTGGCCACACTCGAGGTCTTTAGTTGCTGAATATGTGTCGCACTTCAAGTACTTTGAAAGGACGTTGGGAGTCGTAGCCTGGTCAAATGGCACTGTCAATGGCGAAGGATTTGCCATCAAAACTTATGAAGACCTTGCAAAGTTTGTGAGGTGTATGAAGGAGAGCAAATTGTGTAGGAAAGTCGAAATCGCAGAGAGGTTGCACAAAGAATTTGCGACCAGTACTCAAGGACAGATTCTACGATCTCTGGATCTTACGGCTCGTCTATGGCTGACACTACATGTGAGATCGGACGACTTCCCGTTCGGACCTGGCCTTTCAGACACCACCGAAACACAATGGACAGGGGCCATGTCGTTGAATGGCATGATCGGAGAGAGCTTCACGTCAAGCAACAGCCCACCGAGTCGGCAAGAGATGCGAATCGACGCCGAATTTACTGTTGTAAAGCTCTCCAAGCTTTGCAGACTGGAAACCCATTGGACAGCCAATCTCAAAGACCACCTGCGCTACGATCAGACTAAGGCAACTTTGCACACCTTCCCTCACAAGATATGCCTAGTCAGCCATCTCGAATCCAGCAATATCTTCCCCGAGGGCGTCCTCGCCGAAACCATACGAACCCTGGACCTCCTCTTCCCATTCGGCCACGAAAGCACACGGGAATACCTCGACAAAAGCGGTCAAACTTTCTACCGAACGTCATCCCGCGACCTGTCTCGACCTATCGACTTCGGAGAATTTCATCACTGGAGGAAACGGCTCATGGATTTGCACGACGTCTTCGAACAGGCACCACGAAGTGTGCTCCAGATATGGTTTGATAGGAGAAATCCCATACAATGGTGGACTTTCTGGCTTGCTGCTGTTATTGCTGTGCTGACTGTTGTCTTCGGAGTCATATCGTCTTACACAGGGTATAGGCAGGCTTTTCTTGCAGAGAAGGCACATCGACTTCAGGTGTGGCAGGCTTGTTCAAAAGATGACCCTCCGATAGAACTGTGTATGAAGTAAAACTACTGGGGAAGTCGTTTCAGCGCTCGAGGTTAATACTATAGATAATTCAATTCACACTAGATTGGTATTTCTAAGCTCGCTACGCTCTTGTGCGGAGTAACGATTAGAGGGAGCACGAGTGCATGTCCTTCATGGAGACTAGACTTTCAGAGAGGAGAATCACACGACCAAGATCTATTCTGAAGTGTCCAAGAATAGAATATTATGAATGAGGGTAAGCCTCGCAAGGGGTATCTAAAGCCAGCGCCAATGACGAAATATTAGAAGAGAAGGAAGTATAAACCATCTGGTCAAGGAAAGGCAGGGTATCTTATAAATCAGAAAGCCATTCCAACAGACGGCACCAAAGGCACCATCGCCTTCTCAACGTCAACCGACGCACGAGTCCAGTAAGAGGAGGACATGGAGCTCTGCTTCGTATGTGCACGAGACAGCTCAGCGGCTGTTGCCGACATGCTGTACATGCTCAGCGGCGTGGACAAGCGACGTTCTTCACCGACGGGCTCTGGAGTGGCAGTAGGAAGGGCTTTGAGGAGCCATTGAGAGAAGCGGCTGCGGAGGGAAGACTGGCTGGGGGCTGTGCTGAGGATTCTGGTAGTGACAGAAGGTGTATGATCTGGGCGGAGAGCATCGAGGTAAGGAGTCGGTGGGTTGAGGAGAGTGGAGCTGCCGGACGATGAGCGGGCCTGGTGAAGGGTTGGGCGCGAGGTGTGAGTGTCAGGGTGGAACCAATCTTGCTCCGACGAAGGCTCAAGCTCGACGATGCCGTCTCTTTCGGCGGCATCGTCGTGGTCGAGAATTGGTGACAGGGACATTTTATTGTTCAATGCAGGCGAAACTGGTGATGCCTCCTCCATCAAATCTGGCAAGCGCTTTTCAAGAGATTGTCTTTCCTCCAAGTGCATTCGCAGTCGAAGGCTTTGCTCGCTCGCTCGTCGGTACAGGGCGAACTCGGGTTCTGGGGTGCTTGAGTTGGATCGGAGTCTAGCCAGTCCCGGTGGTCGTGGGAATGGGCAATCCAGCGCATCCAGGAATTCTTGCGTGCTCTGAGTAGTTGCGACGCTGGTTCTGCGCTCGATTGAGCTTGAGCGTAGGCGGTCCACGGATTTTGACCTGGGTTGCAGTTGTGTAGGTAGGTCTGCAAGGGTGAAGCAGCTGTTCATGCTAAAGCGGGAGGCATCGATGGAAGAACTTCGAGATGCAACGGGTTTGCGCGGGATAGAGAAAGACGATGAGGGTTGACGGAGGAGAATGGGTTCTGATCTTGACTTGACAAGTGCCTGTGTAGGGCGCTCGAGGCCTTTAATCTCCTCCTCATCATCATCGTCATCATCCCAGAATATTGGTAGATCGGCTAATTCATTGCCGGGCAGGTAGATGCTCAGCTGGAGAGGTCGGTAGACTTGGGTTCGCCGGAGGGGAGAAATGCGTCCAGACTGCACTTTCTTGAAGTCGGTAGGGGCACCGATGGTAGGACGACGTGTGCGACGACTTGATGTGAAGCTCATCCTGCTCAGAGGTCTTGACGCTAGCGAGCGTCCTTCTACTAGCCAAGTCGGGTGACGATGGGAAGTGGATGGTCGGTGGCTTGTCGAAGGACGGTGGATGCTCTGAGAGATAGAGCGCTCGTCGTCGTAGCTGTACGCTGGCGGCGGTTGTAAAGCAGGTTGTTCACTCCATATCTCTGTAGTACTGCCAACTGCTTGCGCCAAGTCAGCGAGCGTATGAGGTGATTCAAATGCATGAAGCCATACTGATTCCTGGAGCCGCTGTCTTCGATTTCCTAGGCTGGTCCTGCAGCCTTTGAGGAAAGCAAAAAATGGCCAGCCAGGTGGATTGTACCAACCCCAAACAATCACTCAACTTCTCCATCCTAATCGATCTTCAGTCCATCATTACACCAGACTTTGGGGGACTTGACCGCCTAAGAAGCTTGGAAGTAGGATCAAGGGGAGGAATGATCATATACACGGAGAAAGAAGTTCGAAACCGCGTTCTCCACACATCATTTCTGACGTGGGACCACCAGTGGACATATGAGACGAACCGATTGTCACGCTGGTAATAGCAAGTGCCAATAAGATGGAGGGCCGTGTGGCACAGGTTTGGCGGAGAAGAGCATTGGATGGGCAAGATCGATTCAGAATAGCTCTATATGATGGTGGCCATTCATGGACGGTAAAAGAGCTCGAAGTGGTTGGCCCTGAAGCTATCAATAACAGCTTTGGCGTTCTTGATCGTGTTTAGATGAATGGTTGGTTGGGTCAGCGCTTAGAGGGTCATTTGGTCGGAGGAATGCCGTCCAATCCGAAGCTTGCGTAGGCCAGCTGGTGACCGCGTGGATTGTTCGCAAAGACTGACGAATACATCCATTGATGACAAGGCATGATAAAAACGGCTGAGACGATTGATGTTTGGCACCAATGTTGTCAGTGGTAGAATTCATTTCTGAAGCAGTCAGCAAGGGGTCGGAACAAAGTTGGTCGTCTTGTGCTAGTCTTTTTGCCAAGATACTATGAGGCTATACCTGATAGACTCTAGCGAAGACTCGGCAATATTGATTTCGCGTTCTCCGGGATTTACTTGCATAAACACGGCATGGAGCTAGCGTTGCAACCCAGCGACTGAAAGGTGGTGTGTGGTCGTTTCCCGGAAGACATTACAGTAGTTCCTTTGCCAGCTATATCGAGCTACCTTATTGTCAGGCGAGGTGCTTCTGTGTCCGCAGTATCTTCTTGAGATCAATACCCTCTAGAATATCAGCAGTCCTTACTACTCCTCGTTGTTAGACTTTCCTACTGGTTTCTCTGGACAAGTGTTTTCTACTTAACAGGGCCAAGACAATTAATCTTTAGTTACACATGCCAGGTAATTTCAAAAATGGAGGCGCTTGCAACTTCCGCTGTTGTCAGCAGCATCGTCCAGCTACTTTCTAATGGAGCTAAGATCTATAATTTAGTAGACGAGTCTCTCACCAAGAACGCAACCGTCGAGCAGATTACGAAGGACTTACTTCCTTTGAACGACAGCTTGAAAAGATCCCTTCAATATGCAGGGAATCCTTCTTGACTTATAGAGGACGACGCGGCCCTCTAAAGCTTAGTAGGGAAATGCAGGGAGGTTTCGGTTGAGTTGTTGACGAGGTTAGATGGTCTTAAGCTTTCCGATAAGCGTACCCCCTGGAATACAGCACGAAAAACCTTGAAGGCTATGAAAGAACAGGCTAGAACCGATGCCATGGTTCAGAGTCTCGACACAGTAAAGCAGCAGCTTGATGTTCGCTTATTGATCTGTTAGGTAAGAAAAAAATTGCCATTGTAAGAGAACTAGCCTGCTCATACTGCGGTGTCCAGATTCTCATTGGCTTTGGTGGCTTTCGGGCAACCGGAGAACTATCAGCGTTTAGGTCGCAAAACACAGGCGATTGTTGATGCCATGTATGATGGCCGCAATTGTATTGAGGCGTTATTCGAACCATCCGCTATTCACATGGAGCAGCTACATCGGCAGACCAAGAGCCTCACCCTGGAGCAACAGGAGAAGACTCGTGCAGGGATTGCCAAAAACTTCGGTCTCAACGCAGCTTTCGATGGAAGCAGCTCGGGCGCTGATGATTCCGATTCAGACTACTACAAAGCCATACACAAATCTTTGGCATGTCCAACTATCCATGATCGTTGCGATGAAGTCGCAGATGCTCATCACAAGACCTACGACTGGATGTTCCAGAATCCACCTGAAGGGAGAACATCCTGGTCAGATTTCGTAGATTGGCTGCGCGAAGGTAGTCGTATATATTGGATCAACGGAAAGGCTGGATCCGGAAAGTCAACTCTTATGAAATACATCCACGACAACGAGCGCTTCTATAAGATCATACAAGACTGTCAGGCGCAGCCCCACTCGTGACCGCAAGCTTCTTCAGCTGGAAATCTGGGACTGAACTTCAAAGATCTATGGAAGGCCTACTTCGTTCACTCTTGCATCAGGTTCTCAAACGATGCCCGCAACTCATCCCGTTCCTGTTCGGCGTTGAGTCGCACGAACCGAATTTAGACTTGCAGCACGGTGAGCACAAGTGGTCCATCAAGAGACTGCGGTACTTATTCGATCGACTACTCACAAAAATCGAGTTCGATTTTAGGCTGGTGTTAGCCGTGGATAGTCTTGACGAACCAAGTGGGGAACCTTACGCAGTTGTTGATATTCTAAGATCATCTTTCAATTTTTCGTACGTCAAGGCATGCTTGTCGAGTGGGCCATGGATAATATTCGAGGACGCCTTCGAAGCCAATACTCCCTCACCGCACTCCAAATGATCGTCCTCATCGCCAACCCCACCAACCAAAGACTACTGACCTTCCTCTCCCCCCTCACGCTCTCGAACCTCACCCGTCTCTCCCTCACTACCCATCAACAACACAACAGCACAAAACCACACTCCCATCCCCCTCCTCTTCACTGCTCTCATCACCACAGCAAAAAACTCCCCTTGAACCACGCTCATCCACACCTCTCCTCAGCACCCCCGCCAACTCCTCCAACCCTTTCCCCAAATAGAAACTCTCATACGAGGGATCAATCGGCGCAGTCATATCTTCGCTGTGCAACCAACCACCACCCTGGTCTTCTGGGATCCGGGTGGATGGTTGGCTATCTGTGAGATTTGGGGTCGCGAGGTAGAAGTGCTAGGGTTCGTTATAGGCGTTTGAGGCGCCGGAGCGGGCGGTTGTGAGGATTGTGGAGAGGGTGGAGGTGGTGGAGGGGGGAGATGGGGAAGAAGGGAGATGGGGAAGAGGGCGAAGCGCTTTATACATTTGCCTGTTATGAGGGATGGGATAGAGATGGCTGAGCTTAGGGGCGCGTACTCTGTATGATAGCAGACACTGGATTCTCCACACTAGAACTAGTTCTAGGTAGAACTAAATCCAATGACGAGGATCCGGTAGCAACCCAAAATGTGACCACGCGACAAACAAGATATCTACAGAATAAGAAGGCTAAGGACAAATTACATCGAAACAAATTTGTAGACAGGAGGTTATTCTACAATTTGCTCAGCGGATTGAAAATCAACTTACCCCACCCAAACGCATCCCAAAAGCGTTAGCTGCCGGGCTGGCAGGATTTGGGCTGGCGTCATTTCCTTCGATCTAGGCTTGCTCTAGAACTAAGGCACCTGCCTGGTGACATATGAGACCAACTCGATTAGGGCCGATCGTCCACATTTCCAGTTTCCAGTGCCGGTGACGCACTGGATGGCCTTTTGATCCATCATGTCGCCTCTCTACCATGTCTACTCAACATGATATAATGCACATTTTATGTTAGTAACTGGACTTGACCCTCCTTGAGCGCCAGCAGCTCCTCTCCTTCCCCACTGCTCTCGAGCAAACAAACCCCACCCAACGCCCACGCGCCCCTCCCTCAGAATGGACTTTCTCGAACGAATGGGCGCTCAAATCGGCGAGCGCTACGTAATGGGCAAAGCCAACGCCGCCCCCCAACAACTCGAGAACCTCGCAATGAAACAACTCGGCGGCGGTGCCGCGAAGCCCGAGGAGGCAGCCGGCGCTACAGCTGCTGGGGCTGCCGCCGCGGGCGCAGGAGCAGAAGGCGGCCATACCGCCGCGGCTGGCTCATCGCAGAAAGATGAGGAGATAGCGGCACTACGAAAACAATTGGCGGCGACGAAAGTGCAGAAGGGCGCGGTGACTGCGGCTGCGAAACATGGCGCTGTTGGTGGGGGTGGGGCGAAGGTGGGGAAAGAGAAGAAAGCGCAGGAGGTGCTGGGGGTGGGGAAGGGGAATTCGAGGGAGTTGAAAGAGAAGAAGGGGTTGGAGGCATTGGGTGCGGGTACCGGCATTAAGACTGGGGCGCATGGGAAGAAGCAATTCGAGGCAATGGGCAGACGGAAAAGCCATTCGAAAGCCGTGAGGAAGGGATTACGGGGGCTGGGTGGGGGTAGTGGTGGGAGATCCAAAGGAACAAGCGATGGAAAGTTGTTGGTGGCCGCCCTGGCTGGAGCAGATGCTGGTGTCTACGCGGGGCATTCCAAGGCAGCGAATTCGGAGAAGGGACATGATTCCGAGAGCGGCCATTCAAAGGCACAGGGGTCGGTAGCAGGCTCATCTGTGGGTCGCAGCAAATCAGTCTCACACCGTACACACGCCGAAAAACCAAGCCGTAAATCCCATAGCAGCGAGGCCCCGAAGCGAAGCAAATCCGTCAAAGCACCAAGTGGCCATGAAAGTGATGGATCCAGTACGGTGATCTCTCTCCAGGGCCAGGACGAGCAGATACGAAATCAATACTACGAGCCCAGCGAGCATGGACACGAAAGGCGCAGCTCTGTAGTGTCGTTGCCCTCACACGGGAAACATTCAAAAGCAGCATCACATCACGGTAGTGTATATGGCGGTGCAGCGCCATGTATGGCACTAGTGCCTGCGTATGGAGAAGGTCGGAGAGGAATCAATGGCTATAAAGACCCCTCTGTCTACTCGTATTCGGGTGATACAGGGGAGATGTATGTGGTGGAAGTTGAAGAAGAGTTGTCGGGACCACGGAGTAGACGGAGAAGTGGAGGTGCAGTAGAGATTGCGCATACTAAAAGGCGGACATTGTATGTAGTCAGGTGAGCTTGGGATACTGATTCGACGAAAGGTATACCATGGAGGTGATATATGCAGCGAAGGCGTTGGTGGATAGCGATTGGATCAATTCAATTCATCTGCTCACAGTATTCTAGCTGGGTTCTATTTGTCCTTTTACCCAGTTTTTTGTTGCTACGCGTGCATAAGAAAACAATTCCAAGTTATTCTGCCTTACTTCACATCTGTCTGTTTCCAACAGTCCTGATCTATTCCTCTTGCCAAGATTTTCCATACGATTTTGTGGCTATTCCAAGTACACTGCCTACACAAACAAGACAGGAATACAACAAGTAGCGCCTGCTCGAGCAAAGAACTACAGCTCTGCTACCACAAACCTCAAACAAGCTGGGTCCGAATCGACAGTCCAGCTTACTTACAGCCTTCTATGCAATACCACACTAAACGGCGCTTTAACATCCGCCTATAAACCCTCACTCTCCCCATAAAAACCATCCCATCAACTACTCCCCCCCTAAGCTCAAATATCTTCAAATCACTCACGATAATGTTGGCAAAATGATATCCTCGCCACCTCCATCATCTCCCGCCATAATACTCCATTCTTGACGACCAAGAGCTTGCCATTCTTAAGTCCTGCTGCGCGGACCCAAGCTGAAAGATGGAATACTTACTAAGTTCGGTATGCTCGAGGAGCTGGGGCAGAGATCTGGGACGAGAGAGCGGATGAAGTGAAGGGGATTTTGGTGGGGGTGGTGAGTGCGAGACATGAGAGGGAGGGGGAGGTGAGAGAGTCGAGGGAGTGGTTTGAGGGTGGTGGGGCGGGATTTTGATGCTGGAAAATTATGTCAAGGTGGTGCTTAACTAAACGGTGAAGCAGTTGGACTGGAATCTTTTTCGTTCCCCAAAGCAAAACTCCACTGCTATTATTTATCCACTCTCATGAAATCTCAGTTGGGAGATTGAACATCAGAGATCAGTGAAGAAGCGAATCAGATTGCCGGGCTTAGCTTCTACTCAATACATATTCTTGCCTTCGGCGATGGCGACGTACTTTATCCTTCTTCCTTCTCCTCCTCCACTGCCACCTCCATCGAGCTTTCTCCCCTGTGTCCACTCTCCTCCTTGGAAAGTCCCTTAACTATCGAACCTGATAACTGCTCATCCGTTCCTTTTCACAAATCAGAGGCAGTAAACCCATCTTCAAACGAAACATCGATCATGAAGAGCAGGAAATGGTGCCTTTCGTGCTCGATTGGAGCTAGGAATACAACAATGCCACTCGAATTCCACAGCGATCGCGGAATTTTAGGTAATAGATGAACGTCATAGTGACCAAAATCATGGGTGTTTACCAGTCAAGCGCCCAAATAGTCACTGCTCACGCACGATCTTTTCGCTATGCTCTGCTCTACATCCTCCCCAAACCCCTCAATTTCAGGTAAACATCCGTCCCCCAGCCCCATAGACTCTGCACCTTGATACCGCCCCCAAAGTGCTCAGCATAAGCTCTTCCGAGCGGCAATCCATACCCCAGCCCAGCGAGACTACTGCTGTCAGCACCACCAGCTCCTGAAATGGCATTTAATGCATCTGCATTGCCATTACTCAAATCCTGCGCCTCGTCTTCGCCAAAGGTGGTGAAGCTGTAGGCCCAGATATTTGGCAAATTGGGGGGCGAGATACCGCCGCCGCGGTCACGGATGCGGATTGTGACGCCTGGGATCGAGGAGTCTGGTATAGTGGGAAGGTCTGGAGCTTGGCCTATTGTCTGTGTTGAAGTTACTGCTGCATCGATTGGGACCTCTTCGAGAACCGAGGGTGGTGGATCTGGAGATGCGGCAATAGTGATCTCGATTGGTTCACGCTCTTTGCCAGACTCAACTGTAGCCCGGAAAGCGTTCTTTAGCAACTCTGTGATGATGTACTCCAGATGGGTGGGTACGTGAGCGAGCCTGGTATCTGGCTGCCCGTTTATTACTACAGAGGGTCTGACGCCGTATTTCAACTCACAGATCTCAGAAACAAAGGACTCGCAGTGCCTGATGATCTCTGCTGGTCGTAAAGCGGTATCAATTACTCCGATTGATGTCGACTCATTCTCAAGGGGCTTGATCTCTCCACAGTGCGGCTGACTACTCAGATGCAAAGCGATGTGCTGCTCAGCAATCAACCTCGTCCCGATTCGTGCCCGCAAATGCTCGTCTAAGAATTTAGTGACATCAGTTGGGCTTATGTATTTTCTGCATTCCAGAAAGCCTCTTGCAAGTATTGGGATTGTATTGCTATGGGTCTGCACCAGATCTGCCATGACCTCCGTGAATTGGATTTCATCCTCCAAGTTCGTGATACTGCGTTCCTGGTATGGCAGAAGAGTAGATAGCGAGTGGACATAATTGTTGTAGATCCTAGCTATATAGGGATTCGAGACAACTATGTAGGGTAGGTTTCGGAGGGCAGCAATGCGGTGGGCAAGGCGAATGGGAAGGAGGGACAGGGTGAAGTTTGCGGAGCGGAAGAGGGTTTCGGCACTGAGAGGAGGGCGGCCATGTCTGAAGGAGGAATCAGTGTATTAGTCGATTGACAAAAGGGTTGGCAGAGAAGCTACCGAACGAGATCTACTAAGGTCAATGGATGCAATGGCTTCGAAGCGAGGCGTGCGACTTGGTCGTTGTCGATGTTGACTGTTGCTGGAGGGTAGGACCATGGACGGCTGTCAGAGGTCTGGCTCAAGGCTGTCGCTAGGGACCGTGACCTTTGTTTCGGTGGACATATCACACGTATGAGCCGTGAGTCCAGGATCAATGGTCTCGTAGGCATCTCGAATTACGCAGATATAGGATCAACGGCCAATCATCCAAAACTGTCGAGGCTCGAAGGCATACTCTGCTTGGTGGGATCTTCCCCAGGCTGAAAGCGGCCTAGAGCTCCCGGCAGTCCCCACGAGAGCCTTGCCTACTCTTAGGCTAGCCTCCCTGTAAGTGCCCTACAATGAAAAAGATGACATTGACGCACGGCTTCCACGTCGAGAAGAAAATATCAGAGCAATTATCATGTAATAGTAGTATTGTGTCGACAATCGTTATTTATATATCGAAGTCCATAATCGTCGTCCCTACTCCTCTACTTACATCGTGGGATATACAAGACTAGCGAATTCTTAATTTAATAATTTATCTCTTAATAGACTTTTCTAAACTTAAATAAATTTAAATTAATCTACGAGAGTAATAGGATCCGAAGAAATTATATACGAGTAAAGTTAAATTCCACGTTCTTATTCTTCTAAAATATTATAGTAAATATAATAGAAATATATTAACTAGCGACTAATTTCTATTTATAACTTTAGACTAGATTATAACTTCTTATTCTATATCTCTATAAAATAATTATAAACTTTTTAAAAAGATATAAAATTATTTATAACTAAATCTTAATATATTTATATATTATAGATTAGAGGAGATTAAACTCCGACTTTAATTAAGGCTCTTTAAGAAGGCTCACGGGCGAAGATTTAAATATATTTTATTACGATCAAAGTTCGCTAAGAACCTTAATAGATTTAGTATATTTAATATACTAAGGGACTATTTACTACTCGACGTAGTATATAAATTAATAAATAAATAAATACTTAATTATTTATTTACTCGACGTAAAAATAATCGAGTAAATAAATAAATAATATAATTTCTTTTTTCTATATAGACTACGTATTTTCTTAATAGATAAAAACTTCGTATTTAACTTCCCTTGAAATTTTTAATTATAAATTCTAAATATAGATATTTATTAAATTATTAATTAAGTTTATTAAATTTATCTAGTCTTATTTTATATTAATACGAAATCTATTATTCTTTAATCCTTAATACTTCTTTCTACGAGTATTAATCTAGGTTTTATTAATATTATATTTAAATATTAAACGGAGAGCTTTAATATTTTAAATATTTTAAAAATAAATATTTTAGAATTAATAAAGATCTTAGTTTTAAATATTTAAAACGATATTAAAAAACGTAATATTATAAAAAAAGGGGATTATATTAAAGTTACCCGCCTAAATTACTACTATAAAGAGCGCGAGAAATTTAATAACTAGTTATTATAACTCTAGTTATTCTTTATATTTAACGAGAATACGATATTAATTATTAAATAAATAATCTTTATAATAATCTATATAAGAAGTAATATATAGAAATAGATTAAATTATTCTTAAAATATTAGAAAAAATAGTAAATAATACCGATAATTTATTAATAAAGTTTTAGATAAAGAATTTATTTAAATTTAAAACCGAGATTCGTTATATATTTAAATTATCTAACGAAAGTAATATAATAGTTCGTATTATTTAATATTTAATATAACGAAGGTCTACGTCCGATTACTCGGTATAATTTTAATATTATATAATATTTACGGACTAGGACGATACTACTTTTATAACGATATATCGACGAGGATTAAAAAATAATATAAAAGACGAATTTATACGAGTAGGAGCCGTTATAAAGGACCTCGATATATTTATAAAATAAATAATTAAGATTAATAATAAATTATACGAATATATAATAAAGAAATATTATAACGGAGGAGTTAACGAATAAGAACGTTTAAAAGTTTATAATAATAAATATAATTCGGCTAGTTATTATCGTTATAAGAAACTCGACCCGTATAATTATATATTAATAAAACTCGATTTTACTAAAAAGAGACTTATAAAAGAATTCTAAAAAAAAAAAAAAAAATAAAGGAGTAAAAAAGTAATAAATTATTATAATTATAATAAATCGGGCTATGTCGCTAAGAACTATTATTCGAAAAATATAATAAATCGATAATAGTTAAATATATTTAAAAAGAAGATACCGGTTAATATAACCGGGTCCCTTAAAGATTTAATATAAAACGATATTATATTTAACGTTTTATTAAAGAAATAGAGAGATATTAAAAAAGAGATCGCTTAAAGAATTCGAGAACTCGAAGAACTAGATAATAATAATAATAAAACTCTAAAGGAGGACTTAAAGAAAGAATAAAAATAAAAATAAAATATAATAAATTCTAAAAAATAACTTTAAATAGTAGATTACCTCGATAATTTTAAAACTTAATTTATTATATTATAAAAGAAACCCGAGGAAAAGAAAAAGAAAAAAAAATAATCCTTTAAAATTAATTATATTTATAATAAATATTACCCGCGATATAAGGAGATATACTAGTTAATATATATAAACGAATATTATAAATATTATTATAATAGTTTAAGAGAGCGAAAGTATATTATAAAATCAAAATATAATTATAATTAGTAGAATAACTACGTTAGAGATAATTATTCGTAGTATTTAATTAAGAAAAAAGAGAACTAAGTCTTCCTAGGTTATAATAAAGAATAATAATTATAGTTACGAAATTAAATAAAATATAATAAGGAGATAAAATATTATAATTAGGACGAATAATATTATTATTTAACTAAAGATTACGAAAGGTACTTCGAGTCTAAAGAGTATTATAAATTCTTATCTTTATTAGGAAAAGACTAGTTCTTTATATTAAGAGAAAATATAAAGAGATTAATATACTAACCCTAGAATAATATCTATATTTAGTTCAATACGATATATATATACGAATACCGGTAAAAATTAACGGATATAAAGTCGTTATAATAATAGATTTAAAAGTAATTAATAACTTTATATCTCGAATAATAACTTAAGTAACTAACTTACTAATTTGAAAAAAAAAAAAATAATATAAACTTTAATTAACCGACGGGTTAAAATTATTAATAGGAAGAGTAAATAAAGAAATATTCCTACTATTAATTATTATTTAATACTACTATAAGGAAATTACCTTCGATATAATAAAAATAACTATTTATTATATTATTCTAGGGATACCTTAATTAAAGAAATATAATCTAATTAATTAATTAAAAGAGAGGAGTATTTATATTCCCGTGTATTAAAGACGTCGTTAATATAATATTTATATATTTATAAAGAATAGTTATAAATAAAAAATCTAACCGTAACCTAGTCGAAGTTTATAGTACTTTATCTTTATATAAAAATAACTTTATATAAAGATCCGACTCGATATATATTAACTAAAGAGATTAATAGGGCGAATAAATTAAAGTTTTTAAAAATAAAAATAAACCTCTTAATATCCCTAAAAAGTATTAATAATAAAAGTACCTCTTTTAGGAAAAGATAACTATAAAAAATATTATTTAAATATTAACTATAGGATTATATAATCGAACTCGAACTAAATAAATAATTAATATTTAAACCTATTTATACTTTATTAGAAAAAGAACTCGGAGTATTTCGTGGGTATATCGACGAGAATCTTAAAAAAGGATTTATTCGAGAATTTAAATTATTAATAAGTTATTTAATCCTCTTTATAATAAAAAAGGACGGAAGTTTATAATTATATATAAATTACCGAAAGTTAAATAATATTATAATAAAGAATTAATACTCTTTATTAAATATTAGCGAGTTATAGGATCGGTTTATAATAATAAAAATCTTTATATAACTAGATCTTCGAGGCGTATATAATCTAATTCGAGTAGAAAAAGGCGAGGAGTAGAAGACTATTTTTAAAACTAAATATAATTATTACGAGTATTTAATAATATCTTTCGGATTTATTAATATACTAATAACCTACTAAATATTAATTAATAATATTATATAAATATACCTAGATATAATAGTAATTATATATCTCGATTAATTAATTGATTAATTTATACACCTACTCTAGTAAAACTACTTTATTAATGAGGGAGTTCCGTGAGTACTTTCCTAGTAGGGCTACTAGCGGCGCCTACTAACTACTAAAGAAACCTCGTCGGTTAAAAACTTTAATTTATTTATAATTTATTTCCTTTTTTTATTAGTTAATAGCCGATAGTTATAATTATTTTAAAATATTATTTATTCTTCCCTTTATTTCCCTTTTACTTTAGTTTCTTTAATTTTATTTATTTATCTCGTAGGTCTATAGGCCGCTTTATCGTAAACTTATTAAGTAGTCGATACCTACGGTTATCCGGCCGGTGGTTTTTTCCTTTTCTTCCTTTTCTTTATAGGTCTAGGTATATCGCTAGGTCTTAGTAGTAATTTAGATTATATTAATTATTCTTTAATAAAAGAGAATTAGTTAAGTTATCCCGTCTTTATTATCTACCGCGCGGTTATATATATATTTTAGACCTGCGATAATATCTTCTTAAAGTCGTATATATTTATTTATTTTATTAGCTCCGTTTTATCCCTAGCTAGTTTCGGGTAAAATAGTAGTATATACTTTATACTCTATTTCTTTTATTTATACGGGTAGTTAGCGCTATAAATTATAAGTATTTTTATTCGGTATAGGAATTTATTTAATCCGATCCTATTATATTTTAGTTATATTATTATAGAGTTTTTAGTCTTTTTTAATTAATTATAGTAATTAAACTAGTCCCCGAATAAATCTCCTTTTTAAACCGGGTTAATAATTTATATAGAGATTATCGTTTTATAGCTCTTTTATTTATCTAGTTATTATTAACGGGCCTAGTTTTTTACCCTTTAGTCGATGACTTTAATATTCTAGTATTCTTCGATATTTTTAATTAAATTTATCTAGTCTTTTCTCCTCCTTATAATTATAGTTATTTTATATTATTCTTTAAATCTTAAGGCGCGAAGCGCCTAGGATTCTTTTTCCGTTATTAGTATCGGAGGTACTTATCGTTACCTACCTCCCCTGCGCTAGAGTTTATTCTAGATCCGCGTATTTTTTATAGTCGTAATTAAGTAGGTCCCTCGATTTATTTAATATCGTATTACTAGGCGGTTTAATTAAAGGTCGATTAGCGCGATTACTAATTTAACTTCGAGTATTAGAATTAGGGTAGTTTTAAATACTTTTAAAACCGTTTTAAAATAGTTATTTTAGATAATTACTAGTTTCTTTATATATCCTTTTATAGCCTCCGTCGTTCTTTTTAATTAATATTATATCGGAGTCGTAAATATTAATATTAGTCTAACTATTATATTATATACCGTTTTATACTTTACGAAGGTAGCGCTTTATATCGAACTAGCTAGGTACTTTATAGCGCGGCTTTAATTAGTCGCTTTAATTTTAATTTAGGTTAAGTATAGTCCCTATTTTAACTTTAAATCGATATATAATCTTAAGACTCGGATACTCGCTTTAGGTTCGATAACTACGTTTTTAAAATTTATCGCTATCTTTATATTAAATTTCTTCGGTGTTCGAGATATATAAACTAGCTCGTATTTCTAGGGGGTAAACGATATATTATAAATAACTATTTACCTTAAATAGATATCGTAGGCCCGTTATAAATTCGTATAGTTTCTTTTTATACTCTCGTTATAGGCGAGTAGGTAAACGTTATTTATAAATCCTCCGACTTATATTAATAAGTTTATTTTAATATACTCCTCGATTAATAGTATGTTAAAGAATAAAAAGAGTACTAGTAAAATAAGTAATTCTTATAGGATACCCGTTATTACCTCCTCTACTATACTCGTTCTTTTTTTAAATATTATAGATATAGCTTTATCCGATAGAAAGTTTATTATCTAATTAATAATTAGGCTCGGGACGCCTTTTATTTATAAGTCGTATAATAATTTTTAGTACGAGACGTTATCGAACGCTCCCGTTATATCTAGTGATAATAGGTTTACTATCTTTCCCCTCCCGTTCCTACTATAATTCTATATAATATATATTATATTTATAAAAGTCTTTAACGCGGTTTTTATTAAACGCTTTCGTTTAACCCTTATTTATTATAATAGTAGTAGTTCGTACTCCTCCGTTATATTATTTAACTTTCTAAAAATAACTACTTTTAATACCTTATTAAGCGTATTAAAGAGTACGATAAATCTATATAACTTTAGCTTTAAATAGTCGCCTTTCTTCGATTTCTTAAGAATTATTATATTAATCTCTTTAAAGTATTTCGGGTAGTATTTTTATTTAAGGTAGACCTAGAATAAATAAACGATAATATTTATTATTTCCGTTTTTATTATAACTCTTAAGAATTAGTTCGGGATTCCGGTTATTCCTAGTACTTTATCGGCCGTTAGGTATTATATTACCTTATATACTTTTATCCTAGTTATTTCCTAGTTTATTTTAATAGGCTTTAAGTACCTTATTCCGTCGATATTATTTAAATCTACTATTAATAAGGGGGGAAAAAGTACCCTTCGTAGGACTTTTATTTTATTTTTAAAGTCTTTAGTTTTTCCTCCTCTACCGTCTTTAATAGCTAGGAATTAAAGGAGCTCCTTAAGGCGGTTACTCTTCTCCCTTCTTTATCTTACGAGTTTTTATATTTTTATCGACTTTAGCGAGGCTTTATATACACTCTCCCGTTAAAAAAATATCTTCGTTCTTCGAATTATATATATTCTTTTATTATTTATTATATCTAGGGCCTCCCCCGTTTAGGTATTTTAATTACGTTTATATTTCTTTATATATTCCTTTACCTTTAACGTAACCTTAATATAGCGGGAGTTTTAATAAGATTTAGCTTTTTAGTATAAACGGGCCTATAAGATTATAAACTCGATAATTTCTTAAAAACCTCCTATTATCTTATTTAGGTATTAATCGATATTTTCTTTACTTTTAAGTTTTAGTTTCCCTAGCGCCTAATAAAAGGACTTTACGTTTTATTATATTTCCTTTTAAGTAACGTTATCCTTAATCTTTTTCTAGGTACGACGAGTATATAATATTATTCTTTCCTACACCCACTCGAATTCCGTTACTACTAGTTTATAATCGGAGTTATAATATAGGTCTCTTATAGAGTTATTTATAACCTAATATACTCCTCTCGTAAAGAACGATAAATCGATTATACTTTTATATCCTCGGGCTTTTTACGTAATAAACGCTTCTAGTAGCCCTAGTTTTATTTCCCTCGACTTTATTATTCCTAAAAGATAGTCGGTTATAGTATAATATATATATCGCCTAGTATTATTCTAGCTAGGGTAATGGAGGTTAAAGTTCTTTAAGAGGATATATTCGCCTTCCTCCGCTAATACTTCTTCTAGTAATAATAATATTAACGGATTATCGGTTAAAGTATACTATACTAATAATAAATTATATATATTATGAATTTATATCTTTTTATAATAGGGGACTTTTTAATTAATAGCCTCCTCCTCTTTAATCTTATCCGACCGAGATTTCTTTTTACTTCCTCGCTTTATTAATATAATCTTTATAGAGTAAAGGTCGCCTCCGTAGTAGACTAGCTCTTAATTATTCGTATCGATCCTTTTATTTATATAGAAGTATATACGAGTCTCTAGGCCTCCTTTATATACTAGGTAGAAATAACTAGTATTATCGTTATATAGCGCTTGGGTAGTAGGGTTCTAACTAGGCTCTTAAATAATTATAATATCGATATCTTTAATTTACTCGTCTTAGAGTAATCTTATTATTAGTTTTAATTCCTTCTTAATATTATACTATACGACTTTAAATTAGGTACTATAATTTATCGTACGTTATTATTATATTTATAAATTCCTCGTTTATTTCTTAGCTACCTAGTAGTATTAGTTCTAGCCGGTTTTCGTTTAATTAGTCGAGCGTTATTATTAAGAGGTTATTTAGGACTTAAAGGACTATTTACCTAGATATTATTATTAGTTTATTATTCTACCTCGGCCTCCCTATTTTCCTAGGTATAGTAATAATATCTTAGATTTTATTAATTATATTTATTATTATTTTCCTCTTTCTTGTACCCCTAGTTAGTATTAGTATAAATTTATCGTTAGTTAGCTATACCTAGGAGCTTAGGGTTATTATCCTCGGTGATACCGCGAACTACCTAGGTTTATTCTCTAATCTTTATCGGATTCGGTATATCTCTTTTTACTTGATTAGGTACGCCCTATTTTAGAACTTATAACTTCTAGAGTAAACTATATAGTATTTTTCCTTCGGGCTTTTAATACTATATTTGTATAATTAATAGGGTTTTATATATATCCCGTATTTAGGTTAGTTTTTATAAATTAGGGTTATATAACCGTACCCCTAGTAATTAAAGTACTGCCTCGGGTTACTTATTCTCTCCTATCTCTCGTATAATAATAGTTATTCGTTTTCTAGGAACCCGTCTACTATTAGTTTATTTATTATATCTAGGTCCGGGATCTTAAAAAAGAGTATTAAATACTTCTTTTTATAGTCGTATTCGTCTAGTTTAAAGGCGAACCCTAGTTATTTTATATTTACGATATCTAATCCCGGGTATAACTTATAATTATCTTTTTTTAATATCTTTATTACCGTTTTTTAATTACCTATATCGACGGCCTCCTTCTTTATACTATATATTACTACTACGTAGATTTATCTTAATACTCTCGCCGAGGGGTTAATACTTTTTATTTATTTAATTACTTTCTCTAGCTTTTATTTTACCGTTATTATCGTATAATAAAGAACGAAATCCCCTTTTATTATTTATTTTACTCCGACGATCGACTCCGCTACCGGGTAAACTTCGTTCCGGAATATTTTAACTAGTTAGGAGTTAGTTATCTTTTTAAATTATTCTTTAATCTTAGTATTATTTATTTTAATTATTAATTACTTCGCTTTCGCGCTAGTCGTTATTACCGGGGGAGAGGGGTTCGTTTCGGCTATATATCTCGATAGGATAAATATATATCCACGGGTAATATTAGCCTAGCTTTATATTAATAATATAGGTTTACTCCTCGCCTTAAGTTTCTAGATCTTTTATTTTAACGAGTTTATTTAAGCCTCTTAAAGCCTACGCTCTTCTACCGATTCTTATATATAATTAAAGACTATTCCTAGCGCGATCTATATTAATTATAGCCCGCGGTATATTATTTATTATACCTCTTTATAATCTATATTTTTTATAGCCTTTATTATAGTTATTATTAATTCTTTTAAAGTTTTTATACCCCCTTTATACCCTCTCGTTTAATTATTAATTTTATTTTCTTATTACGATATCTTCGTCGCGTTAAAACGCGCTAGTAGCTCGCGTCTACTCCCTACCTTAATATTTTAAATTTTATCTTTATTATTTTTATTCTCTTTTATCTTAATTAATTTCGTAACCTTAAAACTTTAGGGTAGTGAAATCCTATTAGCCTAGCTTTCGTCTAATCTCTTAAATCGTATATTAATATTTTCCTTTAATATTATATAAAGAAAAAAATAACTAAAAGATTAAATTTATATATCTCGATAATATCTTAATTTACTCTATTAATAAGAAAGAATATATTTAATATATATAAAATATCTTAATCTATTTATTATTAACTAGACTTCTCTTTAAATTAAAGAAATATAAGTTTTATAAAGAATTAATTAAATTCTTTAAATTTATAATTAATACTAGAGGTATTTATATAAACTTTAAAAAGATTAAGAGTATTAAAGAATAACCTATATTATATAATATTAAAACGGTATAGAGTTTCTTAGGATTTACGAACTTTAATAGAAAGTTTATTAAAGACTACTCTAAAAAGACTTTATTATTAACGGATATTATAAAAAAAGATATCGCTTTTTAATAAAGGAAAGAATAATAACGATTTTTCGAGGCGCTTAAAGAGGTTTATAAGAAACCGCCGGTATTATATTCCTTTCGAAATAGTAAACTAACTCGAATCGAAACTAATACTTTAGATTTAGTAATAAGTATTTATATACTTTAATAGAGAGACGATAAATAATACCCTATTATATATTATTTTAAGAAAATATTATTAGCGGAATAGAACTATAATATCTATAATAAAGAATTACTAGTAGTAGTATCTTTAATAGAATATTAAAAAGTATATATAGAAAATTATTTAAATCTTACTATCTTTATAAACTATAAGAATCTTCTTAATTTTATAATAACGAAGTTATTAAATCGAAGATAGGTAGGTAATTAGAATTATTAAAATAATATAAATTTAAAATCTTTTATACCCTAGGGAAAGATAATAATCGCGCTAATATATTTAATAAACGAGAGGATTATATAGAGGAGAAGAATATAATAATATAATAATTCCTTATTTAGTAATAGAATAGATCGCTAGTTCTAATATAATAACTAGTAGCGATATTATATATCTTTATTCCCGGAATTATTAATAATATTTAGAAGGAATACGAAAATAATACTTTAACTATAATATTAAAAAATTAATAGTTATAAATTAAATTATTAGAATATAATAAGAAATTATACCTTCTTAAAGGATATCTTAAAGAAATTATTCGCGATTATTATAATAATCTAGTTTAAGGATACTCTAGAGTTATTAAAATTATATAATTTATTTATAAAAAATATAACGCGCCGGGACTAAGATCGCACGTCGAGAAATATATTAAAGAATATATCGAATATTAGTAAAATAAGTTTATAAGGTATATTAAATATAGTTAAATCTAATTCGCTCTAGGAGTAGAGATACTATAAAACGATATTATAATAAACTTCGTTATTAAATTATTAAAATTAAAGAACCTAGTTATATTATATCTATAAAAGTATAGGGTAGGCTCTAAGCGCTATAAGCGCTCGTAAGCCGGTTAAGTTGGTTTAAGCGGGGTAATATTATGTCTTAACTCTAAAGCGATATAAGCGCCCCTAAGAATCTAACGCGCTCCTAAGAATGTTTTTGGCTCGTGAGAATACCTAAATTTAGAATGCGCCACCAATATGGCCCCTATGCATGGCCCCACTTATGGCTATGGCCCTATTCCATTCATGGCCATGGCGCATTCCATTCATGGCCATGGCGCATTCCACTTATGGCCATGGCGCATTCCATTCATGGCCATAGCCCTATTCCATTCATGGCCATGGCCCCATTCCATTCATGGCC
>JAABUW010001171.1_pt1 | contig 45961 bp, 81 predicted proteins | sample 5560081 | NCBI WGS metagenome assembly JAABUW01 (sample SAMN10711882, study PRJNA513363) | rock metagenome | isolation source: Antarctica rocks | place: Antarctica: Victoria Land, Knobhead sud | reverse complement strand
ACATCTCCATGGAATCTGCATGTCACAGCCACTCGCCCCCCCTCCCTGGCCTCCACGCCCCATATACCTCGCGCACTTCCTACACCCTCCTGGGGGCTCACTACATCCCAGCGTTCCCGAATCAAAGCTTACATTTCAGCGCTGTAACAAGGAGTTCGTGACGAGGGTGTCCCTTGGAGGAACAGAACGCCCCACACTGGGACCGGTCAATTTGTCTCAAGTGCGCAACACTCCCTGCGAATTTAGCAGCAGGTCCGTGAGGTTCGAACGACAGTACGCTACTACAAGGTTCGGAATCACAGCGGAGTACCAAAGACGTGTACTTGGTGCATCCAAGGATCTGCCACATGAAGAATCGACAGCGAGCCTGCAGAACGGATGGCCTGCTGGGGGCGTCTTGGGAAACAGCAGTGGATTCATGCAGTTCTGTACTACTTCTTACAGTCCCGCAACATCTCAGCGCTTGTAAAATCGTGAAACTGCGACCAATCGGGAAGAGGCACGCCAGCCTGCAGGGCACCTCAAGATTCCTCTGCGCTGGCGTTGTAAAATGAAGAGGCTATTAAATCTTATTTTTTTCGATTGTCTTTTGTTATTTCTTCGCTTTTCTCGCCCAGCAACGTCACATTACCTCAACGAGCCGTGCACTGAGGGTGCGTGTCAATTTGCTGACGACAGGCCTTCTGCACCCCAGAGCGGAGACGTTTGCGCCGAGCTGTAATCGCGTTTTAAATCGGCAAAGATCATCCAGGTCAACGACAGAAGGTGACACACGAAGTCATGTGCTCTCTGCCAGCGCGCTGCAGTGATGTCGTTGTCACCTCATGCATCACTGTCTATCTTTGCGTCTGAACGCCAATGAGTCAAGCTGTGTGCTTTGAAGGATGTGCAACACCGCGCCGCCAGCGAGCTATCGCGTCCGTCAGCAGTTTCATGACTCTGAAAGATCTGGACACGCTGCTGGATCTGGTGACCACAGCCACAACGCCGCTGCCCCTCGCCACAGCCGCATATATCAGCATGGTGGCCGGGTGTGCGTCGAACTGCGCATCTAAGGCTCGCCAGCTTCTGGCGCTGGTGCTGCGGCGGCTGCCAGGCGTCAACGCCGCGCTCAAACGGCCCAGTTTCGTCACAGCGGCAGCCGCGCTGCAGCCGCAAGTGCACTGCCTCATGCTGAACGTCGTGTACACGGCCATAACGGAGGATCCCGCCGCAGCCGCCAGCGCATTGAGTGATTGCGGGCGACTGCTGGAAGCGTGCACGGCGGACGCCGTCGCCTGGACCGTCAGCCAGCCGCAGGCCGGCGAGGGTACCTCAGTGTACAGTGTCTGGAAGCTGGCGGCGCTGCTGGAGGCTGCGGTGCGGCAGCCGGTCAGCCGTGCGCTTATTCACTGGCGTTGAGAAGGCATCGCTGCTGGGAGCGGCGGCCAGCCTGGCGTCGCACCTGCTGGCTGGCGTGTCGGAGCTCCGCTCTGGAGACCTGGAGTGAAAGCGAGCCGGCAGGCACAGCAGCGACATCAGGCGGAGCCCAGTCGGCCGATACGGCAGGCACATTGCAGCTGGGTGCTTTGGACGATCTGGACCTGGCGAGCCCGTGTCTGCAGCCGACCTCTGGGCCGCAGGCAAACGGCACACACGCCCCCGCGGCGGCGGGCAGTTCAGCGATACCAGCCTGCGGACGTTGTGCGACAGCGGGCAGCCGCAGACGCGGAAGACAAGCGCAATGAGGACGAGGCCGGCTGGCAGAACAGCATGGCAGCAGCCGTGGCTAGTGAGCCAGCAGCGGCACTGCCAAATGTGCCGCTGCTTCTGACTGCGGCGGCTGCGTCAGATGAGGAAGATGAGCCGCCGCATGATCTCTGCTTCGCACTCACGCTGGTGCGCTGAAACTCAGGTAGACGTTATGCTGATTCCAAGGCGCATGTGGCATACTGCATGAGGGTGCTTCGCTTATCGTTTAAATTTATGCGCAGTCCTGTTTGTTGAAACCTACGGGGAAGTGGCATTTGAGACAGCGTGCCGGCGTTCGATCACTGTAGTGGCGGTCTGATTGGTTGTGCTTGGTATGCATCAGGTGCTGATGGAGGGCTCGGCACAGACTGAGTCAGTCTGTGCCGAGCATGACGATTGAGGATTGGCTGCGCGGCAGCAACACGTCGCCGATGCGGGGGACCGAGCTGCCTAGCAAGAAGCTGCGCCCAAAATGCTGGCCAGGCGGGCCATCGAAGCATGGAAGCGACAGCATATCTATGAACTAGGCGGCTTTTGAAGAGCACTGTATTCAGCTATGGCATGCGGCGCTGTGCCGCATGAGCTGAAAGCACATTCCACACCTTTTTATGTGTGTTGACAAGCAGGTATGCCGGATGTTTCATGAATCTGTTCGTGTTTTCGTGAGATGTTGAAAACCAATCTGCAGACTGAATCACAACATGTCTGTTGCCGGCAAACGCGCACATGAAACAAGCATTGTTGCACTGGCAGCGACATTCCAGCTACTTTCCAGCGACATTCCAGCAGGGCTTCATGCACCAAGCTAAGATCCAAAGATACGAACTGACAAGGAATCAGGGTCTCACTGCACTGCCGCCAGCCAACATCACAGGCTAGCATGCCGCCAGATGGAGCTGCTGCCATGATGTGCACTCCCAACTGTGCATGCTCCATTGCTCCGCAGCCCACTTCCCACCCATTCTCCACTCGGTATGCAGGGACAGAGCGTCATTGCCTGCTCCTGCTGCCGCTCAGTGTGCACAGTCCGCCATGCCCTTGCCTCTTGCTGTAATCACACCTGGCATAGGAAGTAGATCAGTCCCGTGGTGAGGAGTCCGTCCCTCTGCCACAATAATGCCTGTAGTTCATCTTCTCGATCTGAATCCTGCCGTAACCTCTATATCCCTCCAATGCACTCTGATGATGTACATCGCCTACCTAAGATGCTGCCTAACAGCATGCCCGAAGGGGCAGGACAAAGTGCAGCAAGTATGCAAGCGTGATGTTCTGCGATCTTCTGCCAGCGCCGCACACCCCTGACCCACCTGGCTCCGCATGATACAAATCTACAACGCCATCTGCATATCCATGTATGTCTGGCTTACGCCAGTCTGCTGCAGCGTCTCAGATTCTGAATCCACCGCCGCTACTGCGGCACCATGCCGGCCCGCGGCATCTGGCGTCGCAGGAAGCCGGTGGCAGACTTGAGCGGCGAGGGCTGTTTTGCCGCTCCCGCCGCGCTCTGCTGCTCATCAGGGTATGAGGATTCGTGCGCCGCCGCCGCGGAATGTGTCGGGTCTTCCTCCGCGCTCCTGCTGCCGGCGTCGCCGGCCGCCGCCAGCGCGGCCCCCATGTCGCACGCGCCCCCGCCGCCACAGACAGAGGCGCCATTCTCGTCCCCGGACCTTCGGAGGGGTCCCACGAGCCGGCGACGGCTGGCCTCGCGTATCTGCGGTGTTGCCAGTGTTTTGGGCGCCAGAATGGCAGGGTCAACCTCCTGGAAGCTCATGGCCATCTGCATGGCAGAAGCGTGTTGGTTCAGGGTCTAAGGATTGACAATGCTTAATGCCAAGAGTAACAGCCCGGGCGCCTCGGCAGATATTCACAAGCCATCAGGATTTCAGCATGTCTGGCGTCAACAACTGCACCGCAAGCCAGATGGTTTCAAATCCAAAATTTAGGAAGACCAGCCGTGAATGTTGCGCCGTGCGATGCAATATGGTGTGCTTCACCTCGGCAGGTGAACGGTCCGTCGCCGGACTGTGCTCCGAGGAAGGGCCCGAGCTTGCTGCATCGTCCAGTGCATCATCAGAACGCCTGCACACGCACATGGACTAGTTGAGACAGCGGATCATACTGAAACAAGTTACAAGGTCCGCGCTGTAGTAGCTCCTGGCAGAGAGAGCAACTGCCAGGTACAGCCATAAGGACATTTGCCTTCAGGCTTCAGCCATGCACACTGTATCCGGCCGCGCTTGAGCATTTGCAGCAAAGATGGCGGCAAGGATCGCCTGACCAAAACAAGGTCACCAGTCACGAGGTCACTGAAAGTAGGCAGTCGCCGAGAAGCTGGGGCACTCACTCGGGGATCGGTATGCCGGGGATGTGTATACTTGACACGAACAGCTTGCCCGCATCGGCCGCTGCGCCGCCCCGCTGCCCGCCGCCGCTGCCGCCGCTGCAGTACCCCTGTTCCAAAAACCACACAGAGTATTATTCAAGTGAGGACTGCTTAGTCGTCTTCAGCTTCCACAGGCTTGGCATGTCGGTTTGTGGATGCGTGTGCTGAGCAGCGTGAACAGGTGCTGAACAGATTGAACGAATTCTGAGCAGACCCACAGGATACATGATCTGGACAGACAGGAAGCTGTGTTCTGGATGCCGTGTTCCCGCTGGCAGTCTGGGTTTTGAGGTGTTCTTAGGGCTGCCAACGCAGATCACTTTAGCACCAATTCCACGTTCTAATGCGCGATTCATTGAACGGACCTCAGAATCGGTGAAAGAATCCGAACATGGGAACTCGTCGTCAGAAGAGGAGGCGCTGTAGTCTGTCGGGCCGCTCACGTGCACGTCGCTGCAGGCAGCAAAACATCATGAATTGCTGAGATTACGACACGATCGCACATGGTGGGAATGCTGTGGCTGATATGTGGACCTGCTTCATCACCTGCAGCAGGCAGCGTCCATAACATGAAACAACATCAGCATGGGGGCAGAGGCAGAATGAATTCAGCATCGTCGGCAGCAGCATGCTCCTTCAGGACAGCACCCAGAAGAAAATGCATAAGCCTGTCTGATGTGGAGTCGAACACGCTGCAGCGTGTTACATGGTAACGAAAATAAACTCCGCACACGGAGTCCAAGCCTGCAGAGCTCACCTGTTGGTGCCGACAGACGCGTCAGGCGGCTGGGAAGCCCAGGAGCTCGCGGAACCGGACGCTGCCGCCGCATCGCCCGCCGCAGACCCCGCCGCCGGCAGGCTGAAGCTGCAGACAAACAGCACACAATTGTCGTTGTGCAATGCTGGACTTCCTCGTTGATCTGTAGTAGCTGCAAGCGCAGCGATTCCCACATAGCCAGCTGCTGCTGGATAGCAGCAACATGCCCGGGATCAAATGTTACAAGTTGCGTCCCTTAATCGTTTCACTTCTCTGCATTGCCCCGCCTGTGCTCATGCCACGAGAACACACAGACGTTTCTGCCTGAGCTCGCAGCTGAGCCCGGCCTGCGCCAGCTGCGCGTGAATGGATATTCAACTTGAATTCGTCTTAGCAGGTTCTGACGCATATTTTGATGCCGCACCTGAGCTCGCGGCTGAGCCCGGCCTGCGCCAGCTGCGCGTGAATGGAGCCCAGCGCTGCATCCAGGCGGTCCCTCTCGTCCGCCATACTGCCGAGCGCACATTCTCGCTCCTCCTGCGCCGCCTTCTGGTCTTGCACCTGCGGCCAGAAACATAATGGCTGAGACGTTGCCGCCTGGTCACGTGTCGTCATCTCGTTGGTTTGGACAAGTGCGCTCATCCGCGAGGCTGCCAAGCGGCTGGAGATATATTCCTGAAAGGCCTTGTGGCCCTTCACCTGCCGCCACAAGCACAGTGTGCTCTCAGCACAACATAATTCGCACAGCCTGCGGCGTTGGCGCCGCCATGCCTTTTAAGCAAACAGCGGCTCTTCCCTTCCCTGCTTGTGCGCAGTTTCTGAGGTTAGCATGCTATGGTTCTGGTCGCCACAACACGTAGGTGTCACAACAGGCGATTGCGAGAGGAGGAAACATTGCGTGCGCACAAAGCATGTCAGCATTGATGGCGTTGACAGTGAGCAATGGAATATCGGTACCCAAAGACCCTGGGCGAGTGTTCTGCGACGGGGGTGTATGACGCACCTGGCCCCGAACCTCCTGCAGCAGGCTCTGCAGGCGCGCCGCCTTGCGCTGCGCCCGGCCTGCTGCCGCTTCTGCCACCTGCACGACGAATCGCCGCCGGCAGTGAGGAATAGTACCGCATTGGAGAAATCAAAATGCCCGTCTTGCCAGCGCTGTGATGCCGCGCCGAAGGGGCGACCGCATTCAGCGGCGGCAGTCCATCAGCGGAGACTACACAGCCCCGCAATCAAATGTTTGAACCGCAACCTCTGCATGGCTCTCATCTGACAATTTTCGGATGACCTGACATCAGACAACTGATGATGAACGCAACACATGTTGATGAACGCAAATGCGCTGGAATCTTACACCTTCTTTTGCGCGGCGACGTCGGCAAGCTCCTGCGCCTGGCGCGCAAGTGCTGCCTGCAGTGTCTTTGCTGCCGCCTGTGCCTTCGCCTGCGCCGTGGCTGCTGAGCACAACCGATCCTGCAGGCGGCTCTCCTGCACGAAAAGAAATAGAATTGCAGTCAGCTTGAAGTGTAGTCAGCCACAATGCCGATAATGCGCTACCACTTTGCTGCGTGGCGGCCGCTGGGCACAGCCGGTCCTGCAGGCGGCTGTCCTCCACACAACGAAACGGAGATGCACTCAAGGGCAGCGCATGGGTGTTCTGCAAGCATGCCAGCAGATGAAACGCAGCTGGGTATAGCTATCATAAATGGCAGAACATGTCGACTGGACCCGAGGTGCATGCTGCTGCCGCAAGGCTCGGGCACGTCACACCGGTGTTGACTCGATGGCTGGTCCCAGCACAACAGGTGTTATGGCACTGTGTCGGCGTCTTTCTTTACTTTGAAAAAAAAAACTTGAACACACGGTATAGCCGGCTCACCTGGTAGCTGGCCTCGCACGAGTGATCCTGAAGCACTGCGTCTGCGTCCTCGGCTTGTTGCCGCAGCTGCCGCAGCTGCTTGTGCGCCCATGCCAGCTGCAGCGCACAGGTACAAATCAGAGGGCAGCCGCAGCATGACGATGGGGGTCCCACGACTATGCAGCAGGTTGGGCTGTCTGTTTGCGGCAAGAGGACCAAAAGTCCGATGCGCGGTCGTCTTGGGTGCTTTTCCGGGCGCCACAGAGCCTCCAGGTGTGCAAATTTGTGCGCACGCACTACGTGTGTTATTGTGCACCACTGTAGCTCCTGGAGACCGCTTCCGGAACATCAAACTCACCTCCATGCCGACTGCGCGCAGCTGCGAGGCGTGCAGGCGCGATGTGGGGTGCATGTCGCCGCATGACACCCAAATGATTTCACGACCATTCATCATGATTCCCATACATCATCATCTCATCCGTTTACCGCACCTCGATGCCGACCGCGCGCAGCTGCGAGGCTTGCAGGCGCGCCGTGGTGTGTATGTCGCGGCGTGACACCGCGTGCACCTCCTCGATCCGCAGGCCCAGCCCCTGATACACGAGTGAAATGCTCTGCATGCCTCCACCCCCTGTAGTCAGTGAACTTGTGCGCAGATTCCGTCGTGTGCATGTTGGCGCGCGGCACTGTGCGCCCAACAGCCTGGCCCGTGTCCCCCGGAAGGTAGAAATCTGCGGAGGTGTCCACACACCGTTGAGAACGGCCGCACCTTGCCAGGATCGGCGCAGCTGACCAGGCCGTGAGGCTCCTGCCGCCAGGTCTCGGCATTGCCGCAGGAGTGCGTGCCGACGCCCGGCAGCTCAGCGGACCCACCCTGCAGCAGCCGCCCGCCCGCCCTGCAGACGCGAAGAGCGCAGCAACTTGAGGGTGTAGAGTGCCGGGCCTAGTTTCGGCAGGTCAATGGAGAATGACTACTTGTGAGGTAACATGCATGTGCCAGCGCAGGGTTTGGCAGGGCTTGATCTGCAACGACTGCTGGTTTGGAGCCGGGCGTTGCGCACCCGAGGGAGCGCAGGCCGATGCCAGCGCCGGTGTCGACCACCGAGAACAGGGCTGCCGGTGGAAAGAAAGGCAGGTGCACCTCGCCTGCAGCGGGCAAAGCACAGTTTTGCAGCCCAGTTGTGCACACACAAACCGCGTGCGGCGATGCAATATGGCGATACACCACAATGGCAACTGTTGCAGCAAGGCGAGACTGGCAGAGGCTGTTCGTTCTCACCATCTGGTGCCGCCTCCTCCTCCGGGGGTGCAGCAATCGTGACCAGGTGCCACTGCTCGCTGCCGCTGCACTGCTGCGCTGCGACGAGCTCGCCTTTGGGAAGGAGGGAAGGGGTTACATCAGGGGTTACATCATCACTTGCTCGAATTGGCCTACTGGCCTGCGACGAGGCTCCAGGCGAGAAACAAGTGCGGTTTAAGCAATCAGAGCTACACTTTAAAGCTGCAAGACACGACAAACCTGCAGGGGTGTACAGAGCCACCAGAGTGCCGTCGGCGGTGGCACGTGCGCTGGCAAAGCTGAACGGCTGTTCTGTGATCACAGAGGCGCTGTACTGCTGCCACCGCCACTGCGGTGCCGCGCTGGAGTACAGAGATGGGTCTCCGGTGATTTGCGGCACGCCGCTGGGCGCGCTCTCGTCCGAATCCAGGCTTGCTGCAGCATTCAACGCGGGGTCTCCTCCTGGGCCGATCCTGCATATGCAGCCAGCTGGAATGACATGCGTGCACCTTGAAGCAAGTCTTGAACTGCTTGCGAAAGTCTGACACGTTGATCTGCAGTGAGCAGGCGTGCAGATCAGGTTGCAACATGCGCATCGATTGACAGAGAGCGTTTCGAGTTTTGACAGAATCAGCCTCGAGTTCAAGCTGCACACGACAGCTGCACCCACATGAGCGTGCAAGGCAGGATCGACCTCGAGCACCTTTCGGAGCTGTTTCGTCTGATGACCGCTGCCCATATTCCACCACACAGCACGCCCGCGACGGCGGGGATTGCAGCCGCCATCTTCGCAGCACTGAGCGATGCATGTGACGCCGTGGAGGGACGGTCGCACGCCTGCTGCGCAGTCCGCGTTGCCGTTTCGCGATTGATGATCAACATATTGTGAATTCAATTCTTGTTTTCTATTTCTTGCCCCTCCAGGGACGATATCATACAGATGACAGCTGTCCCTTCGACGACCCTGTGATGAGTAGCCTTTTCCGGAAGCGTCAGACGCATTTGTAGCGCAGCAGCAATCGCACTCCACCCGTCCAGAGCTCCAGCATCGCATTTGCTACTCTGCACGGCTGTCGCAGCGCCCCGCGTGTTGCATGCGCGATCCGCACAAACCCTCAGTCTGCAGGCGAAATGGTGTCGCCACGAAAGCGCGGGCTAGCTGATCGACCGCGGCCTATGAGGCGTCAGGGCTCAAAGCTGGGAGCGTTCAAGCTGACGGCGCAGGGGCTTGCGCCATCAGGTGAGGCGACTGGGCTCGAGATTTCGGGGTTGCACGACGAGCTGTCGAGGCACTTGGCTATCGATGCACCGTCCGTGGTCCCGATTGCACGGGTACAAAGCGTGACATTCATGGATAGCACCACATCACCAGACGACAGGCAGCGTTATGGTCCTGTTTACAGACGACCGTTAGGCAAGCCGACCACGTGTCTGATTTGCAGGAGGTGACTGCGATGGGCAGCCGGCCACTACACAACAACAGGCAAGCACTTGAGAAGGACCACGAATGCATACATGACGCTTGCTGACCGTTTGCTGTCGAATTCTCTTCTTATTGTTAACAACCTTCCTCGCGCAGGCAACGCCGAATCTGCAGCAGCAATTTCAGCAGGCTGCCACCAGGCAGCAAGGGCAGGTGGCAGGCGCGCAGCCACACAGCCAGACCGGCGAGAGACCGCCTGCAGGACCCAGCTCCAGCGGACCTGGTGCGCTAGCAGACTGGACCGACAGCAGCTTCGGCTTCGACACGCCTGCCCGCCGCGCATCAGGCACGCAAACTGGTCTGATAATGAATGCTCCTTCTGCAGAGGATCCCAGCATCTCGCGTCTGCTGCGGGCATAGCACCCGGCGCTGATCAGAGCGTGCGGGTGGCGGGCCTTGTAGAGCATCCCCTGCACGCTAGGTCGCCATTGCCACAGGCCGCCTCTCTTCATCGGACTGGCCAACTGGACTTGTCAGTTGTCCAACGTGCGACGCGGTCACATGCATCTGTGCTGACACTGCCTGCCTCGAGAGGCTGAGGTGCATAACGCACACCCCTGAAAAGCCGCAACCCGCACAGTACAGCGCCAAGCCGCACAGCTCCAACTGTGCTCTGGAAGATTTATGGGGATAATTTTGAGTGGCATGCAATCGCAGGGCTGCCACACAAGCCCCGAGCCGCGAATCACGGCGCCAAGCCGCACAGTCCCAACCTGCTGGCCAATATGCAGCGCGGCTTCAAGGCGCTGCTGGATGGGGAATCCTATGTTTCGGAGCGAGACGGGGCCGCGGCGGCGGGCGGCGGCAAGTCACCTTCGCCTGAGCCGTCCTTCCTGAACAAGGTGCATGCTCGCGTGCATGGCATTGTGCCAGAGTACGTTTGCGCTGAAACAGATGAGGGAGGCCTGCAACAGCAGGATGTGATCGATTTATGCTGCAGCACCTGTGGTATCTTTTGAGGCACGCGGAGACTGAGGGTGAATCTTGGCAGGTGGCCGTGCACCAGGCGGCGGCGTAACCAGCCTGGAACACCAAAGCAGGCGCCTCAGCATTTTCCCCTGATAATATGTCACCGCCGCAGGGCCTGGATGCGTTTAACGCGGTCAGCCGTGCCGCCGTCGGCGTCGCCACCAGCCTGGACTCGCACATCGAGCAGCTCATGGACCAGCACGGCTGGACTGACCGCGCCGCCGCCAAATCCGCGGTGCTGTCGGCGCAATCCGCCGGCGTCGGCGGGAGCAGCGGTGTCGGCGGCGGAAGCAGCTACGGCGGCGGCTCCTTCCTGGACTTTCAGGACTTTGACGCGGGCGCCTCACTGTTTGGCGGTGCGGCGGCCGCCGTTGTGGGCGCCGGCGGCAGCGGCGACGGCAGCAACGCCAGCCCGCAGCGGCGGGCGGCCGACGCGGGTTCCGGCGCCGGCGGCCGCGGCGGCAGGGCGGGTGCGGGGACGCTGCACGGCGCCGCGGGGGAGGAGGTCGTGTCAGAGCTCGGGAAGCCGGCGTACCCCGGCATGGCGGAGAAGGCGGCGGCCACCGTGGCGGCGATGCTGCCGGCGTTCCGGCCCAAGGAGAGCGTCTCCGAGTTCCTGTCAGAGGTACCAACTCGCAGATGTTCAAGCAGGGAGTCAGCGGCCACATCTTCGGTATGCATTGATGTGTAGGCATGCCGTTGGCAAAAGACAATGCCGCCGAGTGGAGAATTTAGACCGCGGCACTGCGGCAAAGGCAGCCTGTGTAAGGAATATGCATGCCGCATCCCAAATGGCACACATGGCCTGTTGCCTCGAGCCTGAACACTCACCACGCGTGCCGTCTACCAACTCGCTTTTCATTTCACTCTCAACTGATGTCATGCTCCCAGGTGTGGGGCGGCAGCCAGCTGGGCAACGTCCTCAGCCTGGAGCCAGCGCCGCGGCAGCCAGAGCACCAGCGACAGCGCAGCGGCGGCGGCGGCAGGTCGTCGCGGCAGGCGCAGCCGCAGGCCGCCGTGAACGCTGCTCTAAACCCTACACAGCCGCACCACGACCTCGCCGAGTGGGGCAACAACAGCGGCGTCTTCAGCAGCGTCGGCAGCAAGGCCGGCGAGAACGGCCAGGTGGACATTTTCAGTTCAAACAACATCGCCGGCGGCATCGACAGCGGCGGGCGCAGCCCGGAAATCAGCCGCGCAGGCAGCGCGGCGCTGTCCGCTGCAGCTGCGAGGGCAGGATTTAGCGGCGACGCGGCGGGCGGCCAGGCGGGCAGCCCGACGGCTGACAAGGAGAATCAGGGCGGCGGCGGCGGCGCGGCAGGCGGAAGCCGGAAGCAGCAGCCCGGCGCGGTGGACTGGGAGGACTTCCTGTCGGGTGCGTCAGTCCCTGAAACACCATACCCTGTGAATCAATGTCAAGGACGGGGTGGGGACGACGAACGTGGGTTTGGGTGTGTACTGTGCACTGGAAATGTGCCAAGTCTCTTCGAGTCTGTTCGAGACAGCATGCGACGGACAGGGACGTGTCTCGTGAGCAATCTCTTGACTTTTGGAGTTGCTGAGAGGAGTTTTGCTTCATGCCTGCAGGCAGCCGGCAGGTGCTGCAGCCGTCGGCCACCTGCTCGCGCGCGTCCGGCGCTGGCAGCGATGGCCGGATGACAACACCCCCCGACATTGGCTCGCCACTGCAGCCGCCGACGCCGCAGCAGGCGGCAGACGCGCCGGCGCCCGGCGCAGAGGAGGAGGACAACCCTAACCAGCAACTCCCAACCCAGCAGCAGGGGGCGCAACCAGGGTCCGCGCCGCAGGAGCAGCTGGGTGCGCCATTGGTGGAGGGCCGGGGAGCAGCGGGCGCTGCTGAAGCCGCGGCGGGCGGCTGCTGCGGCAGCCCGGTGCGGCTGGCGGCGGCGAGGCTGCCAATGGTGGCGCTGCCATCCCCGGGCACTGACCCGATCAGCGAGCAGGTGAGGGCATGACAAGTCCCGCTTGTGGTCAGGATTTCCTCCTATTACAATCACCCCACACGTCACACTCTTCCGGCACCAAACCCATCAGCAGGCAAGCGAGGACGTGACATTTCCCCCCTTTGGTCTCGCTTTCCTCGCACCTTGGAACATCCTGCGCATCTGTTGGCAGGACAGGTGCCTGGAATTTCCTTGGTCAAAGTCACTGGGGCCCACTGTTGCAGTGCCCGCTACTGGACTTCAGATTGAGTAACTTGGCCCGGCACTCACGACTCGGGAATGACCGATGCTTGCGGGGCCATATCTTGGCTTGCACACTGGCGTCAATTGCCCAGCTGTCCCTGATGCCAAGCCATGCAAAGCACAGCCAGCTGCATGCACATGTACATCCACCCCGCGACAGATCTGACGCGTATTTCGTGCTTTCTGCGGTGTCTGTCTGCGCGACGCGGCTGAAGACTGAGGTCAACATAGGTTGCAGGTGCGGTGTCAGCTGGAGGCGCTGGTTTTGGGAAAAGGTGGCTCTCACGGAGACCGCGCGGTTGTGCATCGTTTTTCCAATTCAATTCTCAACAGGCTCTTGGCTTTGCACTACAGGTGCGCAGCCAGCTCGAGGCGCTGGTGGCTGAAAAGTCGGCGCTGGCGCAAGAGAACGCACGGCTGCAGCGCGAGAACTGCGGCCTGCAGGAGCTGCTGTCCTACACCATGCAGCACACGGGCGGCGGCACAGGTGATTTTCTTTTGGCGATCTTCCCGACTGGTAGGGTTTGAAACCTAAGCCAATCTTCCCGACTGGTAGGGTTTGAAACCTAAGCAATCTTCCCGACTGGTAGGGTTTAAAACCTAAGCAGCGCCTGCACGAGCTGCTGTCCTACACCATGCAAGCATGGGGGCGGCGGCCCAGGTGACTCTGCCAGTGATGCAATCCTCTGCCGTTTTTGCTGCTTTCTGCTTCGAACATCCAAGGATTACACAGCGACGGAACAGCTACAGGAGCAGCTGTCCTACACCACGCAGCACGCCGGCGGCCCAGATCCACTCAGCATTTGTCCGCTTTTGCAACTTCTCTTTGCTTTAGGGTGTACAGATGTCGGCGGTGGAGGTCTGCACCTTCTGCTGTCATGCACCTTCTGCTGTCATGCACCTTGCTGCTGTCATGCACCTTGCTGCTGTCATGCACCTTGCTGCTGTCATGCAGCACCCTTGTTCCCGACAGGCAGGCTCGCCCTTTGTGCCCCTTCTTGGCCATACTTCTGCCAAGCTGAAATAAAATTCGCCATTAGATTGCACACAGCACACAGTCTTGCATCGGGACCACACGCATCCTTACTAGTGTCCCATCAGACCACTAGTTGACAGAGCCCGCACTCGCTCCACAAAACGGAGTTCCAAACCGTTTACCTTTTGTGATTCTGGAATGCGGCAGGCTCGGAAGTGGGCAGCGACGGCGAGGACGCGCTTTCTGACTGGTGTATGATGGATGGCGGCGGCAGTCCGCGTGTGGCACTGTATCAGTACACTAATATCCAAACCCTCATTTCAATGTTGCAGAATCAGCAATGGGCAGCGACGACGAGGACGCGCTTTCCGACTGGTCTGTTATGGATGGCGGCAGCCCGCGGGGCGCGGCGCGCATCCCCTCGGTCGACAACGGTGTGTCGCCGGTCAAGATGCGGCGCCGTCTGAGCATGGGTGCGCGTCTTGACAGCTCGGAATGAGTGAATACGCTGAAATAATTGATGCATTGATATAGAATACTGGCGTGGCTGCCCCTTGGTCGACCACGGCGGGTCGCCCATCGAGACGCGCCGCCGCCTGAGCATGGATGCGCTTCAAATCGGTTTCTACAGTACAGCTTGCCCGGCGCACTCAAGCTTGCGTGGGACATCGAGGCAACCACAGGCCCTGCATGTGTGCAACGTCCTCAACGCCTGTATGCGACACAGCATTCTCTTGCAGACATGTCTTGTAAGTGCACGTACATATCAGCGCGTGTTTGCGCCTGGCTGAGCTGACAGTGACTTGCCCTGGCTTGTGGATTGTGCAGGCGATCTGGGAGACGACGACGACAACATTCTGGACATTTCGGGGGACCAAACAGTGGACGACGACATTGCGGCTGCGGATGCTGCTGCGGTGGAGACGGCGTGACAGCAATCACATCGGTGCGGGCTCCCCTCTGTGCGGCGCCATGCGATGGCGGACGCGGGCATTCCCTGGGAACGACACTGGGTTTTTCGCAAGGGAACTTCGCAATTCAGATTCGGCTGCAGGCTGCTGTTGTGATTTGCTGGTGGGCGGACGAACAGGCAACAAAGCGGCGAACAAGATGCCGCACACAGTGCCGCGCTCTTCTCTGGCTCGTTGCGCTTGAATACATTGGTTGCAGGGGTTGGCTTTGGCAGTTGCAAGTACCGAACAGCTTTGCCGCTTTGCACGTCTAGCTGGGCTTCTGACAGGTGTACTGGTAGAAACAAGCTTGGGGAAACATCATGTAAACGCGGCCGAGGGCTCTCTGAATGGCACGCGCGTATTGTTTGGCGGTGAATTTCAACGGCAAAGCTGACTGCAAACAAAGGTGTTGAAAGACAGAGCACCACCTGCACCCAACTCTTAAACCCCAATTCCCTCATTTCCCTGCCGGCTCTGCGCATTTCTCAAAGTGATGACGCCCAGGAAACTTTCCTGGTGGTACCGGACCATAGCTGTACCACATGCAACCTTCAGTTGGCCTGCACACGGTTGTCGGAATGTGTGAGGGGGAGAGGTGGATGAACTGTATTCGAGTGCAGACGCCGTCGAGCATTCACCAAGTCAATCTTGTTCAGAGCAGGGCTGACAGGTCGCATCTGTCGACAAGAAACATACCGACCGACAGCGACCATCTAACAGGTTAGAACTAGATGACACCCAACATGTCAACGTCTGCAATCTCAGGCGCAGTTGCGTGCAACGCCCGCACGAGAACAGCGCACGGATGCCGCACAACAGAGGCGCTGCTGTCTCAGCGAGATTTGTCGCCGCGCGGCGGGAGCCAGTGGCTTCTCAGCACTAGTGCCCCGTCAGAGCTCTGCAAATGCTGCAGACGGTCCAACGCGGCTCCACCTATGGACATAGTAGCCGGCCCCGTCGTTACTGTCTCGGCTGCAGGGTCCATTGCAATGGGTCGCCAGGGATTCCGTTGCAACTAGAGTCCAGCAGCTTCCGCAGCAGCGGCGCCGCACCTCCAATCGCGGGTGTCCCTGGGCGTCACTGCCAGCCGGGGGGCTGCAGCAACAGAAGAGCTTGCTCTAGAGCAGAGTCCCAGCTCAACAACGCTTCAACAATCATAAACATGCACGAGATCCTCAGGTTCAGACGACGGCAACCAGCATACCAACAAGCGACAGCTGCTCGTCTGCGGCATGCATGATTCACTCACTTTCTCCCACGTGGTACTGCCAGTGCGGTGGTTGTGGTAGTACAGCTGCAATGCACAAGCACCCAGGTCAGAAATTGGAAAATTGGGGATTCAGTTTCGATGTCGGCCTTCTAGTGGCAGCGGCAGCCAGCGTGCATCACCGCGATGTCTGGAATAACATCACCCAAGGTCGGCGAATCTCAGAAGACAAGGTTGCTCACCTCGTGGGTGTCCTGTGTCTGGTACTGCAGGCGCCAAGCAGATACCATGGTCAGTGCCAGTCATAAAGCTTCAGAACGCAGAATAAAGAATCTGCACCAACACAGCAGCATTTCAACTAGCAGTGCAGACGCTTACCTGCACCCAATCACCCGGTCCCGGCACCGGGAAGCCCTGCACGCCGGGCACATTTGCTTGAACTACAGAGTTCCCTCTTGCAGTGTTCCTCCTTCTTGCACTGCCGCTGTGGAAGCAGTCCTGTGCTGCTGTCAGAATGCGGGGATGCGGGACGCAGCGAACACTCAGGCGCTATCAGGCAGGCCGTCCGGTGCAGGCATGACAGGCCCCCGCCTGATCCCTGACCCCAGCAACAGCCAAGGGAGTGGGAAAGACACTGAACCCATAACCCTGATCACCTGGGAGGCCCACTCGACGTTGCCGTCGCCGGGCGGCCCGCTGTTCATTGCCGCGGGGTCGCCGCCGTAAGGACCCGGCTGCGGTCCACCATACCTGCGCAACAAACCATCGTGTTGCTCAGTACCATGCATCATCTAACAAGGAATGGTTTTGTGAACACTCAAGCGCAGCTTGATGTGTGGACAACATCACGTTGTGAATATCGGTGTGCAGATTGCTTCCATGGTGAGCGAATCGCGTCAACATGGTGAACATGTGCATGGCACTGTTCAGCAACTGCGCTGTAAGCTGATGGCGCAACAGATTGCTAGGGAACGCCAGAGCGCACGCACCCGCTGTAGCCACCGCCACCCCCCGGTGGGCCGCCATAGCCGCCGCCACCGCCTCTGCCGTACTGGTCTCCCCCGTAGCCGCCAGGGCCACCAGCACCCTGGAAAAACCTGCACGCGGGAGGGTCCAACAGTGAAAGCCTGCAAATGCCGCAATCCCCGCTTCCTTCCAGGACCGGCGAGTCGTTCACTGGCGCCCGCGTGCACGGCGGCATCCTCCTGGTGCGGGGAGAATGCAACACCACATGCGGCCATGCAGGGGCGGCAAGATGTCAAGGCGCTTTCTGCGTATAACATGTTGAAACAGGCACGTGGATCTGGGCGAGGTGTGCGCACCCGCCGCCGCCGCCGCCAGGGCCAGCGGGACCGCCGCCGCCGCGGTCGTCGAAGTGACCGCGGCCGCCGCCCTGCCCGCCGCGCGGCGGCATCGGCCGCAGCTCCGCCTCGCCGTGAGCAAAGTTGCACATGTCCCCGAAGCGGCACTCGCCACTCTGCCACCTGCGCGTTCGCATTTGCGTCTGCAGTTGCGATAGAATAGAAACCATAGCTCTTGTGTGGGGGCGGCTTAAGTGGTGGCGGCTTGTGTGCGGCATGTGCGGGGCCGCATACACGTTGCAGCAGCAGCAGCTGCAGTGGGGCATAGTGGCGCAAGAGCTTTGTTTGCGCCATTTGCGAGGAGCGGAGTTGCAGCTGGGGGCACGTGCGAGCTGGCACATGCGGCAAAGCCCTCACCTCATGCAGATCCGCGTCTTCGCGTTTGACTCGTTCCCTGCGCAGCCACAGCAGGCAGTGGGTATCGGCAGGTGCAAGCACCGAATTCTCCATGTTGCATGCATGTGAGGCTGCGCCGTGCCCACAAGCGCACAGGGAAAGACATGGCGGATCGATCCCCCGATTGATGGGCATTGAGCGGGTAGAGCTGACGAAGCCCGTCTCGAGCGCTGGTGACAGCATTCAGAAGACACGAAGAAGCACAACTGAGGCCAAAGTACAAGAGGTTGGCTGTACCCCTAAAGCCTCCTCGCCCGGCCCCGCCCCGACCCATGGGTCCATCGAAGCCTCTGCCACGCTGGCTAGGAAAGCCGCCGTCCATGGCCTTTGGACCGACAGCGGGCGTCGCTGAGGGCCTGCCTAGCAGGGTGCCAAGATCAAAGCAATCCGAGCAGGGAGCAAATGACCCGGCCACCGCAAGGAACCGGCTTGATCGCCGCTTCGGTTTGTGTGCACGACGATCATCCGTCTGCGGCCAGCTACAGTGGGCAAAGTGACTCCTTAGCGTCGTGCTCGCAGATGTTTGTAGGGGAGTTTCTGAGACCGACACTAGCGTCCTTTACCGCCGACCCCGCCGCTTCTCACAGACCGTCGGTGGCTCTGCCTCTGACTAAGCAACTCTCTCATTCTGCTCTAATGCACTTCAGGCACAAAAAAGCTCTGGAACGCAGGGCCCTACATGTGCACCCAGTGCCGCCCGACTCTCATCCAATTGGCCCTCCGCCTGCGCTTTCGCGGCGGCGCTTGCACCTCATGGCCGACTGCATTCTCTGCGGACGTCTCGCGGGCGCGCTTCGAGGCACGGCGCGGCAATCGCGATTCTGCCGGGCGCAGACCGTCATTGTCGATTGCCGTTGTGTCGTCGCCGGCCGGCCCGCCTGCCGCAGTGGGTCCAGGGAAGGGTGTGGCGGCCCGCTGCAGGGCTGCCGCGCGGCCGGGTGTCGCCTTCGCTGTCCCTTGACACCGCTTCCGCCGCCGTGAAGCTTTCACCGCCGTGCGCGCGGCTGTGGACGATGTGTCGGCATCCGGCGGTTGTGCAGCCGCTGCGCCTGCATCCTGACCACCCTGCAGCTCCGCAGCATGGCCGCGGGGGAGTGCGATGGGCGGCTCGCTGCCTCCCACGAGCTCGCAGTCTTCTGGCAGCACAGCAGGCGGCAGCAGCTGCTGCTGTGACGGCGGCTGCGAGGACGGCTGCAGCGGCGGCCATTCCGGCGCATCCACCGGCAGCAGTGCTCCGCTGTCAAGCGGTGCCGCCGCAGCGGCAATATTGTGTGCGCCTGCCGAGCCTGATCTGATTGGTCCTGGTGCCGCCGCTGCCGCCGCTGCCATCGCCGGTTCCACTGCCGCTGGCGCATGTTCGGCTGCTGGAGCTTCCGTCATCGCCGCCGGCCCCGCCGCTGTTGCCCCCGCAGCAGCAGCAGCAGCAGCTGTGCTAGCGGCGAACGCGTTCGTGGCAGTGGCACCGTCCTGCGCTGCCACTGCTGCCGGTACCGCTGCAAGGGGCTGTAGATTCATGCCGGCAGCCGCGGCAGGCTGGCTCCCGGCTGGCGCCAGCGGTGGCTGTAACTCTGCGTCCGCCGCTTTCTCAGCACCCGGAAGAGACTGCTGCAAAGCGAGATCCGTGGTAGCCGCCAGCAGCTCTGCCGGCGCGCCCACCGGCTTGGCGGCTTCATCTTCCGCCGGCTGCGGCGGCTTGGCGCCTGCTGTGTGGGACGGCAGCTGCCCATCGGACATGCCTGATACATTTGGCGCGGCGCCGGCGCGAGATGCGAGCGCGGCCCTTGCTGCAGGCTGAGCCTGCTCTGAGGGCGGCTCCGACACCGCCTGCAGAGCCTCCAGCGGTTGCGCGTCGACGGGCGCTGCAGCCGCCGCAGGAATGGGCGCGGTGCTGCTAGTGGCGTGCATGACGGCGCCAGCTGCGGCATCGGCGCCGCCACATTGCCGACGTCTGCCGGCTGGGGCATCTCGACCGGCCGCTGCTGCTGCTGGTGCTGAGGCCGGGTGATGGCAGCGCCGTCTGCGGCTGCCGCTGACGGCGGCGACGGCGCTGCGCCGGGCGCCTCGCCGGCAGAAGCCGCCGCCTCACCTGCCGCAGCGGGGGCAGGATGGAGGGGCAGCGGGCCTGCCAGCTGCAGAGTTGAGCCCGCTGGTGTCTCCGGCACCACTGCAGAGCCGGTCTCCAGGCCTGCCCCTGGCCCTGCGGCTGCCACCTCGGCTGCGGCCTGCTCCGGAGCAATGTGCATGGACGCCGCCGGCGCCGGTGGTGCGGCGTCGGCTCCCTCAGGCACTGCCGCCGGCGCCGCAGCTTCTGGTACCAGGGCCGCGTCCGCAGTGGCGCTCGCATCGGCAGGGCCACCCTGGGGTGCGGGCGCTGTCAGTGTCGCGACTGGGGTAGCTGTGACTGCCTGCGGCGCTGTCGGCAGGTCTGTGCCTGCCTGAGACGCCGCCGCCTCTAGCACAGCTGCGCTGTCTGCTGCGGGCTGCTGAGAAATTAAGAACACTGGCGGCGCTGGTGCCGCCGCCGCAGATCCGTCGGACGGGTGCAGAGCGGCTGCTGCATCTGATCCTGTCGCGGAGGCCTCGGCAGCCAGTGGCTGGGCAGCCGGCAGCCGTGCAGCCGCCACTGCCGCTCCGCCAGGCGCTGCCGGCGTTGTCGCCAGTGCCGGCACTTCGCGGACCGCTGCCGTCACTGCTGGCGCATCTGCTGCTGCTGCACCAGTTGCCGCTGCCGCCACTGCTGGCTGTGCGGATGCCGCCGCCGGCGCCGCTGTGCTGACGTTTCCTGCTGCCGTCGCTGCTGGCTGTGCTGTCGCAGCTCCGCCGAGCGCAGCCGTCGGCGCCGCTGTGGCTGCTGCGGATGACGGCACTGCCATCGCTGCTGGCTGGGCCGTAGGTGCTGCGCTGGAGGCCGCCGCCGGCGCAGCCTGCCCCCGCTCGCGTCCCAGGGCCGTGCGCGCCGCCTCTGCCGTAGGGAAGGAGCGCCATTTGGTGCTGCCGCATGCCTGACAGGCAAGAGAGACAATGTCATCGATGGCACAGGTAGTGGCGGGCTTGGACAGCTGTTCTGGCAAGGCAGCTCTCGACGGGCCCGCGGCAATGCATTCACACCTGGCTCGAGGTGTAAGTTATACTGGCAAGTGCAGGCCTGCAGGGAGGCACATCAGGTTTGCAGGCAGCAGGCAGCGAGACGCACGCACCGAGCAAGTCCGCACGAGCGCCGCTGCATCCGCCCTTATCGGCCTGCATGCAACACCGCTGAGATTATGCCATGTGCCACATTCAAGCCAAGCGAAGGTGGATTGACTTCGAGATGACACCTAATTGAGTCCTCTGTGTTTTTCGTCAAGTCTCGCAGAGTTCGCATGGTGGACGGGAAGATGCCGTTTTAGCGCAACATAAACAAACGACGGCTTCTCAGTTGATCCAGTCTTGTGTCTCTTCCTCATGTCAGTCACGTGGGCCGCGCCTGCCGTCTTTGTGGCGAAGATCAAAGCGCGTCCCTGCCGCTTCTGCCAGCTTCCGCACCTTGCGTCGCCGCGTGCTGTGCGAAATGCGCACCACATCGACTCTGCAGCAGGAAAAATGGTTGCGATGAGTAAAGCCCATAGCACAATGATGGCTTGACCTTGACTGGAGCTGCCATGATGCTGGCAAACTGCAATTGGGTTTCAGCCTGCGAAGCCAGCATTCGAATTGCGGATGGTTTTGGGTCCAGAGAATGCAAGGTAACATACCCTGCATCCGCCGCCGCGGGCAGGACGCTGCCGCACCCACCGCAGATCCGCAGCGCATCATGCTTCGGCAAGCTGATGCCCTCGGCTGCACATGCCTGCATGTTGCGAGAGTATTGGTGAGGAACTGCACACCAAGACGTAACCGGGCACACGCTGCAGAGCTGCTATGCGCTCTCCACACACAAATCTTGCCTGCAGAACGCGCTTGCCGAGCTGCCTGGAGACTGCGGGTGCTGTTTCCGCCAGCATATGGGCAGCTTCGAGCAGGAACGGCACTTTGGACGCCTCTGGCAGGACCTGCTTGGCGGACTTGTGCGCAGGGCTCTTTCTCACTGTCTTTGGAGGCATGATTGGACTATGCTTCGTGCTGCCTTCCTCGCGACCCTGGCGATTTAGGTACGTGCGCGCACGTTGCAACCCTCGAACCTGATGTTCGCTCACGAGTCGGCATCGCACAAGGAATACCGACTGCCGCAGTCGAATGGATCGCATGAGATGTGATGGCCCCGGCGGCGGTCCAGATGTTGGCCCTCATGATGCGTTATGCGTACCGACATTCTTGCAGCGGGAGATGCAGCAACGATAAGATGGCGTGAATGATGCGTGATGAACACATGTGTTCATGTACATGAACACAGCTGCATCAGAGCGACTGCATTTCCTCCCGCCGCCATCGGACGGCCAGATAATCAGAAATCAGTCCACCCCCCAAGCTCAGCCACCACTGCAGAGCATTGTGCCGAAACCAGTGCCCAACGTGAAGCACATCTAAACTCAAAAATGGGCTGTGTCCGCCTGCTCATGGTCCTGCGGCGTCCTTATGGGCGCTGAACTGGAGGCGGCCCATGCGGCGCAGTCGATTGCAGTGCCGGCAGCGGCTGACATTGCGAACCAGCGAATTGTCAGTCGCTGTGGACATGAAGGGAGGCCCATGGCAGCAAGCTCATCGGTCGCTGTGCGAGCCGTCTGTGGGATGCTTGCATCCAGCCCGCACAGTGGGTTCTCGTGTCTGCTTGGGGCACAAGAAACGTCAGTCGCTGTCCGCCCCATCCGCTGCCTCGCCGTCATCAGAGCCCGTCTCCCAGTCCTCGTCCTTGAACGCGTCCTCCCCTGCGGTGTTCTCCCGCACGCACCTGCAGGCACCAAATGCAACCAGGTCACGATGAGGGGTGTGAAAGTGATCATCAAAACACTAAGCAGAACACATAATCGGGCGCTTGGCGACACAGATGTCTTTGGGCGTGACAGCCGTCCATACACTCATCGGAAGCTCAAACCGATAAGCAATCCAAGTTTTTGAAACATAGTTGTTGCAAGAACACGCACCGCCAGCCGTCCAGCTTTTTGAGGTCCAGGCTCCAGAGGTCATCCAGCGTGATGTCATTCAGGGCCACCTGCATGGAATTGGAGGTGTTTGTACACGGGATATATTGTCAGGTTGCACTGGCGGCCTCGCATATCTGAGTCCACAGCCATCCTTCACATGCAGCGGGCTCTGCAGCTCGTGCACAGCCCTGCTATTGTTCAGCGCTTTCTCAGAATGCAGCGGCTGAAGTGGACCTCAGCCGTTTTTGACGCATTTCCACCATGCCACCGAAGCGCCACGGGGCGCTTGCAGCGTGCAGCGCTGAACGGCCGCCTCAATGGCAAGTGTGCGGGCTCCGTGTTCTCGTTTGCAAAGTTCACTCATCCTCGCGATGCCGCCAAACAGCCACAGGGTGCCTGCTGCGTGAAGCGCTTGGCACCCAGCTCATTGGCAAACATGCGGCTCTATGTTGTCATATCAAAGTTCACATACCTCCACGATCCCGCCAAAGAGCCACAGGGTGTCGCCGGACACCGTCATCATCGCGTTGGACCGCGCCCGCGGCTTCGGCATGTCCTGCAGCAGATGAGTGTATTCTCAATAGCTCCCCGACATTTTTGTGATAAATCATATGATTGAGGGTCGACGCGTTCTTTTGGATGGCCCTCAGCTTCGATTTGCTTGTGTGTTGCTCATAGCAGGAGGAAGCGGCTCCGTCTGTAAACGTCACCCAGCACGCCACCCGGCAGTCCCTCATGTACCGGCGATGGCGGAGCTACAGACCATGATGAAGTCTAAAGCGCACTTTGCCGGAGAGGTCGACGCCGTACAGCGCGGGCGAGTACAGCAGCTCGCTCAGCGTGCCGCCCAGCTTGTACGTCTTGTACGCCTGCGAAACAAGATTCAGGATTTTTCACGTTCTCTGCATGTTGGGATGTGGTGTGTGCGCCCATCAATGCGGCTGCCGATCGAGTCTTGTACCCAGTACCGGAAGCAGCATCTTCTGTGCTGCGACACCGGCTGTAATTGATGACATCCAGCGATAGGGAGTCTGTGCGGGCGAGGTCTCAAAAGCGGAGGGTGGCACCTTGCGGACGATGTAGCCCCTGTACCGCGACTGTATCCGCACCACCGCCTTGTGCAGCTGCATGCCCAGGGATCAGCGTCTCAGCGTAAGCACACTGAAGAGCTTGAATAGCATCTCAAAACAGGTTCAGCATGCAGGGCAGGCACACTCTGTGGAAAAGAGACCTCCAGACCGACGTTGCTGCCGCTAGTGTCATGGGTCTGAATCGTGAGAGGTCCGACTCTCACGGACCAAAGCGCTTTGCTTGCTCACCGCCGAGTTGCCGTCCAGGTTGCCGCGCTGCAGGAATGAGTCCATGTCGGGCCGCATCACCGCTGCCGTTTGCGCCGCCGCGCCCCTGTCCTCGCCTGCAGGCATGCACATGCGTTGCATCAAGGATGCGCATTTGTCCTTGGAGCTGCAGATGAGGGTCCCTGGAATCTACATGATACATTGGGTTCGATGCTTCCATGAAAGATCGTGCGGCAATGCCCCTGTTTGAGCCGCTCACCCGAAGGCTGCGCCTGCGCCTCGCCGTCTGACTGCGCCAGCTCGCCGGCCGCTGCCGCTGCCGCCGCCGCAGGCTCGCCCCCAGGCGCCGGCGCCGCCGCAGGCACTGGCGCCGCATCCGTCGCCGCCGCCGCTGCTTCCTGCTTGGCCGCTGTTTCCTGCTTGGCTGCTGCTGCTTCCTGCTTCGTCTTCTTCGGCGGTCGCAGCGCCAGCGGCCCCCACCGCTGCCGCTCGAAGCTGAACTGGTAGATGTCGTCATGCGCCTGGGAGAACAGCCTGTCGCCCTGCCAAAACACACAGAAAAGTATATCTTTTGCTTTGTCACTGAGAATCACACAGCAACGCTGAACCAAGCGCAGAGAAGTGCATTGGCTTCAAACATGAAAAGAACGCCTGTGGATCGCCACATGTGACAACCAGTACGAGGACGGGAATGCCGGTGCATCTCTGGGAGGAAATGTCACAACACACCTTGCCCGGCTGGTCGGTGATGCCGCCAAACAGGATCGCCCGCTGCCGATGGCCCACCATGTTGAAGCTGGCGCGCGGTCCCGGCGCCATGCCGGTCATCTTCAGCCGCTCCCACTGCATCCAAATAGGAATGTCAATGAGGGATGGTCAATGGATGACGAGGTATCAGCCCGAAGCGCTGCTGGTCCCGGCGCCATGCCTTGCATCTTCAGCCGCTCCCACTGCAAAATAGGAAGATGGCTCGGGCGTCGGTTCGATTAGCGCCCTTTTCGAGTGAGAGACAACAGCATGCTGCTTGTTGCTGTGCGGCCCGCAGTCCCTTACCATGTTGCGCCCTTTTCAGCCCGCAGCAACAAAGAATCTGCCCGAATAGCCGGACATGAGCTGCGCCTCCTGCTACGCACAGAATGTGCCCAATGCCCAGCTGCATCACGCCGGAATTTGCCTGGTAGCTTTCGGGGTCCAGCTGCAACGGGTCGTCGAAACACTGTCTTGTTTGACCGAACATGCCACCAATTGGCGCCGTGGTGCCACAAAAATGTACCTGATTGGTTTTGAGGTCCAGCTGCCATAGGTCATTGAAGACTGTCTCCTTCTCCGCTTTGTCCACGACTTCCACGCTGTGCCCGCCAAACAGGTACAGCTTGCCCGACTCCTTCGCAAATAAAATAATACTCCCCTAGTGAAATGAGCAAGAGGTTGATGCAATGTCGAAACGAATAAGTCTTCTCTGGCCTGTCAGCTACCTCCACACTGTGCCCGACAAACAGGTACAGCTTGCCCGACTCCTGCATTGGTGCAGAAGAATTGGGAAGGATGTCCTGGAAGCAGACCCTTATGTTCAGGGACTGCTTGACGACAGAAGCGCGCGTGGGATGCCGGCAGGCGTGACACCATACCTGGTGGTACCACCGTGTGGCAGACGCGGCGGGGGCAAGATCCCCTGAGCAAGCCGCCTCGCCCACACAGATGCATACCAAAACACAATGCAGACAATCATGCACAAGGCGTCGACGCCTGGTGGACGACTACCTGGCTGCACTCTTGGCTGGGTTGCGACAGAGCCTGCAGTAGAGGAATGTTCTCACAGGTGCGACAGGTTGATGGTTTCACGGGTGGTGCCCAGACCTGGTGCACCACCATCTGGCAGCCGCCACGGGGGCGCGGCCCGACGCCCGCCTTGCCCACTGACTGCCAGCTCAGCTCCTCCAGGTCAAATGCCCACAGGTCGTTGAAGTACCTGTGGCTGATTTATGGGTCAGTTACAGGGTTAGGGTACAAGGCTCAAGGGCAGGGGTTCGATGCCTTCCAGACCACGGACTGCCAGCTCAGCTCCTGCAGGTTCCGCCGACAAACAGCTGTGGTGATCCTCAAGTACATGGCCAGCTCGAGGCGAATGCAGATCTTTGTACCAACAGAGCTCAACCCGCAAGCTGTATCACGGTGTCCAGCGGCTGATGATACATTCATGCTGCAGGGTCAGTGCTTCAGCACGACTGAATTTTTTTTTGTTGTTCTTACAAACGCTTCTCACCGGCTGCCCTCGGTGGCGGTTTCGTAGAAGCCGCCAAACAGCAGCAGCCGATTCTTGTGCGCAACCATGCGGTGACCGGAGCGCGCTGAGGGGCCGCCGCGCCCCGGCAGCTGCTCCCACTCGTAGCTGCACAGTCACAAAACCCAACAAATGACCCTGGATGACACAAGAATCTAGGGCGGACGCACATTGTGAGAAAGGCCACACCCAGCAGCTGTCCGGGCCCAGGCGCTAAAGACATCTCGGACATTTCAGACTCCGAAAAAAGGGTCTAGGAGACTGAATACAAGCCACCTGTCCAGGTCCAGGCGCCAGAGATCGCGGTGGTGCTTGAAGTTGCGCCCGCTCGGCGAGCACACCTGCACGCGGCATCGAATTTCATAATCAAATTTCAGCGGTGCAGCCGCCTCAGAGCCTGTGTGTTGGCAGTGATGCGAGGCAAGCTCGACAGTCACTGCAGGCGTTGCACTTGGCGGGCCCAATAGCTCTACAGACGGCAAGGCTGCACGGGGGCAGATGTCGGCGCTGCAAGGGAGGGGACACACCTCGCCGCCAAAGACGTACAGGAAGTTGCGGTGCACCACAGCCTGCGCCGAGCTGCGCGGCAGCGGCCTGTAGCCAAAACGCAATCATGCGGAATGCGTTTTGACACAGATAAACCTGATGTTCACGCATGGTTGCATACTGCCGCTTGTGTCTAAAGCAGCGTGCATTGCAACGCCCCAGTGGTGGCCTTGTTTGCCGCGACGTCAGACCATGCACAGCATGGTCCACGGCGCAGCACCCATTCGGCGCTGGGACCTTCGTCCAGCGGTCCGCTGTCGTCATTTTTGTGCAGACGTGTGGTATGTTGTTGTAGTGAGAATACCAAGCCTGATACAATGACAGCTCACCCGTTTGGCGCCGTGACCTTCTTCCAGCGGTCCTTTCCGGCGTCATACAGGAACAGGTCCCCGTAAACATACGTCTTATCATCGGCGCCGTCGAACCACTCGCCGCCATACATCACGAGCAGGTCCTTCTGCGCAATTGCAAAGGCGCTTGCTGAGAAGCTGATCTCTTGTTTCTGGTTGCACCTGCTTGCACACACTGGCAGCACGACCTCAAATGAGTGAAGGTTCTTCATGACATTCAAATTCGCACCTTTGTGCTGTGCGGCACGAGGCAGGCGCAGCTGCGCGCACTAGGCGGTGGGCAGTCATCTTCGATGACGACCTTCTTCACGCTCTGTACTTCGATCGCCGCCAGCAGCGCATCGATGTCGTCGTCGCCGCCCTGCGCAGCGGCAGTCTTCATGTGAGACGGGTTTCTTGTTGATGTGTGACACGTCGCCGCCCTGAAAAGAACAACCAAAGTACATGTAACGTGAAATTGTTTGTCTTTTTGTATTTCTTTTTATGTCCTGCGCCTTGATCGTTGCCCGCAGCGTGTCAATGTCATCGTCGCCGCCCTGATCCATGCATAAGAAAAGTTCATGCATTGCCTGACTGTGTATTCCAGTTTCAATGTCCTGCAACTTCATCGCCGCCCTGCGCTACGGCAAGAATCATGCAGGACTTCTGTATTGAGGTTTGTTGTTCACCGGCTGCACCCTTCGCCTGCAGCCAGTGAAAACCCTAAACCCTACTGCAGACATGGACACCAAGCTCACCCAACCTGCTCATCGGGCGCCAGGAACCTTCCCATGAAGCATGATGTATCGCAATGAAAACCAGCGTGCATTTGTCACCTGCGCCTTCTTCAGCACGCGCTCCTGGGCCTTCTGCTCGTTCTTCTCGGTCTTGCGCGCCGTCTTGTCGGCGCCGGCGCCCGGCTGCTTGGGCTTTGCCTTTTTGCGCTTGTCGCGCCCGCCGCCCACTGCATTGCAACATGCGTATCATCCTTGTCAGTGCTCGTCTGCTTGTGCACCCTAAAATGCAAACACTAAGCTTGGGTTCTGCCTTTTTACTCTTGCCGCGCCCGTCGCCCATTGCAGATTGGTATGCGCATCATCCCTGTCAGCGGGCCTCAGCTTCTTTGGGTGCATCTAGTTGCCTGGCCGTGCCTGTGTGGCAGCGTGTCGGCGAGCCTCGTTGGTTTTTCATCAGTGCCAGAGCAGCGCAGCAGGCGCGATGCATGATGGACATGCATGTGCAGGTGTAGTGGCAATGCCGCACTTGAGGCTCGCGCGTGTGCTTCAGGTGAGTCTAAGATCTGGTCTTCGTAGCGCCTGCAGCCCGATGACTGCCTTCCGGAACGAGACGTCGAGGGGTTGGGATGCAGACTGTGAAATGTGCAGCCCGGCGTGTGCACCGGCGGAAGGAGGTTCCTCGCACACACAGCTGACTAATCCAGCGTGTCGTGAAGCAACAAATGGCCAGGAGGCTGCGGGGCTGCCCAAACACAACTTGCTTGGTCGGAAAGGCGCCAAAAGGCGCCAAGCATCGGCCTACTGACATGCCAACTGACTGGCTGCGAACTCTGCCTATTGCTGATGAGTTCCAGCCAGCAGCTGTCGCCACCCTCACAAAGCTTTCCACCGAAAATAATCCGTAACGTCACGCACTGAGCTCAAGTGTAGCAGCAGAAAGGCTGCACGGCTGTGCGTGACGCCAATTTTCTAGCATCATCAGGAATGCCGCCATCAGCACCTTAGTGCCGTGTCAAATCGCTGGTGGATATGCTCCACACCTTGTAAGAGAGCAGAAATCAAACAAAGTGACGCGACGGCCGTCAGGTCGCTGTGAGTCGAGAAAATAAAACAGGCCGCGGCGCGCAACTGACTATCAGCAGCTGGCCAGGGCAGCATGACGCCCCAGAGCGAGGGACGGTACGCCACCTCGCTGCTGTTCACGCCCAGGTCCGCCGACGGGCGCGGCTCGGGGTCGGAGTACCGCCTGCAAAAGACCAGCCAGAATGCGACGCGCTCGCCCTCGCCTGAGCAAGGTGCAGCGTGCTAATACCAGCTCTGTCAGTGAAGACCGCTGCATGTTACTACTCAATCACCTTGTGCAAGTGCACGAAGCGCCAGTGCGGCGGCTTGTACACTTGCAAACGCAACTGCAGTCAATAACACGCTGCGGCTTCAGCGCCGGTTAATAGGAGGCGTCAGCCATGCAGCGATGGGGTCCCAGAAGCGTGCCTCCAGCACCCTTGAACCAGAAATCCTTCCAAGCTCACTGCCAACTTCCAGGTCGTCAGCACCGCGATGGCTCCTTCTTTCGGGAGGGCTCCGTCAGCCTCGGCGGCGGCAGCATTGGGGCCTTTGGCGGCGGCGGGCGGCTGTTCAGCCGGGAAGGCTCAGCCTATCGGGAGGGATCGGCGCAGCCCGACAACCCCGCGGCGCGCCACGCCCGCGGCGGCGCAGCCGGCGAGCGCAGCCGCCTCGGCCAGGCGCCAGCCGAGCAGGTAACGGTACACAACCACATGACAAACCCTATTCAAAACCCGCTGTCATGCCCGCGGCGGCACGCTCGGCCAGGCGCCCGCCGAGCCGGTAATAATGGAGACTTCATAATGATCCCCAATGCAAAACCTGCGGCGGCGCCATAGGCAGCCGCCTCAACCAGGCGCCCGCAAGCAGGTGTGCTTGTCCCTCCTTCCCAGCAAAGATTGCACATGTCGAAGATGCCATGTGGGACACTTCACTGTCTGAGGTTCTGTGCATGGATGGTCTGCTACTGTCACAAAGCTGACGAGTTGCTAAAGATGAATGACGGAATAAACCAAGCATGTTCCATGATGTTCGAGCTTATTTGATCCTGGCGAGAGGTGGGGCGGGGGGCGCCCGGCCGCAGCTACAGCCCCAGCTTGGCGACGAGCCGGGAGATGACGCTGCAGCACCGCGCCACAGCTCAATACTCGGTCACGAGACACCGAGCACGACTCAAATCAAGTTTTGTGACAGAACTGAATATACTTACGGCAGGCGGGGCGGGGCACTCCCGGCCGCAGCTACAGCCCCAGCCTGGCAACGAGCCGGGGGCGGCGCCGCAGCACCACACCGCAGCCACAGGTGCAGGAGGCGCCGCCTCCGCCGCCGACGGACAGCCTGTTCGACTCATCTGCAGGTGATTTTCGTTGCTTTTGTTGGTTTGGTGGACTATGTATGTTCAAATTTACACCGCAGCCGGGGGTGCAGGAGGCGCCGCCTCCGCCGCCCACCGACAGCCTCTTCGACTCCTCGGCAGGTGGGATTGGTCCTGCGTCAGGACTGCAGGCCAGTGACGATTGCAGGCACATCGATGAGCTGCTAGCAGGAAGGGTCCAAGCGCCAGCTGCTGACTTTCGAGGTGATAGACACTTGCGGAGCGTCGGTGGCGGCACCCGAATCGGGCATTCTTCTTCGAAACGATCGAATCTGAGCCAGCTGTGCGAAATGTGCAGTTGGAGCGGTGTGGGCCACGCCAACGACTGCTGAGCCCAGTCACGCACGAGGTGGGTGACGTGTCTGTGCAGACACTTTGATGTTTTCGGACTCGTCGGGACGGCTGCAATCGCGACTTGCGAGTCGCGAGTTCGTCCGTGTGCCGAGCACAGGAGCTGACCCAGAGTTGCATGTGCTGCGTTGTGCAGATGCGGACGGCAGGCAGCAGGAAGAGGCGGAGCCGCCTTCCACCGACAACAGCGACCAGGTGTGTTGTGTTTGTTGCCTCTGATCCTCGTGACTGCCCGCGTGTTGAAGACACTGGATGAAGCAGTGCATCAGAGCATCGGAATGAGCTATAGCAGCGCTTGCAGCATGCAGATGCGTAAACATGTCATGTCAGCGAAGGTTTGGATTCAGACACTGTGCAAGATCATCTGTTTCAGACGCTGTGCAAGATCATCTGCCGCCGCTTGTCGCATGGTGCTGCCGTGATAACCTGGACGGCTGTGAGGCGGACCTTGAACTGCCGCCTGAGGTGGTCGTGGATCAACTGCAGCATCATGAAGCCCCCCGTCAATCGCATATGTCCAGATCCGTTTTCCAGATTCTCAGTGGGTTCCAATCTGTTGCGCAGCGGGTCATCGTCCACAGTCAAGGCCGGAGTACCCAGACCCGCTGCTCCAGAAGGATGCAGACACGGATAATTGCTGTTTCAACGTTTCTCGACGGGCTTCCATGAATTGCGCAGTGGGTGATCGTGTATGGCTTCAAGGCGGGGGACCTGGACCTGCTGCTGCGAGAGTTCCAAAAGTGCGGCGGCATCCTGCAGCACGGCGTGTTTGGCGCTCCGGCCTCTGCCAACTGGGTGTACCTGCAGTTCGAGGTGAGGAATCTCCCAACAGACACAAGTCGGCGGCAGTCCTTGCCGAGCCCGGTCATCGAGAGCAGGCAGTCGTTGTAGGTGGAGGGGATGGCTGCACAGAGGCGGCGGGCACGGCGGCTCCACTGCATGCAGCCAGGTTTCGTCAATAAGGAGCGCTTACCTGCCTGGTTCCATGAGCTTCTTTTCAATGTGTACAGGACAGGTGGGCGGCGCAGCGGGCGCTGCACCGCGAGCAGCTTATCACCATGTGTAAATTCTCCACCTGGCGTCATACGCGTCTTGAGGGTTGATTCTGACGCCGTCCTTGTTTTATCACAGGACAAGCGGGCGGTGCAGCGGGCGCTGAACCGAGACGGCGAGCAGCTCAGCGCCATGCGCAACTTTTCTTGTGTGCTGCGTGAGCGAAAGCGGAGTCACAGTTATCAGTTTCGTCTGTACAGGCCAAGTGGCGGCGCAGTGGGCGTGGTACCGTGACGGCGAGCAGCTCAGCACCATGTGCAACCTCCTGCTGTGCTGCATAAGAACCCTGTTCTTGATCCAACTCTCTACTTTCAATGCTGTCCCTGCAGGACAAGTGGGCGGCGCAGCGGGCGCTGTACCGAGATGGAGAGCAGCTCAGCACCAGCCTCATGGTGGGCGTGCGGCCGCTGGATGCCGTGCACCGGTGCGCTCCCATAGGATGCATGCCTGCAGACTCCATCCGCATGACGCGGGTTGGTGTGTGTCTTCCTGCAATGGCAATGCTTTACGCCACAGACTGGGGCACTTGCAGATGAAACACCCTCATGCAGAATGGAAGCTCGATGAATGTCAGCGTGCCCTCGCAGGGCGGCCATCCGGCGGCACCTCAACGCAGAGGGTCCGGCGCAGCAGTCGTTGGCGCCAAAGCCGGCGCTCGCGCGGCGCTACATGATTGATCAAGGCACTCAGCAGGCGCGCCCTTCGTCCCTGTACGTGCTGACATTCTGCCGCTGCAGTTCCGCCAGTTTGGTGCCGGCGTCCACGGATTCTCGCTAGCTGATGAAATGTGCTGCGGAGCCGGTGCAGGGTTCATCAGCGCTGTGATTTGAGCTCATGATGTGCGACGCGGCAGCTGACTTGTGTCTCAATATATGTCGCCAACTCTGCACAGGAGTGTTATGTTTCCGCTCGTGTCTGGCAATGAGCTGACTGGTATCAATAATTGCGTCGTGCAGGTTGGCGGGGTCGGCGCGGTGCCGCCGCCGACGCAGGGCATGTGGGCTAAGGTCAACGAGTTCGTCTTTGGGCTGTGATACTGTCATCACAGCAAGTCGAATCTCGAATGCCTCGTCGGTGATGAACAGTACTCGTAGGGCATTCGGCGCGTAGTAAAGAGAAGAGTGGCTGTGGAGCAGATGCTTCATGCTGTGTGAGATGGTCTCACGAAGTCGATGCACTCCTTGCCTAGAAAGCACTCTTCGTTCGAGTCGAGTCTGCCTTGAGTATGCAAGGCAGAAGACGTCGAAAACCAAAACCACAATACATCAGCCGCCAGCAGCATCTGACCAACACTGCGTGCCGCTCATTGCATTGCACACTCCTACCGCGTCTTCCACACGATGCCATCGAGCTCCCAGCTCTCGGGGTCGCCGTCGGCGACCAGCACCTGCAATGCACGCAGCGTTCGAGATCTGTGCGTTGCGTGGCCATGTCAGCATCGACATATGCCAGCAGTGCCATGCTGCTCCAAATTCAACAACATCACGCCTCTTCGAGCAAGAGTGTCTGGGAGCACATGGTGCGTATTCACAACGCTGCAGATAATCATTCATATGCCGCACCTTCAGGTCTGTGAGCGTGGCGGCTTTCCAGTTCTCGCCGTCAGCAAACAGCGACCGGCCGCCGCCAGGCAGCTTTGCATAGTAGCTGCCCAGCCGTGACTGCACATCAAAAGGCGTTACCGTTGTCAGGAAGGCACAGGCGCCGGTCTGCTGAGCAACACCACGTCGAGCCTGGCGACGATCATCAGGACGCACACGTTAGGCATGGGCAGGTTTGGTTTGGAATTCCAAATCAGAGAATGGAACTCCATCTGTGATATGATCTCTGATACAGAGCTGTAGGCTGCAGCCCATGTAATGCACGAATGGAATATTGCCAGCACTCACCTGCGCTGTGCGCTCCTTGTCGCCGGAGCCCTTCAGCAAAATCTTCAGGCCGTCGGCGCCAAACTGCGGGCCAGAGTCCTCTCTGTCCACCACCGCGAGGCTTGACCCGCCCACCTGCGGGAAACAAAGGTGGAAAAGAAGTCTCTGATTTATTTCGCATTCCTGTAGCAGATCTCAGATGGGTCGGTGCTTCCAGCAAGCAGCCATGGCGAGGGGATCAGTTTGTAATGCAAAGTGTCTGAGGCGGCACTCCAAGACGAGCTTAGTAGAATTGAACAAAATAATCGAGCAGCAAAGTATGAGCAGCAGGAGACAAGTCGAGCAGTATGCCACAGCTTGAGCTCGATGGGAGCTTTGCGGGTTGCCACCGTCGAGCCAGGTCGATAGGTATGCCGCAACAGAGTCCAGCATTCCAGGACATGCACAGCATTGCGTTACTCTGTTGCGATCTGAGCAGCAGCAGCCTACCTTTTCGAGCTTGATGGGATGCGCTCAGGTATAGGCGTCGGGCCAGGTAGACAGGAAGGCATCGATGCACATTTTCACTTGAAACTTCAGAGTTTGAGCAGCAGTACCACCTTTTCGAGCTTGATGGGATCCGTGCGGGTGTCGCCATCGGGCCACGTGAATAGGAACGCCGCGATAGAGTCTCGATCGTCCCCCAGCCCAAACCACCCCGCGGGATTGTAGCCGCCGCAGATTGCGCCCCCGCCTGTTGTCGCCACCACGATCTGCATACAGAAAGGTATGTTGGTGACGTTGCAAGCTTTCTGTAGCTACTTTTCCAGCTGCCCCGCCAAAGGCGGCCGATGAGGCTGCTCCATGCACATCCAGCAAGCATGCTTGGTGCACGTAGCATCCTTTAGGGCTTGACGAGTCCTTGCGCACCCCGGCGCCGAGGGTGTTGACGCGGGAGTGGAAGGCCTGTGCCGTCCAGCCGTGCTTGTTGGCCGAGTAGGCCAGCCTGTGTGGATGCACGAATTAGGCTCGGGGTTGTAGCAGTGGCAGCAGTAGCATCAGCGGTAGCTGAACAGCCCGCCAGCCGCATGAAACGAATACCACCATGGTGTGCACGCTGCTCAGCAAAGCGGGTTGTCAACAAGCTGGCTCCATCGCCACGTTGAGGGCGGTGTAATCAGGAAGGACATGACTCACCTGAGAGGCGCGCCCTCCAGTCTCGTTCTTGCCATGAGCGGCCGCACCAGCGCGGCGTCGGCGTCGTCGCCATAACTTGTCTACTGGAAGAATTTGCTAGGGATCCATTACTGTTCACCTCAGCGGCGCGGCCTCCAGCCGCGTGCCCGCCATGAGCGGCCGCACCAGCGCCGCATCCACATCGTCGCCCTCAACGGGGGCCGCCATACGGTCCGTTGTGGCGGGAAACATTTCCGGCGCCTCGTCTGCGCCCAGCCGCTTCATGCCGAAGGGATTTCGATCCTCCAGTGCCTCTTTGCCGAATAAATTCCCGTACCAGCGCTCGATGAAGTCCTGCTGATCTTCATCAGGCTGCTGCTCGGCTGACACGCGGACGCTACGGGCGCCGCATGCGCTGCGGCGGCTATGCCTTGCATGGTCTGACGCAAACGGCGTTGATGATGGATGCCGCCATGCATGATGCGGCGCAACCAACCGCATGCCGGTGCATCTTTGCAGCTTTGAAGGGGGACTTTCTGTAATACATGCGGATCTGTCCTGCATCTGTAATGCTGACATGTTACGCGTTACAGGATCGGCGGATTGAGTTGCTGCAATGCAGTGCTGGATCGACACTCGGAGATGATCTGGAATTTCGGGCGCTCGCCAACTGCGCCAAGACTTGCCGTGCGGCCGAGAGGGATGATGCAGAAGCTAATGTCGATAGAATCCACCACAACAGCGCCAACACTGCCTGCTGCACCCTACTTGCTGGATGTGAACACTAATCGAAGTCTGTAGAATCGATTCTGATACGACCCATTCAAAAGTGCCAACGGCTCCTCGAGCTGTCAGAACAGCTTTTACACACTCGCAGCCTCCGCACTCCCCGGCACGCCCCGCGCGACCGCTGAAGTGCTCTGCGCTCTCGTCGGCTGCTCTAACGGACACACATAACCTCGCTCGTTGCACACTGCGCATCAGCAAACATGCAGACTCCCACACGCACGGCCCTCCGGCCGACCGGCTCCCAGACGCCGCTGCAGGCTCGATTCGCCTGCCAGGCGCCCAGCAACAAGCTTGCGGTAAGATCCATACATCAGCGGCACGTCACAGGCCTGCTTTGCCGTTGGCGGCTGGTGACTCGCTTCCCACAATGTCTGCTGATCGCAACGAAGTTGTCGGTGCTGAGGCCTCTCGCCTATGCACGCAGGGCATGGACAGGTACATCCCGGCGCGCAGCGGCATGAACATGGACGTCGCCAGCTACAACCTCGGCGCCAAGGAGAACGCCGGCACCTGCGATGCAGACGGCCTGCTGTCGCCCTCCAAGGTCAGCCGCCGCCACGCGCCGCGCACATGTTTGCTGGGCTTTTCGCATGCATTGTTGCATTCTCTGCATCTGTGCAAGCACAGCCATGCATCGCCGGGCTCTCAAGGCGCAGGCCGCGGCCTCTCCGACACAGTCAGAATTCATGATCACATTCGATTCTTGTCAACACTCTCTCTGACGCCCTTGGCCTGCTGTCAACCTGCAGGCCGAGTACAAGAAGCTGCTGGACCAGAACTTCATCCGGCCCACCGGCCCGGCACGCATCCTCTCCTTCAAGAAGAAGGTGCTCACTGCTCAATCGTTTCCCTTTGACGCTGGCATCCTGCACTTCTCTCACAGTGCACCTGATTCTGGTGCATTCAACTGCTCCACCCCTAAATCCCTCTGATCATCTGCGCGCCAGTCGCACAGCTCTGTCTTCCTGCATAATCAGCCACTGGCTGCCAGGATCTGGCGCCCAGGTCACTGTGCTATGTCTTCCAAGGCCGAACGATTCCCTTTTCTGGTTTGCAGGCGCCTGAGCAGCCCAAGGGCTACGAAAATGCGATGACGGCGCTCTACTCTCGCAACGCGGCACCGAAGCCGTCGCGACGCACCGCCCGCAACCTGCCTCAGGTACGTTGTCTTCGCCGCGCACTTCCTTCCTACATTTCTTTGAGCAGGAGAATCCCGCGCAAGGTCGAAGCCTTTGCAGGCTGTCATCGTGTGTCACCATATTCAGACGTCAGCTCTTGATGCTGCCGCTTCGAGGCTTGGACGCGTCCGGACGACTCCCCCAATCAGATCCCACCCTTCAATTCTGGTTTGATCCGTTCCTTTCTCCCTCTTGCTGATTCACGTTTTTCCGCTTGCTGCCGCAGGCGCCGGAGCGGGTGCTGGACGCGCCCGACCTGACGGACGACTACTACCTCAACCTTCTCGACTGGTCCTCCCAGAACGTGGTGCGCCAGGATTTTCAATTTCCTTTCATGATCCATCAAGGCTATGGGTCTGCTGTGTGCCCAAACGTCGCGTGTAGCAATCTGTTCGACTGGTCCTCCCAAAATGTGGTGCACCCTCCTTTCAGGAGCCATCAAGTGCATCGCTGCCCAACAGACAGTAGCCTGTATCGTTCAGCTGCTGAAAAGCTGCTCGTGCGCAGCTGCAACAGTAATCCTGGTGCATCACTTCTCCAATCGCCGCATCACGTACTTCCCTCAAAGCATGTTCTAAATGTAATTTCTGCTGATCATCCCTGCCGCAGGTGGCGGTGGCGCTGGGCAGCTCGGTGTACCTGTGGAACGCAGGCTCCGGCGCCATCTCGCACCTGTGCACAACCAGCACCGAGGACGACTACATCACCTCCCTCGCCTGGGCCGCGGATGGCAAGCACATCTCCGTCGGCACCTACAGCGCCCAGGTACATCACTTACAGCATCAACGCAGCAATGCGCTGCAAGCAGCTGCGTGTCAATGTCATAGCATGTTCGCTTTGAGGATGCTCGCACGCATTTTGCTGGCTCTCAAATTCAGCACAGATTCTGGCTCTCAAACTCAGCAAAGACCCTTGTTGAACTTTTGTTGTGCCCTGCGTGTCTGCAGGTGCAGATCTGGGACGCGGACCGCGTGAAGCAGGTGCGCCAGCTGCGGGGCCACACGGCGCGCGTCTCGGCACTCGCCTGGAACAAGTCCACGCTCTCCTCCGCCGGCCGCGACACATCCATCCTCAACCACGACGTCCGGTGCGCAATACAAGCATTCGTTCATGTTCATTATTCCGCAAGCGTCCTCAGTTTTATCTGACCAGGTCCACGCCGTCGTCGGCTACGTGTTGCCAGGCTATTTGTCTATCTACAAGGCGCTGCTTCATCCCGTGGCAGCTCCGATCAGCATGTTGCCCCCTGTGCTGAGCGTTTCGCCACACTGCTTCGAGCCCTTCTCACATCGTACACTATTCGCTCTTCAACTTCAATATCCCCGCTACGCAGGATCAAGGAGCACGTGCAGGGGCGGCTGACGGCGCACACGCAGGAGGTGTGCGGCCTCAAGTGGTCGCCCAGCGGCACGCAGCTGGCGTCCGGCGGCAACGATAACCTGCTCCACATCTGGCAGGCCGGAGCTACGCAGCCGCTGCACCGCCTCGCCTCTCACCAGGCCGCCGTCAAGGTGCGACTTGATCATCAACCCGCTCAATAACACACAAACCGTCAATGAAACAATGTCGTTGTGGGCCGTTGCACCGTCTCGCTTCCCACCAGGCTGCCGTCAAGGTTCGGTGGTGAGTACATGACCTTCTGCATGGTTAAGGATTTTTGTCTGGCTGCGCCTGCCGCAGCAGGCGGCGGCAGCTGGCACACGTTGCAACTGCATTGCTGAATGCAGCCAAGCTTTTCGCCTCTTCCCTCGCTGTAGCCAGACGTGGAGCTCACCTGCCAGGCAATCAGGCTGCCAAGGCCGGTTGATTTCGGATCACTGATGTCTAGACTGATTCTGCAGGCGCTGGCGTGGTGCCCCTTCCAGTCCAACCTGCTGGCCAGCGGCGGCGGCACGGCCGACCGGTGCATCAAGACGTGGAACACGCACACTGGCGCCCTGCTCAACTCCGTCGACACCAAGTCCCAGGTGCGTCACTCATCACCCCAATACAGATTCAGTCACCTTGGCACCCTGCTCAACTACTATAGCGTATTGCTGGCTGTCGATGGCGGCACATGCTGCTGCGTCTATGCAATGACCGTCTCGCAGCATGCGCCTGCACTAGGCGCTCGCTCGGTCGACCCTATGGCGTCATCCATTGACATTCCTGTCAGCAAACCATTTAAGGACCACAACTCTCTCGGCCGTAGGTGTGCGCGCTGCAGTGGAACAGGCACGAGCGGGAGCTGCTGTCCAGCCACGGCTTCAGCCAGAACCAGCTGTGCCTCTGGCGCTACCCCTCCATGACTAAGGTGCAGCCCATGTTGACCAACCTTCTCTGGTCGCGTGTGCACCTCGCCCTTCATGCGTACAGTTCGTGCCATCACGTCAGGTCCGGCCTGGCGCTGCATCCGACACCTCTTGACTGCCCTGCCTGGAATGTGCAGCATTCTGCTACGTTCCACTGAACAAGCCCGTTCTTGTGTGCTCAAGCAGGTGGCCGAGTTCACGGCCCATACAACGAGAGTGCTGCACCTGACGCAGTCGACAGCCCACGAATCTCTTATTAAATCGCATCAACCTGTTTCATCGCAGGTCGCCGAGTTCACAGGCCACACCGCGAGGGTGCTGCACCTGGCGCAGTCGCCCGACGGCAGCACCGTGTGCTCCGCGGCAGCCGACGAGACGCTGCACTTCTGGAAGTGCTTTGGCGAGGCGCCCACGGCGACCAAGGTGCGCGCGCAGCGCCGCTTGTTTTCCTCCCCGTGCCTGTCCAACCGGGCTTCATGAAGCTTCCCTCTCTGTGCTGACAGGCAGCGTCTGGCATTCTCCTGTGCAGTCCTCAGCGCCAGGCTGTCAACCACGTTTCTGACACGCAATGTGTTGTGGCCCGCAGAAAAGGGCGTCTGAGCACAGCGACAGCATGCTGCGCAGCGTTAACATCAGGTAGGACCGTCTCAGGTAGGGGGCGGCATGCTTTGCATGTGTACCTCACGTCAGCTAGCGCTAGATCTCTTGTGTTCTTTAGGCAGGCGGCATCTGGTTTTCCCACGGCTTGTATCTACAAATTGATTCTTCTGTACATTAGGGTGTGCCTTCAGCATTGATTCGCATGCACAGTGTTTTGCAGCTGCATGTGGATGGTCCATCGGACCTCGAAAACGGTGTTTTTAAACACCACCTTCTGGGAGTGAAAACCGTCTTTTGGTTCCGGTGCCGCAGTATACTCCAGGGCTGAGGAAGTGCTGGCGGATTGGGACTGGATTACTGGCTCTGGCATGTGGTGTGGTCTGCTTTCCGGCACGGCTGACACAAGCTAAACCCTGGTGTCTCTGACATGATGAACTTTGAACGGGCCCTTCTCTGAGCTGCACCATCACAGCCTGGATCGTGTATGCTTCCGCGTAACGCAGCGTTCAGAAGGGTCACAGGGTCGCGTGACCACAGAACACCTGCTGTGTGCAGGCGCGACACGCCAGGAAGCATCTTCATGGGCTATGGCTATGCCGGCTGCTGCAGCGAGGCACGGGCTGGGACCGTGCCCGGTGGATCCAGAAATGTCGATTTGCGAGGGTGGGGCCTGAATTTCGGCTCGCCAGCCGCCAATCATTTCAAAAAGGCACCAAAACGGCTTGTCATCTTTATCTATTAGTTATTCACTACCAAGGGTAGCTCTTTTGGGTAGCTCCTTTTTGAGGTACGGTAGATTCAAACCGCAGGCATGTTCTCATATGTGGCATTTGCATTTTGCATGTGGTGTTGACATTCGCTGCGGTATTCCAGGGACTGAGAGTCTGTGAACTTTGGCACGCACACCACAAAAGCATGCTTGGCACTGCATGCTTGACATGGTCCCAGCAACGACCGCCGTGGTGGCCTTCCAAGTCTAGGTGTCTGTACTGCAACCTTCTCCCCACAACATTCAATGTCCATCCATGCATCCCAGAGACCCAGACCACTCCGCAGCGTGCAAGAACGACCGCATAGACTTTCGTCACAGCCGGCGTCTATTCCTCCTCGTGCGCATCCCCCACGTACTCCGCAATGTCGTCGAATGCGACCTTCACGATTTCGTAGTCGGCGAGAAGCTGCACCGCCGCCGCGCCCGCCTTCACATTGCGGTGCAGCAGCTTGGCGCGCTGCCCCCGATGCCCCCCCGCCAGGAAGATCACCTGCACGATCGGAATGACCAGATTGTCGGAACAGACGTAGGAACGCAAAGCCTGCCATGCAGCCCTGGCACACTGTGGCGCAGCAGCTGACCGTTGCTGCCCGCAATGCTCGCACGTCACAAATGACACTGAAACACCCTCTGGCCAGAGCAGCCATCAAGGAGACACAGCCTGCAATGTGGCTTGAGCATACTTGGCAGTGCAGGCGCCTTTTGCGGCGCCAAAGCATGCCTGTCACGAAAGGGACCAGCTGCGTATTTGCCGACAGTCTCTGCCAGCAGAGCATGTTCAATCCAAGAAAACTTTTCAGAGCCTGTTTCCAAGATCACATGCGGCACTGCCGTGAGGGATGCACAGAATGATAACCCGTGCGCCATCCGCCTTTGGCACAACGATTCCCGGCTGCCGCTGTGCCACGCCTCTCGTTATGTTCGAGTTTCACGATGCCAACGCAGAAGAGTGCAGACAAATGCGTACCCGTGCGCCGTTTGCCTTGGGGACAATGGACTCCAGCTGCCGTTGCGCGACGCCCGTGACACGCTGCCGGGGGTCATCCACGACCACGTCGCAGATTGTCGGTTGTGACACGTCCACCACAATTGCTTTCTTCAGGTACAGGCGACCCTGCATCAGCATCAGATCGTAAAGTGAGTTGCAATCACAAATTGATCTGGACACAATTGCAATGTGGAAACGCTTCCTGCCTGTGCCTTTGCCGTCCAGCGAGGCACTCACGATGCAGCCAGAGATCATGCCGAGAGCAATGCCAGAGGCTGAAGATGCATTGTGATTGCATGCGCATGTGCGTGCGTCAGCAGCAGCAGCAGCGGCGGCGGCAGCAGCAGCAGCAACAGCAGCAGGCAACACCATGTGCACAGGCGCATGCGCTGCCTGTAGGACATTTGCACACCTGGGCGAGCGTCTTGTCGATGATGCGCACGCGGATGTGCGGCAGCAGCCACCCCTGCTCGCAGCCCGCCGGCAGCGGCACCGCGTCGGTGTCTCGCAACGCCGCCGCTGCGCCGTTCGTCTGTATTCCAACGCAAAGCTTCATGTGTATCTCAGTCTGCTAGCCTCCTCGATTTGGTTCAGCACCAACTAGCGTAAACAGTCAGCGCAGGAAAGGGGAGCAGCTGTGGCGGCGGTGTCTGCCCGAGAATTTTCTGCTTGTTTTGCCGGTCATCTAGATTGTAGGCTGCACCAGGCGGTACAAGCAAAGCACCCAAACCATTGTTGCTCGATAATCGGAGATGAAACATGAAACCCACCTGCGGCTGCGAGTCCCGTTCCGCCGCATCGCCGCCGTCGCGCCGCCGCCGCTTGGCGGCATCGGCGCCAGAGTCCCGCCCGGACTCCCGCCCTGATCCGTCGCGGCCTGATCCGTCGCGGCCTGAGCCGTCCCGGCCTGATCCGTCCCGGCCGGAGCCGTTGCCGCCATCGCGCTTCTCCTTCTTTCGCCGCCGCTTGTCTGCCGCCGCCGCCGCCTGTTTGCCAAGAGGAGTCTGCTTCACGCACTTCGTGGAAGGTCTGTCATGGAGGATGGCACCACAGAAGCACTGCATTTGGGCCACCCAGTTCCAGTCCTAAGGCGCAGTCACACAAAGCAGACTGCTTTGTACCATGGAAGAGGTTGGAGGGATGTTTCTGGAACAAAACGTACAAAGTCTTGTCCGCAAGCCTGGGCATCAGGCTGGCGCCTCTCACCCAGCTCGAGCGAGGCAATTATTGAATTATTGAATGGAGAAGCACATACCAAGCAATGCTCGGTTAGAATCAGAAACATACCTTGTCACGCGCCTGCGCATCCGCCTCGTGCTTTTCTCCGAGCTCCGAGCAGCGCACGGTGACCGCCTGGCCGCTAGGGTTTAGCCGCACCGTCGCCTTGTCGGCGCGTGCTGCCACCTTTGGCTCCAGCGCCAGCACCTAAAGAACACCAGACTCTCCATCGCCCAACTCACGAACTGAACATGTTGGGAACAATGTAAGCTCGTATAGGAGCGGCCCGCCAGCTTTGGCTCCAGTGCCAGCACCTGTAAGGACAATTGATGTTGTCATTCATCAATGCGTGTTCAAGGAATGTGGGCGCATGCATCACAGCTGTGTTTGTTAGGTGGCGCTGCAGCTGCTGGCAGGCAGGGCGGCGGCAGAAACTCCGCACGCCAGGGCACTGCATCGTTGTTTCCAGCGCCTGCAGTTCGTGTTGCTGAATGCGCTGGCTGTCGGTGCGCACCTCGCAAGTGAGGCCTTCGTGGCGGCCGGACAGCAGGTGCATCGTCTTCCCCGGGTTCACCCCCAGCAGCTGCCGATCCACCTGCGGACAAAGAAGTGTCAGTTCATCAACGTGAAAACCATTATCTGTATCAGCATGCAGTTGTTCAGGTCCCGCTCACATGGTCGTCATTCTGTCTGATGACCGGACATCACGCACGCAAGAACAGTACTGCATCCCACAGGGTGATGCAAGGCGCGGCGCAGATGCCTTTCTCCAACACTTCTCCAGACCCTGACAGACCCTTGTGTCTCGGCCTCGGTGTCTGGGAACGCACCAGTTTGTCGTCCAGCGTCATGACGTGACGCTGCCGCCCCTCCGCGTCGATGTACACCTTGTGCTCTTTCCCAGCGCGCGTCTCCCCCGGCTTTATGTGCCGCTTGCTGCTCTCCTGCAACATGTAGAACGGCATTATACGCGTTATATGCAAACAACAGTGTGCTGTACGCCTTGTGCTGTTTGCCGGTGGGCGACTCCCCCGGCTTGATGTGCCAGTTGATGCTCTCCTGCAGGTATTTGGAAAAGCGCCATTTCAACTATCCTGAAAACCGCAACACCGAAGCAGACATTCAGCAGGACATGTGCAAGCCAGCGCATCTCGAGGTGCGTACCATATCCTGCCGACATGCCTCAAGGCTGACTGCTGGACTTGCGCTTTGCGATGTCGAATATTTCTTAATACTTATCTCGTAATACTTTCTAAATGCTTACAAGCACAACACAATTTATCTGCAGACTGCCGCACGCTCCATCACTGCACATCGTGCTTCTGGCTGGGCAAGGCCCTATTAATTTTTCATACAGCCGCGGCACATGCAGGCTGCTGCATGCTCTGCCACTTCCGCCATGTGCCATTGTGTTTGACCGCTATAATGTACATATAGGGTTCACATCTAGTGGCTATATCGCTGGCTTGGCGGGGCTCGTCGCCCAGCCGGTGCGGCCGCTGCACATACTGGAAGGGTTTCGCTTTCCCGAGCGCATGTTCCTGTCGATTCCATCAGGGGTGTACCTCTGGCTTGGCGGGCTCGGCGCCGAGGCCCAGCCGGTGCGGCCGCTGCACATACTGGAAGGGTTTAGCGGGGCCGCTCTTGCGGCGCCCCACACCCTGCCCCTCCGTCCAACCCATGCCACGCATCATCGCGGCGCCAAACTCCTCGATCGGCATCGCCTCGTACGCCGCTGCGTCCGCCTCGTCTGGCAGCCTCGCCACGTCTTCCTGCAGTGTGCAAGAGCCGGCAAAATCAATATGGTCGGATAGAGAAATATAAAGATGCGCTGTGCCAACATGTGCGGCTCCGAACTCCTCATTTGACATCGCCTTGTAGGCCGCCGCATCCGCCACAGCTGGCAGCCTCGCGACGTGCAAAACTTCTGTGGTGGTCAATGGGCGGTCCGAGCCGAGAACTGGGCGTAGCCTGTCATTATGGGCTTTCGGAACTGTATCAGCGTCACCATGAATGCTATGCGGGTGCTCTGCAACACTCGCATCCACTAGAGCAGCAAGTAGCCAGGATGAAGAACCATTGCATAGGTGCAGCAGCATGCTCAAATGTACTGCACATATGTAGTCAATTCACCGATGACAGTCGACCGCGCCCACCTTGAACTGTTTGGCCTCCCACTCGCGGCTGGTTACTGAGCCGCTGCCGCCGCCGCCATTCTGCTGCGCCGCCTCGCCGCCGCCCGCGGCCCGCGCGGCGGCGGACTCCGGCACGTCGTCGCCGCCGCGGTCCCGCTTCGGCTGCAGGTTGAGGCCGTACACTATCGAAGTGTCGGCAGCCGCCTCCTCTGCCACCTGAGAAGGACAGGCATCAAAAGGCTCAGCTGGTCAGTCGATACAGGACTCAGACACATAGCCAGACATCACCCTGTCGACACCCCTTCCAAAGGATTGCACTAAGAGCGCCAATGTCGGATTGGAGAACTGTCAAGCCCCCAGCCTGGGATTTGGGCTGCAAGTTGAGGTCCGCACGCACCTCAAATTTCTCGTCAACGGTGCCGACTGTGCCGTCGTCATGGTCAGGGATGAAGCGCGGCCTTCCTTGCCGACCCTCCGCATCCGGCTGCGGCTGCTGCGTGTTCCTGCCGACTCCCACAACGAAGCTGTCCTGCTGCTTGGGGATAATGCGGGGGCCTGCGGCCGCCGGCGCGCCATTCGCGGTGATGACGCCGGCGGCACCGATACCGGTGATGGCCTCGCGCCGCTTCGCCTGCTCCGCCTCCGAGACGGCCAGCTTGGGCTTGGCGCGACCCTTGAAGCCGCCGAAGCTGAGGCCGGGCGCCTTGGGCAGCTGCGGCGGGTCGCCGCCATTCTGCGTCATGCGGCAGCGTTTGTGCCGGCGCTTTGGCGGCCGAGCTGCTGCGCTGCGCTGCCCCGCGCTGCTTGCGGGCCTTTCAAATTAGCCTTTCGCGTTTTTCAACTAGTGTCTGGTGCTGCTGCCGCGATGGCTGAGGCCGCAGGCGCCAGCTTCCACGCGGGGCGCAACTGCGCCGGCAGCTGGGTAGTGGGTCCACGCACGGTGAAAGAACTGCAGAGGCGTCTTATCAAGGTGAGCCAGAGTAGCTAGAATGTGTGTGAACCTGCAGAATCCACGTCGCTGTCAGGTGCAGATCAGTACCGAGCTGAACAGCAGGTGCAGGTCGCCAAACTGGGCTGCAAAGGGCGCGTTGCCGAGCTCACCTAGGTATACAAGCCAAGCTGCAGCCGTGAAAAGTTCCAAGAGGAAAACTAGTATGCTGCAATTGAGCGAGCGAGCTGCAAGGCCACAACCAGGGTGGCGAGATTAAGTACTTGGGCCATGTTCAAAACTATTAAGTTAATAACAGAAGTTATTAAGTATGTTATTATATACTAAAATTAACCTGCTTGTCTCGAAACACACCGCAAAAAGTCGCAA
>JAABUW010001169.1_pt1 | contig 45978 bp, 59 predicted proteins | sample 5560081 | NCBI WGS metagenome assembly JAABUW01 (sample SAMN10711882, study PRJNA513363) | rock metagenome | isolation source: Antarctica rocks | place: Antarctica: Victoria Land, Knobhead sud | reverse complement strand
TGATGGGAAAGCTGTAGCGGTTCATGTGCAAGCCCTGCAGTTCTCTGGTCCTGTTGATGATGTTGGAGGTGCCTGACTCATTGTACGCACGCAGGATGCCATTGTGCATCTGGCTGTAAGGCGGAGGCATCAGCATTGAGATGTTTTTGCCCTCGACATCAGCCTTGTTCCACCCAAACACCTGTGCATGCACAGGTTTCAGTTTTTCTGTTCAACAGCTATTTGAGTCAGATAATCTGATACAAGTGATGATGTGAAACATCACAGGATTTGCTGGCAGAGTCCTCAAGAGTGTGATGCCACCCTAGTCATACCAAGCATGCTGTCAAAGGACAGCAAGAAGGCCATGGGATTGGATCAAGGGGACTAGCGTAAGGGGTGCAGTGCACAATGCTTGTTAGATGGGCATACCGCAGTGACGCCCTTGTTTGCAAACTGGATGATTCCCTCGGAGTTGATGATGATGTTTGCATCCTTCTCCTCATCAATGATACTTAGCATCTGCACTGTTTCAGCATCCATTGCTGATCCGTCGATCTTTGTCAGCATTGTCTCCTTGCGGCTCTGCAACAAAATTCATTTGTTTCTGTCAAATTTCATTTGTGGTCTTACCACAGGCTCTTTCAAGGTCCATACCAGTCTGGCAACATGAAAATGAGGACTTAATGGCTGCTGATGACACAAACACATCTTTGCATGCAATGCGTTCCAGAATGCGTGAGCGGTGCAAATGCACTGTGTGAATGTCTGATCTGCAGAGTAGCAGATTGAGTTGGCAGCTAACTGCACCGGCTTTCATACCTCTGTTTGCAGGGCTTCTAGCTTGTCTGCCTCAACATAATATCGCATTGAAGCATGAGGGTTCAGCTTGATGTCTTGCATGAACTGAGCATAACTCCTCAAGAGTGCTGGGCTTCTGGGATACATCAGAAGACCTTGCCTGTACCCCCGCTCAGCCTGCAGAGGGCATCTGCAAAATATCAACATGCATGAGAGCATCAACAGGACCTGCTCCAATGTGCAATGTTGTAATGCTTGAGGATGTACAGCGCAGGTCAGCATAGCCTAGTTCTGCTGCATTGTGCACAGCTTGGTATGTGATACAATCACTGCATTCAATTGCCAAGTTTGTCTTGACGTCTGGAGCAGGTGCGTTTTCCCACAACTGACAGCGTCAAGCTGCAGCAAGCATGTGCAGAGTTGAAATCAAGCTTACCAATGTCTGTGACTGCTCTACTTTCTTGAAGTGACTGACTAGGGTGAGGTATTGGATGTCATGTCGTGTCAGGACCTGCCAGAAGGCGCGAATGGCAAACAGGACCTGTCTGTGGGCTTCTTTGAGACCCTTGAATTGCCTTTGAAACTCAGCATAGCTGGCCATATCCATATTGTCGTTGTCTTCCAGAGCCATACGCTCTAATTCCATCTGGTCCAGCTTGAAGATCTGATACTCTTCAGTCATTGATGGTGCCATGAGCTTTGCCTTTGCTAATGCTGCGCCCTGCATGACCAAAAAGGAATATCATGTCAGAACTGGGGCAGCATGACCTTACAAGTGATCAGTGATGTTTTCCGCTAGCAGCATCATCACTACAAGAACTGAGGCAAGCATGGTAAGAAACAGCTCCAGACTGATGTACTGCACAATTGTGAGGAGTTCAAAGGTGAATGCCAAATCAAATAGATGTTGTAACAGGCTGTACTCTGCATCCTGACTAGCTGAAAAGACAACACCCAGAAGCAATTTACACAGACATGGTTAATGACACCTGTCACATAACAGCGTTGCCAGGTGCATGGCAGCAGTTACACTGGTAAGCAAATGCAAGCAGCGAGCAAGAGAGCTTACTGGCTTGTCTTTCTTGAGGTAAACACGCAGCCCAGTCTGGACAATGAGGAGAAACACAGACTCTGGGTACTGGTGAATCCCAGCCTTGATGATTGTGTCTGCTAAGGATATGGCTTGAGGGTGTGGCACACGAACCAGCAAATCCTCATCCAGGGTAGTCTTGCGTGACACCCTATGGAGAGCAACACAGGTGATGAAGCTGCCAAGCACATTGGAGCACAAACATGCTGTCTGCAGTGGCTCTTAGCTCAACCAGATCTGATGACAAGCCATGAAGCAAGCCTTTGCTAAACGGAGATTGATGCCAATTCAGAAGGGACCATGACTTGCCTGGCACATAATTCAGCTTCGTACTGATCTCGAAAATGATGCTGCTCTGATGGTTTTAGATCAGCTGTCCAGTTACTCATCTTGTGGGCAAAATAGCGTACAGTCTTGAGCCTGCAAAGCCGCAATTGGTTTGTTCCCAGTGCACACCAGTAACGGAAGTGCTTGCATGAGAAGCACTGTGCAAATCCAGCTCAGTGCAGTGTGAGCAACGTCCAGTAGGGCAAACTGAGCCTACAACACTGACATGCCATGCCTTGCAAGAGGCCAGAAGATGCAGCAAGTATGTGCAGAGATCACAATCTTACCTTGAGCCAATGAGAAACATAGAAATGAGGTTGGGCACCACGCCGCAGTAAAAGACAATGGTGAATATATTCCAGTGTGCCCGGACATATGTTGCTATGACCAGCAACAAAGCACCCCAGGCGTATGTGCAGGAGGAAAACGCAAACACGCAGTTGATCCATGTGTGGTAGTAGGGTACATGCCGCATTTGAATCCAGTAGTTGTAGAGCAAGAGGGCAAGATACAACCATGCCTGCACGCAGCACATATTCAGAAACTCTTTTTTGTGTGCAAGGCATATTGTCCCAACAATGCATTTGTGGCTAAACTGTAAAAGCAAGAAGCTAACAAAGCATGCTACAGGAGCACATTCTGATTCTGCATGACTTGGCAGTGAGATGTTCACCCGCAGGTGGATGTAGTTGGGAAGTGCTGCCGCTAATATAGGCAGAGCAGACTTGATGAAAGCTCTGCGGAATGTCCATTTGCCGCAAGGAGAGGCGTAGTAGGCTTTGCTGTGGGGATTCAAGTCACTACCATCCGCAATGGCCAGCACCAAGCTGATCAAAGCAAACAGCAAGCTCATAGCAATCCCCACAGCTGCATGAATAAGGTTTGCACCCTTCAAACAATCTGCAGATCAGGTCAACTGTGAGAATCATGGTCTGTACTTGCATTGCAAGATATCACAGTGCGGGAAATGAGCGCCAGGAACTCACATACACCAGGGAAGTAGGAAAGCTGCTTGTTGACACGCTTTCCAATGATTGGACAGGTCCAGGTCACAGTGAAGAGCAGTAGGAAAGATGTCTGAAATGTTGTGAAAACCAGGAAGACCAAGATTCTGAACGCAGTCAATGGCCTGCATGACAAATGAACAAAATCAGCCTGCCTAGGTGGTTCATGCATGAATCTGATGCTGTCGTCAACCAAACAGCTATTGCAGCCGAGACAAGCAAAATCAGCAGCTCATGCAACATGACTTACCACTGCCATCTTGGTTGCTTGCGTGATCTGGTTAGGCTGTAAATATACACACAAACACACAGAATGAAGAAGACTACTGCCACCATCAGGTAGAACACCACAAGAAACACAATATGACTCCGCTCTGCAATTGCACGTTGCAGCTGCCACCGGCTGTAGAATCGCCAGAAGCTGCACTGGCACAAAATTGTCAGACAACCTGCATGATGCAGGAAGCAAACAAGGCGCTAGAAAAGTGTTAGAGCTTGAACCTGTTTGACCAGTTGACATCCCAGTCCCACTCTGGACCGAAAATTAAAAGCAGCCATTGCAGGAACTCCAAGAACAGCGTTGGTATGCCCAGTCGAAAGTCTCTGTCTAGCTGCAGTTTCTTGAGCGAGTACACCACACCAAAGATCGCTCCCTGTTGCCACAAGAGTGACGTAAGCAGTCGGCAGAGCGTGTAGTCGTTGCTGATGCGTGGACAATCCAGATCGAGGCTTATGAACGAAAGGAAACCGTACTTTGAGAGAGAACTTGGACTCTTTCAAGATGTCTGCTGCCTGATCTCCACCGTGTGATCCAGCATCCGATTTTCCAGCTTCTGATCCTGCATCTGAAGCTCCTCCCACAGAACTGGCCGCATCCGAGGCAGCGTCCTGTCTCGACATGATGAGCTGATCACTGACCGCAGGCGCCGCGCCAAACCGACTAAAATCTCAGCTGCCTGCTTTGCAGCGCTAGTTGGGACCTGACTTGGGACGCAAGGAACTGCTCGGGATCGCCAATGCCGATTTCGTACCCTAAAGCTTCTGGAAAAATGTTGAGGAGCAAGCCCTAGCTGGATTATGTGTGCCTCTGCTGATTCTTACGCAAGCAGTTGAGAGGTAGTCTTTGGCAGCGCATACAGGTCTGCTTGTCCACGAGTCGAGCAATCACCATCCTTCTTGACAGCAAGTGTACGCCTCGCTTAGCAAAACATACTCGTCTGGTGCCCGACGGCAGACTTCGACAGACAAAATCTGTCTTGACAGCTTGTACAACACGCGCGAATGGGGATGTTTGGTAGGTTCCGCGAAAAGGTAATCAGAGCATATACCAACTCGCACACTGCTGCCTGTGTTTCTGTGTTGAAACGCGTACTTCTGGACACTTTGAAAGGGTTCAAATCCCAGTTGTCTGAATAGCGCACCACTTCATTTTTGTGCAGGTCCACGAAGCAGCGCCTGGTCGGTTCAATCCTACGACCAGCGATCGCATCGACAAAATGTACAAGGAGGTAAGCAGCAGTGAACGCACTGCAGTATCTGACTAACGCACTGCAGTATCTGACTAACGCACTGCAGTATCTGACTTGACCGGTCTTCCTCTGCGGCCATCGCTCTGGGGTTCAGTGCTCCCAATCCAATCTCACGTCACTTGTAAAGCTCCTCGATGATCATGCTGGTGCGCGTTTTGCAGGTGCATGACTTTGCTCAGACTTTGAAGGAGTGCGAGAAGCAGATCAAGCAGCTCGAGACAGCGTCAACAGGTGAACTTCGGCCGAAATTGGGACTTGACTTTCGTGGTTCCAGTGATTGGCACTTCAAATCAAGGCACGTTGCTGCTAATGATCATCCGTTTCTGCTGCAGCTGTCTTCAAGGCCACTGGAGATGCGCTGTCAAGGCCCTTACCCCATGTGTATCAGGAAGATGCCCAGGGTAACGCGCAGCCACTTGTTCCACAAGACGAGCTGCAACAACAAGCAGCCACTACAATGGGTACAGCAGGACCACAAAGCTCTGTGCGAGTCCAGGACCTTGCTACCATCTCACAGAAGCATGTATGTTGCCTGTCCATGTTGCTTTTGCTTGTGTTGGTCAAATTTCATGGCGTTGATTCATTGCAGACCATGATCTCTGTTGCCGGTGATGGCGGGTACATTTCAGCCTCTAATGTTTTTGCACAAGCTGACAACGCCAACCCACCATCCACACGTTTCGACACAAGCGGAAATTGCTGTGTTGATCATTTCAAGCACGATATGAGACAGGCCAATGATTGCACATTCCAACCGACCTAGGCGATCCCCACATCAACGCTGTCTGCAGACCAATGACCTGGAACAGAATGTGCTTGAGCCTCTGCGTGCCTGGATCAAGGAATACAGGACCTTCAAGGACAGGATGAGCGTGCTGGACAACACACGACTGGAGTTTGATGCTGAGCGGCGGGCCTTCCACAAGCTGGAAATCAAGGGAGTCCATCACAAGCAAGCCAATGATGCTGTTAATCCTGAGATTGCTGGCAAACTTGAAGCTAAGAGCGGTGATGTGGCAGGTATGTTGCATGTCAGCACACTCTCACTGCATCGCTTATGTTGTCCTGTTTATGTGGTCTGCAATTGATGTTGTGAAACAAAAGAAGGGATCAAGGAGAATGCTTTTACGCTTGCATATGCAACATATGCTTTGAAGTATTGTGCAGCTGATGTCCATAGAGAGAGAGTGGTTCTAGTTCATGTAGGGTGTGCAGTGACATGTATGCTGTACAAGCATAGACATTCTGCATTCCAGCGGTTATCACCCACTAGTGCGTTTTGGGACTCACATACTCGAGTCATTTAGCCCAATTCTGGCATTGCATTCTGCCAGCAAATCATGCCCTTCAGTAATGACTTTGTGCCCTCTCTGTGTTGCAGCAAAGCGCAATGTGTACAACGCTCATGAGCAAGAGCTGTACAATGGCTTGGCAGCGCTGATCAATGATGCCAAGAATGTGCGTGTCTACCTAGCCTCCCTCATGAGGGCGCAGTCTCAGGCATTTGGTGCTGCCTTGGGCTGAAAATTGGGAGTTCAAATGGAGGTTGATCAGAGTGGGGTTACATGTGCTCAGCAGCGCTGATGGCATCTGATGGATTGTGAGATTGAGCTCAGCATTGCAACACTTTGAGACTTCGGTGACAGCTGCTGTTAGAAGTGACAAAATGGTGGGTTTATGAATGCTGGTGAAATATGCTCACAGTAGTTGACAGGTTGGCCAGTTTACATGTATATGGCCATTACTGCATGGCTTTGGCAAGAAATACAAGCAGGTTGGAGCAGGGTGTGTATAACAGGTTGGGTACAAGAGACCTCCGTGGTGGAGAACACAGCTGTTGTTTTGTTGAATGCATACGTCTGCAAGATGAATGTTTCCCTTTCTAGAATTATTACAGAAACATTCCGTTGCCTCCGGTGGTCAAGATGTACTGAACTTTGCAATCAACAAATTGAACATGACTTCACGGCACTTCAATTTCTGCTACTGGTTTTTGTACGTGCAGATGGTTGCAACCAACCACAATTGTGCACGCTCTGACCAGTCCCGACTCAGTCACCAGCATGCAGGTTATGCAGACAGTCAGTCCCAAGGCATAGTTAACATAAAGCCATTAATGAATACTGACATTCATTGTCCATGCAACAGACTGTGAAAGAGAACAAACAAAGCTGCCTATAGGCTGCCTAAGTGGCAGAAACAACGCAGCGCAGAAGGTACGCTGTTTTCATTTATTGAACCAAAGAGCAGTGCATTCGTCGCCTAGCCATTGACTGCTTGTATGCGTTGTTTATCATTAAATATGGACCAATCGCACTTAGATTATACTCAAGGTATATGTGACATGTCACCGCAGCCCATGTCACATCAGCCATGAGGATGTTTGTTGCAGCTCTTGTAGGATGCTGCTTGGTGATCTGCCTGCTGAAAGCTGCTCTCGAAGCCAACCTGCACAAAAAGAAGGCTGATGACAGCACTGAATCATCAAACACATCTCTTAGCAGTGTGCTTGAAGCAACCAGCACATGCTGTACCTCCTCGGTGTCATCAAGAGACTGTCAAAAGCCTCTTGCAACCAAAACTGGTGCAGTTTTTGACAGGCTAGCACTCATGTACACACTCATAGGGCACCAAAGGAAGGACATGCTGACCTGAGGTCAATGGTATGAGTGCAAACTTGTGCCGGACAAGGGTGCTACAACCCTCACCTAACAAGCACAGGCACCTTGTAGGCTATGATGTTACAAATGCGCATTAATGCACCATGCAGCCTTGGTAAGCTCTTCACACTTGGAGCTTTCACATTGACTTGTCTTGCTTCAGTCTTACTTCAAAAGCAGCTGTCAGTTATGAAGACGAGAACAGCTTGTGGCAGCTCAAATGTGATCCGACATCACTGAGATCACCGAGATCACCTTTGAGCTGCCACAAGCTGATCTCGTCTTCACAACTGACAACTGCTTTTGAAGCAAGGCTGAAGTGAGACAAGTCAATGAGTTGCCTTCAGACCCATGTCAGTGATGCAGGCAGGTACATGCATAGCTCTTGTCAGACCCGAAATGTCTAATTTGTTTTCAAAACGTCATCCCTACACCGGAAATCTAGACTCAGAAACATCTGGGGACAGCAAAAACGCGTTTCTGCATTGTGGAGATGTTCGAGGTAGAGGCATAGTGACTGAGGCCTTGTGTCATGACACAGAGCATACCTTTGTCTGCCTGAGGGTCTTGCTCCAAGATGCACAGGATGGTCTTCAGTACTGCATTCTCTTCCTGGAGCCCAGCCATCTGCAAGTTGCATGCATTGCGTCAGACTGACCAATTGCTGAGGCCTAACTCTGACTTGTAAGATGCTGGTGCAGTGCATGCTGTATTGCAGACCCATAGAGTGAAGTTACCCAAAGGTGAAGTTGACATGAGCAGCATGCTGCGAACAAATTCTTTGAGAGAAAATTGTGAATGATGCATCGTGACTCCAGCAATTTGGATACAGTGCATGCTGTGTCGCAGAGGTGATGACAGCGCAAACTCAATCCTTGAGAAAGTCTGCGCTGTTGACATCAACCTTTGGAGAGTGAGCTGAGCTAACTTGTGTGTAACAGTCACTCAAGCATTGTCCTTGCAGTGCAGGCTGTGTGATAGCACTGGGCTCAACAGTGTGATGAGCTTCTAACACATCTTCACAACAGGCTTCAAGGCTTCAGAATCCAAATGTTACCTCATTGGTGAGCATGGATATGCGCTGCTTGCGATTGTAGTAGCTCTGGGTGGCCGTGTCTCTGTTGCGCTTGCGCCTGCAGCACCACAACTGACCACCTCTAGAGTTTGTTTTCATTCTGCATTTGCTATCATGATTGGAAAGATTGGCACGGAGTTGCTATGCACCTGACGCTAGGAGAAGACTTGTGTCCAGTGCATGATGTATAATGAACAATAAAGGATGAGTGATAAGGGGTGATGGATGATGGATTCATGCATTTGTTCATTCATGCATTTGTTTCATCACGCATTGGGTAGCTACATGTCTTCCCCTAGGGTCAAATACTTACAGTTCTGAGCAGCTTCCTGCATGGGGCCTGTTTTGGCAAGCAGCGCATCAACAACAATCTGTGTTGATGTTTGCCTACATCAGAGTACAGACACATGTGCCTACTTCAGATTACAGAAACATGTGCCTACATCAGAGAGCAGACACATGTGCCTACATGAGAGTACAGACACATGTGCCTACATCATCTCCCAGAAACGTGTGCCTACATCATATTACAGAAACATGTGCCCACATCATATTACAGAAACATGTGCCTACCTCTTAGCAATGGCTTCCTCTGCAGTGTTGTAGATGTATTTGGGTTTAGCCCCTCTGCCCTTGGTCTTTACAGGGCTCTTGGGTGCTGCCCTTGCGTCATCTGCAGACAGGCACAAATGAGGTGAGCTTTGATCTATCACACGGCACTGGGGTCATCAAGCATGGTATACAGTGATGATAGTGAGGCCAACATGGACTGTCAAGCAATCAGTCTACGTTTTCTGTCTTGGGAACTCATCAGGAGACTCTACAGACAGCGACTGAACAAGTGAGAATGAAACAGGTCTAGGGCTCCCTGAGCCCCTGTTCCAGACCACATAAAGGTCTGGGTTTTGTAAAGGGTTTAGGAGGTTTCAGCAAAAATTGTAGGGTAAAATTGAGTATGTATTGTCGAGATAGCAAGCGTGCTGTGGCATGTGCCGCTGTGCTTGCAAAATCCAGTACAACAAAAGCAAATACACCTAATGCAAGGGGAGTGGCAAGTGTACTGTGAGTTGCTATGCGTCATGAGAGCTTCTACATCACATCACTCCAGCAGATGTACCAGATGCAAGAGGAACTGCATGTGTATTGGGAGTTGCTATGCATCTGAGAGCTTCTACACCACATCACACCAGCATGGCGACAGCAGACAGCCTGGGCAGACCAGCTTAGTACTTGGCTACTGATTAAACTGACACCAAAAGGTGCAGTCTTTTTTGTTCTCCTCTTTTCTAAAAGCAAACAGACATGCTAGTGAGAAGTTTCATTTCACCTGGAGGAACAGGCCGGTCTAGATCATACACCCTGGGCCGCCCACACCTCTTCTTCATCTGCCTTCCCCCCTTGACATCTGGCACACCAGTCTGTTCATCACTGCCACTGCTGGGACTGCTGTCCCTACCAGACAAGCATGGCAGGCCACCAAAACACAACTCCTGCTCCCTTTGCAGGAGCAGGCCCAGAGGGTCTGAGGCCAGCTGGTGCTGGTGTGCGTCTGAAGCCATCTGCGGCTGCTGGTGTGCGTTTGAAGCCAGCTGCTGGTGCTGGTGTGCGTCTGAAGCCACCTGCGGCTGCTGGAGTGCGTCTGAAGACAGCTGCTGGTGCTCGTGTGCGTCTGAAGCCACCTGCGGCTGCTGGAGTGCGTCTGAAGCCAGCTGCTGGGGCTGAGGTGCGTCTAAAGCCTGCTGCTGGTGCTGAGGTGCGTCTGATGCCAGCTGCTGGTGCTGGAGTGCGTCTGAAACCAGCTGCTGGTACTGGAGTGCGTCTGAAGCCGGGTTATCATACAGGAGGGGTGTTGAGGCTTGGCTACCTAGATTCCAGGAGGATTGGTCAGAATTCAGATCTGGAACTAGTAGTAGTTCGGCTGGCTGAGATGCAGCTTGATAGGGAAACTCATCTGAACAAGGTTCCCTTGGCAAAGCCATACTGACTGGGCAGTTCTGTGCTGCTGTGGTCATGGTATGGGTGTCATACTCAATAGAGGGTTTGCCTAGGTTACAGCCAGGTTGTCTGCTGGTCTGACTCTGCACACCCTGAGCTTCACACTGCAGCTCAAAGGAGTGCTGAGGCAGCTCGTAGCAGGGCATGCTGAGCTGAGCTGAGTCGAGGCTAGGATCTGAGAAGGCTGAGTCAGCTGCTGAGTCAGCTGCCCAATCCAAGAGCTTGTCTACATCCTCTGGTAGGCAGTCGGCTGCCCACATGTTACTGTCCTCAGACATGTCCATTGTACCAAAGGGGGAAGCTGGAAGGAAGTGACCTGTGGCGTCCAGCATGGGTTCTGAGACCAAGTCTTGCAAGGCTTCTGAATCTGATACAGTTGGAAATGGCATTGTTAGTGAAGATTTACTCAAGGAAGGTGTGTCAGGAGGTGACCAGATGCCCTTTTGAGAAGGGACAGAGCTGCTTGTTGGAAGCAGTGAGAGCGTGCTATCAGCTGCATTTGGCAGCTGACATCCATTGTCTATGAAGCTTGCCAAGCTGAAGGATGAGCCTGAATGTGAGGCTGCACCCAAAGAGGTGGCTTGCTGGTGACATCTCCTCTGAGGAGCTAGTGCTGCAGCTACCAGGTGTGCAGCGTCTGAGCAGTCTGTGCTGTCTGAGGCGCAGTAGTGCTGCCCAACCCAGAAGAACCTGTTACCTGCAAAGAGACGTAAGGCAGTCATAGCTTTGAAGCAGAACATCGACAGGTGCTGATGTTCTGGGCAGCTTCCTCATACATCATATGGAGCTGGTGGATGTGCTTAGCTCTCTGACATACAAAAATCTCACTTTGTGAAGGAAAATCCATTTCAAATCTCAACCAGACAACGCCTGGAGACTGGTGAAAGATTGTCTCTACATTGGGGAGATGTCTTATCTTGGCTAGATGCCAGATCAAGACAACAGCAATGTTGGACATTAAGATGCTTGCTGCAGTTGACCAGCCCCTTGGCTGGGTACGATTGAGCTAGCATTCAGCATGTGCACAGTATGTCAGCAGCCGCTTGCTTACCGTTTTCAGAGGGCAAGTGGGCAAATGACTGACAGGGGGGCAACGAGGCGCTGCCCTGGCTGCTGACATGCCCTTCATGCAACAGCCCCACTGCTCCATGCTGCTGCCATCTGCAGCATGAAACTGAGCTGCATGGGGCAGAAAACAATGTGCAGCAGCATGTGACAATAAAACATGGATGTCTTCAACAAAGGGGCTTCAAAAGAGACAGAACATGCTGCGCGGGCAAGGCACTTTGCAAATGAGTGCTTGCATGACTGCACAGAAAGCACTGCGGACATGAACTGGTGCATAAGCCAACACCATGATACAGGTTCATGCATGAGGCACACTGCACTCATGATGGCTTGCTGCTGAGGGTAGGTGAGGTGTGATGTGGTGTGGTGATTTAAGCACAATCCGTCAGCACTTGAGGTGATGCCGTCTGCACATGCTGTGTCACATGCTGTGTCACATGCTGTACGGGGCTTAATCTGTCCCTGCAAGCAACTGTACAGAGCACACAACGCTTCCCGACGCAAGCACTACCTTGGTCCGGTGATGAGGGTATTTTCTCAGCTATAGGCATTGCTGCCAAATAGCACCCCTAGCGTTTTGATTGGTTAGTCATCAGGAAAATTGCAAAAAACCAGAGCTTGGGTATGATTTGAGGCAGCAGGGGTGAACATTTGCTGCAAGCACTGCCCGAAGATTGCAAGTATGCGTGAACTCATGCTCTGGCAAGTTTCAAGCTGCAGATTGACACCAGATGCTGTGCATGAGCCTGCCAGCAATGGAGATTTGAAGTAGGCAGGTACCAACCTGTTGGTAATCTGATGGCTTGCTTCGGGCCATAATACAGATCCTGAAGTGCTGTCCAGAGATTGTTGGCTGAGCTCTGACACCTGACGCCTGGCACAGGACAGCATTACTGAAGAACAGATCAGGGTTGGAACAGACTCAGCATAGCAAGAAGAAACTGAGCTGAAGGCCTTGCCTAAACCTTTCAGCCAGGGGTGCATCCTCACTGCACCCCTCTGAGCAAATACGAGCTGTCTTGCGTGGGCTGCCTGTTTCTTGAAGGTCCGGAATGCGCCACATGCTGGCACCTGCTGAAACGCGAAGACCCTCCAGTCTGCCCACAGCCTTGATGAGGGTTTGCGGGTGCACCTGTTGACTAAGTCTATGGAGAGAGCAGACTCGCAAGGTTCCTCTAAATCCCGGCGACCTACTTCGAAACAACCTGCTGCCAGACCTTCGCTGTTGAGGTCGTATGATTACGATCAAATACGACATGCACGTCAAAGGCCCGGCATCAACGAACCAGCGCAATTGGGACAAGCGAAAGTGATGTTTACTGCGCTACCTGTAGTATTGTCGGCAAAAGGACCTTTCCGCTCACTACTCAATTTGTCACTGTACTGCAGGACAGCCAGAGATAAGATCGTCTCTTGCAGCCACACAGGGTAAGATGGCGTTCGAGGGAGTACCCGTACGGGAGCTAGGAAGTGGTACAATTGCTTGCAGTTAATCGTGTGCTTGCAAAGCCAGTTCGATCCCGGAGTCAGTTGCAAGGAGAAGCGCTCCGCCGGTGTTTGTCGATTGTGCGTCGTTAATGCACTATCGAAGCGATGCAGCGAGGAGGGGAAGTCAAAGATGCTACAGCAGAGACTTATGTTGTCAGCGCTTGCCAGTTGTCGCCTCGTTAATTGCTTCGTTGCCTGCGACCACATCGAACACGGATTGCAACGGTTTTCCAGCTCGTACTCGGCTGTCATAGGTCGGAGTATCACAGCGGGTCTTCTGTGGTGATCTGCATACCTCTCGATCTCCGAAAAGTCTGCTTTGGACTCACGAGTCCCTCGTGCACCTTGCGTATCTTGCCGGCTGTCGATTCTGTGGACTGAAGTACACCCCGATCCCAGCACCGATACAGAGCAGTTATGCCGTGGGGTGTCATAGATGTCAGGGAGTGCGGCGCTGCGGGAGACGACCGAACTGACGATACAGAAGCTGTTCTTCAAGCAATAGATCGGCTGCCGCCCTCTGGTGGGGTTCTGTACTTCCCTCCAGGTGGGCCGGTGATATACAAAGCTAGCCGTTTATCGTCATACCCATACACCGTTGAAGTTGACGATTGAGGCTTGACACACCGCGACTAACGCAGGTCAGTACATTCTGAAGCAGCACCTTCTAATTCATGACAAGCCGGTGACGGTCCGCGGTGAAGGCGTGGGGTTGTCAAGACTCATTTGGCCCGAGGATGCTGCTTCAGCTGGTCTCGTCATCAGTCAGGGCGCACGACAGGATGAGCAAACAGACTTCACTCGCGTGCAGCATCTCTCGTTCTACACCAGGCAGAGAGATGTGGGCGAAGGGTGAGTGCTGCCATCATCCGTTTAGCAGAGTTATTGTGAGCACACCACCTGTATCCTAGCGCCATACAGCCCATTTCTGCATGTCAGCAACATCTGCACTGAACAATCTGTCTGTTGCCAGGCTCACAATAAACTGCGAGGGCCAGAAGGCTGATGAATGTGGAGGCATCGTTGTCAACAGAACAAACCCTAGAGTCTTCCTAGACAATTTGGAGTTCAGGTAATTGTTGTCCACAATGTTTTCTGGAAACTGCTTTTGGTCAGCATGAGACTGTCTACCACACAGGATCTACTGCCTGCCATGCAAGATAGATACACATCTTGCGACCGAGTACCTAAGCCTGTCATGTTGGGGAAGCACTTTGTACTAAAGACCCTTGCCACTTAAATGCTACCCACGCTTTTCACACACCCACATAGCTGCAGCACAGCTTTGAGAAGGCTGTTGCTCTGCCACAACACCCGCCATGCAGGATCTGGCAATAGTGCATGCCAAGCAGAGTGTGCCCACCTGGTTTGACCAGTTTAGACCTTGCAACCCCCTTGTGCAAGCATGTTCTTTGGCCTTTCAGCAGAAGTCTCATACCACAACACCATGTCTTGCAGGGGTCAGAACATCTGCTTGCATGGGTGGTGGGTGTGCATCAAGTCCAGGTGTGCAATGCACACAGTCATGAGTAACATTCACATGGTGGGCTGCACAGACTGGAAAAGCATTGGAGTCCTTTTTGAAGGTATGCCTAAAACCAGCCACTGCACCTGCCAGCAATGCTGTGATTACATGTGCATGCTGCACCTCGTGCTCATCATGTGTCCATCACGCGCCCATGACGTGCTCCCTGCTTGCTCAGAGTGCTCTGATTCATGACAGACTTTACCGCCAGTGCTGAACGCAACCTCAGACCAGCACTATCATGTGAGATTAGTATGGGCTGTGCATACTTGACTCCATGGGAGAACCCCTCTCTGTTTAGTGCATGAAGTTGCCCTCTCATATGCCCGTGGCATGTGCATGTAAAACCTGCATCGCTGTCTTAAATGTTTCGCTGACCCACCTGCAGGTAATATCTTAAAATGTATAAATTGTTTATCATTATCTGCAGGTGGGTGCGGTCATGTTGAGATTCAGATGAGTCAGTGCTGGTGCTTCTACTGTGACCATGCCGTGTTGGTCAACGATGGCTTAGAAGGTGAGCTTCTGCCACAACTTCCTGACCGTACTAATGGCCCTGCAGGTGGTTGTGGCCATGTGGAGATCCAGATGAGTCAGTGCTGGTGCTTCTGTACTGACCATGCTGTGCTGGTCAATGATGGGCTGGAGGGTGAGGTTCCCTGTCTAACAAGCAACAAGAAGTTCAGTTCACGTCAAGGTTTTGGGGATTGTGGTCTTACTCAGTGTTGTTCAAACTTGTGGAATGGCACCATGGTCTAACTCAGAGTTGTTCAAACTTGTAGAATTGAGTCCTGAGAGAGTGGTCGATGCCGTACCTTAACGCTGCTTTCCTCTGCTATCACTTATCCTATCATCGACTTTGTGTCCAAAGACTGCTATTCAAGCTTGTTTTTGACATCATTTTTGTCTGTTGGCATATTCAGTCCTCAGAGCATGGGTCACTTTCACGACATGCTGGTCTGTCTGTCTGTTGCATGTCTGTCTGTCACATGTCTGTGCCACATGTCATGTTTAGGATCTGTAGGCTTGACTGGTACCAATTACCTGTTTGTTTAGCTCTGAATGTGTTGCTTCTTTTGGGGCTGAGACGTTGGTATCTTGCCAACTGGGGATGTTTGTATCAGCTCTTTATCCTTGGCTGCTTGCAGCAAATCCGTTTCCACAGTGCAGACACATCACACCTTTTGTCTCTGTACGTCAAACATCTGACGTCTGGTCTTCTCAGTATATGGTGCTAAGGCATCAGCATTGCTGCTGTTCCCTTGACAGCTCCTTTCAATCCCAAAACGTCTATCGTAATTCAGAAATGTCATCCCTACACTGCAATTCTAAACTCAGAAGCACCTAGGGACAGTAGAAGCGCGATTCTACATTGTGGGTACTTGTCCACCTCAACAACCTCCTGGGTGTGTTCTATCAATCCATCAATCAAACAATCAACTTACATCTCTTGTCTTTAGGACTCATCAGGGGATGTGTCTATGTTTGTAAGCTGTGCCATGCATGCACGCATGATGCTCTTCTGATGCCACCAGGGTGATAATCAACACACCAAAACACACAAGAGTGCTGTGTGTACATGCGTGCAGGCCTGAAGCTATCGCAGTGTGATTTCGTCGCGGTCAACAACGGCGTGACAGTCACAAAGAGCTGCCTGCAGCCGAACGTGGTGAACAATCACATCAATGCAAGGGTGACTTGCATCAATGGGAACCCACAAGGTGCTGTGTGTGCATGCGTGCAGGCCTGAAGCTATCGCAGTGTGACTTTGTCGCAGTCAACAACGGCGTGACAGTCACAAAGAGCTGCCTGCAGCTGAATGTGGTGAACAACCACATCAATGCAAGGGTGGCTTGCATCAATGGAAACGACATTGCCCAGAGCTGCATCATGGGGAACTTATTTTACAAGGACCCTTCCAGTGAGACCCATACTGTTGGTGTTCAGATTGCTGGCAATTCATCGTGGAACATCATTGCCAACAATGTAAGCCCTTCATGTACCATTGGCTGTCTCAATCATTGCCAGCAATGTAAGTCTTTCATGCACCATGACTTTCTCAAACGTTGCATGTTGTACATCAAACAGCTCAGGGCTGCCGCCTTAGGAGGCTCCGGTTATGATCGCTGAAACGCATTACCTTTTCTTTCTTGTACATCAATCTATGACTGGGCTGTGCATGACCAATGATATGCTCTGACCCTGACTGGTTGAGAGAGTTGCTCTGGCTGTCTTGAGTGATTGGCGCTTCATTGTGGGGACTGCACTGCCAGCAGTGTGGGTCAAGAGCACACACCAGCTGTTGTGCATGTCTCTTCCTTGCAAGCAACACAAGCTTGTACTCTGGAGCAGCTGTTGTGTTTTTGCTGCAGCTCTTTTCAATGTCAACACGTCTACTTCAATTCAGAACTGCCCATTGCACCGCGGAAATTTGAACGCAGAAATGCCTTGAGACAGTACAAATGCGTTTCTTCATGGAGGAGACGTTTCAGCTCTTTGTCAACTGTGGAATTCTGTGAAAAACTGTGTGACCATTGCTGCCGCCAGCACATTTACAATTTGAGTGAAAAGGCATGTTGTGCCTATCTTGCAAAGCACATCATGCTGCCACTTGCTGCTGATAACCTGTCGCAAGCTTGATTGTCAAGACAGGTGTAACACATCACCCCCCACAACTGCAACATAAGTAACAGATGCACAACATTTTACAGATAAAGTATACATATACAGTACCCGTAACAGGTTGTGGTTGCTGCCATGTGAGATGCAACTCCCCAACATGCCCATAGTATGATTGTTGATGACTGCTGTTGGATGGTTGCAGATCTTCTTTAATGTCAACAGCAATGATGAGCTGGCATTCCATGCTATTGTCCTGCAAGCTCTCAGCAATCAGAACCTCATCCAGGTTAGCCTGAAAATCCTTTGCGCAAGTCGGTTACTACATGTGCTGTGTGTCGTTCAAGGCACTCACTCTTACTCTTGTTTGTCATTTGAGCAAGCTTGTGTGATGCGTGCTCCAATCCAGGAGAAAAGCCTTGTGTTCATGCTTGCAAGCATATGCTGATGTCTGGCATCTTGAGGGCATACCTGGTACATTGCAAGTTGATGTCTCTGCTGTTTTCACTGTACGTATGCATCATGCATCTTTGTTTACACCAGGAAAATGGGGCATATGTGCTGCTGCTGGCGCTGCCGCTGCATGCACATGTGAGATGACCAGCATCTTTAAAGCAAACCAAGCTGCCATGCCGAGCATCACGGTGAGTGTCATTCAATCTCACAATTGCAAGATCATCATGTTTCTCAGGGCTGAGTGTCATTCAATCTCAGGACTGCAAGGTCATCATGTTTGTATGTGTGTGGTTCATGTTGAGTGTTGCTGCGTGATGTGCAGGGGAACAATTTTGGCAGCTGCCAGGATGCCATCATATGTCAGCAGGACGCCACATCAAACACAGCCTGTGGGAACATCTTCCATGTGGTGAAAAATCAGTTCCAGGATTCAGATGGGCGCAACAAGTTCTACCCCATGTGATCGTCTGACCTGTGCATGTGCGAAGCTGTCTTGGTGGCATCAGTCATCTGGGTAATGTTGCAACTGGGTGGATAAAGCTGCTGATGGAAGGGCGAAAGCCTCAGCTGTTTTGGCGCAGATGTGGACGATGTGTGTTTTGCACCTCGCAATTCTCTCATAAACATACTCATGCAATCAGGCATCCCAGCAATGCAGCTACTCAGCCCTTTGACGTGGAGTACAAAAAGAAAAGTTTTCTGCATTTGCGTATTTGAATATTGTTACCGAAGTCGTGACAGACATGACATTGTAACTAAGTAAGCTAGCCAAAAAGGTATCAAGCAAAACTGATTCATCTGCACGAGCATAGTATAGGCATGCAGAAAGAACGAAATTAGTGCACAGCTGTGCATGTAATAACACTGATGCGCAGTGGCATACGTTTTCACACAAAATCATACAGATTTGGGCCATCTACTCTACACCTACAGGACTTTGCAAGAGAGCTACAAGGAAAGGTATCAAGATTGGTTTCATCTGTCTGTCTGCAAACTACCCTGTGTACTTCCCCCAGCATACATTGAATGCACGCATCAGTGTTGGTTCATTCAAAATCCAAAACTGCTAAAGCAGTACTGCACTAGCGCTGCTTCAATCAGAGTCTGCATCAGTTGCGCTGGATATCTGCTGCACACTTCGGTGATGCTGCTTCATGTTCTTGCGTTCTTCTTCAGCTGCTGCCTCAGCTTCTGCTGGCAGGCTGCTCCCATCATACATCGCCTTGAACTGTGCCAGACGCTTACTAACCCGGAAGCTGTATGCCAGCTTCATGACCACATCTGGTGAGTGTGCAAACGCAGGGCACTGCTTGCTCTTGAAAATGGCCAACATCTGTTCGAAGGGCAGATCCAGAATCGAATCCTCGCAGAGCCTCAGCAGTGCCAGTCCCACCCTGCCATTATTGTACACAAAGTGAGGTTGCATGCCAAAAAAGTGAAAGGTGCATTGCAACTGACAGAAGGTAGCAAGGCAGGCTTTTGCAAGATGTGCAGGTAGCTTAACCTCATTGACTTTTCCGAACAAAATTTTATAATTGGAAAACGCTTTTGAGAAGCGACGTTACAGATCTTCAGGTGTTTCTGATTATGACAGTTTGAGCTGAAATTAACATGGGATGTTACAGTTGGCAATTGATGCAACAAGGCACTACTCTGCGAAGCTCCGCTGATGACCACCGCATTGCTGAAACTGAATGACAGGCCAAGCGAGTCTTTTCAGCGGCCTTTGAGAGTTTCACAAACGACGCCTGACACACAAAGGTGGTGCTGTTTAATGAAAATCCTAAAGGTGACCAGGTATAGGTCAGTCCTGGCTGTACACATAGCTGTCCCGACGTGCTAGCTGACTCTGATGCTTTTATGACCTTGCCAAAGAGAAAAGGCCACTGTTTTGCACAGAATCTGACTAATTCCACACATTATGACTCTAACTTTGGCAGTCCACCAAGAACTGGTCTTGCTGACAATGGCAAATCCTAATAAACAGTTTTCTTAGTAAACAATTTCATTAGATACTGCATTAGACTTTGGATATATATGGAGAGCAACAAAGGTACAGATAACACATGAACAAAAAAAACCATTGATATGTTTACAATGGGAGAAAGAGCTGGTCACTGGATCAATACCAGCACGAAGAAAGGTCAATCCCTACAGCAGATGGCTTTCACAGGCAAGGCATGCCCCATCATGGTCAGCAAAACCGTGTTTAGGTTACCTGAAGAGAATCTTGGGCCCTTCCAGCAGGAACACGTCCCATACCCGCAGCAGGTGGTCAATTGGCAGTGTATAAGCATACAGGGTGAGGAACCACTGGCTGCAGTACATGGTTGGTAGAACACCCTCCTCCTCCATATGTGCTGCTAGCCTGGGCATCTGCAAACACACTTTTTTTTTTTTTTCTTTTTTCACTCAAGCCGGAATAGGTACTGCTGCAATGAGTTACCAAACCTTCTTGTACGAGGTGCTCAATCTGAAAAGAGGAACTGCTGCAAAAACTTAACTCTTCTTGTATGAGGTGCTCAAACTGTAAAGAGATACTGCTGCAAAAACTAAAAAGAGGTACTGCTGCAAAGACTTGCCTCTTCTTGTATGAGGTGCTCAAACTGGAAGAGGTACTGCTGCAGAGACTTACCAACCCTTCTTGCATGAGATGCTCAAACTGGAGAGAGGTACTGCTGCAAAAACCGGGCAAGGTACTGCTGCAAAGAGTCACCTCTTCTTATATAATAATTAATAATTTACAGGCGTTCCAGCTAATCGTTTTTGCCAGGTACCTACTAGGTGTGCCTAACCCCTAGTCCTGTGAGCCAACATGCACTAACATGAGACACTAATTGCACCCAAGGGGTGTGCGCTGACAGGGCGAGTGCCATAGACGCAATTGCGAGGCAGAAAACCTCTGCCCACTACCCGACACGGAAGCCCTGAGAAATCAGCATGTTACCACTGAGGCTTGAACCCGTGACCTGCTGCGTCACATCCTGACACATAGCTTATACCAAAGGCTGGGTGGGCCTCTGGGGGATGGTCTTATATGAGGTGCTCAAAGTGGAAAGAGGTACTGCTGCAAAGAGTCACCTCTTCTTGTAACAATCAATCACAATGAGAATAATTTCCAGCTCATGATGAGCTAGGTACATGCATGCTTTCTTGCTCAGACTGGAAGAGGTACTGCTGCAAAGAGTTACCAACCTCTTCTTGTATGAGGTGCTCAAACTGGAAGAGGTACTGCTGCAGCAGTGGCAGGCCTGCCTGGTAGAGGCGCTCCATGGGGGGGTGCACAGCCCCCTTCATCAAGGCCACCAGGGTCCAGAAGGTATCCTCCTCATTCATGTACAGCAGCAACAGGCCAGCAATGAATCCCATACCTTGCACGTATCCAACCTGCACACCACCAGACAAATCATATAGTCAACTGCATGGACTACGGAGTATCAAATGGGTAAGTTGCTCAACTGCAACCAGGGTCCAATAGGTATCCTCCTCATTCATGTACAGCAGCAACAGGCCAGCAATGAACCCCATACCTTGCACATATCCAACCTGCATACCAGCAGACAAATGGTACAGCAGCAATAGCCCAGCAATGAGCCCCATACCTTGCACATAACCAACCTGCACAACACCAGACAAATGGTGCAGTCAACTGCATGTACAGCAGCAACAGGCCAGCAATGAACCCCATACCTTGCACATTTCCAACCTGCACAACACCAGACAGATGGTACAGTCAACTGCATGTACAGCAGCAACAGGCCAGCAATGAATCCCATACCTTGCACATATCCAACCTGCACAACACCAGACAGACAGTACAGTAGATTGCATGGTGTACAGACTGTCAAATGGTAAGTTGCTATATCCCATAATGGATGCCTATGCTCAACAGAATGGTGTACAGAATGGTGTACAGAATGGTGTACAGAATGGTGTACAGAATGTGGACTGGTATGTTGCTGTGCTGCAAGGAGTCCTTGCGCATGTGCAACCTGCAGTGTACCTGACAAATGCTTCAGTGATGAATGCTATGGTGTGCAAAATGCTAGTGCTATGTGTAGGAGCTATCAAGCTCTAAATGTTCTCCCCTTTGCTTATGTGTAGCAGCAGCAGCCCAACAATGAAGATGAATGCACAACACTGCTCAGCGTACTGCATGGGGCGCAGCTTCTAGGTTCCCATGATGATAATTTGCCTGGATCAATATTATGTCATTTTGCTCATGCTGAGCAGTGCCAATTTGGCTGGCACAAACTCAGTCTACAAGATTAGTGCCAAGTTTGCTGCAGCTGTCATTCTCTGCAGTTCTGGAGCACTGACATAGACATCTTGCTGCTGAGGATGCAATCAAATCAAAATCAATGTCGGCTTTCTCTCAGCAGAAGCAGACAGCCTCAGACCTTGTAATTAAACTTGGAGGGACATGTTGCAAGCTGGAGCAGTAGGCAAACCTGACTGTATGTTTGTTGATGATATGCAACAGCTGAGATGAGACTGGTGACAAAGCACATGCCATCAGCATATTCAACACGCATGTCTGCTAGAGCCTTAGTGTGCAGATCTGAACCTGTCTGCCTGAGCTGCCATCATCAGCATGTGACGTTTTGTTTCAGTGACCTATCATTACGCATGGCAGACTACACAGCATGTGGCATGCTCTGGGCAGAATGCATGCATGTATGTTGCAGGTTTATGAATATACCAGCATGTATGTATGTGCATGCATGTGCCAAACCAGGACCTCATATAGGGATCTACTTCAGGATTGTACATACCTGACTATAGGGAAGGGCCCACATCCAGATGAATGAATGGATGAATGATGGATGAGTGAGTGAGTGAGTGAGTGAGTGAGTGAGTGAGTGAGTGAGTGAGTGAGTGAGTGAGTGAGTGAGTGAGTGAGCGAGTGAGCGAGTGAGTGAGTGCCTGAGTGAGCGAGAGAATGTCATGAAGCCATTTTGCTGGCTCACCTTCTTGTCATAGACAGAATAGGTCTTGAGCACATGGTACAGAGACCTCTGCCCGGCTCCCTCAGACTGCTGATAGAAAACATGTGTTGGGTATGTCCTATTTAGGTCACGGGAAATCTCATTGTCCTTTTCCCCCGCCTCCATTGCCAACAGCTGAGTGTACACACCTACAGGCCATATGTCTCGTCAGCCAACACACACTGCACAGTTGTTGCTGTTTTTATGAGCAGTGTCTCAGGTACGGCCAGTTTGAGCCTCCAAGCCATTGACAGTCTCTTTCTGACTCAGATGGTGTCAGTGTTTCAGGGGCATGGTGCCAATGTTTGCTGGCTCTAGTGTCAATGTATGAGGGTAGGCTGTATGTCTGCTGCATCTAGTGCCAATGTTTGCTGCATCTGGGCTAATGTGTGAGAGTAAGCTGTATGTCTGCTGCATCTAATGCTGATACTTGCTGCATCTGGGCTGATGTATGAGCTGAAGCTGTGTGCCTGCTGCATCCAGCGCCAATAGTTGCTCGCTCTAGTGCCTATGTATGATCATGTTCCTGCATCTAGTGTCAATGTATGAGGGTATGGCGTGTGTGTCTGCCGCGTCTAGTGCCTATGTTTTGCTGGCTCTAGTGTCAATGAATGAGGGTATGGTGTATGTCTGCTGTGTCTAGTCCCATTGAACACTACAGCTACAGCTATAGGCATAGCTAGTGCCAGTGTATGAGGATAGGATGTGTGTGACGAGCAAACAAACAAAATGAACGAAGGAAAAGCCCACCTGGGTTGAGCTGGACTAGCTCCCTGCTGCCTGACAGCATCTGCCAAGCCAGGCCTCTGACAGCATCTGGTATGCCCTTGCGCACTCGCTGCTTCACCTTGGCATGTTTGCGACCATAGAAGTGATTCCAGTTCTTGCCATCAAAACCTGCAAGACATGTCAGAGACTTCTGCTCCACTGTGTACCTGGATGTCATGTCTGAGTGCACCTGTGCTTTCAAGCCAGGATGTCTGATGAATCACAATCGGCTTCACACCCCAGACTGTGATGTTTGCAGTGGTGTACAACAAACATAAGTACGACTCTGACAAGACCACAAGCAACATTACATGGCCGCCAACTGAATGAGTGGGCTGTGTACGATGTCTATGGCTACACGGGACTGCCATCAGCACTTGCCAACAAAGTATGGTTGGCAATAGGTTTTCCAATCGGGTTCTTTGTGAAATGTTACAGCCATGCAGATACAGCTGTGCACATCATCAAACCCACATTGTGTGTATCAGTAGGAGACCTCACCTAGCATCTTCTGCCACTTCTTCACCCTGGTGGTCTCCTTACTCATGGAGGGACTGTTGTCTGAGGCAGATGTGCTGGCGCCGGGAGTACCAGCATTCGAAATCACAAACCCGTATCTGTCTGTGACCACCTTTACGGGCGTCGCAGCCACAGCCTCTGATGTGGCATCTGCAGTGAACACGACTATGATCTTACAATTTTCATATTCTTGTTGTAGAACTACTGTGTCAGAATACAATGTCATGCAGCTGTCAGCGCTTCATGAAGTGGCGAAGCTGAACTGCTGTTGTGAAACCCCTTTCAGGTGCTGCAGCCTCTGATGTACCAGCTGCAAAGCAGCAACAGCAGAAAAGTGTCAAGTGGGTGTGGGTGTGACACAGGTATACCAGATCAGGGTGTATGTGAGTTTCTTTGCAAGTGTCACAGCTGCTTCCTCTGATGTGGCATCTGCATGAGCACAGCAAGAACATGCCAAAACGGTTGTCAAGGCAAATGCACAGTGGGTTCAACAAGTAGAGGCGACAATGACATGGCAGCATTAGTGTTGTTTATCTTGAAACTTCCTAATGTTGTGGCCAAGGTCTTTGATCTGGCATCTTTGTTAGACAGCCTTGTTCTGTTTGCCATGTGAGCCCTTTGCAGCGAGCAAGCAATGTTGCATGGGCAAGAAAACAAGATCTGGTATGCACAGTTGTGTGCGGTAACTTCTTGCAGCTCAAGGTTGATGTTGAGCTGTGTTGAAGGCCTTCTGCCAGGAGAAAAGGAAAGAAAAGAAAAGACCACGCCTTTCGGCATCAATTCAATGAGAAGCCAAGTATTATACCGAGCTGCCCAGAACCTTCTGCCAGGACAAGCTGCCTCATATATTCAATAACAAGAAGCAAGTGCAATATACAATTGTGCATGCTGCTGTGTTGATGGCATCTGCATGTCAAAGTCATGATCATGGGCTTGTCAGGTGTGAGGAAGCTTGCCTGTCAGGTCATTGACATCATCATCAGACTCCACCGACATGACAGACGTCTCAGAGCGCAGCTGAGAATTGCTTTGACTTGCCGGCGTGACTTTGGCATCAGCATGATGCTGCTGATCTTGCAGAGAGCCAGCTGCAGCCGGGCTCTGCAGCACAGCATTCTGCAGGGTTGTCTGTACAGGAGGGCTGGCAGTGGATGATAGGCTGCTGCCAGTGCTGATTGGCAACTGTGCTTGACTTGCTGCAGCTGCCTTTGCAGCAGGCTTTGCAGCATTCTGCAGAGCTTTCTGCAGCCTTTCGTTGGCAGAGTGCAAGGCAGCTTTGTGGTCCTTGGCCCTGCTGACGCTTCCTGTCGAGCTGGTGTAGCTGGCACCTGAATCTTCGACGTGCAAGGGTGAGATCTGCTGGTGTTGAGGAGACGCGTGAGGAGTTGGCTGTGTGTGGTGTGCATGAGACTGCCTTTGAGGGGAGTCTGAGGGTGCAGTGCTTGAGGCCGAAGGGGCTGGAGAAGGTGCTGGTGCTTTGACAGGAAGAGGAAGAGCAGCAGACACGGGGGGAAGACTGGGATTGACTACTGAAGGCTCAGCCTGAGGCGGAGCGTCTTGGAGCTCAAGCACTGGACCAGCAGCTATCCTGGGAGAAAAATGGGTATGCTCCCTAGTTTTGTCAGCAAGAACGCTGCCTGAGTAGCCTCTATTAGCATTTGCAGCAGCAATAGCAGCCTCTGTGGGGGGTACGAAAGCAGAGGATGGCTCAAACGTAGTTTGCCGCGAAGAAATGGGTTCTATGGGATGTGAAGGGGATTCCTGACGGTGTTTGGGCTCTCCTTTCAATATACGTTTGTAATGCTTGAACATATCGTACTACGTTTTGGACTCAAGCAAAGCATTCCAACAGCATCTGCATTGTTCCAGTTCTAGCTGTCTGCCGACTGAAACGTTGGAGCAAACCCGTTCACCCTAACTGGCTTTCGAAGCACTTGCGTCGGAAAGCACAAACTGGAGTACAGAAAATTGAAGCGCGAGCGATCAACGTAGAGGTTTGTTCAGCTGTACATGTTGTTATTGCACCGCGATCGCTGCCCAACCGATGCAGGTCTCGGAAGCTGAAAACTTTGGTCAACCTAGGAAGCTGATCGGGCTGACTTCATCCCCAACATTTATGACAAAGCTGTGATTTTGGATCGGAGAATTGATCAGAGAACTGATCCACGCATTTGTGCATTTGTATTTTTTTGCAAAAATTATAGCTAGCTGAGGCTGACTGAGATTCACAGCCTCGACTTGCTACGAGAACAAGCACAGCACGAAATGCTGACAGGATTTGTCAGTGACTACATCAGATTCTGCAATGCTTGACCACCGCCGCCAGATTCTCGTGCTCTCGCTTCAAAGTTCACTGCAAATGGTCTGGCAGAGGAGTTTGTGCCTTGTACTTAATGTCCTTCGCGTATACCGTGCTGATTGAACCAGTACCTACGCATGTTTGTCGGCTGATGTACATAAAATATCCTAATCACTTTCACTCATCTCTTCACCGCATCAAACTTGCTTGCCAGTGCAACTTTGGAAAGCTGTTTTCAGATCCATAAATATAATGAAAGCTAGTAAGGAAACCAAATGCCTGCTTCCTTTGTGCATGCAAACATTGTGTGGCAACAACGTGCTCAATGTTCATGCTGCAAACACGTGGCATGCAAAAGAAACTACCAAGACAGTACACGTAATCAGCTTGTAAGCTTACACCTAAACACAGAAGCAAATACAACACAGCACAGTACAGATCAGAGTTGATCCCAGGTGCATCACAAATCTAGGAAACATCACAATAACAGCTCAAAAGTAGCTAAACCCTAGGACACATCAGATGCTAAAATGAAATCAATGAAACAGTGGTGCTGGTCTCTGAACCTGTCCCACTTCACATGTGGGTGCCCATAGATGACTGGAAGTTGAAAGCGCTCTTGTACTCTACAATGAAGTCTAGGCCCTGGACTCTGCTGATGGTATTGGCTAGTATACTGCGCTTTTGCACCATTGCCCTCAGATCCTCTAGCTGTTGCGCTGATGCATTTGAATCCAGCTCTGCCACTATGCTGATGCTCTTGAGCTGTGATACTGATCCCTGCAACGCTGAACAACCTCAGCTGACAGCCACTTGAGCCAGGATGTGTTCTGTCAGGTAACAGGTAAGCAAACGGCGCTAGACAGAATCCAGCCCTATGCTGTACAGCTGCGCTTGTTGATCGCTTGAGCAGCATGCAGATTAGCATTGCAATATGCACACACAGATGACAGCAGCAGTCTGATACTCTGACATGTAACCTCATGCTTACTCTCATGTACAATACATGCGAAGTCTGATGCAGCACGCAAACATACCTCTTCCCCGCGCACACCTCGAACATCGTATTTGCCAGTGGCGTGCCACTTGACATGTCCAACCTGCAAATTCATCTCCCTTGCAGAGCTTGTCAGAGCCCCTTGGCTGCCGCTGACAATAGCTCCAAGGAAGTGTGAGATAGGAGTTGCGCCTGCAAAGGGTGTGAAAGAGTAAGGCTATGATGCTGGGGGTGGGCATGCATAAGCATGCAGTACCAGTCTGCATTGCCACATGAACAGTGGCAGAGGAGGCTTTGAAGGTGTTTGTTTACCTTCCTCGCAGCTATCACTGGCGCGGTCTCGGATTGTAAATGTGTTGTTGTCTTGACTTTTGATGGCAGTCGCTGCTGGCTCTCCTTCAGCAGTAATCTCGACGTTCTGCCAGTGTGGCATGCTGTAAGACCTTGTTTGCTGCTGCTGTGAGGAGGTGACTGGTAAGATCAAGCCTGCAGCCGCCAAGCAGCGCAGCTAGACATTGCACATGTTGGGACGCCTATGCAAACGCCGCACATCATTGCAACGCAGTTACTCAATGTGCGTGTAACAAGCTACCTTGTAAAGACAATAGGCTCGATGGCTGGGTCAAAAGTCGCGGCAATGTCCCGGTTACCGGGCGGGACAACCACAACGCCGACATCTTGGAAGCCGTTGGAAGTGCAGCGCAACTTCGATCGTCTGTCTGCTACCTCTCGAAAGTTTGCTTGCGGCGACTGCAATTCAAGTTTTGGACACCGCCAGCCAGGTGGAGACCATGTGCTCAGCATGTGCAGATGACAGGCTTCCCACACACATAGTACGGGTGCAGAAAATCGAAAAGAGCTGTTTGTTTTATACTCGAAAATCAAGTCATTGACCTACTGATGTCAATTGCCGTTCATGGCCTCGATCAGCAGAAAATCGCAACATGCATAGCTAGAGCGCAATGCCATTGCGAAGCCAAGCAAAATAGACCAGCTCACAAGTGAGTCCCGGGCCCGAACCCTCTATCGTACTGAAGCTGCAGACATAGCTGCGACGGCAACATATTGCACAGTCTCTGCATATGCAGAGAAGCACATGGTAGTCTAGACATGGATCAGTGTTGTCATGACAACAGATCTGTCATGTCTGACATATAGCAAACCAATCAGTTCAGTCAAGGCGTCCTGTTTGGACCTAATAGACTCTGAAAACAACATTTCGGCCACCAGGACAGCAAGCACAACCCAGTTCATGCTCTTCGTCTTCTTCATCCTCTTCAGAATCATAGAAAGTCCTGTTCAGGACAGCAGATTTCTGCACAACAGGTTTCTCTTGCTGTGACGGAGGCTCTACCCTAGGAACGGTGCGTAGATCAACTGTTTGGCCATTGCTGATGCCATCAATGCCTTCTGCCTCAAATTGTTGCGGCCTGCAAAAAGCATTTGCGTATTGCAGCAGTAGGCAACTGCAAGCAAGGCTGTACACAGCCTTACAAAGTTGATAATTTCTCACGACATTTTACTGACACAAGGTGGTACCAGCAAAGTCAGCAGTGCACACACATACACATGCTAAGTCGCAGCACAGCAGTGATCAGCTGTGACAGTGCACGACGCAATGCTGATGGCAAAGATGACATTTGCAGGGACACTCTCTAACATCCATGGCCACCATTGGCATGAGCTTCTATACTTGGCAACCAACTGCATGGCACCCGCTGACAGCAGCTATACTAATTGAAACAAGCAGGGATGAAGGGATGACCCAAAGTTTGCTTTTCCTTAACAGCTCTGGACCAGACAAACAGCTCTGGACCAGACAAAGGTTCTAATTTCTGCTAACTGCTGTACATTGGACGCTGCATGCACAGCTGAAGCATCACATATAAAGCAGGCATGAGCTTACCACAGGCCCTGCCTTGCAAGCTCAGGGGGGTCTTCATCAGCCAAGACATAGATTACTGTCCAGCAAGGCTGACTGCCTGCCTTGCCGTCTGCTGCAGCAGTGCTTTGCTCATCTCCATGCTGCAACGCCAGATTGGTCCTGCTGTCAAGCACTAACTGCTGCTGCTGCTGCTGCTGTGACTGCTCTTCCTCTTCGCTTGGAGAGCTGGCCGGCGCCTGACTGTTGTGCTTGCTTTGCACAGGAGCAGGTGGAGCAACGATGAAGAAGCCACTGCCTCTGAATAACAACTGCCCTTGTAGTTCTGGAGACAGAATGCACTGAAGGCTGTGGCCCGAGGGCAAGGCGACCTGCAGCCATGCAGGACTGAGTCACACAGCTGGGGCAGGGAGGACATGTTGACTTTGATGGTCACTTGGCTGAAAGACGTATATGTATATCATGCTGCGGCAGCAACACTGACCTGCACTTCACTTCCGCCTGCTGGAGTTGCGAATCCTATTGACCGGACCTTGACGAGCTTGTTGTCGCTGCAGGATAGTAGAGATGCACAGTGTTGCACAGCCTGTGCTTTTGCTGGGCTGACTCTTGATCGGCGGTTCACAGCAGGCATGTATTTCCAGCACCTGGTAAGCTTGGGAAGAACTTGCCCAGGGACTGCAACGTCGGATGCGAGACTCCATCGCTGCAGGCAGGCTTTGCATGCATGTGAGGAACTTTACATGCATGCAGCTTTATCTGGTCACTCGTCTTGCACGGAATCTGGAGCAGCATCGTTGTTGTGCTTGTAACCTTCTTCTTCTTCTTCAGGTATGCTGTTAACATCTTTTTTTGCCCCATTGCAAATAGTTGATACACATAGGCATGCTATGGCAAACTCAGCAGCTTCTGTCTAAGTGATCATAACAGAAGAACTTCGAACTAAAATACAGCTATGCTGTGTGTACACTATGTGTAACATCAAAGCTCACACATCAACAAAATTGCATGCAGGCAAACAACAGCGCAGAAGCCATACAAGCGAGAATACCCATCCTGCTGAGCAATAAGATCTACAAAATATAATCATGACCCATAATTGTGGCCCACAAGTCAGCCCAGATAATTGGACAAAAACTTATGACTACAGTGGTAACTACCAGCGGGCCAGCAAATACTGTTCTACATACATATGTGCTTCAAGGCTACTAAGCAAAGGGCGTGGCCGTTGTGCAGGCGAGTCTGACGTGATTGATTTGTGCCTATGAAAGAGGCTCAGCATGCTCTGCACACCCAGCCTGAGATTCTCTGACTGACTGATAGTCATCATGCATCCCAAAAACAGGCACAAATCCCTTCATTCATTCAAATCTACCAGCATCTAGAGCTTGCCAATGTTGTGTGCTTGAAGACTTGACTTATTTCTTGCAGACGATCCTGAGCTCTACATCGACACCATGCTGATTTGCTTGTCATCATCTGGGTGTGCTCACACTGCACACTGGCTTTGCTCTTGGCAGCTTCAAAGCTCCTCAAGCAACTAAGGCAGAAAGATACAGGGGCGTGTAATCATACAATGGCTGCAGCTAAGAAGACAGCATATTAGCAGCAAATGTGGAGAGCCTCCTCGCTGTGCTGTGGTATGCTGTGCTGCTCAACAGCACATGGGCCAGGCTATCTCCTATGCATGCCTTTCTGGCAGAGGCCACAACTTGCAAAGGACAAAAACCACCCCTTAATGCTATTTCAGTATATGCTCTGTTTGACCAGCTGAGACCACAGCTGAGCTTGTGTGGGCACCACCAAGCTTCACACTATACAGCCTCCTCCTGAGGCAGGTTGCTGCTGCTCTTGTTCTCTGTCATGCGCCGTCCAAATGAAGCAAACTTCATCTGGGGCATCTGCATCCTGGGCAGCTGCATGGATGGCATGTGGACGTCTGCCAGCCACTCAGGCGTGCTCAGACGGTGCAGAGCTCGTCGGTCGCTCTTCAGGTGTACGGAGTCATCGGTCGCTTCGAGTCTCTTGATGCCATCTTGGTCCATGATCACTCTGGCCCTGAATGACAGACCACCTCCATTTGTTCATTCTGTCACTCATTCATTGAGTCAGTCAGTCAGTCAGTGACTCATTCATTTATTCACTCACTCACTTACATATTCATTCCTTCACTCATTCGTTCATTCATTCATTTGTTTGTTCATTCATTCATTCATTCTTCCATGCATCCATTCATGCGTCCAGTCCTTCCCCCATCCATTCATTCACGCACTCATTCATTTACCAAACATGTGTTTGCTCATGTCAGCAGGTGCTGAAACTTTTAAGTAGCTCCCTGAATCAGGTCCTGTTTGGCACAAAGCTTACCAGCAATAGCGTGAGTCAATATGGTCCATGGCACATTGCATACAAGCAGCCAGCTAGTGAACTTGTGACAATTTCAACAGGCAACAGCACTGCTTGAGGTAAGCAGGATTGCATCAAAGCTCAAAGCCCTTCACGCATGTGCACCGCCGCCTGTGAAATCTAACTCCAGTGACTCAAGTGATACATTACAACAGAGAAACAGGGAAAATAGGCTCAAAAGAAAAAGCAGACCAAGAAAGCTGTACAACAGCTGTGCACAAGGTGGGCAGATCAGACGTCTGGTAGGGCAACACTGAGGCTGTATTCAGAAACATTGCCATGATTCCAAAGGTGTCGATGTGACTTTCCAGCAAAGTTCATGTGCTTGTGCGTACAGATACGGGGCAAGCAGGAAGCGTGCCTTTGTATCTGCATGGACTTCTCCCTGTACGCCCGATTACTGACCCTGTCCTGAGTGCTTGTGCGGATGCGCAAGACCACATTGATGTGGTACACCCTGGCACACTGCACCTGCTGTGCATACTTACGCCCTCTGGGATCTGTGCAAATCCTATAAGGGCACAAAGCTGCCTGATGATAATGATAACACCAATGATGACGTCTATGCCTTTTGGCTCATGATGAGCTAACTACATGCAGGGCTAGTCTTTTTTCTCCAGGTTAGTTTGTTCTGACTGAATTGTGTCCCCAGTGTGATCCCTGGGCCACTACCATGTCAAGCAAACCACCAGACAACATGCCATTGCGTTGTGCAGCGCTTTACAGTGTGCATAATGAGCAGTGTCACAAAAGAGGATATATTGCAATCACATGTTGTCTTGTTACTTGTATCTGATCGAAGCCAAAGTTGAGTCTGTTAGGAGGCATGCAAGTTCACACATGTGGTATGCTATAAGCACATGCTATGTATGCCAGGTACAGACAGGCAGTGAGTTCAAGCACAAAAGTACATGCAAGGGCTGACTTGCAAGCGGTATGTGTTTCCTGCTTGACATGACATGAAGAAGAAGAAGGATATTACACGACATGACATGACATGACATGACATGACATGACATGACATGACATGACATGACATGACATGACATGACATGACATGACATGGCGTGACGTGGCATGACATCTAACGACACGATCTAGCACAAGATGACTCATGCTTGAGTGTTGTGCTGACCTGTAGTGTGGCTCCTCAGGTGGTTGCATGCGGCGGCAGAAGTGCTGCAGATCAAACCTCATGATGTCATCCAGGCCGTCCACACACTGCAGCCTGGGGTCCAACCGGTCCCAGTTCACCTCCATCTTCTTCCTGTGTGAATAGTAACAATTTTTGGGCGTATGACTCTCACACGAGATACTTCCTGTGTGCGTGGTGACACTTTCTAGGCGTATGACTCTCACATGCGATACTTCCTGTGTGCACAATGACACTCTTTGGGCGTCTGACTCTCACATGGAATATCGTGAATGTCTCACAGGCCGGCACTATGACCATGGGCATGTGATTCTGCGCTCATGTGCTTTTAACACCAAGCAGAACACTTGGGAACAAACTACTTTGTGCACAAAACAGATTTGTAAATGATACTGAGGCTTGGTTGCTTTACAGCCCCAGCGCTGCACATCAAGCTGTGGTGTTCACCCCTTGGAAACTCATGTGCACGAAGGACAGATGACTGTTTGTTGCGCTTTAGTTGCCATTCATGAAGCTTGGTCTGCCAACAGGTGCTACATATCACAGACAAGTATGTTCAAATCACACCAACAGTGCAACAGTGCTAACATGTGCTCATGTCCGCAGCGTCTTGCTTACAGCTTCGTTACTAAGGAAAAATACCTTGGGAAACTGCCCTTGCCAGTTTACATGTGAAGACACAGTATGTTGATTGGATTGATTGTAGTTGCGTTGATTAGATTGATTACAACTGTGTTGATTGGATTGATTGTATTTGAGTTGATTGCATTGATTGTAGTAGTGTTGACAGTTGTGTTGTTTGGATAGATTATTGTTACATTAGTTGAGTTGAGTGTTGTTAAGTTGATTGTAACTGGATTGTTACACTGAATGATGTTAATTGTTATTAAGTTGATGGGATTGTTGTTATGTTGATTGTTAATGTGCCGAGGGAGCGCATGCGCTCGCCTCAGCCTACCATAAATTATTCCGTAAACATACCCACTTGGAGTAGTTTTAACCAATGCCGCAGGCAGAGTGCAAGGCGAGCAGCAAGGATAGCTGGTTGGCCTTCCTGATCACCAACCCAGCCCGAACAGGTAAGTATGAAGAGGAACATCTGCCTTTCAGTTCATATACCGTTCCCAGTTAAGGTAAGAAGGCAGCAAGTATGGGTGAGCAAGGGTTCTAGCAAACCCTGAAACGGGGCTGCTGCCCACAAGGGGGATCCTGTTTTGCTCCAAATCCTAGATAGTCAACATGATGGCCCGCGTAGAAGCAGGTTCATAAAATCATGATCCTGAAAATGATGTCGTGCAAACTGATGAACATGGAGCAAGAGTTCACGAAAAAAGTATTCCTTGTAGGCACGCTCAGAAGAAGCCTTTCTGTAGAAGCAGAAGAAGCAAGGCTGGCCTCAGACCCACTGCAAAGGATGGTTTTACTGTAGTTACTACATTTGGTTGATGCTACCCAGCCTAGATACATAGATTCTGACCTGTAGACCATGACTGTTGCTTACTGCTGACAGTGCATGCTAGGACATGCTACCCAAGGGCAGATATAGGGGTACAGATGGGGTCAGACTGCATCACAGGCTCATTTCACAGCAAAGAGAGAGATACACAATGCTTGAACAAACCTCATATTGTCAGTGCTGGCCATGCTGTATTACATACTAGTGACAACATTTTCTTCTTCTTCTTCTTCTTCTACTGGTGACAGTGTATGCTACCTAGGGCAAGGAGAAGGGTAAGAGGTAGGGGTAGGGGTAGGGTTAGAGATACTGGTGACAGTGTATACTGCTGAAGGCAACGAGAAGGGTAAGAGGTAGAGTACGGGCAGGGGTAGAGATAAATGTTGGGTCACACCAACAAGGCTGACCTATATGTCATGACCCCTTTTCTGCCTACAGGTGACAGTGTCTGCTATCTTCAGGGCAACGGGAAGGGGTTAGGGGTAGGGGTAGGACTAGAGATGCATGGGGGTCACACCAGCTCACAAAGCAAGGCTGACCTGTATGTCATGACCCTTTCAGGCTTGACAGCCTTCTGCAGCTTGGGAACGTATGGCAGGTCTTTGTGGCGCATGGCCAGCACGCGAGCATCAACCTGGTCATCTCCCACAACCTTGGCCCACTCCTTGCACCGCCCCACCCGCCGGCCCCTGGAGTCACGCACCTGCACACATACAGACAGGTCAGCCTTGTTGAAGTGCAGCTGGCTGAAAGGAAGAGAGAGACAGATGAGAGCCTCCACAAGCGGCAGCCCAGGGCTATGACCATAGGCCACAGCCCAATTTTGCAGCTGAGTGGGATACTGGGAGATGCATGACTGGGACGCTGGAGATGCATGACTGATGACTATGACCAGGCTGCCTGAGAGGCTTTTGCTGTGCCCAGTCCAGGGCAGCGGACGCCCTGTGGTGTGTTGCGCTGATACCAATGCACATTGTGTTATGCCACAACATTCAAATTTCAGACCCTTAAACCAAAAACTGAACTGTTGTAATTATTTATCATTGTTATTGTCATCTTCATCCATGAGCATGCAGGTCCCATTGCCCAAACTGAACATGGCAAATCAACAACAGCGCACAGTCTCAGCAGCTTGCCAGCAAAGCCAAATGTTTGGCATTAATGATAGTGATACCAATGCTTTCCAGCTCATGATGAGCTAGGTACTTTGGCATTGCCCGTTCCTTATACCACAGTTGCATGTCATGGCAATCTCACAGTTGCCACTCACCTTGACAATGCGGTCAGGAAACTCGAAGCCAAACTTGACACAGACGGGCTGCAGGTAGCGTTTGCCCCACTCCTTGATGCGGTCCTTCATCATGTAGGCAACCACTGTGATGAGCACATACAGAGGGTTCAGCTGGTACCTGCACCATCGCAACACCCTTGAGTACAAATATACTGCTACCTTGGTTTTTCTGGCAAGCAATGATGACATCATCCACAGCTTTGACACGCAGCCAATGCAGATCAAATGCCTGAGATGATGCTGAACATCAACAGGGCTGTGCCTATATGCCCTGACCACAGAGGGCTGGTGCCTGCAAGCCCTGGACACAGAACAGGGCCATGAGAAACTGCCCTGCACAGAGGCCAGGGCCGCTGCCTATACTTCCTGCATACAGTCAGGGCTTGTAGCCACAGGCCCCAATCACAGACCATGCCAAGGACAAGGCCAGCGTACTCAAGCCCTGAATACTCACACAGGGCTGCTACAAGGCCCTGATACAAGCGTCAATGCCAATTCACGGGGTAGAGCCTTAGCCTCGGCAGGGACAAAAACTGTATGCCAGCAACCATTGGGGTGCCATTTGCAACAAGCCAATCACGACTAGATAGAAAAGGCCCTGATAGGAAAAATGTCCTAGAAAAAAGGCCCTGATCTCACCTTGAGAAGCGATAAGCTAGGTAGATCCCACCGATGGCGACACACATTGCCACGCCAGCAATGGTAGCACCAACCACATCTGCCAACAGGAAGCTCTGTTGCATGGTCTGGTGCTTCAGGACCACAGCCGCGCGGGCATTGTGCTTCAGGCACTTGATGCGGTTGGTGTAGACCTCGTTGTGGTAGGTGTCGTCGTCGTGGATGATGCTCTCAAAGTAGCTGCGCTCCCTCATCTCCTCCTGCACATGTGCACAGCAGGCTCTGCTTGAGAGGCCTCAGTGCTGCAGTCTGCTGGTTCAAAATGACATGTCATGGTGATAATGACAATATTAAATATAGTGGTGAAAATGATGTTACTGATGTTGACAATAATGATATCATTATTCATACTAACAAACAATGATAACAATAATAGCAATAAAAATGGCAATGTTAATATGAATTAAATGCTTTCCAGCTCATAATGAGTGGGTACATGTATGAGCTGGGTGCATGCAGGACAAGATTCGTTTCTCCAGAGCAGCCTGTCTTGTGTAGGCCTAAATAATCTGGCAGTTTCGACAATCACCTGAGGCAACATGTCATGGTGCACGTCATACTTGCAAGACAAACTACTCAAGATGAGAGCTGCTCAGGAATGGATGAATGCCAAGCTTCATTGCGCTTTCCACAGACTGACTGGCAGTGGTTGCAGCAACAGCTTTTAGGGTTTGACCCTAAGAGATCTTGACGCAAACTCCAAACCCTAAAGAACAGCTTTGCACACCTGAAGAAGCTCTACAGCATCGACAATGAGCTGGCGAGCTCCAACCAAACCTTGCGCTATCTGTTGTGCAGCTCCATCTTCTTCTTCACAGTCGCCAGTGCTGTTATCACTGCAGATGGGAGGATTGTCACACCTGGCTTCCTGCAAGCATGCACATTGTGTCACCCTCAAAGAAGGGTGAAAAGGGACAAGATCAGTATGACAGAGATTTTTTTCTCAGCAGAACACCTGGCCGTTCACACGCGCACACACACACACGCACGCACGCAATTGTGCCTGCGCATGAGAGCAGATACAGAGCTTCTAGAAAACTGAGGAGCCAAATAAAGTCTGTGCACATGCAACAGATAAGTACTGTTCCTGGTACTGGGACTGTCAACCACATGCCATCAATGTGTCATGTATGTGTCTAATAGCAGTGCTTGCACACCATACTGTCGTAATATCATCACTACAGCAGATTCTTTCTATCTTGGCATGCATTAAAACTTTTGGTGCCGAGTGTGTGTTATTTTCTGTTGACTCCCTAACAAGACTCAAAGGTAAAGATATATAAAAATAATCATCAAGCCCCCCATCCTTCCCCTTACCTGCAGCGCTTTGGCTTTCTGGATCAGGCTCTGCATATTTGACTGGCGCACTTCCTCTTCTTCCTGGTCTTCAGCCTCAGTGATTTCTGGCACAGAGTCCATGTTGCTGCTGCTAGGCTGATCACTGTCTCTGCGTCCTGCAGGCTTTCGTGGGTCACACAGCAGACTATACGCTGCTGCCTGCTGAGCATCATAGCCTGCTGTCTTCTTCTCCAGGCTGGCCCAGCCATCACCAACACTGTAACTGCTCTGCTGAGTCAGCTGAGTCAGCTGAGTCTGTTGAGTCAGCTGAGTCAGCTGAGCAGTATGGAGATGGTCTGAGCCAAATTGGCTAGAAGATGGTGATTGGGCTTTTGCATCAGGGGATGACTGATCTGGGGTGCAGCTGTTGCATATGTTCAGCAAAGCCTTTGCGCTAGAAGCAGCTCCTGGGAGGCTACTGGCTGAGCTGTGGAGCAAGACAGGTCTACCAGATGAGTGAACACAGGTGGCCTCAGCAGGTGACAAGGCAGGTCTACCAGATGAGTGGACACAGGTGGCCTCAGCAGGTGACAAGACGCCGCAGCCAATCTTGTCAGCCTACAAGGCACAAATGAGGGATTGAGACCCAACACAGCTTGCACAGCATGCACCAACATGGTCTGTATGCCTGCAATCAACTGCATTTCAGCCAAGCAAATTGCCAGTTTGGGTTGCAGTCAAAATTGCGACATAACAAGAACACATACAAGTGCAAGTCCAAAAGAGGCATGCTTGACACAGACAGCAGGAGTAGCTGCAGCAGGGTTGTGCAGCCTACATAGCATGTAAGACGCACACAATGTCCGACAGCAGAAGTCATGCAGAGTCAGTTACCTGGCTCTGCAATGGATCTGTGCGCATCATCTGCCCACCCTGTGACAGTGCGTCAACACAGGCAGCAGTCTTTGATCTGTGATCTGAAGTGGTATCCTCAGAGCTCATTGCAATGCCATTATTGTCAGAAAGCACGCCCCCACTCCCTGTAGCATGACATTCACACTTCCTACCAGTGACAGCTGTGAACACTATCTGCTGATCATCTGCAACAATGTTAGGCCCAGTCTGCTGCTGCTGCTGCTGCTGCTGCTGCTGCTGCTGCTGAAGCTGCTGTCTGCTACCAGAGTCATTGGAGCTGATGGAGGTGATGCTGCTGTGTGACATGGCTTGTGTATGGTCGTCTGGAACATTGGCATGCGCTGCAGACCTGCAGAAAGCGCTACAGTCATATTGTCTTAGAGCCCTTGGGTCTTCAGCTCCGGGCTGCCGCCTTAGGAGGCTCCCGTTATGATCGCTGAAAAGCGTAAAATTTTCTTGTTGTCCCTGTGTTGGGTCTTCTGGCGGCTGTCTGGAAGCCTGTTGCATGACGCAGTCTGAGTCATCCAGAGCCTGACTATGGTGTGGTGCTGCCTGATCCACGGTTTCCAGCAGCTTCACAAGAGCAATCTCGGCCTCTGTGAGCATGTACTCATCCACCATCTTCCAGGTTTCTCGGACAGTCTCCGGGACATCCTCAGACTCACATGGGTGGCAAAGCTGCAATCACGCAAACAATCAGACGCGGTGCAAAAAGAATCAGATGCAGTAAGCCCAGCAAGCAGGGACATCGTCAGACTCACATGGGTGGCAAAGCTACAGTTGCAAAAACAACCAGATGCAGTGAATTCAGCAAGCATCAGGGACATCCTCAGAGTCACATGGGTGGCAAAGCTGCAGTTGCAAAAACAATCAGACCCAGTGAATCCAGCAAGCAGCAGGGAGATCGTCAGAGTCACATGGGTGGCAAAGCTGCAGTTGCAAAAACAATCAGAGGCAGTAAGTCCAGCAAGCATCAGGGACATCCTCAGAGTCACATGGGTGGCAAAGCTGCAGGCGCAAAAACATTCAGACGCAGTGAGCCCAGCAAGCACAAGTACATGTGCAGCTTAAGCTCCTGTTGTACACTCATGTAAGTCTTGTTGTACACTTGTGCAAATCCTGTTCCACACTCATGTAGGTCCTGTCACACTCTCATGTCATTATGAAGATATCCCATGTAAAGCTGCAAATGCCAGAGCGCAAGCATTCCCGGCTTTGTGTTGCCTGCCCTGAGGTGTGACTGACTCAGCGTTTAAAATCAAAATTTGACAAAACATGCGGTGCTGAACATGGGTTGGCCTTTCAAAACAGGTGTGCCCAGCTTTACTCATTACACAGATGCAGTGGAGCATGGTGTCTGTAGCTCTTAAGCTCCAGGCTGCTGCCTTGAAAAGCTCCTGTGATAGTTGCTGAAAAGCAAAAACATCTCTTTCTGTAGGTAGGTCTTACCAGGTGCAGCTTGTGCACTACTTCAGCCAGTTGTTGCACTACTGTGCCAATCTGTGCAGACAGCTTCTGCAGGGTGAGTGTGTCTGCAGGCATGCCCTGCACCTGCTCCAGTTTGGTGGCGACGCCCTTCATGGCCCTCCTCACTGATTGCCTGAACATGCACGCCTGCATACATGCATCATTGCATGAGAATCATCACAGCAATCAGCACACTGCTGGCATGCAATGACTACTGTCTGTCTGATGTGCATGCCAGTGGGATCCAGATTGAGATCCAGGTCGCAAAATTGCCGGTCAAGGGCCTGCTGCAACCTGTGAACTACAAAACAGTATTGCGTGACTGTTGACACTCATAACTCACTAGAGTGCCAGTCATCTTGCAAAAACAGAGCCTCTTACTGAGAGCTGCTGAGGATTGTACATCTCTGACACTAGGAAAGGACATGTGCTGGGATTTGGTCAGAGTTTGAATTTTGAATTCTAAACGGATGATTGAGATGTGCACACCTGTAAGCGCAGCTGTTGCACCAGAGTGTCAATGGCTTGATCAATGTCCTGCTGCACCGATGCGTCCCTCTCATTTCCAACAAGCTGCTTGTACTGAATGACCTGCGCACCAGGGGAGAATACTATCAACTTGCTGACAGGGCTGGCCATGCATGTCTGCCATGCTCTGTTGGCATACTTAAGACTGGATTGCTGTCAGAAGTTCTGCATTGGTGCCAGCGCCAAGAGTGTGTAAGCATTTAGTCGATACTGCTTTCCAGCTCATGATGAGCTAGGTACGTGCAGGACAAGCCTTGTCTCTCCAGAGCAGCCTAAGCAGTGCCTGACGGCAAGTCTGCAGTATTGTGGTCACAGCTGGTGGTGTAATATTTCTGAGAAAGCAAGCACGCAATTTGCGGTCAGGCAATTACCAGCAGCTGTTCCTGGATCAGACTTGACAGACTGTCTGGAGCCTCACCACTTGCCATAGATGCCAAGGGAACCTGCATCAGCACAGGCTCCTAAGCACATGAGCTGACAATCTGAGAGGCATCAGCCACAAGATGCTACTTTTGTCAGTGATGCTGCAGGGACTGCTGAGTTCATTCACAATGCTACTTGCAAGGTTTGAGCAAGGCTTGTGGCTGAACTTTGGTGCATTTGCACGAGGCTGTTGCTAAGATGTAGTTGCTGAAGCCCAGTGCATATGACGGCATTGCGCCTGTACAGAGGGTTGCTGTGAGTGTAGAAAAGAGCAGAGAGCGCAATGCACTGCAGACCTTGGGGGTGTGCATACGGGTGCTCTGCCACAGGTCATGATAGAAGTTTGTTGTGACAGCTTCCAAGTCTTTCAGGAAGAACATGAACACATCAACTTCGTACAGCTGCGTGGACATGCCCGCATTCTCTGCATAAGTGATCTTGACCTCTGCAGCAACAAAGCCTGTTTGTGAGGGACTGTGTTTTGAATCCTAAGAGAGTGCTGAGTTGCCAACTGCATCGAAGGACTGGTCTGGGGAATGCAACAGGCTAGTCTTTACCAATGGTACGTTTATCGACCGTGGACACTTTCAGCTGAGCTGGGCATGATGCTGCCCTGTGAGCTGACCAACCCTCCCGCTTGTTTGGCTTGGTGAAACCAAAGGGCTTGCGGCATTGGTAGCAGCAGCAGCAGGTCAGGAAGCGCACAAGCTCCAGTAGGAATAGCTCTATGCGTGCCCGCAAGCCCTGTGCGTTCTTAGGCTGAAGACTAGCTAGCTTTGCCTCAAAACCTTGAGGCTCTGCTGACATACTTTGATGTCTTCAGACAGGACACTGCTTAGCTTCCTAACAATGCAGCAGGTGAGTCGCTGAAGACTGGTACTAGTTGGAAGCTTCAGCCAGTGTCGCAAGACCGTGATTTCGCGCAGCTGACTTTCCCAAATCAGATCATGCCCTTGATGATCAGGCGAGTGGCAAGGCAACTTGACCAGCAAACTTCAGAGGCACGACTTCCCCAAGACTCGGATCACTTCTGGCGGGATTGCACACGCAGGTCACAATTACAAAAAGCAAACACATAGCTTCTGTGTAAGAACGTGGATAACGACAGAAAGGCATGTGTGTGTATGTCATCAAACTTAAACCTGCTCATAGCGTACGCAGCTTTTGCGCAAGGAGATGTGGTCGTGCACGAGTCAGCACGTGGAAGGACTTCCTTCTTCAGCTTGCTTGCAAGACTATGACTATGCAGCATTCGGTCGAGCATTTGGTCCATTACCTCGTTTCATGCGGCACATGCAGTGTTCGAAGACACATCCAAGCTTCGTCAAAGTTAGCGAGCACATTGCTCTGATGTACCGCTGTTGTTGTCGCAACTAGATGCGTCCGCTCTGTGACGATGCGTCCTGTCCAGCAGCAGCGAAGCTTTAGTCCAACAGCTACTGCACAACATCAGGGTGCCTTGATTCAGCACAAGGTCTTGCCCAAGTGTTACGTCATAGGCGGGGTGTCTGGGTCTGGAAAAAGGTGAACGTGATATTGTCAGGAGCAGCATGCATTGCGTCTCACAACAATTTGACATAATATATGTTTTGCAGCACCGTTGGGCGAATGTTAGCAACCAGACTCCAATGTCCATTTTACGAAGGAGACGATTATCACCCTCAAGCTAACAGAGGCAGGCTGTCTGAGTTGTGCAAGCTTTGCATGGCACATGTTGCTTGCAAAAGTTGACCTACTTTAGCTTTCTGCAGACAAGATGCACAGTGGCATTCCTCTCCAAGATGCTGATAGATGGCCTTGGCTGCAGACATTGGCAAACATCATACATCAACACATTGTCAGGTACAAGCTGTATCACCATGTTGCTCACTGTCCAGTAACCAGGTGTCTGTGATGTTCACCAACAAATGTCTTGCGCAGTCTGCAGGGATGAGCTGGCCGTAGTGGCATGCTCGGCTTTGAAGCAGAGGTGTAGAGACATTCTGTCAGGCCAGGACGAGGGCAGCGAGCATGTGAAAGAAGTTGCTTTTGTGAGTACTTGTTGAACGCATATGTCACCTGCTGTTTCAACCATCTTATAACAATGTTTTGCACCCAGATTGATGAAACAGTGTTGCATGCAAGATGTCAGCTGCTAAGTCCAAGCTCCTCAAATTTGTCAGCATTGACGCGTCATGTTTGTTCACTAGACAACATTGCACTGTGCTGCATGAGGCAAATATTTAGATCACCCAAGCAGATTGTGCAGGCGTGGCATCACAACTTTCTCCTTGGCTTGCAAATCCACTGTCTATCAGTGCCTACAATTACTGCAAACTTCAATGCAGGTCTTGCTACAACCAAGCAAAGATGTCTTGACACAGCGAGTGCAACAGCGCGCAGCCGAAGGGACGCACTTCATGCCTGCATCTCTTCTGGAGTCACAGTTAGCACTGATGGAATTGGACTCCTCAGCTTACAGATATGGTGAGACACAGCAAGTATCTTTGTCTGCATCATGCAAGGTTGGCCTTTGTCTACACACATCCAGCTGCCTAGATGCTTGTGATTGATGGGGCCATAAGTTCACTGTTGCAAAGCCTGGACACAGGGCTTAGTACTGTCGCAGTGACAATGCCAACTGTATGGAATGTGGCTGTACAATAGTGCTGCATGTTTAGCTGAGTAGCCTGTAGGCAGTCCTGCAACATGGCTGGCATGATTGTTTGTGTGTGTGCTTGCTTCTGCAGATGCCCAACCACCCAGTGCCATCGTTGATGATTTACTGGCTTTGAGAGAGACGGAGTCACATTAGCCTTTCAGTGCTGTGCTACTGATGGTGTCAAGTCCCAGTGTGTCTGTGGACACTGTGATGCCACAGGCTGAAGCATAGCAGATAGCATAGTTGTCATCCCTTCGTGCTCACATGATGTCTGTAGCAGGGTACAATGAGTTAAGGGGGATCTAATGCGCATTGTGGGATTTGTTCCTACAACAATGTCACTCATAGTAGCGAAGCCACAGCAGCTGCCTTGCACACCGTGTAGCAGTGACTTTCTTGCATCTGTTTGCTGCATACGTTTGCTATTACTTTGTGTGATGTACACCTGTTTGGCTTGTCCAGTCGGTTACAAATTGCAAAATGAAAGAGTCTAAGGCTACCAGCACATGCAATTGCCCAAGGGAAACTCTTTGTCATTATTTTCATACAGCAATGAGCATTCTGATTCAAGTGTCTGACCTGAAACAGCACAATTCAGCAAGCAGCTGGGTGCAATTGCGAGCAAAAATGCTGTTGCAGCTTCCAATCATACCACATTGCAAGCTGTGAATACTCCCTATGTTCAAGAGTCTAATAGAACCTGTTGACTGTTGAAAAACATTGACTCAATAACATGGAAAGTGTGACAGCTATGTGCACTTACTGCAGCATGTTGCTATTGAGGAATACAAGCAACCAACAAAGTCTACCACACGGTGTGTCTTGACTATCAGACTGTGGCTCTCAGTTCTTGTCTGCACTGTGGCAATGATGCCATACAACCTAACAAGGAATAATGCAAATCTAACGCACTGTGGCATTGATGCCAGGTAATATAGCAAGGAGTAATGCAAATCTAATGCACTGTGGCATTGATGCCAGAACACCTAGCAAGGAGTTATGCAAACCTAATGCAGCTACCTATACAGATCTACCATCCGAAGGTCCGTGCTATTGAACCACCAAGAACAACCGACAGAGCAGCCATGAGCAACACACTCAAAAGAACTGGCAAGACTCGGTTGTCATAGGGGCCATCAATCTTGTTTCTGCAGACATCACAGCACAAATTAGCGCTTGGATGAGTTAGAGGTCAGCACTCAGACAAGCCAGAGAGCTCATCAAAAAAATGTGCGTACTGATGGGGCTTCAAGTTGAAGTTTTGATCACTGAGGAAGACAGGATGGACTTACTGTAGCATACTGCTCCTTAACCGGAAGCTGTAGGCAGCATACAAAGCCATAGCCACAGAGGACAGCAGCATTATCAGTGCCAGTGAGCGCACAAAGATAGCTCGCGCTGTGAAGTCTGAGTCCCAGTGTCTGTGTGCATGACCTGCTACACCTGCATGATGCAAGCCAGCCTTTGAGCACTGCTACTGCTGCTGCATTCTCATGTTGCCATGCAGTCTGTTATTGTCAAGAATGATGGATCTGCTGCATAGGACTGCTCAGTGCACTGCAGAAGCAGGACATTCTGGATACTGTGAAGCCACTCATTGAGCTGGCTGAGTCTTGACAATGAAGCAATGCATGTTGTTGCTCCTGTTCAGCAGCAGTACTGTGATGTGCTGCATACCTAGCATTGCTGCTGAAATAGACCCAATGGTGACTGACATGTTCATCCAATGCAGAAATGTTCTCTCATTGGCTGCATTACAAAACAGTAAACGGATTTAGGCTGTTGACACAGGAGTATGCAGGGTGCTTTGCCACAGGCTGCAAGACAGGTAGTAGTGCAAAGAGGGGGCAGTTGACAAATACAAAAGACCTGTTTTGCTGCGTTGCAAGATCGAGCACCAGGCTTGATCTGTAGCCGACACAAGGGTCTTACCGAAAAAGGCTTTAGCTTCCGTTCTTCGCAGTGGCGCAGCCATCTTGGGCACTGATAGGGATGACTGGGAGTGCAATAGCGGGTAGCAGGCTTGATGTCGACACTGAAGAGTTGGTTGCAAGCTGCCTATCAGAGTCTGCCGTGTCGGCGAGTAACAAAGCTGTTACTCTCAAAGAGACCACTTGTGATGCTACGATGGGCAGGAAGGCGCAAGGTGCTGGTTGCTACTCAAAGACGCACAGCAGCAGAAAACTCTCGTGCAGCTTGCTTAGCCACCCCTATCTACGCTTGAACGTACGCTGCTGCTGCACGGAGGACGACCTAGAGCAACCGTTTTCAAAGCGAATATTCCTTTCAGCTCCACTGTTTGGATAAATCTATTTGACCTAATGCCTCTGCAGCCCAATACACTGATCTGCAGAGCTTGGGAACCTGCCTTGAGCGAAGGTTATGCTGGGCTGCGCAATGCAATGAAACGCATCCAAATTCATCTCGGAGGCTACATTTCAGGCTTAGCATAGAAATGCCTACCGGTACATGTAGAAATGCTGAAGTCGAAAGCTGCTGATCTCATGAGAGATAACTATAGCGTCTGCTGTTGGCTGTTTGGTCGCATCAGCCTTCATGCGTTTTTGTTGAAATAAGCTGTGCAGACTTGCAAGCTTGACTTGACACAATATTTACAAGGGGACTTGATCGCTAACTGTGTGTTCGGTGAACCAAAGTCTGAAGCTTATATAG
>JAABUW010001168.1_pt1 | contig 45990 bp, 48 predicted proteins | sample 5560081 | NCBI WGS metagenome assembly JAABUW01 (sample SAMN10711882, study PRJNA513363) | rock metagenome | isolation source: Antarctica rocks | place: Antarctica: Victoria Land, Knobhead sud | reverse complement strand
AGGAAGATTATGGCGCCGAACATCGCCACGCCGGCGCAGAAGCCGAAGAGGTTGCCGATGCGGAAGGTGGAATTGCTGAACAGCCGCATCGGGATGATGGCTTCCTCGGCGCGGTTCTCGACCAGGATGAACACGCCGACGAGGACGACGGTCAAGGCGAGCAGTCCCAAGGCGCCGGCCTCCGTCCAGCCGTAGTCCTTGCCGCGCCAGTCGAGATAGAGCAGCAGCGAGGCGACCGCGGCCACGATGGTCAGCGCCCCCAGGTAATCGATCTTGTGGTCCCGCCGGACCACCGGCATCTTCAACGCCGCGGAGGTGATGAACAGAGCGGCGATGCCGATCGGCAGGTTGACGTAGAAGATCCAGCGCCAGCCTGGGCCGTCGGTGAAAAATCCGCCGAGCAGCGGCCCGGCCACGCTGGAAACGCCGAAGACGGCGCCGAAATAGCCGCCGTAGCGGCCCCGCTCCCGTGGTGGGATGACGTCACCGATGATGCTCAGCGCGATCGCGAAGAGGCCGCCGCCGCCGATCCCCTGCAAGGCCCGGAATGCGATGAGCTCAGTGATGTTCTGGCTGAAGCCGCAGAGCGCCGATCCGACGAGAAAGATGCTGATGGCGAGCTGGAAGATCAGCCGCCGGCCGTACAGGTCGCTGATCTTGCCCCACAGCGGAGTCATGGCGGTTGCGGTCAGCAAATAGGCGGTGACCACCCAGGACAGCTTGTCCAGGCCGCCGAGCTCGCTGGTGATCCGGGGCAGGGCGGTGCCGACGATGCTCTGGTCGAGGGCGGCCAGCAGCATTCCCGACATCACCCCGATCATCACGACCAGGATCTGCCGGTGGGTGAGATAGGCGGGCGCTTCGTCCGGCCCGGGCTCGGTGGTGGCGGCCTGGCCCGGCGGTGGGCCGGCTTGATGGCTCATTTTTTCTCCGTCGTGAGGGGGGCGCGGTCGGGTCTGGTCTCGGGTCTTGTCTCGGAGCTGCCGACGGCGCGGGCCAGCCGGGTGAGCAATGTGGTGAGCTGGGCCTGATCGCGCTCCGACCAACCCGTCATGCCTTCAGCGAGAGAAGCGGCCCGGGCACCCATCGCGTCCTCGAGCAGCGCGCGGCCCTGCTCGGTGATCTGCACCCGGGACACCCGCCGGTCGTCGGGGTCCTCCGTACGAAGGAGAAGTCCCGCGTCGTCGAGCGCTTTGACGTGGCGGCTTACCGTGGAGACGTCGAGCCGGCTGGATCCGGCGAGATCCGACACCCGCAGTGGACTGCCGGCGCGGGCGTGCCGGAGCAGGAAGACCGTGGCCGGGTCCTCGCGGTCGCCGGCGCGCTGCTTCAGCGCGCCGACCAGTTCGAAGAGCGCCTCCAGGATCTGGTGCGACCGGCTAGCTGCCTGCTCATGTGCATGCACCCTACAACTATCGCAGGGCACCGGCGCTTAATCCAACTTGAGCGCCATCCGCATCAAGTGCGGCCGCGCCGGCCTGCGCGAACGGCGAAGGCATCGAGGGGCCTCGAGGACTTGCAATGAGGATTGTCCGCCAGCGGCAGATCCGGCACGCTAGGAGCGACCATTCTGCAACGCTCGCCTACCTCGCCTGAGGAGATCCGCTGTGAACGTTGGCAAGGACCTTGTGCGCCGCCACTTCGACGAGATGTGGAACGGGCGTGATCTTGATGTCAGCAACGAAATCATGGCCGAAGAATTCGTCGAGCACGCGGTCGCCCCCTTTGCGAGCGACTTAGCCGCCGGACGACGTGGCTGATGGCCGGGCGCAAGACAAGCGGTGAGTCCTCGATCTACTAACTTCCAGAGGCCCGCACAGTCGGCGCTTGAGGTTTGCTTGGCTGAGCTCATCCTCCTCGACGACCGGCCCGTGCTGCGAAGTCGTCAAGCGTGTCGAGCACCTGCCGGGACTGCCACATCCGGTTGCGTGCGAAGCCGGTGAACTCTTCGAGGATGCCCGCCGCCGCCAGCGGCGCGATCGCGCGAAGCGCGTTTTGACGGGTGACGCCGAGTTCACGCGCCACAGTCGGTGTGTCGATGACCGGTTGCCGAAGCAGGACGTCAGCTAGATGCCAGGCTGTCGCTCCTCGCCGCGCCTTGATCTTGTCTTCCCAACTCTGCCGGATCGCTCTGAGATCGAGCACCAGCTGGCGACCGTTAGCCGCCGCCGCGAATGACGCGTTGGCCAGCTTCTCGACAATCGGAGCAGGGTCGCCTTCGCGGTACGCGGTCAAAGCGTCGAAGTACCCGTTGGTGCCGGTCAGAAGGCCGGCTGAAACGGGCACCGTCACGTTCCTCGTGAGTCCTTGACCTCGCAGCATCGCGTGGATGAGTGCCCGGCCGGTGCGGCCGTTCCCGTCCAGGAAGGGATGGATGGTCTCGAACTGGGCATGAGCGATCGCGGCCTGGCTGAGCAGCGGCACGTCCGCGCGCCGGCTGAACTTGAGCAAGTCAGCCATCAAGGCAGGCACATGGTCGTGATGAGGTGGAATGAACGCGGCTTCGTACGGTCCGAACGAGTCGCCGCCGATCCACACCTGTCCGTCGCGCCATCGACCGGCGATCGCCGGCTGGACATCCGACAGCAGTGCCCGGTGCATGGCCAGAACGGCGTCTTCGTCGAGACGGTCGGCGAGTGCGAGCGCGGCGATCATGGCGGCGACGTTGCCGACGATCTCCGTTGCGTTGCGTTTGTCCTTGCTGCCGAGCTCGGCCAGCGCGATCGATTTCGCACCCGACGTCAGGTTCTCAATCTTCGAGGAAGATGCCGACTCCGAACGCAGCAACACCGAGGCGAACGGAGCCACCTCCGCGCCTAACTCGGCGTCGAACCGGGCAATCTCCACCGACGCATCTTCGGCGAGCGTGGCGACGTCAGCGGGCAGCGCAAGCGCCTGGTCAGCGATCTCCGGTACGAGTGCCGCCCGATACGGCCCGGAGTGCCGCTGGAGGGCCCGGGCCGACACCAGGTCTGGCGAGATCTTCGAGCGCCAGGCCCGTTCTTCCGTACCGATAGCCGGCCACGACCCTGAAACCATGCGGCCATCGTACGCTCACAAGTGCGCTAAATGAAACTATGAGCGGATCCAAGGCTGCTACCAAGTTGGCTGCCGCGCAGTTCGGACTGAAGCCTATGGGCTTCTAGCCCTTTAGACATGGGTGGAGCTGAGGGGACTCGAACCCCTGACCCCCACACTGCCAGTCTGTTTTATCCATATTCGTGGACGTACGTAGGCGAGCAAAGGCTTACTGCATAAGGGTTTCCTCGAGAGTGCGAATGTCGGCGAACGACCTCGTACGCGACCATAGGCTGCCCGACTGGCTACCCGATGATCTTGCTTCCCATCGCGATCATTTTCAGCTCGCCGAGGTCTTGAAGCTGAGGCTTTCCGCGACGAACCTCGGTGCCATGGTCTCCATCTGCTCTATGACGAGCTTGATCGCATCGGACTGCTTGTCCGGCGGGTACTTGTACTTCACCAACAGTCGCTTGATCGAAGAACGGAGCTTCGCACGCACATCATCGCGGACCATCCAGTCGGTCTTGGTGTCGCGGCGCATGACCTCGACCAGCTCCCGCGCGATCTGCGCCAGAACGTCCTCGCCTTGCAGCTCCACCGCCGACTCGTTCGCGCTCACCGCGTCGTAGAAGGCGAGTTCGTCCTCTGAAAGCTCCGGTTTGAAGTGCTTGCCGCGGTCGGCTTCGGCGGCTACCTCCTTGGCCATATCGATCAGTTCGGCGATGACCTCGGCGGAGGTGAGCTGCTGGTTGGTGTAGCGATTCATCAGATCCTTGAGCCGCTCGGAGAATGCTCGTTGCCGCACGAGGTTGTTGCGCGTCGCCTTCGTCGCCTCCTCGGTGAGCAGGTCGCGCAACGCCTCGATCGCGAGGTGCGGATTCTCGACTCCTTGCGCCTTGAGCTGAAATTCGGGCCCGAGTTCTGACAGCGACGGCTTGGGCAGGCCCGCGGCGTCGTAGATGTCCACGATTTCGCCGGTCGCGGTCGACGACGCGACGAGGGTGGACAGCAACCGCTGGATCTCCTCAGGGACCGGCTCGCCCGAAGCTTGTCGCTCCTGGGCATCGAACTTGCCCATCCACACGCGGACCTCTTCGTAGAACCGCGCCGCGGGTCGCAGGTCGGCAAGCGTGTCGTTTCCGGCCGCTAGCGCCCAGGATCGGGCGAGCTGGTTCGCGAACTTCCGGAACCGCCTCCCGAGCGTCTCCTCACCCTCGACAATCTTGTTTCCCGGCGTCGACGGGGACCGCAAGTAGTTCGTGAGCCCGACAGCCGCCTTGATCCAGCTCCTCGTGTCCCCATGCAGCTTGCTCCGCCACGGGTAGCCCGAGCAGATTTTATCGAGGGTCTCGATCAGGGTCCTGGTGAGAGCGGCGGCCTCGTCCACGTTACGCCCGACCGGCTTCTCGGCGCGGTCGGTATCGGTGTACTCGGCGAGCGCCTGGCCGAGGTTGTCGGCGAGTGGTGCGTAGGCGACGAGGAGCCCGCTCGGTTTACCCCTGAACGTACGGTTCACGCGTGCCAGGGTCTGCATCAGCAGCGCGCCCTTGAGTGGCCGGTCGAGGTAGAGCGTGTGCAAAGGCGGCGCATCGAAGCCCGTGAGCATCATGTCCTTGACGATGACGATCTGCAGCGGGTCGTCGGCGTCCTTGAGCCGCTTCTGGATGACCTTGTTCAACGCGTCCCGCCGAACGTGTTTGGCAATAGGGCCTTCGTCGGAGGCCGAGCCGGAGTAGACGACCTTGATGACGCCCCCATCGACGGCGTCATCGTCCCAGTCGGGCCGCAGCTTGATGATCTCGTCATACAGGTTCGCGCAGATTTCGCGGGTGGCGCCGACGATGAACGCCTTGCCGGACGAGGCGATGAACGGGAGCATCGCCGCCGATCGCCGCTCCCAGTGCTCAACGATGTCGGCGGCCAACGTGGTCAGCCTGGCGGGTGCCCCGTACACGCCGTTGATCACGGCGACTGACTTCTCGATCCGGTCGCGCTCGACTTCGTCCAAGCCGACTGTTGCTTCATCGGCGGCCACGTCGAGTTGTTCCTCGGTGACCCCGCCCGCCAACTTCACCGAGATGAGCCGCGGTTCGAAGTAAACCGGGACCGTCGCGCCGTCCTCGACTGCGCGGGTGAGGTCGTAGGTGTCGATGACCCTCCCGAACACCTCTTCTGTGTTGCGATCGGCGAACGAGAGCGGTGTTCCCGTGAACGCGATAAACGCCGCGTTCGGCAGCGCGTCGCGAATGTGCCGCGCGAAGCCGTCCAGTTCGTCGTAGTGACTGCGGTGCGCCTCGTCGACGATCACGATGATGTTGCGGCGCTCACTGAGCAGCGGATGGTCGAGCCCGGCCTGGCGCTCCTTCTCGGTGAGCGCGAACTTCTGCAGGGTCGTGAAGTAGATACCACCGGTCGTGCGGTTGCGCAGTTCGTCCCGCAGCTGGCCGCGCGTCGTCGCCTTCACCGGAGTCTCAGCGAGCAGTCGAGAACGGTTGAAGGTCTCGAAGAGCTGGCTGTCGAGCTCAGTCCGGTCGGTGACGACGACGAGTGTGGGATTCTTCAGCTTTGGCTGCAGGCTGACCAAGTGGGCATAGAGCTCCATCTCCATCGACTTGCCCGAGCCTTGGGTGTGCCAGACGACGCCCGCCTTGCCGTTGCTCTCCACGGCGGCGACGGTCGTACCGACAGCCTTGGTGACGGCGAAGTACTGGTGCGGCTTCGCGATCCGCTTTGCGTAGCCGTCAGCACCGCCATCGAAGGCGACGAAGTTGCGCTGCAACTGCAGGAACCGCTCCTGGTTGCACACGCCGTCGAGCAGATACTCCAGCTCGACGCCGAGGCTCGTGTCCGCCGGGTCGGTGCTGGCTCTAACCGGCCGGCCGTCGTCATCGATGTTCCACGGCGAGTAGTGGTTGAGCGGCGTGAACGGCGTACCAAAGCGAGCCGTGATGCCATCGCTGATCATTGACAGGACGCAGAAGCGGAACGCTATCGGAAACTCGCGCAGGTACGTGCCGAGCTGGCCATGTGCTGACGAGAGGTCGGCGCGCTCGGCGCCCGCCTTCTTGAGTTCGACGATGACGACCGGCATGCCGTTGAGGTAGAGGACGATGTCGAACCGCCGGTCGACCTCCTTCGACCGGATGGTCACCTGATTCACCGCGAGGAACTCGTTGTCCTCGACCACGTGGCTGACGAGCCGGATCGTCGGGGTCTGCTCGATGCCATCGCTGTCGATGTAACTAATCCCACGATATCCGCGCACTAGGATTTCGTGCAGACGGTAGTTCTCGGCCACCGCGTCCTGCGACATCGGCGCCACAATCTCGGCGAGCGCCTGCTCCAGGTACTCGGCGGGCACGAGTGGGTTCAGCCGGCGCATCGCGTCGAGCATTCGGCCGCGCAAGACAATGTCGTCCCACGACGTCCGGCCGCCCTCGGTCCCAGGCGCAACCTGGTTTCCGTGGACCGTTTCCCAGCCGTGCTCGAACAGCCGCTCGAGCGCGATGTCCTCCCACTCTGCCTCGCTGACCATCAGACGATTCCCTCCACGACGTGGTCCGCGTCCTTGACGCTCAGCTCCCCCGACATCAGCAGCGGGAGCAGCTCGTCACGAGCGCTATCAAGATGCCCGTTCTCATGAACGACCAGGGCCGCATGCACATGCAGTGGTCGTACAGCTTCGTCGAACTTGCGTACGGCATATGTACTGGGCGGGTTGAGCGCGAGTGTCTTAAAGCGTCCGCGCGGAAGTTCAAGGAACGTAGCCCCGTTGGCATAGGCCAAGAACTCCTGAACTCGTGACCGCATCTCGTGGAATAGCCACCACTGAAATGCGGGATTCTTCGCGTTCACGACAATGAAACCTTGGTTTACCGCGAGTGGCACCTCCGCGATGGCGAACGCTCCGATCGTCGCTCGTGAGGTCATAAGGATCGAACCAACCGGATACAGGCTGGATGCACACGCCTGCAGACCCGCATCTGTGATCGTCCGACTCGTAGCGTTCAGGTACGGCGCCCGTAACGCAGTGATATCCGTCGGCGTCGCCCACGAAATATCACCGCCCCAGTATTCGTCAACGGACGTGCGTGGAGTCCCGCCACCGCCGACCTCGGCAACATCGTCGAAGGTGAGTCCGGTTGCGTGCGCCTCGCGTGCGACCGCAAGGTGCAGGGTGTCGGCGAGCTGCTCGGCCAGTCGGAGCTGGCGGTCGTTGGCTGCGATCTTGTCGTCGAGCGCTCCCAACATATCGACTATTGCCTTCCTCGTCGGCTCTGGCGGCATCGGGATCCGGAGTCGTTTCAGATCAGCAAGGTTCAACGTCGCTTGCACGGTTGTGTTAAGGACGCCCTTCAGGGTGTTCTGCACTGGACCCGTCTGTAGGGCTAGTCGGATCCATTGAGGTGAAACACCCTTCGGGCGAACCACGGCGATCGCCCGCGCAACGTTCCAGCCTGCAAGACTTTGGGTGACGACCGCTGTCTCCCCGACCGTGCCGACGACCGAGACAAGAACTTCGCCGCCTCGCAGGACGGTGCGCGAATGACGTGCAGACACTGATGGGGCAACTCTGAGCGCGCTTCGGGTGTCAACGCTTCCTCGATTAAGGTCTTTCACTCGCACGATCGGCACACCGCCAGACTCGGCGCCGCCGGGCTGCACAATCCCGTACGAGAGCTCTCCGCCGTCGACCAGTTGACCCAGTGGAATTGTTGGCCACGCCGCAGTCATGACAGCCGCTCCAGCTGCTCACGTACGACCCTCTCCAGACGTGCAGACTCGTCGAAGGCTACGAGTAGGTCCTTGGTGAGTCGGGCGATCTTGGCGTCGACGTGTTCGCCGTTGTCCTCGGCCACGACAGCTCCGACATACCGACCAGGGGTGAGCGCATAGTCGGCGGCTTTGATCTCGGCCAGTGTCGCCGACTTGCAGAAGGCTGGGACGTCTTTGTACACAAGCCCCTTGGCCCCGACGGATGGCGACCCTCGCCACGCGCGGAAGGTGTCGCCGATACGGACGATCTCGTCGTCGGTCAGGTCGCGCTCTGCGCGGTCGACCATGTAGCCGAGCTCGCGGGCGTCGATGAAGAGGACCTCACCAGCCCGATCGATGGTGCCTTGCTTGCCCGCGGTCTTATCTTTGGCTAAGAACCACAGACACACGGGGATGCCCGTACTGCGGAATAGCTGTGTCGGCAGCGCGATCATGCAAGAAACGAGGTCTGACTCGACGATCTGCGCGCGGATGTCACCCTCGCCGTTGGAGTTCGACGACATCGAGCCGTTCGCCATCACCACGCCGGCCTTACCGCCTGATGAGAGCTTGGAAAGGATGTGTTGAATCCAGGCGTAGTTGGCGTTATTCACCGGCGGGACGCCGTATTTCCACCGCGGGTCCTCGGCGTTGCGCGTCCAGTGCTTGATGTTGAACGGCGGGTTTGCGAGGACGTAATCCATCTGCAGATCGGCATGTTGGTCGCGCGCGAAGGTGTCGCCCCATCGGGCGCCGAGTCCCTTGTTAGCGATGCCGTGGATGGCCAGGTTCATCTTCGCGATCCGCCAGGTCTCCTCGATGGATTCCTGGCCGTAGATCGAGATCTGCTTCGGGTCGCCGTCGTGCTCGTAGATGAACCTCTCGGTCTGGACGAACATGCCGCCAGAGCCGCAGCAGGGGTCATAGACCCGTCCCTGATTGGGCTCGAGCAACTCGACGATTGTCTTGACCACCGACGGCGGCGTGAAGAACTCGCCACCGCGCTTGCCCTCCGCGCGGGCGAAGTTGCCGAGGAAGTACTCGTAGACCTCGCCCATCAGGTCGCGCGCGCGGTGCTCGCCCTGGCGGCTAAACCGGGCGCTGTTGAACAGATCGATCACCTCACCGAGCCGACGCTGGTCGATGTTGTCGCGATTGAACAGGCGCGGTAGCGTGCCACGCAGGCTTTCGTTGGCGGCCATGATCGCGTCCATCGCCTCGTCGACCAGCGAGCCGACCGTCCGGTGAGGCTCGACGCCAACGGCCGGCTTCCCCTTGGCGTTCTCGGCCAGGTACGTCCAGCGAGCCTCGGGCGGCACGACGAAGACTCCGTAGCCCTGGTACTCCTCGGGGTCGTCGATCAGGTCGGCGATCTGCTCCTCGTTATACCCCTCAGCGGCAAGGTCGGCCCGGATGGCCTCGCGTCGTTCGTCGTAGGCGTCCGAAACGTACTTGAGAAAAACGAGCCCAAGGATCACGTCCTTGTACTGGCTGGCCGACAGCGAGCCGCGGAGCTTGTCCGCCGCCTTCCACAACGTGTCCTTCAGCTCCTTCATCGTCGAAGGCGCTTGGGGCTCGGACTTCTTGCGGGGTGGCATGTCAGCCTGCTCTCTGGGTAACGGTGGGGTCGAGCGTGACCGCGCCTGCAGCCACGCCCTCGATGAGACCCTTCGTGAGGTCCTGGACCGCCCGCTCGTGACGGCGTAGCTCGGCCAGGTGATGCGTGGCGTTCTCGAGCGCTGCGTCGAGCGCAGCGCTTTCGGCGGGCGGGAGATCCGGGACGCTCCACGTCTGCCACTCGCTGTTGACAGGCGCGAATTCGTTCACAAGCGCTGCAAGGACGTGCGGACCGAATGGCGCTGTGGGCCGAATCCGCATGATCCGACTCGGAGAGCAGACCAACGCGCCTCCCTCGGCATCGACGCGCGCCACGGGCCGCGGCAGGTGGGCGAACACAACGTCGCCCGGCTCCGTGCGCGCGGCGCGCGGGTAGTACCGCTCGGCATCGAGCGGGTCGACACGGAGGTGGTCCATGCCGCCGTCAGCTACGAAAACTCGCACCGAGCCTGACGACGTCGCGTGGTTGATGTCGATACGGCTGCCACGCTTCACCGCCAGGTGCCCAACCGCCGCGAGTTCGGACAGGGATCGCTGGCGCAGCACTATCTGGGCGCGAGCCGCCGCCACCGCAACGTCATAGCCGGCTATCTGCTCACTTGTGGTGAGCGTCGCCGCGTGAATCCGGTCGAGGTGAGAGGCCGGGCTGACGTTCGCCAGCTGAAGCGCCCGAACGCCTCGTGGCACAACCGGTGCCCCAGCGAGTACCGGCACAAGGTCGGCCCGGCGGGCATAGCGGTATGCCCGCTCCTCTTTAAGTCCGAGAGCGCCGGCGACATCCGACGCTAGGTCACCGAGGTCAACCGCTATCGCGTCTAGATCAGCCACGTAAAGCCACTGAGCGCTGCGACCACCGCGCAGGACCCACAGCGCGAGGCACTGGCGGTGTGCGGCCTTCCAAAGTCCTCGCGGCAGGCGTAATGCCATCGTCAGGATGCCGGGGCGAAGCGTCTGCGACCGTCGCTGCTCGGCGTCGCCGAGGAGGCGGTCGCAGAGCACAGCCGCGGAGCCGATGACGATGCCGACGTCGCTGGGCCCCAGTGAGATGGCGAGATTATCCGCCGCGTCGAGCGCTTCGAGCGCGGACTCGCCGACCACGGAAAGCACCCGGACTGTCGCCGCCGCTTCGTCCAGGACCTCGACACTGTCGATCCGCGCGCGACGTCGCTGCCCGCGCGTCACCGAGTTGTCGGAATCGAGTAATAGGCCTGCGAAGCCCGAACCGACTCCGCTGCTGAGCTGGCGTTCCGTCGGAGGGACGAACGCCACCGTTTCGTCCCCAAGATGCACACGACATGCGCTTGCCACGGCCCGGACCAACTCGACGACACCCTCCGTCAGCCCCCGCTCCCCGGCCTCGCGGCGCAGTCGGCCCGACTCCACACGGGCGAGGGCGTCTTCAAGGCCGAACGACGCCTCGATCAGGTCGTCGACGTAGCGCGTCAACGCGGGCGCCTCGGCAAGCGCGCGCACCTCGCGAAGTACGAGCCGGTCGTGCGGGTCGGCGCGCTCGGCCAGGTCGACCAATTGCGAGGTGCTGAGGCCGTCCAGCTCCTCGCCGGTGAGCGCATGCAGGCAGAGCAGCACGACGACATCCTCGACGTCGACCCCGTCCGGAACCGAAACCGCCGGGGCGTCCTGCCGCGCCTCCACGTTGTTGCCGCGGCCGGTCTTCTCCAGCCACGCGACGACCTCATCCCGGTCGAAGCGTTCGACACCGCCCGCAGCAGACGCGGGATGCGGGAAGGGGACCTGGAGACCGCCCCGAACTCGAGGGCGGCGCCGCCACGTCGACACGACGGGCCGGCGCACCCTCGCTAGCGCGGCGATGTCGGTCAAGGTCAACGTCGGCTGTTGGACCACGGCACTACCTCCCCCCGGATCTCAGATGCCCGAATGCTACGACCACTGACCGCCCAGATGCGGGCTGCCCATTGATAAGCCTGCTTATCAGTGATTGTGGTTGTCGAATTCCCGTGACGAACTCAATCTGATGACAGCCGGCCGGCGACCCAACGAGTCCCACCCCTCATCCAGACAGGAAGCGCCCACATGAACACGCAGCCCGACACGACAGGGTCCACCGTCTCCTACGACCGGACGGTCCCGGCGCTCGTCATCCACAACCTCAACATCGACGACCCCACCGTCGTTGCAGAATCGCGGCGCTGGTCCACGGGAGTCCGCGGCCCGGCGGTCAGCGAGGACGACTGCGCCGGCGTCAACTTCTCGACGTTCATCACTCAGGCACTCGCGGTCGGCTCCCGCGCCATCGCGACCGCGGGCGGCGTGCAGGACACATTCAACCTGGAACGTCTGGTCTCCGACGTCGGCGCCCGCACCTCGCAGTCGACGCAAGAAGCGGCGTACGCGACCAGCGAGGTCGTCACTCGCGCTGTCGACGCCGTCGAGAAGGCATCTCTGGACGCCAAGGAAGCGATCTCCACTGTCGGCCAGGAAGCGCAGCAGAACTTCGGCGACGCGGTCGGCGCCGCAACAAAGTCGCTGGTCGGCGAGCTGAACCGGCTCGTAGGCGGAGAAAACCCCGAACTGGGCACCCGCCTCACACCATTGCTCGAGAAGTTCGGACGTGACCTCGACGCTCGTGTGGCTGCCCAGACCAGCGACCTCTACGCCAAGGCGGCCAAGCAGTTCGACCCTGACGATCCGACCTCGCCGATGTTCAAGCATTCGCGGGAACTCGAGAAGCAGCAGCAGACGCTCGCGGAGGCTCTCAACAAGAACCACAGGGACCTCGCTGCGAAGGTCGACGAACTGGCGACCGCGGTCAAGGTCTCGACGTCCGCGACCAACGCTGCGGCGGCGACCGCCAAGGTGACGCCTCTGAAGGGGACGGCCTACGCGGCGGAGGTCAACCCGCTGATGGAGCACATCGCGGCCGGCCTCGGCGACGAGTACACCGACACGGGCGCGACGCCGGGCCTGCTCTCGAGCGCGAACAAGAAGGGCGACGGTGTCCTCGCGACTGCCGCCGGCGCGCGGATCGTGCTGGAGATGACCGACTCCAAACGCCCCAACTGGAACGAGTACATGGACGAGGCGGAGCGCAACCGTGGTGCTGTCGCCTCGCTCGGTCTCGTCCGCACGTTCGCGCAGAACAACGGCAACGCGGTCCGGGCGCTCGGGCCGCGGCGGATCGTGATGGTCTTCGACCCGCAGAACGACGAGCCGGACCTGCTGCGAACGGTGATCCAGTTGCTCCGGGTCAGCGCGATGGCGGCCGACTCCCGCCAGGACGCGGAGGGGATCCGCACGGCCGACGAGAAGATCGCCGAGGCTATCGCCCTGCTCAGCCGGATTGACGACATCAAGAAGGTCGCCGGCACCATGCGCCAGAGCGCAACCAAGGTCGAGCTAACGTCAGACGAGGTACGAACCGCGCTCAGCCGGGTGCTGGGGCAGGCTCAATCTGCGCTGTACCTCGCGACAACTGATGCCGTAGGCGACGTCGCTTAGCGAGGTGCGGAACATCCCTCGGCTCAGAAGAGACCGGGCCGGCCTTCGTGCCGGTCTAGTCTCGGAGCCAGCAGGGGCACCTTGTCGGTTCGATGCAAGAGGTGTGATCGCGGGATTTGATCTTTGTAGTTGGATCGGCAGGAAGTTCGCTCATGGTCTTGACTCGGTGTCGGGCAAGTCGGGGGGCGGCGCGTCGTGGCAGTGGCTTCGTAGCCAGTCGGCGATGTCTTCGAGGCTGGCGTGGCCGGCGACTTGGTCAAGCATGAACCATTCCCCCTCATCTGCGGCGGCCGTGAGTCGCTGACCGTTCATGGCAAGGAACACCTTGGTCACCAGCCACGCCAGCCGCTTGTTCCCGTCGACCAAGCTCTGGGCGTTGTCGACCGACTGGCACAGCGCCGCTGCCTTCTGCCACAACGACGGGTACGCGTCCTGACCGAATGCACTGGCCTGCGGACGGGCCAGCGCCGCGGCCAGCAGGCCGGGATCGCGGACCCGGAAACCGGCTCGTCGGATTTGGCGCAGCACGTCCTCGAACTGCAGGTATCGGGTCAACTACTTAGCGAGGCGGTCCAGCAGATCGGCATCCTCGGCGGCCGCGCTGTCGAACAGTTCGTCGAGCACGGCCGAACGCCGATCGGCTGCTATCCGGCCCATGATCGCGAGTACCGCGACTTCGTGCATCGACCGGTGCTCCCGAGCCGCCTGTTCCCGCAGGGCCTCTGTGTCCTCGGGGTTGAGCCTGACCACAAAAGCCATATCGAAATGATATCGTGCTGTCAAGGATCTTGGAAGAGGAGCGCGACGGTGACGCCCGAGCGGATCAATCTGTACGAAGACGAGCGCGCCGGGTTCTGATCCAGGCCGACAGCGAACACGCCTGGCTGCTTGAGAGCCCGTCGCCGGGAGCCGCTTCGATGTCGACGCTCCAGACTGGCTGGCTGGTCGATGGAGCCCGGGTTGAGTACATGCGTCGGGCCTGGGAACCGCAGCGCGGCAGCTGCAGGCGGACGCTCAATCGCCGTGTGGACCAGACAAGGACTGACGCTGACCACGCCGCTCCCGGGATCGACGGTAGCGCACTACGCCGATGTAGCTACCCGCAAGGACGCCGGAGGCTGAGCAACGCCGTACGCGTGCCCGTTTAGCGCTTGCCGGCATCGATGCCGCCCATATGGCTTGTTATGGATCGGGCCATCCATAAGCAAACGGTAACGCGGGCGCTGGGCCGCTAGCCTTCTATGTCGCGCGGCCAGTCGGATGCCTGTCGCCGGTGCGCTTTCGGCTCTGGTGCCCGCCGGCGGTCGGTTGACGCACCAAACCCGTGCGGCCGTCACCTGACACTCGGACGGGCCACCTGACACTCCTCGGCGCGACCTGACACTGCCCGCCGAGGGCTCATCTGACGCGTATCCGAACACTCGTGCGGATCGTCAGGCGAGTGCTTCCGCGTCTCGACAGAAGTTTCTCGCCCCAACGTTTCACCAATCGGCGACTTTTCGCGCCCTCTCCACGTGACGGGCTTCCCGCGCGATGAGGCATCGAATGAACGCTTCACGATCCGGCGGTGCGTGGTGATGACGCTGCACAAGCTGACGGCCGGGAACGGCTACACGTACCTGACCCGGCAGGTGGCCGCGAACGACGGTCCTGCAGTCGGTCACGGGAATCTCGCTGAGTACTACAGCGAGCGGGGGGAGTCCCCCGGAGTGTGGCTCGGGCGGGGTCTGGCCGACCTCCCCGACGGCCCGAGGCTCGGCGAGCGGGTGCTTGAGCAACAGATGGTCGCCCTGTTCGGTCACGGCCGGCACCCCAATGCCGATGCCGTCGAGCAACGGGCGGTCCTCCCCCCGACCGCCGCCGGGCGCACCGGGCTCGGCACGCCCTTCAAGGTAAGGACCGGCAGCACCCCCTTCCGGCGAGACCTTGCGCAACGCATCGTCGAGCACAATCTTGGCTGGGACAACCAAGTGCGGCGCCCGTCAGCACCGCCACCCGTGCGCGGCTGCGCACCGAGTTAGGTCGTACGTGGTTCGCGCGCGACCACCACCGGCTGCCGGCCGACGCCCGTGAGCTGAGCGACTTCCTGACCAGAATCTCCCGGTCCAGCCCGTCGTCGGTCGCCGGATTTGACCTGGCGTTCTCCCCCGTCAAGAGCGTGTCGGCATTGTGGGCTCTAGCCGGGCCAGCAGTCGCCGCCCAGGTTGAAGGGGCGCATGACGCCGCGGTCCGCGATGTGGTCGGCTGGTTGGAGGACACGGCGGTGTTCACCCGCCTGGGCCGTAACGGAACCCGGCAGGTCGACGTCGGCGGGTTGCTCGCAGTCGCCTTCGTGCACCGCGACTCGCGCGCCGGCGACCCGGACCTGCACACGCATGTGGCGATCTCGAACAAGGTCCGTACGGCGGACGGACGATGGCTTGCCTTGGACGGCCGCGTTCTTCACAAGGCGGCGGTCTCCGCGTCCGAGCGCTACAACACCCGGCTCGAGGCGCAGCTGGTCGAACGCCTCGGCGTCGTCTTCGCCGACCGTCCGACCGAACGGGGCAAGCGTCCGGTCCGCGAGATCGTCGGATTCGAACCGGCGTTGCTTCAAGTGTGGTCGTCTCGGCGGCGCGCAGTTAGCGAGCGGCAGGCCCTGCTGGCCGCCGACTTCTCACGCCGGCATGGTCGCCAGCCCGACGCGGGCGAGACTCACGATCTGTTCGGCCAGGCAACCGTCTCGACACGTCCCGGTAAGCACGGCCCGCGATCGCTCGGCGAGCAGCGAGCCTGCTGGCGGCAGGAGGCGGCCACTGTGCTCGGCGGCGAATCTGTCATCGACGACATGCTGGCCCGGATCTCCGGAGGAGCCGATCGCACCCCGGTGACGGCGACGGTGAGCCTTGGCTGGTCCGAGCGCGCAGGACGCCGGGCCGTGGCCAGGGTGTCCTCGACCCGAGCTACCTGGCAGGTCCACCACGTACGCGCCGAGGTCGAACGCCTCGCACGGGCCGACTGCATCCCGCTGGTCGATGTCGATGCGCAGGTGGACGCCGCCGTCGACGTCGCGCTGTCGCCCGCTGTCACGATAGCTCTGGGCGCCGGGCGCGACGACATCTCCGAGCCGCCGGCACTTCGGCGCAAAGACGGCTCGAGCGTGTTCACGGTCGCCGACGCGCAGCTGTACACCTCCCCGCAGGTGCTTGAGGCCGAGCGTCGGCTGCTGGCGGCCGCGGACCGCACGGATGGGCGCCGGGCCGCAGACGGGCTCGTCGAGCTGTCCTTCCTGGAGGCTCGCGCCGGCGGCCGGTCACTCAACGCGCAGCAGGAACAGTTGGTACGCGATTTAGCGACCTCGGGCCGGCGCGTCCAGCTCGCCCTCGCGCCTGCCGGCACCGGCAAGACCACCGCCCTCGGCACCCTAGCCCGCGCCTGGCGAGAGGATGGCGGGAGCGTCGTCGGACTCGCCCCGTCGTCGGCCGCCGCCGCGGCCGAGCTGCGCACAGCATTTGGGGGCGGCCACCGACACCGTGGCGAAGTTGCTGCACGGGATCGAAGCCGGGCGGCTGGCCGGTGGCATGCAGGACATCGATGCACGGACACTCGTCGTCATCGACGAGGCCGGCACGGCGGGGACCTTCGACCTGGACCGGACCGTTGCGTACGTGCTCCAGCGCGGCGGGAGCGTCCGCCTCGTCGGTGACACCCGGCAGCTCGCGGCGGTCGGCAGCGGTGGCGTGCTACGCGACATCGCCCGGGCCCAGGGCGCCGCCACGTTGGACACACCAGTTCGGTTCCGCGATCCAGTCGAGGGCCATGCTTCGCTCGCCCTGCGCACCGGGGACCCGATCGCGCTCGGTTACTACCTCGACCACGATCGCGTCCACGCTGGAGATCGCAACACGATCATCGACACTGCCTTCGCGGCGTGGCGGGCCGACGTTTCTGCTGGGCGCGAGTCGGTGCTACTGGCCGCGACAAATGACACGGTCCGCGACCTGAACGCCCGTGCCCGCGCCGGCCGCCTCGCCGACCTGTCCGCTGGAGTGGAGGTTCGGCTGCACGACGGCTCGTCGGCGAGTGCCGGCGACCTGATCGTCACGCGGCGCAACGACCGCCGGCTTCCGATCACATCGACCGACTGGGTGAAGAACGGCGACCGGTGGCGGGTCCTCGCAACTGCCGATGACGGTGCGCTGCAAGCCAGGCATCTCGCATCACGGCGGATCGTTCGACTGCCGAAGGCGTACGTCGAGCAGCATGTCGAGCTCGGCTACGCGACGACGATCCACCTCGCTCAGGGCCGCACTTCCGACACCTGCCACGCGGTGTTGAGCGGGCGCGAGTCCCGAGAGGATCTCTACGTCGCGATGACCCGTGGCCGCATCGGAAATCACGTCTACGTCGACACAAGTGCGCCGGGTCCGCACGATGCCACGACCCCCGAGGCGATCCGGCCGCCGACCAGCGTGGAGGTTCTCGAACAAGTCCTGGCTCGCGGGTCGGAACGGCAGTCGGCGACGAGTCAGCATGAACTCGACGTCGACCCAGCACATCGGCTGCGCCATGCGGCAGAGCGCTACCGCGAGGCGGTGACCGTCGCCGGTTCGGAGAACCGCGTCGCCCCAGGCCCGTTGCCCTGGCTGCCGGGCCTGCCGTTGACCGACGACGACACGTTGGCGGATTATCTGAGCCAGCGCCACGCCCTGGTCGCGGGCCTCGCCGAGGAGATCACAGCCGACCATCTTCCCAACGAGCAATGGGCGTCGAAGCTGCGCAGCGCATACCCGGACGTCGCACGTGAGGTCGCGGTCTGGCGGGCCGCCTCGGGTTGCCCGGGCTCCGCACCCGAGCCTTGCGGTCCGCCGGACAACGAAGCCCCGGCCTACCGGCGAGAGCTCGCTGCGCGTGTCCAGGACGCCATCGGAGCCATGACCCTCCCGGCCGACCGCTGGAAGTCTCTCGTCGAAGACATCGATCCCCGGATCGCAGCGGACTCGAGCTGGCCGTGGTTGGCCAGCGCGATCGAGGACGCGGCTCGTACCGGATATGACGTTGAGCGGCGCCTCCCGCCGCTCATCGGTATGGCGCCGCTGCCCGACCAGCACCCGGCGCGCGCCGTCACTTACCGGCTGGCCGACGACTGCCCCGAATCCATCGCCCGGCACCAGGCAATGCCCGCGGCCGATGCGGAAGCCGATCGTCTGACTCGCAGTCGCATCGCCGTCGAGGCCGCCCAACACCAGCAGCCGCCCGATGTACCAACTAGAGGCCTGGCCCGATGAGCGCCGACTCCTATCGGAGCAGGAATACGACCGCTGCCTTCGCGCTGTGTCCGGACCAGCTGTTGTTCACGACCACGGAGGCAGCACGGGTGCTGCGAGTGGGACGTACCACCGTTTACGCGCTGATCGGCGCTGGCGAGCTCAGACCCGTGCACATCGGGCGCAGCTGCCGCGTCTCGCGCGGTGAACTTGAGCGCTACGTCGCCCGGCTGGATACACCCGTGCAGTCGCCGGCTCCCCCGGTCCCGATCCGCCGACACGGGCGAACACGGCCTACCAGCGATCGGGATGAGCTGTCCGAGCCAGGTCCACCGGCTCCCGATGCCGCCTGACCCTTTGCCGACCGTCGGTAGGTAAGCGCACGATCAACGAGAGCACCGACGAGAGGACTCAGCATGGCGGCAGGACGCGGCGCGGCGGGGCGCTCCACGGTAATCAAACGGCCGGACGGCCGCTGGCACGGCTACGTCTCGATGGGGATCAAGGGCGACGGCAAGCGCGATCGTCGACACGTCTCGTCCGTCACGCGTGCCGACGTCGTACGGAAGGTCCGCGAGCTGGAGGCCAAACGGGACGCTGGGTTGGTGCAGGCTGCTGGCCGCTCGATCAGCGTCGAGGACTGGTTGAACTACTGGGTCGACAACATCGCGCTCGCACGCGTCCGGGCCCGGACCCTCCAGGGCTACCGCAGCATCATCCGCATACATCTGGTCCCGCGCATCGGCCAGCGGCGGCTGGACCAGGTCCTGCCCGAGCACGTCGAGAAGGCCTACGCCGAGATGGTCGAGGGCGGCCTTTCGCCAGCCACGGTACTGCGCGTGCACCGGATGCTGCACCGCGCGTTGAAGATCGCCATGCAGCGCGCCGTGTGGCTCGCAACGTCGCCTCGCTGGTCGAGCCACCAATGCAGCGGCGAGCGGAGACTCCGATGCCGCTCGATATCGACGAGGCACGGCGGGTCATGGCGGCCGCTGAGGGGCGCCGCAATGCAGCACGCTGGACGGTCGCTCTCGCGCTCGGCCTGCGCCAGTCTGAGGCCCTGGGGTTGCAGTGGCGTGACGTCAACCTCGACACCGGCCGGCTCTCCGTTCGAAGAGGACTGCACCGAGTCGACGGCAAGGGCATCGTCTTCGAAGAGCCGAAGAACGATCGCAGCCGACGGACTCTCGCGCTCCCGCAGCAGTTGACTGACGCACTGCGCAAGCACCGCGAAACGCAGGACCTGGATCGGCTGGTCGCAGGCAGCGAATGGGAAGAGTGCGACCTCGTTTTCGCTCAGGCAAACGGTCACCCCATCGACAAGCACTCCGACTACGACTATTGGTGCCAGCTACTCAAGGACGCCGGCGTGAGGCACATCCGCCTGCACGACGGCCGCCACACCGCAGCGACGCTGCTGCTGACCGCCGGCGTGCACCCGCGTGTGGTGATGGAGCTGCTCGGCCACAGCCAGATGCGAACGACCACCGACATCTACAGCCACGTCATGCCGGCGCTGGCGCAGGAGGCCGCCGATCGCATGGGCGCCACCCTCTGGGGATAGCAGACCATTGGCGCGGGCCACGCGTTGTTCAGGCGGCCGGAGACCGCGATGACGTTCAGGCTCTTGGCTGTTGATGACGTGGCCAGTCAATTTTGGGAGCCTGCGACTCACCAATCACGTACCCGTGTCAACGCCCCCGCTCAACACGTCGTTAGCCTCCGCCGCGACGGACATTCCCCAATTGGGCGCGGAGTTCGCGACGCACGGCACTCCGCTGCTGGGGATCGCCGAGCCTACTACGCCGCGAAGAAGCCTGACTCGCATCACCGGCCAGCCACGCATCGATCTCAACATTGGCCTCTGTCAGGGTGACGCCATCGTCCTCTCGGTCGATGCACCACTCTTCGATGATGTCGGCCTCGTCGAACTGCGCGCTGGTAGCGGTCTGGTAGTCCTGCGTCGGCACGACAACCCGACTGTTGTGGTGAACCCAGCGCTGCATCAACAGATTCACGCCACTTTGCGACATGGCGGCTACTCGGCGATCAAGGTTCAGGCCAGCTCGCAGTATTAGGTGGTGTCGATCGAAGAAGGCTGCGAAGTCGGCGGGGGAGTCCTCGGGGACAAGCTCGGCAAGCGGCAACTGGCGCATGAAGCCGTCGGCCCACTTCGACGGCATGATGCGAGCGGCGGCCGCAACTTCTGCGACCAGCAACTTGGGGGTGAGCTCGATACCGCGACGGATGACGCACGGGTGCTGCAAGACCAGCACGTTCTTCGGCTCCTCCTCGCCGATGACGGTCACTCCGAAGAAGACATCGCCCGTGAAGATCGGACGCTGCGGTACGACCTCATCGCCTCTGGCACGGTAAAGACCCGACCATTCCGGAGCTTGATCGGTGCCCGGCGCCTCGAGGCTGTGCGGCATAGGTCACCGCTCGCGCATACGGATCGACAGCTCGTCATCACCAGCACGGAACGTCTCGAAGTCGCTGCGGTAGGTCTCGCGCCAGCTCGGATCGAATGAATCCATCGTCGCAATGGGGTCGACTTTGGAGCTGGCGTCGACCCTGGCGTGTTCAAACACGAGTTGCTGGTTTCCAGTCGCCCAAAGGTCAATGGGCGTCACTGGCGCTTCATCGACGATTGGCACCTCGAACCAAAGCGCAACGTCGGTGATCAACGGATTGAACTTCTGGATGATCCTGCAGCCGGCCACAAGGCGCGCGAGTTTGCGAGCGTTCTCACCCGTGAGGCCGTCGCCCCTTCGCCACTTCTGGATCGCGGGCACGCTGACTCCGACCATCCTCGCAATGTCTCGCCAGGCGAAGCCGAGGTCAGCCAGCTCCCCCAGCAGTACCTGACCACCGGCTCCTCCTAGCTCAGAGGTCCGGAGACGGAACTCAACCATGTAGTCGCCTTGGTGGGCCTCAGTCGCTACCTCACTGAACCTCGTCGCGAGGTTGCGGACCAACCCCGACCACTGTGTCTTCTTCGTCGCGTTGTTGACCAGCGTCGTGGCAGACGTCTGCGTGGGCGTTGGGCCGGCTTCGAGCACGTCGGGCATTCCCGAGCCGCCAGTCCCGAGGTCCTCTAGCCCGCCGTCCCATGCGCCCCATTGCGTCATCGCCCTAACCACGACGGAGGACCTCGTCCCTTAGTTTCGGCGTGATTAGTTTTTCGAAGAGACTCCGAAGCGGAGCGTGCAGCTCCTCGCATTTGGCTAACAGCACGGCCGTCTCGAACTCCGGCAGTGAGGCCCCGTGCGTCCAGAAGCTGTCGATGTCGATCCACATGAACGGTCCGGGCGTGGCCCTGGAGCGGACTAGCTCTTGGCCTGCCTCAACCGCCTGCCCCTCCCCCGGTGCATAGCGAAGCACCAAGCTGCGCCCCTCGTGCGGACCGTAGACGGCTAGACCTTGCCACTGCTTGGCTTCGAGACCAACTGGCTCGCTGAGTGCAATCGGGCCCAAGATGCTCGAGTCAAGCCATAGGCCCCAGGTGACCGGCACCGGTTCGTCCGGCCTGATCTCGTTCAGGTATCTGATCCCGACGCGCTCGGCGGCGTCTGGCAAGCCGATCGAGCTTCGGGCGCTTACAGCCGCAGCGATGACCTCACTGAACGCCCGCCAACCGTCGTACCGAGTCGCCTCGATAACCACGGCCTCCTTGCGGAAGGAGATGGCAAGCATGCTGTCGCGGCTGAAGTACTTCGGGAACTCCTCGAAGGACTGCTCCGCGGGTGCTGCGGCTCCCTGTACTACAGCCACCGTGAGTTGCTTGCTCGATCTTTGGATGGGCGTCCACTGCTGCAACGCCTCCTTCACGAGCCTGCGCTCGGGCTGGGTCAGAGTGGAGGTCTCGGTGTGACGGACCTCAACGGTCGCTACTACGACCGGAGCACTCGGGTAAACCTCATGCTCATTCATCGACCTCACGATACCTTGACAGCAACCGGGACAACAACCGAATGCTGGTCATCACAGGTGCCGCGGTTGACACACGACATCGCTCTGGCTCACCGCCCCGGCGGGTCGCATCCCCACCTGGCGAATTGGCACGAACCTGCGGATTGGACACCCAATAAGAGGGGCCCGCGAGGCCCAATCCGCTGTCGCCGCATGATCGTGCGGCCCTGCCCGTAACCTCACCGCCGACCTGAGCCACCGGCGCACCGGCCCTAAACGCCGGCGGGAGACTCGTTTGGCGCCACTGGCTACCAGACTGGCTACCAAGGCCTTTCCAGATGATCTTGGAAATGCCAAAAGCCGAGTTCACGAGGGTGGAGCTGAGGGGACTCGAACCCCTGACCCCCACACTGCCAGTGTGGTGCGCTACCAGCTGCGCCACAGCCCCTTGCTCGGCCAGCGTACCGGCTTCAGTTGAGTGCCGGGTCCGGCGGGTAGTTGGCCATCGCCGCGATCAGGCCATTCTGGCGCCGCAGCACTCGGCTCCACAGGCTGGCCGGCTGATCGGTGAAGACGTCCTCCGGCGAGGTATCGGCGATGACCCACGCGTTCATGGCGATTTCGGCGTCCACCTGACCCGCGCCCCAACCGGCATAGCCGGCGAAGACGCGCAGCTCGCTGACGTACGGCTTCATCTGCGCGGCTGAGGTGGCTAGGTCCAGCGTCCCGAGCCGCCCGCCGTCGAGGGCGGTCCAGCCAGGCGGCTCGCCGCCACGCATGCGGGCGAGGCAGATGGCCGCGTCGTCGGCGACCGGGCCACCCCGGAAGACCGATGCCGGCTCGGTGGCAAGCGCGGCCCACTCCGGCAGGGTCACGCCGAGCGAGACATCGGACACGCGGTTGATGACCACCCCGAAAGCGCCGTCCTCCTCGTGGGCGATCAGCAGGATCACCGTGCGGTCGAAGGTCGGCTCGGTGAGCACCGGCGTGGCCACTAGCAGCCGGCCCGCGTACGAGGCGCTCACCGGCGGCGCCGCTCGGCGCGGACGCCTTCCTCGTACGCCGACCAGAACCACCCTGGCAGGGCCCCGTGGTGCCGGAGCTGGTCGCGCTCTGGCGGGCTGAAGCGGTGCGCCAGCCGGTCCGCGACCACGACGCCCAGCTGCATTGCCTGGGAGGTCAGCTCCTGGTCGGGCCGGAGGCGAGGGGCGCTGTCGGCCGCCGAGGGCAGGCTGCTCTGCGCCCCGCCCATGATCCGGATCGCTGTGTGCCACCAGCGCCGGCTCCGGGCGGCGATGCCGTCGCGAGCCGCCAGGAACACCAGCCGCTCGTGACTGGTGGAGGGGTCGACCGACCAGGTCAACTCGTCCCGACGCTCGCTGACGGCCTGGGCGAACGCAACGGCGCGGCCACCTCATGCAGGTATCGAACGACGTCGGAGTACGAGCTCCAGGCGGACGTTTCCAGATAGGGCAGGCCGCGCTCGGCGCAGAAGGCGCGCACCAGGGGCTGGCAGCGGCGCAAGTTGGCGCTAGGCATGCTGGGAAACAGATGGTGCTCGATCTGGTAGTTGAGCCCACCGAGGATGACCTGGGTGAACCATCCACCGCGGACGTTGCGGGCCGTAAGCACCTGCCGCCGCAGGTAGTCGAGTTGGTCCTCGTCGTCCACGATCGGCATGCCCTTGTGATTGGGCGCGAACGAGCAGCCCAGATACACCCCGAAGACCGCCTGGTGCACGGCGATGAAGGCCAGTGCGTGCCACGGCGACATCACCAGGAAGACCGCCGTCAGGTAACCGACCACGTGCACGGTCAACAGCACCGCTTCGAGCTTGTGCTGCTTGCCCTTGCCGCTGCGCGCCAGCAAGGCGCGGACGCTGGCGACGTGCAAGTTCATGGCCTCGAGCGAGAGCATCGGAAAGAAGAGCCACGCCTGAATGCGGGCCAGGAAACGACCGACCCCGCGCCGGGCTTCTGCCTGCTCGGGGGTCCAGACGAGAGCGCCGGCGCTCAGGTCGGGGTCCCGGTCGACCTCGTTGGGGTGGCTGTGGTGGCGGTTGTGCTTGCCGATCCACCAGTCGTAGCTCAAGCCCACCAGCAGGTTCGCGTGGATCAGACCCAGGATGTCGTTGGCGCGGCCGGAGCGGAAGACCTGGCGATGGCCGGCGTCATGGCCCACAAAGCCCAGCTGGGTGAACAGCACGCCGAAGTAGGCGGCGACCAGCAGCTGCCACCAGGAGTCACCCAGCCGGAAGAAGGCGATGCCGCCGGCGATGAGCAGGGCTGCATTGATGCCGACCCGAGCCGTGTAACTGCCGGGGCGTCGATCGAAAAGTCCCTCGGCACGCACCCGGCGCAGCAGCTCGGAGAAGTCGCTCCCCCGTCGTGGAGAGGCGCTGGCTGGGGCATCCGGCACGCTGGGCAGTCGGGTGTCTGGCGTCGTGGTCATCGCGGTCTCTCGTCAGGGGATGCCACGGCGAGTGACCTGCCCGGCAGTAGATCTTGAGCATGCCCGGCCGTACGCCAAAGCACAATGGACGCTCTCTGGGTGAACAAGTCTGCAGCAGTAGTAGTGGAGGTGGCGGGAATCGAACCCGCGTCCTCCGGTATCTGAACAAGGCTTCTCCGGGCGCAGCTCACATGGCCTTTCTCAGCCCCACCGGTCCCGTGAGCAAGCCGGTGTGACGGGCTCAGCTGCTGTTGGATTTCCCGCCGGAGCCCGCAGCCGGGACCGACGGTGAGCCTTCTGCTGATGCCAGCATCCGGGCGGAAGGCACACCCGGGCTGACAGAGCCACTACAAGCTGCTAGGCAGCAAGAGCGAACTCGGCGCGATGAGTATCGGCGCTTATATCTTTTTGCGACGTTGTTGGTTAACGAGATCATCGTCGCCTTCCTCGGCCCGCTTCCCTTGCTTCGACATCCGGAGTCGAAACCAATCACCCCCAGGTAGGTGTCACTGCCGTCAGGATAGCGCGGGGTATGCCGCGGCCGCAGCCCCACGGCTGCCCCGTAGCAGTCACAAGCGGCCCTTGGTCCTACGGCCCAGCGCCCGGGTGATCTCACGGTCCGCATCGCGCTTGGCCAGCGTCTGGCGCTTGTCGTACGCCCGCTTGCCGCGGGCCAGCGCCAGCTCCACCTTGGCGCGCCCGTCGCTGAAGTACAGCTGGAGCGGGACCAGCGTCAGGCCTCCCTCCTTGGTCTTGCCGATCAGCTTGGCGATCTCCCGTTTGTGCAGCAGCAGCTTGCGGTGACGGCGTGGCTCGTGATTGGTCCAGGTCCCCTCGGCGTACTCCGGGATGTGGACGCCCTGCAGCCACACCTCGCCGTCGGAGATGATCGCGTAGCCGTCGACGAGCGACGCGCGCCCCGCCCGCAGCGACTTCACCTCCGTGCCGACCAGGACCAGGCCGGCTTCGAAGGTGTCCTCGATGAAGTAGTCGTGCCGGGCCTTGCGGTTCTGGGCGACCAGCTTGCGTCCCTCTTCGCGGGGCATCGCTCAGACCCTGACGTAGAAGCGCAAAGTGATCCAGGCGGTCAATGCCGACAGGACCGCGGCGACCAGGACCAGCAGCGGCGCCACCCCGGGGCTCAGGATGTCGCCGAAGCTGATAGTCGGAATGACGCCGGAGGAGAACAGCGACGACAGCTTGCGGTCCACGAACACCACCTTCCCGGCCAGCAGCAGCCCGATCGCGAGCGCGGCACCGACGACCCCGGCGACCACGGCTTCGAGTACGAAAGGCAGCTGCACATACCAGTTCGAGGCACCGACGAGCCGCATAATCTCGATCTCGCGCCGCCGGTTGAACGCGGCCACTTGAATGGTATTGCCGATCAGCAACACGGCGGCGACCAGCACGACCACCGCAATCACGACCGCGATGGTCTGGATGCCCCCGATGATGGAGAAGAGCTTGCCGAGAATCTGTCGCTGGTCGACCACCTGATCCACCCCGGGTGCGGTGGTGTACTTGCTGGCGGCGAGGCTGTACTTGGTCGGGTCTCGGAGCTTGACCCGGAACGATTCCGGCAGCGCGTTGGCCCGGGTGTTGTTGATCAGGTCGGGTGAGTCCTTGAACTGCTCGCGGAAGCGCTGGTAGGCCGCCTGCTGGCTCTCGTACGTGATGCTCTTGACCAGGGGGTCGGCCTGCAGCTGCTCGCGAAGGCTGGTCCGCTCGGCCTCAGTGACGTCCTTCGTCAGGAAGATGGAGACCTCGACCCGGAAGTAGAAATACTCCTTCATGTCATTCACCTTGCGGAAAAGGAGTAGGCCGGCGCCCAGCAGAGCAAGGGAAATCGCCGTGGTCAGGATCATCGCAATGGTCATGGTGATGTTGCGGCGAAGGCCGCTGGTCACACCGGAAAGCAGGTAGTTGGCGCGCATATCGTCCTTCGGGGCGGGTCGGATGGAGGGCGAGCCGGGTCAGCCGTAGACGCCTCGCGCCTGGTCGCGGACGATGCGCCCGAAGTCCAGCTCGACCACCCGCCGCCGCATGCTGTTGACGATGGTGGCGTCGTGGGTCGCCATCACCACGGTCGTGCCGGTCCGGTTTATCCGGTCGAGGAGTCGCATGATCTCGATGCTGGTGTCGGGATCGAGGTTGCCGGTCGGCTCGTCGGCCAGCAGCAGCAGCGGGCGATTCACGAATGCCCGGGCCAGGGCCACCCGCTGCTGCTCTCCACCGGACAACTCGTGGGGCATCCGATCGGCCTTGCCGCTGAGCCCCACCATCTCGAGCACCTCGGGCACGACCTTGGTGATGGTGTGCCGGGGCTTGCCGATGACTTCGAGCGCGAAGCCGACGTTTTCGGCGACCGTCTTGTTCGTCAGCAGTTTGAAGTCCTGGAAGACGCACCCGATCGACCGGCGCAGTTGCGGCACCTTCCACCGCGACAGCTTGGCGAAGTCGCGCCCCGCGACGGTGATCTGCCCCTTCGTGGGTGGTTCCTGCTTGAGCAGCAGGCGGATGAACGTCGACTTGCCGGATCCGGAGGATCCGATGAAGAAGACGAATTCCCCTTTGTCCACCGAGACCGTGACGTCGTCCAGGGCCGGCCGAGTGCTCGCCGGATAGAGCTTCGTCACATGGTTGAGCGTGATCATAGGAGCCGAGTCTAGCTTCGGACCGGCGTCGGGACGGCCCCTGACCCGGTGCGGCGACCGCTCAGCCAGCGGCTTCCGCGGTACGTTTCCACCTGATCTCGGCCTCGATGAAGCCGTCGATCTCCCCGTCTAGGACGGCTCCGGTGTTGCCGGTTTCGTATTCGGTGCGCAGGTCCTTCACCATCTGGTAGGGGTGCAGGACGTAGCTACGGATCTGGTTGCCCCAGCTGCCGCCGCCGTCCCCGCGCAGGGCGTCCATCTCGGCCTTCTCGTCACGGCGCTGGCGCTCGAGGAGCTTGGCGGCCAGCACCGTCATGGCGCTGGCCCGGTTCTGGATCTGGCTCCGCTCGTTCTGGCAGGAGACCACGATGCCGGTGGGCAGATGGGTGATACGTACGGCCGAGTCGGTGGTGTTGACGCCCTGCCCGCCGGGACCGGACGAGCGGTAGACGTCGACCCGCAGGTCGCTGTCGTCGATCTCGACATGGTCGCTCTGCTCGACCACCGGCACCACGTCGACGCCGGCGAAGGAGGTCTGCCGCCGGCTCTGGTTGTCGAACGGGCTGATCCGGACGAGGCGGTGCGTGCCGTGCTCGCCGGCGAGCGTGCCGTAGGCGTAGGGGGCCTTGATGGCGAAAGTCGCGGATTTGATCCCCGCCTCCTCGGCGTAGGAGGTGTCGTAGACCTCGGCGCCATGGCCGTGCCGTTCGGCCCACCGCAGGTACATCCGCATCAGCATCTCGGCCCAGTCGGCGGCGTCGACCCCGCCGGCCTGGCTCTGGATGGTGACCAGCGCGTCGCGCGCGTCGTACTCGCCGGAGAGCAGTGTGCGCACCTCGAGCTCGTCGATGGCCTTGCGCACCGTGACCAGCTCCGCCTCGGCTTCCAGCCGGGTGTCCTCGTCGGCCTCGGACTCGGCGAGGTCGTAGAGGACCGACACGTCGTCGAGCCGCCGGCGCAGGCCCTCCACCCGGCTGATCTCCCCCTGGACGAAGGAAAGCCGGGAGTTGACCTTCTGCGCATGCTCCTGGTCGTCCCAGAGGTCCGGCACGGCGGCCTGCTCGCCGAGCTCGGCCAGCTCGCGGCGCAGGGCCGGCAGGTCGACGACGGCCTCGATGGAGGTCAAGGTGGCATCGAGCGCCTTGAGCGTCTCCCTCGGATCGACGTCAGCCACGTTGGTCGAGCCTACGCGAGCGCGGCGGCCGGCTGCCGGTCACGGCGCGGCCCGCCCCGTGTTCAGCGCGGTACGCAACGCCTTGGTCGCCCGCAGCTGCAGGGCCACCGCAGTCTTGTTCGCGGGCGCGCAACCCTCCGCCGGAGGAGCCAGGTAATAGAAGTAACCCGAGCCCACCTTCGCCACGAATTCGCCCAGCACGTCGTCGGGGTTGTCCTTGGTCTCCTGGGCGACCTGGGCCGGGGTCTCGGGTGACAGCACGATCTGTCCCATGGGGAAGGGGCTCACGCTGTTCTTGGCACCGGCGGCGCAACCGGGGCCACCGGCAGCGGTCAATGCCTTGGTGGAGTTGGCGGCCGGCTTGCCTTCGGAGGACGTGCCCATTGCATAGGTGAGGTCGGCCAGAGCCCCGGGCACCGTTAACACGGTATGCAGCTCGGGCACCGCGAACTTCGGCTGGGCAGGCGCATGGGTCGACGCGCAACCCGTGAGCGCCAGCACGGCGCCGGCCGCCACCAACGCGGAACGCGGGCTGAGCACCTTGCCGACGTTAGTCGGGCGGGGGCGCTCAATTGCGCAGCGGCGCCCGGGCCGAGGACTGTGCCGTCCGCGGCAGCCCGGCGCCTCGGCCGAAGACCGCGCCGAAGGGCACGTGCACGACCCGCCGGCAGGTGACGCTGACCCGCTGGCCGTCGGTCGACGCCGCCAGGCTCAAGGTCGGATCGCCGGAATAGCCGCGGAACTGGTAGTCGGTGACCGCGGCCCGGACGGAATCATCGGACAACGGCAACGACGAGCTCTCCGTGCGGCCTTGGTACGCCTCAGGCTCGTCGACCCCGTCGGCCGCCCGTACGGCGGCGCCGTCGCAGACTGCTTGGAGGTCCCGTTGGGCCAGAAACGCGCTGCCGGCGGTGGTGGTGCCCATGACCATCAGCGCCGCGATGGCGAAGAAGAGCAGGATCAGCGGGGTGATGCTGCCGCGGTCATCCGGTGTCGCTCTCACCGGCCGGCCGCGCGGAAGTCGTCGACCTGCACGACGTACCTGCCGGTGACCGTGTTGGACCGGCCGGCGAGGTAGCCGGGGATCCCGGGCAGTTGAAAGGTGCGGGTGACGCAAACGGCGAAGTCCGCACTGGGTGCCAGCGACTCGGCTCCCCCGCCCCCGCCCGCGCACGTGGCGGCGACCGGGACGTAACTGACCTGCATCCCTGCGGCTGAGACACCCTGATCCTGCAGGGCGAGCCCAGCCGCGTAGGACGCGCGGGCCTGGGCCGCCCCGGGATCGGCCGCGGTGGAATATGCCCGGCCGGCCTCGCGAGCCGCCTCGGTCACCGCGAAGACATTGCGCTCGAGGTCGAATGCGGCCAGCACGAGGTACAGCAGCGGCACCAGGGTCAACACGCCGAGGAAGATGAATTCAAGCATGGCCCGGCCCCCGTCGAGGCCGTCTGGCTCCTCCACCACTATCCCCTCACCGGTCATGTCCCCCCGCGTCATGTCCCCTCCTTGAGGGCGCGCGCAGTGACGTCGACCGGAAGGAGCCGACCCAGCGGCGCGAAGAAGACCGTCAGCGCCCCCTGGCAGCGCACGGCCACCAACGTCGTGCCGCCCGCGCCGACCTGGGGTGCGGCAGTGCAGGCGAACTTGGCCTGCGTCCGCGCACCCAGCGACCGGCCGATCAGCTCCGATGAGCGGGGCGCGCCGGCGGCGACACCGACGTCGGCGTTGGCGGCGTACCGCGCGCCCTCGGCGGCGCTGGCCGCCACCACGTTGCGTACGTGCAGGTAGACAGCCACCTGCAGTACGCCCAGCAACAGCACGATCAGCAGGATGAGCACCAGGGCGAACTCCGCCACCGCCGAGCCGCGGTCGTCGGTGGCGGCCCGGCGTACCAACGTCAGGCCGCCCCGGTGACGTCGGTCAGCGCCTTGCTGACGGCCGCGACGATGGCGGTGCGGAACGGCACCAGGATGGCCACGACCAGGGCAGCCGTCATGACGGTGATCATCACCCAGCCGGGGACGTCGCCGCGGTCGGTGCGGCCGCCGTCGGTCAGCCGCTTGACCGCGAGCGACCAGGTGCTGAGGAGCCAGGCGGACAGAAAATCGGTGCTCATGGGACCTCCGGTGTGATGGGTGCTCACTGCGTGAGCCGGACAATGCTGATCAATCCGGGAAAGAGTGCAAATGCCACGGTGACCGGCAAGACCAGGAACACCACCGGGACCGCGAGCGTGCAGGGGGTACGGTCCTGGACGTGACCGCAATGCGCGCAGCGATTTATGCACGACAGTCTCTCGACCGGACCGGCGAAGGACTAGCCGTCGCCCGGCAACTGGAAGATTGCCGCAGGCTCGCTAATGACCGTGGGTGGCCGGTGGTCGCGGAGTACGTGGACAACGACGTCAGCGCAAGCGGTGGGAAGCCACGACCGCAGTATCGGCGGCTGCTTACCGATGTTAAAGCCGGGCACATCACGGCGGTCGTTGCGTGGGCCGCTGACCGGTTGACCCGCCGTCCGATCGAAGTTGAGCAGCTTATAGAGATTCTGGAGTGTCACCGCGTGCCGCTCGCGACGGTCTCTGGCGAGGTCGACCTGTCTACCCCCTACGGCCGGGCGGTTGCCCGAATCTTCGGTGCCATCGCCAGGCAGGAGGTTGAACAGAAAGGTGCTCGACAGGCCCGTGCCAACCTGCAAAGGGCACAGACCGGCGCAGCGAGGGTGACTCGCCGGCCGTTCGGCTACGAGGCGGACGGCGTCAGCGTCAGGGACGTTGAAGCGGCCCACCTGCAGGCGGTCGCAGGCAAAGTACTAGCCGGTTCGACCCTCGCTGCCTGCGCTGCGGAGCTCAATCGTGACGGGGTTGCCACGTCTACCGGGGCCGCCTGGCGGCTCACGACTTTGCGCAGGGTCCTGATGAATCCCCGTTACGCCGGACTGACCACCTATCGAGGGCTACCCGTTTCCCGGGCGCAGTGGCCCGCCATCCTCACTGAGGATCAGCACGTCGCCCTTGTAGCCCGGCTCACGGACCCGGCGCGGCGGACACAGACCGGAACCACCACCAAGTACCTGCTGACCGGCATCTGCGTGTGCGGGGCGTGCGGGGCACGAATGTTCGCATCGCCCACCGGCCGGAAGGGGCGGTACTGGCAGGTCTACAAGTGCCAGGCCAGCGCGCACCTGACTCGCCGGATGGAGTATGTCGACGAGCTCGTGACCGAGGCCGTGGTCGCGCGCATGGCACGCGCCGACGCAGCCAAGCTTCTCGGGCCAGAGGCACCCGACCTCGAAGTGCTTCGCGAGGAAGCTGTCGCCCTGCGGCGCCGGCTCGACGAACTGTCCGATGCCTTCGCGGACGGGCTGACCACCGTCGGAGGACATAGGCGGGCCGCGGAGCGCGTACGAGTCCGACTCGACGCGATCGAACGGGAACGAGCAACAGCGGCGGGCGGGAGTCCGCTGGAGCCACTCATCGGCGTGGAAGATGTCCGGGCCGCATGGGCCGCGCTGAGCCTGGCCGGGAAGCGCGCTGTTATCGAGACGCTGATGACAGTGACAATCAGACCGGCAGGAAAGGGTGCCAGGTTCAAACCGGATCAGGTTCAACTGGACTGGCGGGAGTAAGTTAAGACGAACAGAAGATCGCCTGCGTTCGAGGCAGTGCACGCCGGCATGGCCGGGAACGCTCGGTCTGGCCTTCGACCAACTGCCCACCAAAACTGATGGGTAGCCTCGCAGGCGTGGACCACGAGCCGCCGGCTGAAGACTGGGACCTTGTGGACTGGTCAGCCGCTTACGCCCAGAAGCTGCTGAGCCGCCTACCCGACCGCTGGAAACACACCGCCGGAGTTGCCGAGCTGGCGCGGGAGGTGGCCAGGGAGATCGGGTTGGCGCCAGGGCTGTTGGTCCCGGCAGCTTACCTGCACGATATCGGCTACTCCCCAGCCGCGGCTGACACCGGATTCCATCCCCTCGACGGCGCTCGGCACCTGCAGGCGCTGGGCCTTCCCGACACGATCGTCCAACTTGTCGCCCACCACACCACTGCCGACGCTGAAGCCGGTGAGCGCTGGCTGGGCGACGCGCTCGCCGAGTACCCACCGGCACCTGAAGACCTCGCCGAAGTCTTGCTCTACAGCGACATGCACGTCGGACCCGCAGGCGAGGAATTCACCATAGAGGAGCGGATCGCGGAGATTCACAGCCGCTACGCCGAGGCCTCACCGGCAAGTCGTGCGCTGGACCGCTACCGCGAGCACATCGAAGCGGTCGACCGGCGAATAGAGGCGTTGCGGCTGGCCGGCCCCGTCAGCAGATGTAGGGCTCGGCCCGGCGCGTGAGTGCGTGGTCGATTCGCAGCCGCATCGACGGATGGATGTCGTAGTCGCTCAGATCTTCCGGCGCCACGAAGGCGACGTCAGAGGACTCGCTGCTCGTCGCCGCCGACCCGCCGACAACCCGGGCGTGGAAGCAGATCGAGAACTGCTGGCGTATCTCGCCGTCGCTGAACTCGATGACGTGGCGCGGGTTGCTGTAGATGCCCACGACGCCGGTGACCTCGACGTCGAAGCCAGTCTCCTCCTTGACCTCCCGCACCACTGTCTGTGCGATCGACTCACCTAGGTCCTGCGCGCCACCCGGCAATGCCCAGAGTCCGTTGTCGGTCCGACGCTGCAGCAGGATCTCGCCCTGCTCGTTTGGCGCCACCGCGGTGACGGCGACGACGATCGAGTTCGCTTTCGGAGCGTTGTCGTCGTAGTAGTGCTCGACGCGGCTCACGCCGATCCGATCTCATACGGCTGAGACGACTGCCACACCCGCTCGAAGCTCCGCTCGTACGTCCCGAACAGGGAACTCGACGGCCGACAGCGCAGATGCAGCACCGGCGACATGTAGGCGGGAGCACCGTAGGTGTGGGTGTTCACGAGCATGTCGTCGTCGAAGCGGTAAACCGTCGCGTACAGCGTCGTCGCATGCAGCCGGACATCGATCCCGTCGACCTGGGCCAACGGCCCGAGGTAGACCAGCACGTTGCGCACCTTGGCCGCCGGGTGACGCCAACCATGCATAATCGCCGGCCGTTGCGACCCAGCGCACCACGCACCCTTGGGCCACGGGGAATCGCCACGCCGGCTGACACGGCGTCGCTTTCCGATCTGCCAGATGACTACACCCTTGAGCATCCCGAAAGTCGTCGCCACGCCTGGCGCGCGTATGCGGCGGGTTCATCGGAAGCCCGACCACCGGTAATGGCCTCAGCGGGGCGTCGCAGCTGTTGCAGATGAGGAACGATGTCGGGTCGGCGCCGAGGTACGCGTGGAGCGCTGCCTCCCGCTCAGGTCCGCTACGGCCGGTCGGGGCCCGGTCCGGGGTCCTGTGCGGTGGTGCGTCCCAGCTCGTTGAGGAAGCGGGCGAAGGCGAGGCCGCCGGCGGTGGGTGTCCCGTCCGGGAGGCCGTTGTACGGCACTGCGGGGCTGTCTCCTTGCGGGGCGGCCCAGCCTGTTTCGATCCAGGGGTAGCCGGGCCAGCCGACCGCGACCGGGTCGCCGGCGTGTATGACCGTGCCGACCGGTAGCAGGTTCGTCAGATGTTCGGCAACGAACACGTACAGCCCGGCGTGCGATCCGGTGGTGAGCCTGTATGCGATGAACGCCCCGCCCGGCCAGCCGCACGACGTCGACGAGTAGGTGACTACGCCGTCCCCGATCGCCAGGACCGGCAGCGGCACGGTCGGGATGAAGTCGACGCCCTGGTCGGTGCGGGCGGTCCCCCATTGCGGGTCGGGCAAGGGATTCACGTAGCCGGTGATCCTCGCGCACGGGTCCGTGCTGGGGCTGGCGCCTGGGCCGGGTGGGCTGCTCGGGGTGGCGCTGGGTGAGGCGCTGGGGCATCCGGTCGGGACTGTGCTACCGCTGGCGGAGAGCATCGCGCCGAGCCCCATCACGGTCACGGCGGGCAGCACCGCGATGCTCGCGACCGCCGCCAGGATGGCCTTCACGGCCGGTGGCTACAAGTTGGGTAGCTGGTCCAGGTTCTCGATGGTCGAGCGCTTGAAGCGCAGTGACCCGCCGAGCTTGATGTGTGGGAGCTGGCCCTCTCGGGCGAGCCGGCGAACCGTCTCGACGCTGACGTGCAGGATCGCGGCCACTTGGGGTGGCGTGAGCCACAACCCGTCTGTGTCGTCGCCTCCGGCCATGTCTTGATCCAGATTAGCCGTTGCAACCGCATCTTGGGGCACACGGACCCTCCTGGTTGCGAATCCTTGCGAATCGTCTCACTGTAAGCGCTGCTATGTGTATCACAGTAAATCGTTGCGAATACGTGTAGATACGTCTAGCGTTCCCCGCAGAGTGGTCGGGCCGTCACGCGGGTCCCCGGAGCCCCCGGCCCGGCCGCTCGGAAGGGGACCCGGATGATCACCACCGCACATGCGCACGTCACTCATCTGGCCGCGTGCGTTGTCAAGAGCACCCCGAACGCGGCTGGCGCTCCTGGCGCGGCACAGCTGCAGCAGCTGGTCGGGTACGTGGCGTTCTACGGGATCGCGGCCTGCCTGCTGGGCCTGCTGGTCGCCTCGGGCACCCTGGCGTTCGCGCATCGCACCGGCCGGTCAGGTATGGAGGCCGGCGCTAAGCAGGCTGTCATCTGGGCCCTCGGCGGGGCGGCGCTGATCGCCGCCGGCGGTGGCCTAATCGCATTCGCGATGACCCTGGGCGGTGGCGTCAAGTGCTGACCACGGCCCCGCCGCAGACGTTCGAGCAGGTTGGACTCCGCCTGCTGGCGGCCCTGTTCACCTTCCTGCTGTTCGCCGTCTACTGGTCGCCGAGCCTGGTGGCGCTGGTCCGGCGGCATCCCCGCCTGGGCCTGGTCCTGTTCTACAACTTCGCCGCGGTGCTGGCCTTCCCGTGGTTCGTGGCGTGGGCGCAGGTCCTCGCCGAGCCGTCCCGGCGGCCCCGCAAGGCGGCGGCGCCGGTCCCGGGCGACCCTCGGGTCGTGCCGTTCCAGCGTGGCGGCGCCGCGTGAGCGCCGGGGAGGAGCGGGACGCCCGGCTCGCCTATTACCGCAAGTGCGTCGCGGAGGCGAAGGCCCCCGGCGAAGAGATCGCCGCGCTCGCCTCCGGTCGCCCCGCCCAGCCGGAGAGTCCCCGGCTGGTCAGTGCCGGACTGCGGGCGTTGGTGAGCCGGCTGGATGACTTCGAGATGGCCCTGCGCTCGTTGGAGGACCGGTGATCCCGCACTTCCTCTTCGGCCCGTTCGTGGCGCTGTTCACCGACGCGGCGGGTTGGCTGATCGGCCAGCTCCTCCCGCTGATCGCCGCCACGACGACCCCCCGCCTCGACGGGGCATGGTTTGCCGGCATCTACGGTCAGATCACCCTCGTCTCTGCCGCGGTCGCCCTGCTGTTCCTGATCGTGGCGGCCGCGGTGGGCGGCCTGCGCGGGGACGGCCGGTCACTGTCCCGCGCGCTGGGCTTCGCAGCTGTGTGGGGGATCGTGTCCGCGGCTGCCCCGGCGCTGGTCGGTTTCGCCGCTGCTGCGGTTGACGTGGCCTGCGCGGGGATCGGGGCGACGGCCGGTAAGGACGCCGGGAAGGTCCTGGGGGTGGCGACCGCGACGTCGGGCAATCCGCTGGGCATCGTCCTGCTTGGGGCGATGGCCCTGATCGTCGGCGGGCTGCTGTTCTTCGCCGACATGGTCGCCCGGGACGCCGCGATCGTCCTGGTAACAGCGTTCATCCCGCTGGGCATGGCCGGGATGATCTGGTCCGGGGCGGCCGGTTGGGGCCGCACGGTGGGCAAGCTCCTCGCCGTCGCCGTGCTGTCCAAGCTGGTCCTGGTAACCGGCGCCGCGGTAGGGCTGGCGGTGCTGGCGCACGCGCACCTGGCCGGTGGTGGCTTCGGTGTCACCCTCGCGGCCGCGATGGTCCTGCTGCTGGTGGGGCTGGCCCCGATGGCGCTGCTCAAGCACGCACCCGGTGGGGCGCCGGCGATGGGCCGGTCTGAGATCGCGCACGCCACTGGCGCGCCGCAGGCGTTGAAGGCCGCGCAGACCGCCGGCACTGTCGCGGCGGTGATCTGATGACCACGGCAGCCGAAACCCGCTACGAGTACGGGCCTCGGGCCCGGCGCGGCTACGCCGGAATGTCGCTGCCGCAGATCGCCGTGCTGCTGGTCGCCGCGTTCGTCGCCGTTGCCGTGCTCAACGTGGTGGGCGGCATCGTTGGCCTGCCGCTGGCGGTCGGCGTGGCAGCGCTGGGCGGGTTGCTGACCTTCACCCGCCACGCCGGCCTGGCACTGCCCGAATGGGTCCCGGTGCTGTGGCAGCGGGCCCGGGGACAGCGCCGCTGGTCGCACGACATGTCAGCTGAGACATCGGCCGTCGCATGGCCGAAGGCCCTGGGCAACGTGGCGTCCCGCGGCGGCGACCTGACCCCGTACCTGTGGGATGGGGCGCCGGTCGGTCTGCTCGACGTCACCGCGCCGGCCGCGTTCACCCTCGCCAGCTCCCACACCCGCACCGCCGCGACGTCGGGTTTCGCCGCCACCCTGGCCGGGCTGGCCGAGCCGGGCGGGCTGGTCGAGGCGGTGTCCTGGACGGTCCGGGTCAGCCCGGCCGACGCCGGCGCCCTGGACTCGTGGGCCGCGCGCAACACCGACACGACGGCTCACCTGGAGCTGGCCGCGTCGTATGCGGCCCTGCTCGCCGAGGCCGGCCCGGTCGGACAGCACCACGTCCACACCCTCGCCGTCCGGCTCCGTAACGGCCGGGAAACCACCTACGCCAAGCGCCTCGCCGGCGGGCTGGGACCGTTGGTCACCCGCGAGGTTGAGCGCCTCGCCGTCCAGCTCGGCGACGCCGGGGTAAAAGCCGTACCGATCACCGGCGCCGCCCACGACCGGGTGGTGTCGCACCTTGACCTGCACGGCGTCCCGTCCCCTGACCTGCCGGTGGTCGGCTTCGCCGACGAGTGGGATGCCGTCCGGGTCGACGGCTCGCTGTTCCGGGTCCTGTGGGTGGAGGACATGCCCCGGGTCCCGGTGGCCGCGGACTTCCTCGCGCCGCTGCTGCTGGGCTGCCGGGCCCCCCGGATCGTCACCCTGATCGCCCGCCCCGTCCCCGCCGACGCTGCCGTGTCGACGGCGGAGCGGCAGGCCGGCGGCGCCGAAGCCGACGCCGAGCTGTTGGCCCGGCACGGGGTCCGGCTGTCCGCCGCCCGACGTCGGGCCCTGGGCGCCTCCCAGACCCGGGAAGCGGAACTGACCGGCGGGCACGCCCTGATCCGCTATGTGGCCCTGGTCGCCGTGTCGGCGCCGGACAAGGCCAGCTTGGCCGACGCTACCGCCGAAGTGATCGCCGCCGGCGCGAAAGCACGCCTCCGCCTCCGCGTCCTCTACGGCCGGCAGGGTCCGGCCCTCGCCGCGGTGCTGCCGCTGGCCCGCAAGGTCAGCAGATGACCGGGCCGCAGCGCATACAGCGTCGCCGCACTAAAGGCTGGCGCATTCCCGCCGACGCGTTCTACGTCGGACGGCCGACGCAATGGGGCAATCCGTACCGGGTCGGCGCACCGCGGCCGGGAGGGCTCGGCGTCATCACGCCGGGCATCGCCGTCGCCAGGTACCGCGACTGGCTCGATCACGGCACAGGTGTCCGCCGGGCACTCATCGTCACCAACCTCACCCAACTCCGGGGTCACGATCTGGCCTGCTGGTGCCCACTCGTAGACGCCCGCGGCAACCCAATGCCCTGTCACGCCGACGTGCTCTTGGAGCTGGCGAACCGGGAAGGCAGCCGATGACGCTCACCCTGCCGCCGCATGAGACAACGTCGGCGCAGCTCGCCGGGGTGTGGCCGTGGCTGTCGGCCGGTGGGAACGCCACCGGCCCCTACTTGGGCGACTCGATGGCAGACGGCAGTGCGTGGTGCTACTCGCCGCAATCGGCCTACGCCGCCGGGGACGTGACCGGGCCCAACCTGCTCCTAGCCGGCATGGTCGGCCGGGCCAAGTCCTCACTCATCAAGGTGCTGGTCGCCTACGTCGTCGGCTTGCACGGCGGCTCGGCGACCGTCCTGGACGTCAAAAGTGAGTACGGCCCGCTGGCTGACTTCCTCGGCTATCCGGTGATCCGGCTGCGCCCCGGTGGCGGTGTCCGGCTCAACCTGCTCGACGTCGACCCGGCGGACCGCCCGCAAGTCCTCGCCGGGGTGGCCCTGTCCGCGCTGGGCCGGCCGCTGCTGCCGGTGGAGGAGGCCGGCTGCACCGCGGCTCTGGCCGTCGCCGAGCAGACGGCCGGCCCGGTCCACCTGGGCCAGGTCGCTGAGGCGCTGCTACACCCGAAGGTCGGTCAGGCCCGGGCGTTGGGCTTTCAAGGACCTGGCGCGCTGGCCGCGTTGCGGGACGCCACCCGCCCGGTCGCCCTCGCCGTCCGGCACCTGGTCACCACCGCCCTGCCCGGCGTGATCGACGGGCCCACGTCGGCGGAGCTGCTGGCCGGGCGGCTCCTCGTCCTCGACCTGTCCGAAGTCGGCGACGACCGGGCGGTGCGGGTGATGCTGGCCGCCGCGATGCGCTGGGCCGCCGAACGTCCGACCGGCGGCAACGGACTGCTAGTCGCCGACGAGGCGTGGCGGGTCCTAGCCGACCCGGGCACCGCCACGGCCGCTCAGGCCGCGTTCAAGCTGGCCCGGGCCCGCGGGGTCGCCGGCGTCCTCGTGCTGCACCGGCTCAGTGACCTGGACGCGGTCGGCCCGGCCGGCTCACGGGAACGCGCGATCGCCCACGGCCTGGTCAACGACTCAGAGACAAAGGTGCTGTTCGGGCAGGAGCCGTCCGAGGCTGCCGCCCTGGTCGGGGTGGCCGGGCTGTCGGATCGTGAGGCGGAGCTGGTCACCCGGCTGGGCCGGGGCTGCGCCCTGTGGCGGGTCGGCCGCCGCCCGCCGACCCCGGTGCGGCATCGGGTCCCCGCCGCGCTGCTGCCGGTCGTCGACACCGATGGGGCCATGCAGTGACCGGGCTGTCGACGGTCCCCCCGGTGGAGGCGCTGGCGATCCTCGCCCTTGCCCTGCCGGTGCTGCTGCTGATCGGCTGGGGCCGCCGCAAGCCCACCACCAGGGCCCGCTGGGCCACCCGCCGCGACCTGCGCCCCCTCGCCGTCCCCGCACCCGTCCCCGGGCGAATCACCCTCGGGACGGCCGGCCGGCAGCTCCTCGCCGCCGAACCGCAACACTCCCTGATCGTGTTCGGGCCAACCGGCTCAGGTAAGACGCTGTCCGTCGTCGAGCCCGCCCTCTTGGAGTGGCCCGGCCCGGCCGTCGTGACCACCGTCAAGGCCGGCGTACTGGCCCACACCGCAGGCCACCGCTCGGCCATCGGCCCCGTCTACGTCTACGACCCGACCGGCTCAACGGGCCGGGCCTGCTCCACCTGGACACCCCTCATTGGCTGCGGCACCTGGACCGGCGCCAGTCAGATGGCCGGCTGGCTGGTCGCCGCCGCCGGCGAGGCTGGGAACGGGGATCATGCCCGGTTCTGGACACCGCTGGCCCGCAAGCTCCTCGCGCCACTGCTGTTCGCCGCCGGCGCGTCGTCCGGGTCGATGGCCGACGTGGTCCGCTGGGTCGACACCAAAGACACCGTCGAGGTCAAGGACATCCTGCACCGGCAAGGCATCAACGAGGCCATCAACGCCTTCACCGCATCCTGCGGCCGGCCCACCGAAACCGGCGGATCCGTCTACGCCACCGCCGAAACGATCCTCGACGTCTACACCGACCCCCAGGTCGCCGCCTCGGCCGAGTCCTGCGAGATCACCCCGGCCGGTCTGCTCGACACTGCGGGGACGTTGTACCTGGTCGCCCCGGCCCATGCTCAGGACCGGCTACGGCCACTGTTTGAGGCCCTCGTCATGTCGGTGGTGCGGGAGGCGCAGGACCGCGCCCAGGCCGGTAAGACCGTCACCCCGGGGCTGCTGCTGCTGCTCGACGAGGCCGGAAACACCGCACCGCTCCGTGACCTCCCCGGGATCGCCTCCACCGGCCGGGAGCAGGGAATACAGACAATCTCCGTCTGGCAGGACCTCGCCCAAGTCACCGACCGGTACGGCCGGCAGGCGACCACCGTGGTCAACAATCACCGGGGAAAGCTGGCCCTGGCCGGGATCGCCGACCTGGGCACCCTGGACTACCTGTCCCGCCTGCTCGGCGACACCGAGGTCGACCGGACGTCAGTCACTCACCAGGCCGGCGGGGGGCAGTCCAGGTCGACGAGCACGCAGCAGCAGCGCCTCGCGCCGGCGGACCAGCTGAGGCAACTCCCGATCGGGCAAGGGCTCCTGGTCTACGGCAGCACCCCGGCCGCCCGCCTCACCTTGCGTCGGGCTGACCGGGGCACCCTCGCTGCGGCGTGGAGCGCGACGCAAGTACGTGGTGATAGCCAACAGGTCCACGAGCCCGTCGACGTCTGATGCTGAATCTGGCCCGGCTGGGCGCCGACGCCGCGTCGGTCGACTACTACATCGCCCGCACTCAAGGGTGTGAGCACGGCCCGGCGATGACCCGGGAAGCCCTGGTCGACTACTACGCCGGGGGCCGGGAATCGGCCGGCGTCTGGGCCGGCGCCGGCGCGGCCGCCCTGGGCATGACCGGGGAGATAGACCCGGCCGCGTTCCGGGAGCTGCTCCTCGACGGGCGCACCCCGGACGGCGTCCAGCGGGTCGGCCCGCAGATGCGCCGCGGCCCCGACGGGACGATGGCCGACAAGCGGGTCGCCGGCGTCGACTGCTGCTTCCGGGCCCCCAAGTCGGTGTCGCTGCTGTACGCGTTCGGCGACCCGGCCGCCTCGGCCGCCGTCCGCGACGCCCACGAACACGCCGCCCGCGAGGCGCTGCGCTACCTCGAAGGCGTCGGGTCCTACTCCCGCCGTGGCAAAGCCGGCATGGGTGAGCGGGTCCCCGGTGAAGGTTTCATCGCCGCCAGCTTCCGGCACCGCGACGCCCGCCCCGCCGCCGGCGCCGACCACGGCGACCCGCTGCTACACAGCCATCTCGTCGTCGCCAACATGGTCCGCGCTGAGGATGGGAAGTGGGGGGCGCTCCCCACAAAGGAGCTGTGGCGGCATGCCCGCACCGCCGGGTTTGTCTACCAGGCGGCCCTACGGGCGGAGCTGACCGAACGCCTCGGAATCCAATGGACGGCAGTCCGAAACGGCACCGCCGACGTCGCCGGTATCCCCCGGGACGTGATCGAGCACTTCTCCCGCCGCAAAGGTGAGATCGTCGCCGAGCTGACCCGCCGCGGGGACGAAGGCGGCGCGGCTATCCAAGCCGCCACCCTCTCCACCCGGCAAGGGAAAGCCGCCGGGGTCGACGAACCGACGTTGCGGGAGCGCTGGGCCACCCGCGGGGCGGAAGTGGGGTTCGGCGAGGAAGAGGTAAACCGGCTACTCGCCAACCGACCTCGGCAAGTAGTCGGCCCACCGATGATGACACCGCCGGCTGACCTGTTCGGCGCGGAAGGGCTGACCCGGCACGCCTCCACCTTCCACAGCCGCGACGTCCTCCGCGCTGTCGCCGACGCATCGCCCAACGGCGCCGGGCTCGACGAACTACAAGCCCGCACCGGCCAGCTCCTCACCACGGCCGACGTCGTCGCGGTAGGCGACGACCACGACCAGCGTTACACGACGACGGAGATGCTCGCGGTGGAGGCGCACGTCCTGGCCCTCGGCGACGCCGGCCGGGGCGCCGGCCTGGCGACGGTGGCACCGCAGACAGTCGACGCCGCCCTTGCCGCCGTCCCGTTCGAGCTCGGCGACGATCAGGCCGCGATGGTCCGGGGCTTGCTCACGTCAGGCGCGGCCGTCGAGGTAGTGCAAGCACCGGCCGGGACCGGCAAGACAACCGCCCTCAGTGCGGCCCGCCTCGGCTGGGAAGCCGCCGGCTACCGGGTGGTCGGGTCCTCGACCGCCGCCCGCGCCGCCCGGGAGCTGGCCGATAGTGGCGGGATCGCCGAATCCGGCACCCTCGCCAGGCTCCTCGGCGACCTCGAACACGACGAGCACGGCGGTTTCGCCCCCCGTACGGTCCTTGTCATTGATGAGGCCGGCATGGTCGGCAGCCGAGTCCTCGAGCGGATCCTCGAGGTAGCCGCCCGCGACCAAGCCAAGGTGGTCCTGGTCGGGGACAGCGCGCAGCTCCCGGAGATAGACGCCGGTGGCAGCTTCCGCGGACTGGCCGACCGGCTCGGCGCCCACAAGCTGACCGCCAACCGCCGGCAGACCGCCGAATGGGAACGGGACGCCCTGACCCTGCTCCGCAGGGGCGAGGCCGGCCCGGCGCTGGACCGCTACGTCGCCCACGGCCGGGTCACCGTCGCCGACACCACAGCCGGCGCCCGGGCCCTACTCGCCGCCGACTGGTGGGACGCCATGCGCACCACCACCGCCAGCCCGCCGGTGATGATCGCCGCCCGCCGGGTCGACGTCGCCGACCTCAACGGCCTGGGCCGGCGCCTGATGGTCGAATCGGGCCGGCTCACCGGGGACACCCTCACCGCCGGCGGCAAGGATTATCAGGTCGGCGACCGGATCGTATGCTTGAAGAACGACCGCCGGCTGGGCATCCACAACGGCAGCCGCGCTACCGTTGAAACCCTAGAGGCGGGGGCCCTGCGCTGCCGCCTGGACACCGGCGGCCAGGTAGACATTCCTCCGAGGTATCTTGCCGCCGGGCGGGTCGACCACGCCTACGCGATCACCGTCCACAAAGGCCAAGGCATGACCACCGGACAGGCGTTCGTCCTCGGCGTCCGCGAGGCCATGTACCAAGAGGCCGGCTACGTCGCGATGAGCCGCGCCAAGGACGCCACCCGGCTGTACCTGGTCACCGGCGCCAGCACCGAGCCCGAGCACGACATGCCCGCCGGGCCCGCCCAAGACGCACTGGACCGGGCGAAGTGGGCCCTGGCACAGTCCAAGGCGCAAACCCTCGCCAGCGACCTCGGACCGGTTAGACACGCCACCGCCGAAGACCTCGAAGTCCAGCTCAGTCACGCCGCCCGGCTGCTGCGTACCCGGCCGCCCGGCGACGCCGACGAGTGGACCGACCAGCACGCCGAGGAGCTGGCCGCCGCGGTCGCCACCGGCACCGAACTGGCCTGGCGCGGCAAAGCCGACCGGGCCGCCGTCGAGGCGGACCCGGCGATACGGCAGGCAGCCATCGAGCACCAGGCGCCCAGCCGGTCGCTCAGCCGACGACGTGAGTCATCGACCGCGTGGTGAAGCGTGGCGCCCGGGTGCGAGATGTCCGCGTGACGACGCCGGCCCCGCCGCAGCTCATAACCTTGCCGCAACTTTGGAAACAGTCGGCTGGACGAGTTCATTGCTGTGCGCCTTACCACGCCGTCTCGCCCTAGGCTCGAAACGTGGGTCGTTCTCGGCGAGAAAGATAAGCCTTTCGTGGGCTCCGTCGTCTGCGACGACATCGGTCCAATTTACAAAGATCAGATTCTCAAAGAGGAGTGCGCGCTACACTCGTCCAATATGGCCAAGGTCGAGGCCGCCATCCTCGTCGCCCTGGATAACGTTTTTCAAGCCCGCGTAACCCTACCTCGCCCGGCCGGCATGAGCGAGCGGATCACTGACGCTTCCAACGGTTAGTCGCCCGTCAGCCGAGAAGGTTCGCGGGGCTGGCACTACACGCCAGTCCAGGACCACCTCCACACAGGCTGGCGGATGGTCGATCCGCGGTCCAGCGGAAAATACTTGCGCGACAGTCAGCTTCAAGCGACCTCGATCACGAGAAGGCGAAAGTCGCCGTTGCGACCACCCAGTCGCGAATAGTCTCGCCAGCGCAAGTCGTAGGAGCCACGGAGGTTTAGGGCTGCTTCTCTGTTCTTCATCGTTCCGGCACCCGTAGCGGGACCCCACGTCCGTTCGCCAGTGACCGTCAGACCCTCATGGGTTCGAAATGCACCGGCATTCGTTACTCGACCGTGTGACGGCGTGCGCCAATAGGAAGCGTCGTTCGTGAGAACGAGAACGAGCCCGTTCCACCCTTCTCGCGCAGAGACAAAATGCTCGACGCGATTAACGTCTTTTACGATGTCGTAGCTGGTGATGTCTTGCGCTCCATGATTCTTCAGCGCGAACTGTTCGCCGTTGGCAGCGCCCGCCCACAGCGCGGTCGGATACTTGAGTTCGATCGCTGAGTGGCGCTGCAGATCTGGCCGAGCAAGCAACACGTCTAACCGCACCGCCGGCTCTGGATGCGTCTCAAGACGCACCAAGATGTTCGGATCGAGGGAGTGAACCTCCCACGCGAACGCGTGCTGAAGGTCCGCCTCGCTGTGGAAGACCGGTCTGGAGGCAGCGAGCCGACGCGCGACCTCGTCAAAGTCCATCGATCCCGCCAACTGCACGAGCCGATCATGCCCCTGCTGGGCTGTCCCCGTCGCGGCAGCCAGCCGACTGGGTGAGCGGGCTCGGGAACCGTCCTCCGGAGTTGGCTACGGTGCGGTGAGGCCGTGCCCGTCTAGATCGTTGACGAGCGGCCGCGCTCGCAGGACATACAGGTGCACCTTCGTCTTGGCGCCGCAGAGCCCAAATTGCTTTCCCATGTGAGTAGTCATCGAACGCGGGTCGTGGTTTTCTCTCGACCCCTACGACTCGTCCGGTGGATTTACTGCGAACAAGAAGAATCGTTCATCGTCAAAGGGATGGCGATAGCTCAGCGTGTGCCTATGATAACGGAAGTTGGTTGTTATTTGAATAATGATAGTGAACGATTCATCAACATCCGCCTCCGTGATCTGGTAGCTGAAGGTGACAGAGTCCCCTTCCCCGACTTCAAGCGCCGTGTGATCTTGTGGCAGCGAGGGCCATTGCCCCTTCGTCCGTAGCAGTCTCCAACTGACCGCCCGGCCCTTAGCTCCGAAAGCAGCACCAGTGAACGTGAGCACGTCGTCAACTTCAACGCGCGGGCCGCGACTTATGGGCATCGATGTGTAGCTACCCTCCGTGCCGAAACTGTCCTTGACGCTTTCAATCAACGGATAGTATTTCGATGAACTGTCGGCGCCGCTGCGGAATAGCGAGATTTGATTGCGCAGTTGGCCAGCGATCCCGGAGATGAGATCACGCTCGAAAGGGACGAGATCGCGACTATGGGCAACACTATTACGTACATCCTCCACCACACCGAAGTAGGCCTCCGTGCGAACTCTGTCCCTAAAGACTGGCTGAAACTGCTGCCAATTGCTAAGGACTAAGGCGGTCAGGTGGTACGTTTCAGTATAATCGAGGAGGCGATTAGAGACAAAGGCACCATCTCGGCGTTTGCCCTCCTCGATCCGACGCTCCTCCAGCCGCACCTCGTCGGGAGCGCCACGGGCGCTCAGCCATGCTGCTTCCCCGAGCACGTCCCGAACGGCCAGCCGAAGTGCCGTTTCGATCGACCGCAGCGCATCGGTTGGCTCCACAGGTTGCAACGCTATCGGAGGCAGGCCGCGTAGGGCTGACTCACATCGGCGTGGGCATGAACATTGGCGCTCCGTGTCGCCGCTAGCTACTTCGACCTGAAAAAGTCGAAGCAGCTTCCTTTGTAGCGCAGGGGTTTTGCTCGGCGCGGCAGCGTCGTTGCGGGTGTGAATGACGAGATCATGGGCGTTGTCGCAGGTTGGGCGAGC
>JAABUW010001167.1_pt1 | contig 46010 bp, 36 predicted proteins | sample 5560081 | NCBI WGS metagenome assembly JAABUW01 (sample SAMN10711882, study PRJNA513363) | rock metagenome | isolation source: Antarctica rocks | place: Antarctica: Victoria Land, Knobhead sud | reverse complement strand
ATTGTCGTGCAGGATTGCCTGTTTCAGAAGAGCCGGCTTCCCTTTCCTCTTGTTGCAATTATTTTAGGCAATGTTTGCTATTGTGGCTGGCGTATGGTGACGCTTGATGATACCCTTCCTGTTTCTTCTTAAATAACATAACCCTGTCTATGTGATGTCTGCTTTCCCTGTTTCTTACTCTGGGCGTTTACTGCATTCAAGTCTCTTTGCGCGACGGGGTGTTGTATTTTATCTATCATGGACGGACCTAATCTTCATATTCTAGCGAGTCTTTTGAGCCTTAACTGCTATGCTATCAACATAAAAAAAGCTTTCTTTAAGCCCCACCCTGAGCAACAAATGATGCTTTCAACACCCATTACGCCGATACCAATTCTGCACAACCATGCGCAACCGTGATCAGTCATCAAATGCCAGGTCATTGCACATCCGGTAAACGTACGGCTATATCTCCAGATTGTGTGATGTACCGGACCCAAGGAAGCGAAGGATACTGCAACTATACAACGCGATTTGTCAGTACATCGCGGACAGAAACCAATGGCTTGCTGAGACGATATCGCAGATCATGATCTCTGGGCCAACGCATCGATCCGGCCCGTGGTCGATTTCCAAATAGGCTCACATGCATGAACCCATTGTATGCAGGCCAAGATCGATGGCCGCCAACAATGGCGACGTGGCGTAACCATCCTCGGGCCAATGACGTCCCAGTCACACAAAGACATGGAAAATACCTGGCAAAGAGGGAAAAGGAAATTCGAGGGCAACTCACTTTTGGTTCTATAATCTTCAAATACCGCACCTGGATGCCGCTCGTGGTAAAATACGGTATTTCAAACTTGACACTGATCGGTCTTTTCCCCTTACCTCCTTGCGCACCACCCATACTTCCCCCAAACCCCCCCGTCATGCCGCCCCCATGCTCATCATCCCCTTTGACTGAAGGCAAGCCCAGCTCCGCCCGCATGAGGAACTCTTTGCCGCCGCCAAACTGCTTGATTTTCCAGATGATGGCTGATTTCTCAGGCGCGTAGTGCACTGACCCGATGTTCGTACGGAAGCGTGGGGAGTCCGCATCTTCGGGCACGGGAACGAGGATCTCGACGTTGTTGGCTGTGGACCGTCGCTTGAATTGCGCTCTAGCCTGCATGCATCATACCCGTCAGGATCAATAAACTTGCTTCCCCGGTCGGGTAAATCGATTGTGGAAAGAAAGTTGGTTGGAACTGACCTTTAGCGTGTATTCGATCCTCGACCCCGAATGCGACCGTACATCGCTCTCCACCCATATCAACGGCTTGACCTGCGTATTCAGCCGATAACTCATGAGCTCAAATTCACCATCCGGCGGTATGAAGCTGATCGTCCGATCGTTCTCGAACCTACTTAGCCGCACACACTGGTGAAATTTCACATCCTCCATCTCTACCGCCTTTCCCCTCGTCGCCCTTCCCGTTGTCTCGAACATAGCTTTGTCATTGAGCCCTAACCTTAGTTCGGGCATGCCACTGAGGTAGCATTTCAGCTTTACGGCGCCGAGGATCTCGGAGCGGAGGACGTTGCCGGTGGAGGAGACGAGGAGGTTGAGGGATTCGATAACGTCGAGGAAGACCTCGTTCTTGCGGTAGCGAATACCTTCGCTGCGCCAGGAGACGGCGTTCGTGACGGCGATGGGGGGTCTGGCTTGAATTTCGAGTTTGTGGGATTCTTGGGTGATGTATCTGATAATTAGGACTTCGTTAGCTGTTAGGTCTTCGACAGCATCAAAATGGATCAAGAAGCAAAGGCGACGAAGAGTGCAGTACTCTTGTAATATCTTGCTTTCTGTCGTCTGCGGGTAACCAAAGTCCATCATCTCGTCAAGTAGCTCGTAGATAATGACAAAGTTATCCCGTATGCTCTCTTCTTCCAGCTCTTTGAAATATTCTGTAAAGACTTCCACGATCTTGTGCAGGAAGAGAAGGATCTCGGCGGCATTGGTGTTGCGTTTTGTAAGGGCTAGGAGGTAGAGGTTGTTATGGCGGATGTAGAGATACTGTCAGAGTTTCTTTAGCCAGCATTCTTATATATCAACCTCCAACTTGGAGGCTCTATGCTGTATGATGGTGGACGCTGCTGTAACGCACATTTATGCCTTCATCAGAGAAACAGGGTGGGACGGCGGAGCTCTCTTCTTCGGCTTCAGAGAGAAGGACAGGGAATTTCTCGACAGCGGACATAGGTATGTCTCCTCTGTAATTCCGGGCAAGCAATGTCTGCGTTCTCAGTTAATTGTAAGTCCGCAAACTTTGGAAGTTGACAGAAACGCGCCTTGCCCTTGAGATCAAGGAAGAATACAGCTGAAGCCATGGCTGTGTGGTTGAGCCTCCTGGGCTGAGAAGTAAACAGCTATTTCTCAAACCTCTCTATTTGGGGACTGCTCCATAGCGTCTCCTAAATTAACTTGAGAGTAGAACGAGACTCTACTGGTGAGCACCAATCTCATGATATCCATCACCCAAAGCAGATTAGCGCGGCATGGCCCAAGCTTCCGGTTCGCAAAAGTTCATCTACAATGTTAGAACACTTCTTTACGAGTTTTGCGACTCGAGAACTTCAAGCCACTTCCTGTTCCCCTCTTTGATATACATCCAATGCCAGCAGGCTTATCTGGGCAGTGTCTTACTACTGCTCCTCGTCAGCTTCGCCGGCATGCAACTTGCAGATGCGTCTGTATTTTTTCGCCTCGATCAAAGCTGCACTCCCAATCAAGGGAGCTCAGTACAACAGCCGCATTCCGAGATGATGTGACCACACAGGCCGATTCACCTCCACGATGGAAAATGACGCCTCCGCGAATGACTGCCCCCTTCCGCTCGAAACCTTACGTCCTGAATAATGAATTCCCCGTCAACGAGGACCCAGCACAATTAGACCAAGTCTACATGAAGGTCCTGGGCAACGGTGGGGATAAACTTCTCACAGAGGAGGTCAAATGGCTAGCCGTCACCCACAAGAGCTTTGATCATGGCAGGAGAGGGTATAACGATCGATTGGCCTTTTTCGGTACAAACTCCATGCTGCATATGATTGGGAGCTATTGCTGATGCGTACGCTTGCATAGGTAGAAGAATAGTTAACATGCAACTGTCACTGCACTTGATGAGTAAATCGTTGACAAAGCCGCCCCCACCCCCTACACCAGACAAATACGGGCGAATGCCTTTCACACATCCAGCACTGGATGGATTAGGAGGCCTTACGGAGAAGGCTAAGGATATGGTAACAGAGAAGAAAAGGATGGCGCAGCTTGCAGGGAAGTATGGGCTTGAGCAAGCGTTACGGTGGAAGCCTAAGAAGGTAAATCTTTCTCTATGAAGTGACACACCCGGGGAAGGGTGAGCACTGATCGAGTGTAGGCCAAAAACATCCAAGGTTCCGGACAGGATTTAGTGTATTCACAGGCGCTGTATGCTATTGTAGGAGCGGTTGCGCTGCAACAGGGAGGTGAAGTTGCGAACAGAATTGTACGAGAGAGGATTCTCAATCCTTTAAGTGTCCATTATTAAATTAGAAGTCACAAAAGAATAAAACCTCAGACCTGAATGTAAGACTAGCTTCACAGTTGCACTGGTTGGAGCGGTATTTGCTGAAAGCAATATGATTCTTGAGGGCCCCTAATGCAATCTCTTCAATTACATTATCCAACTACATCAGCGGCCCACACTCGCTCGATGGCTTTGTTCAAAGTCCGGCTCCCTCGAGTTATCCCTCACCGATTGTCCGGTCCCTCTGACACCGCCCAAGCAACAGCGAACAGTACTCGGCCAGTTCTTAATGGAACCATCTTCAATTCTTCTCCGCAGCCTCCGAATCGCAAGTATCAGCAATAGATGCACTCCGCAGTCGGTCTCAGCAGGATGCCAAGCCAGTCGCAGAGCTGTTGAGTTGCACTGTCTGTTGGGCGCGTCGTAAGAGAAGTTGAAGTTTGTGGCACGAATTCTTGTTTCTAGCGATCTTTTTAACGCTAGAGCAAAAGCGGAAACACTAGTGGAGTTCACGTCGCGAGGCGCGTCTCCCTTGGTCTCGACCTTTTATTACTACCAATTGCTAATCTATGCTTGCTATGCTTCCAACTCAACATGTGTGCAATTGCTAATGCTACACTAACCGAAAGACTTGCTGAAGCTTTGCCTGAAAATAGCCGATTCCACATCCATTACCTATCCTCACCTCCGACTCCATGCCCCGCTATTTACTCCGCCCCTCCTGGCGAGAAACAAGACAAGACTTTCTGTGAAAGTCACTTCTTCAGTGTTAGCATTGACTCGGATAGTTATTCACTTCAGGTTTTCGCTCTCGAAGTCCTGCTTTACACTACAGAGAATCTCACAACACTGTTTGTGTCTAAAGCAGACTCTACCGGCTACTTACACCTCCTCAACCTCCCTCAAGGAACGCCTTCGCCTTTAAAGACAATTTCCACAACGTTCTTAGCATACCTGGTGGAGAAAAGACAAAGGTCAGACAGAAGACTGGTGCTATCGCTGTTCGCTAGAGCACAGGATCAATACCTCTTCCCTGGAAGCATTGAGAATTCTGGAAAACATGTTCTGGATGATAGAGGACTAGTGAGGTGGTGGTGCAGAGTTGTAGACCCCATTCTACGGCTCTACCCCAATGAAGACGACAAAGCTGCGTTCGTATCGCGCAGCGCATCTGACAGCGAGATAAACTTGGGAATGGGGAGTATAAGCGAAATATCAGCAAAGGGATATCTGAGGGTACCAGGGTGCGATCCATTTGAGACAAAGGGCTTCTTTCCCCCTCATAGGCCGATGGAATGTGTTCACCTAGACCCTTATTGGAAAGTGGGAGATCCACTGCGTGAACTTGGGAGGTCGCCACATTGGCCGGAGAGATGCTTGATACCACGGTTTCCCGATGACCCAAAAGCCCGCTACGTCGATGAGCTGGACGACGAGCTTCCTGAGCTTACATCGAGACCTCAAGAAAGCCCGTCGAAGGGTAAGCATCCAGGACAGTGGAAAAGTGTAAAGAGTCTTGGGCAATTTTGGGAGATGATGGCTTTTCGACAAGAGTGCTCTTCCGGTCGTCTTGTTGGCTTTATCTGGGGAGTCTTCGCGCCAATTCAGAAGCCAATTGATAATGAGGCTGATAGCCTTGAGTCCTCACTAAGCGCCCTCCGCCAACAGAAGACCACATTCGCTTTGCCGACACCTAAAAGCTCTCAAGCCAGATATCCGACCCTTGCAACATCCGAACCATCACTTCGACCGAGCCCAACTCCAGAAAAGGCTCTACCGTCATTTCCTTCCTCTCTAGCCCCTACTGGTAAAGAAATGCGAGAACCTCGGACAGCGAAAGCACTACCCGAGAAGACGGAACATTATTATTGGCCCTCTTCCAGTCGTGGCGAAGTGGTCCTGCGCGAAAAGGATTATCAGCGCGTTAATAAATTGATGCTTCACCTAGACTATGCTAACAAGGATATTGGCACAAAAAGTACCCAGAGATGGATCAATGATGTTTCTGTGATGTCTAAGAAATGCTGGGGTCAGATAGTTGTAGGGAAGCGCGAGCCCGAGAAGGTCTCCCAAATCGCTGCTAGACCGACCGCTACGGTGTTGAATGCTGGCATAATAAGAAGAAAGAAGAGAGGAAATGAGGATGTAGACGACCAAGCACATCCAGTTGGGGCAGTCAGTGACCGAAAGGGAGTGAACGTGCTATCGGTAGGCTTGGTCAGGAAAAAGCCAAAGATTACAAGTAATTCCTGCCTAGGGCAAGCTCCCGATTGAAGACCTCAACCATTCAGCCTCAACTAAACATGGTCGCGGAATAACTCTTACAGTGGCATACGCCTTCGTCTGTTGCTATGAAGCACAGGACAATACCGTTCGACGGCTAGGTCACGCCTTCGAGAATGACCATAATTCTGAGAACAAGGGATGTCCACTACCAAGCACTTCTTCGCACACTGTAGGGTACCGTGGATGATGAAAGGTCGGGCCCACTCTTGGATGAACACGTAGAGGTTGCATATCCATATGCAGCTATGCTAAGAGCGGGATAGGGATGGAAAGCTATTGTAGCAGCCAGAAAGATTTATTGTAAATAGAATTGCAGAATCTTCTGTGACTAAGTAAATGTCATTTAATTCGTAACGCATTGGATAGTTCTTGCTGCTGTACTCCGTAGGTAGGTTGAAGCCGGTCAAAGCAGTGGTCATGCCGCTTCAACCGTATCACCCTCCCAAGCTAAATGTAAGACCTCGACATCCAGAGAAGACTTCTGACAGATGATAAGTATTCGAACGACATGTATTAGTGATGTTGAAAGACTTGAAAACAAGACTGGACGACTAGAAAAACGATGCAGGCTGATCAGGTCTGGCGGTTGGGGTGGGCGGGGCAGGGTAAAAGGCAACGAAGGAAAATCAGGCGCAAGGCTGCCGTCGCGCGGACTTCATCGCGCCATTGGCCATGAGCAATCACGACCTTGAGCTAGGACTACTACCGTCGACAGAAATATCGTGGGAAGGCAACCGAGGACTGAAGGAAGCGGATTCCTCATGGCTCCCTTTGGAAGCGCCAAGCCTAGAAGAAGTCGACCATCAACCGGGACACGTCCCTGGTGGCTTTCCAATAGCAAACACTCCTATAGCGGAGAGCAAGGGAACAGACGACCCAGCACAGGATGAATACATTGTTGGTGTTCCGCGAAAGAAAGTAGAGCAATTGGTGAAACTGTGGATCGAGGTCTTGCAGGGGAGCTTGGCTGATAAGAACGGCCAAGAAAGCAGACCAGCGACAGCGATACGTTCGGAAGAGGACATCCGTCAAAAAAGCGAGTCGAGATCGTTGACAAGCCCATTGAACAAGCCGAGACCTCCACCTCTGAAAGTAGAAGCCAAAACCTCGCAAACTGGAGGCTGGGTTTCGATTGGAGATCACGACCAGGTCAATTACCATAATTTGGAACTCTGGTCGGAACGCGACATCATTGCGGAGGACGAGCGCAGAAGAGCTGTTCGGCAGGAATGGAAGATCTCTGAAGACAATCAACAACTTGAAGACTGTTGGGAAAACCTATGGCAGCCCAAACCCGGCGTCGACAAAGGCCTTTTCCAGTGGTCCTGCTCCGACGAAAGGCGAAAGAGTCTACAGCTCGATCTTGCCGATGCTTTGAATGCAAATGGCTCAATTGTTGTGGTGGGTCTCTACATGCGAAGAGATTTCCGTGCAATAGCACCCTGGATCAGCCTGATAGGTCTACGACTTAATGAGCTGTACCGGACGATCTACCAGGGGGCGAGGGTATCGCCCATGACACAGATAGAAATTCTAATAGAATGCGTCTGGTGTTGCAACTCTTTTCGACCTGAATTCGGCGACACGCAAAGTAATCAAAGCCCTCGAATTGGTGACGTACTTTCAGCATGCTATCAACGGCGCATTCTCGAGGAGCCGAAAAAAAATCCACTTCTGGGCGGTATCATTCTTCGAGAGCAGTACCAGCACGTCCGTACGGCTCTTTATCTAGTAAACCTGCTTTACAAGCACCAAACACCAACATTCCACCGATCAGAAAACCTTGACGACACTTGGGAAACATCATTATCTACTGCTGAAGCAGCAATGAGAGAACACCCCAGTGACTGTGAACCGGAGAAAGGCACAGACTCGTTTTTCCGGGTAGATGACTTCAATGTTCGGGACTTGCAATCACTTGGTCATCTTCAATTGCAGTGGACCTCACATTGGGATGAACACCTGCGACTCGAAACTAGCTCTACTGCTAACATAATCAAAGTCTATTGGTTTCAACCCTCCCTGGCCCAATTTCTTGTTCAAAAGTAAGCGGTCTCTACCTTTGGGTCGACGTATGTTAATAGTCGTGTAGTCGTCTGTGCACCAAAATCCAGTATGGTGAGCGAGAACGTAGAGAAAAAGAGATATCAGCCACTTGGTCTATTATATTCACCTCAAATAGCAGCGAGAAGGAAGCCCAGAAATGGTATCAGAAGCTGATGGCACCACCTTGGCTAAGTCTGCTCGCCCACAACACCCTCAAGACCTGGGACTCGGAGCAAGAAGCCCACGAAGCACCAGGTCCAAAGATGTCTTGCTTGTTCGACAAGCCCATGTCATCCAAGTTTTGCTTCGAAGCTGCAGATCATCTGCGGCTGCGCTGGTCGAAAAATCGAAGGCAACCTCAAGAGAGAATGTCATATTCTCAATTCCCGATATATGAAACCCGCTTGAGGCAGCTTAGGTCCTACATGGATTCCCAACAACCCAAAGGGCTTGGAGCCTTGTGGAAGGACAGAAGGAACTCGAATACGTATTACACTTTCTGGTTCGTGACCATCTTCGGGTGCCTGAGTGTCTTTCTGGCTACTTGTGGCTTGGCTGTGTCTATCGTTCAAACCTGGGCGCAATTGCGGTCGATGCCGCCTTCGAGTCTATCAGCGAGACTGAATTGATTATGGTCAGTCCTCTAATCCAGTGGTGCCATCAGACTTCTCGCCGTGGACCCATCGAAGCGAGTATTGTGAGGATATATTCAATCTCTTCCAGCACGATCTTCCCCGTATTACTGGTTCCTAAGCGAAAATCTGCTGGCGGATCCTTCATTCACACGCATATCTTGGTTTCAAGCTTCGTGTGCAAATTTGCTTTCCGTTCTGCCTTGGATTAGACGGCGAAAGGTTGCTGTTACATGAGTACTGAGACTGTAAAGAATGGAAATTGGCATTAAATTGAACAGTGTGGGCTGTTTCTGGGTCTGGATGCCAAAAATGACACGGGACTTGGTTCCGACGACCTTGATTATTGACCCTCGCCAGCCATTAGACGAAAATCATTTCACCTTTGTTAGGCAGACTCGCTTGAGCGCTATGCCGTGCTCTGTCCGTTGAGTTTGTTGATCATGCAAGAGATGCCGCCAGAATTGGTCAGGGCCGCGTAGATATGCTCAGCCTCTAGGAAAAGACATCTTAAAGCAGATCCCCCTTGCCGGCGAAAAGGCAGATGGGGATGCATGCACTCGCGGTACATGTTTGTCTAATTTATACAGCCTTCCACAAGATCTCGACTCCAGTAGTTATCGAGGATATTGTATGGTGGACTATAATACGCTATCATCATCGACGTTCTGGCTGGTCCCACTTGACAATACTCTGAAACGTCTTTCCAAAGGATCTTCACCTGTGAAGCCTCGTGGCAATCTTTCCATTTGTCAAAAGCGTTTCGCTCCCACCAGGCACTATTATCAAACCCTGAATGCCCTCCGCGGCGTAGCTATATGACTTATTTGCCTATGGGAAATTTCGATTTATCTAACTATGGTGTGACAAGGGGAAGTGCGGCTGCGTGATGCTCAAACGATGAAATCAGCACTCGAAGGATTGTCGAATCCTAGGAAAAGAGCAATGGACCAGCTCAGCCTCTTCGAATGTCCGCTTGTTCCATTTCACACATGCAGCCAGCTCACGCTGAAGGCATCAGTGTTCTTCTAATGGCTTCTCCTTTCTACATTCCCGAAGTTTTCCCCCCCAGGATTGTGATCATAGGCGCATCACCATCGAGCCTCCCTTTCCATCACTGTTTAGATTCTTTTTCAGTAACAGTCCCGCCCATTGTACCACAGCAATCTTTCATCTTCAACTCCACCACCTCACCCTTCTTCGTTATCAACAACGACTGTTACCGTTTCTCCAATCCTCGCCCTACTAGCTGAGAGCCATCTCAAGGAAAGAGGTTCTTACAGATCTATACCGTGCGTTGACTTTCTGGATGCATTTACTTCATTCAATGCTTCAAATAGTCTGTCGACTTAACGCAACTAAATTTCACTTGAATCTAGTACGATTTCAAGAACATTAACATGTTAACCATATTAAACCTTTGTGGGGGGTTGTGACTGTAGGAAAGGGGATACGGCTATAGAAGAGGAGGTGTACCAGAAAAGTCACCCAAAAATAAACAACCATGTATCCAATAATAACACCTCCTCCCCAGCTAAAAAAAACAGTGTCCCTAACACAGCTCCAACACACACATCTACCAATACACCTTTTCATGGTTCGACTCCTGTATCGTTCACAATGCAGGAGCGCCGGAGGAGTAAAGGATGACCTGGTTAGCCCAGGAATGGCGGGCAGGTGACTAGCATCTCGCTGATGGCATTACCGCCAGCGGGATGTGAAGACTTTTCCTGGAGGGTAGGAATGTTAGTTTGACGAACAGGCCAAAATGTGAACATACTTTTTTTTTTAATAATTCTATTCAGGTATGTATGTAGCATATTTCAACAAGAATTATTGGTACAGCGCCTTTTTGTACATGTATATTCCCCACTTTCTACACGTGTATGCCCCCGGACGGATTAGGAAGGGATGGGATTTTCGATATGCGAAATACTAAAATTTAAGCGGTGGCACAAATGTAACTAAATGTTTCTTGGCTGTTATATTTCCCCTGCAACGTTTACTGTGAGAAACCGATTGAAACAGCAGTCGCCGTAGGGCTTCTTGCTTTAGGTGAAGGTTATATTTCCTCCTAAATGTGGTCTGAAGATTTCTTGACGGTACTAATATTACCGTTAGAGGGAAAGAGCATTGATCGCTAGATTTACAGATTTCAAAATGTCAGTGAATCGCAACTGATAGCCAAACACAGCAGGTTAAATATTAAAGCAAGCAGCAATTTGGGTCTGACACAGTTCAATATTGATCATAATATCTGCTTGCCAGATCTAGGAGCACACAATTAAGTACATTTCACTATCTCCAACGACTTGTGAAAGGAGTCGACTTCCGAACTCCTGTTCAAGTTCTGTGAGACCATGTATATCAGCATAGCGATATTACTATCAAACTCGTTAAAGGATCAGAGCGTGTCAGAGAGCCAATGGATAACAACCGCTGTTCAGGTTAAGTATAAACTGATGGATAATTCGTGTAGGAATCGGTAGGTTTTATTGTCATTGTATGGTCCATACTTGGTTTATCCTTATCGTGCAAACGTTGTAGTCGATCTGAAGTTGATGGCTGTTCTATATCCGGAGATGAGAAGGGTATGTGTTCGTTTGAGTTTCTTTCAGCAGATTGGTCGATCTCGTTTTTGCAAGCATGAGCCGCTCTCATTGCTCCTGATGGTCTTTCAAATTCTGCCTGCCATCTCGTTAATAAACAATACGGAGACCAGAAAGTATGTGCTTGGGGCTGACGTTGTAAAAGCGCTGAGTGTCGTTGTGATGACAGACAAGGACTTGCATGAATCCCAGTTTGACTTCGTTTAAGACCTTCCCACCTGTGCTCAACGAGTAACTTTCTCATTTCAGGCAATTGTTGGAATGGCTGAGATGTAAGTCATGGTAACCACCACAGACGTTAACAAGAGTGTGGGCTAACGGCAGCCATTGTCAAAAGTCTTGCTCTCACAGGACTTCGAGTAGCATACATGGTAGCAAATCTCGTGAGGAACTTCTGCCGCGGACGATGTGGCCTCTTCAAAAAGCCATTTTTTTCGGAAAACGAACTGCTCAGGATGATTATGAACGGCTTTCTCTCTAGCCTTGAGATGAAGGCTAGAGACCGGAATGTAAAGTCCCGAGCTTTCGATTTTATGATTATTGCCATCAAAATGATAAATTTGGAAGAATGTAGTTCAAATTTGGGAATACCAACTCCCATCAAGTCTCCGATATCATAGTGGGATACGCCGAGAGCACAAGCTTTGAGACACTTGGTGATTTCGTCCCCTACACATTGCTCTGCCTTCGAATCTTGAAGATCTGTTCATTATCGTCTTTCGGCGCTGCTAAGAAGGCTATCTCCCAGGTCTGGTCAAACTGAAGCTCTCCTCGACTTCTTCCGTATGGCTTTGTTCATGGGATCTGGCTGGCTCTGGGGCATTCGTTGGGACGCTGTTTCATGGCTCAACCAGTCCAGGGCTCTGTAGCAGAGTAATCCGGAAATTGGAAGCAATGAGCTGTTCGAGCGTTCGAAGCTCTGTGTACATTTGTTGCGGCGCCTGTGGTATGAAGCTATCTCATCAGTCTCGCCGTTGTCAGCCTTGATCTTCGGCGAATGCTTACATGGTCAGTATCTTGGCGGGCGGCAGAGTCGTTGTGCAATTACCTGGTCATGTTGCACGGTCTGCGTATGTGAAACGATTTGTTAGCTACCCATTCCTCGAGAGTACAGTTTCCGAATCATGGCATTGGCCATTGCAAGGCCTACATGTATGATACCAAGCAGGTACGTGATGATATACCTTCCTTCCTAGCTCGACAAAATACTTCAATTCGATAAGTCAGCAACTTCGAAACCTGGAATAATCAATCATGAGCTTGATCTTAACTGTGCACTGTACTCAAACAATCCAGTACCTTCACCTTTCGTCGGAATACGGACCTAAACAAGGTCGTATCGTAATATTTTGCTATGAAATTCAAGACAGGTAGGCTTTTGAGGACAACCCACTGATCTTCGGAATCCACTTAGACCAGATAAAGAGAGAAGATAATGAACATTTGATCCAGCTGGGATCAGGTAGAGTTGTATTCTGGGGTTGTGGGACCATGATGTCACGGAGAGTGAAGGCAGCCTTGCGTATAATACGATGTAAGAGGTGTTGACCGTTAACTATCACTTCATTCATCCCGGGGCATACCTGCAGCAAAATTCAATTCCATTCGTCTCATCTTCCATCCTTACTACACCGTTAGGTATCGAACACTACATCCATCCAGTATGGCACCTGTGCTGGACCCCCAAGATTTTAATCTCTCGAACCTCAGCATCAATACCAGCCAAGATGCTTCTAGTAATGAGATATCAAGATCCGAGCCAAGCAGTGGAGCTTTCAGAGGGCCTTTGAGCCGCATGTCAGCCTATCAGCTTCCGAACTTGATCGTAAGGGACTATCTCCGCAAGATGGAGCCTGTATTTCGTGCCTTGGATGATCTCCGCGAGAAGGTAATACGATACCCATGCTTTACATCTTGTTGGCTATTAGCTGATTGATCTACAGGGATGGAGCAGTACTGAAGGAGACGAGCATTTCAAGAAGCTTCGTGAAAGAGCGGACAGTTCCAATAACGACAAACACCAACAAAAGGTATTCTGGGATATCAACCTGAGGATTGGATCGGAGCTGCGCTCAGCCGGAGTTTTCTCTATCTCTGACCCACTGGAGACAAACCCAACCAGCCTGCACCTCTGCATGGCGCCAGGTGGATATACAGACATCTTTCTTAAGATCTATCCTGAAGCCTCTGTGAAAGGCATCACTTTGCCTCCACATCTTGGTGGGCATCCTATGTGCATCCCTCACAGCGACAAAGATCCGCGTGTGCAAGTGGAGTTCATGGATCTCACCATGTTAGCAGTTGAATATGGAACCTCTATGGCGGAGATTCCTAAGGAGCACCCTGATGCCAAGAATTTCAGTGGCGATAGACCATTTTTGGACGAGACTTTTGACCTTGTCATCTGTGATGGGCAAATTTTGCGCACGCACTTCCGTGAAGATTACCGTCAAACTCGTGAAGCACTCCGCCTGAACGTTGCGCAGCTGATTTTTGGTATGACGCGCATTAAGCAGGGAGGCACATTCGTGATGCTCCTCCACAAAGCCGATGCCTTTGACAACATAGAGCTGCTCGAAACTTTCGATACGTTCTCGAAGGTAAAGCTCGTCAAACCAAAAAAAGCACATGCTCCACGGTCCTCGTTCTACCTCGTTGCCAAAGACGTGGATCCGACGCACCACAAAGCGCAATACGCAATAGAGCAGTGGAAGAAGGACTGGAAGCGGGCAACACTTGGTGGGGACGGAGGGGCTGGAATAAATAAAGAGATGGCTACCGAGATCAAGGTCAATGCGGTATTGGAAGAGTTCGGTCCGAGGCTAATTAAGTTGGCAAAGGATATTTGGTACACCCAAAAGAACGCTTTGGAAAGAGCGTCTTATACAAAACCCAACTCACCAAGGATGCCAACCTTACAGAGGAAGCCACAGGATGAAAATGCAGCGCTGGGATCATGGCGGAAGACTGCTCATTCGAACATGGACTCTCCAAAGGCAAAGTTAGAGTCAGTGGAGAAGACGCCGAATTCTCCAAATGTGAGCCGTAAATGGTAAACGCGAACGTCAGCGGTAACGGGCTTCGGTGGCTTTCAGTTTCATGTAACCGTTTTCTAAGTGCTTCCCTCAGGTGGATGCTGGTGAAGTGAGCTCTTAGTTGCAAGTAACAAGTTGAAAAGCTGGAAAAGATACCTAGGCTTCAGCCAATACAATTGAGCCCAAAGCCTTCTCAGTCCCAAAGTAGTCGATGTATAAAGTGCCTCAGCATAACCCACCTGACGCCTGTATCTTGGATGAAAATCAACAACTTTGGATGTACAGTAAGACCTGGCTGTAACGACATCCAAATTCCCACCTAACTACATTGTAGTGGGCGTACGTACAAATTAACCCCTGTTGGTCTCCGAGAGTATATTGTTACAAAGAGGATATCGTTATGTGCAATATCGTTCTAGGAAGGTCTTATTGTACTGGCGATACGGTGCGTACCTTACCTAGTATGTTAGCGGGCCGTGTGGGTTAGCGGGTCACGTATATTACCCTAGCGTGTTTTACATACTCGCGTTATGCAGAAATGATCTGTATAATTGTCCGTGTCGTCACTGTAACCATCACTGCACATCCGTCACCATAGTTCCACAAGAATGCTTTTCAAGCATACTTCCATATGGCCATTTCTCGTGAAGCCTCTGAGTCCGTTCATCTTTCTACAATCCACTCCGATGAGTTCTTCATCCCTCACTCCCCAAAACAAATCCCCTGTCTAATCTCCTCCACCTCAACCGAAGCAAAAACCACCATTCCATCTCTGATCTTTACTCATGGTGCTGGTGGTACACTACATTCGGATGCTATCGCGAATTTCACTCATGGCTTCGCCACATCATTGCCAATCTTGTGTTTTCAGGGAAATCTAAACTTGAAGTCAAGGGTCAAGATGTTCGATGCTGTTACTCTGCAGCAAGATTCCTGCCGAGCACTAGGAGGACGAAGCATGGGTGCTCGCGCCGCTGTAATGGCTACCAAGGAGAACACGACGCATTTGGTGCTGGTGAGCTATCCTTTGCAATCTGGCAAGGATGTTCGGGATCAGATTTTGCATGATATTTCTGAGCACGTGAAAGTCATCTTTGTGACCGGAGATAGAGATAGTATGTGTGATCTAGACAGACTGGAGCTGGTAAGAAGAAAGATGAAATGTAGGACATGGCGGATTGTGGTGCAGGATGCAGATCATGGCATGAATACTAGGCCAAAAGCTGGAACCGAGAGTGTGGTTAGGAAGACGGGAAAGATGGTGGCGAGGTGGATTGAGGATCCCGAGGAGGGAAAGAGGGAGGGGAAGATTTGGTGGGATGGAGAAGTGGCTGTTTGGAGTGGATGGGGTAAGGAAAACCAGGATCACGATGGTACGAGAAGAAAAGTAGAGAAATTAGACGATGAGAAGAAAGAGGTGATTCCACAAGTGGATCAAAGCCCGAAGGCCCGAAAAGACGATACTAAGACCAAAGGCCTGCCCAATACGGACGAAGCGGTGTCGAGTAGAACGCGGAAACGACGAAAAATTCAACAATGAAAGGAAATGTGAATTTGAAAGTTGCCCTAATGACTGATCAGTCAACGGTTTTGTTAGGTCAGGTAACTTCATATCCAAAGTCAACACAGTATCCTCAGAAATATCGTTGAATGCAGTCTTTGGGTCTGTTGATTCTGCTCAACACATGCGTCGAGTCTCTCTCAACGCGGTCTCATCCACGAATAAGTATTTGCGTCAGATGCTGTTCAACCATCAACAAACATGCCTTCTTTGATCGGCTATGTGCGATTCTGGTGCTCCAATGCTCTTGTCTGGTCCGGTAAAATCTTGTCTCGACTACTTGGCCTCTCGCCACCGAACAATGGCGAGTTTTGCTTCGAGATGCCATACTATGCCGCTTCGAACCTTTTGCCAGCGCCTCTGCCAACCAACGCAGAGATTGAGCTCTTACGTGTTGCAACCAGCAGTGATGAAGCTCGCTGTATTCTCTTCTTTCCTCCCCACTTTGTCGTAAAGTATGGGTCAATTATCAGTCCGGTTGAGGGACAAAACATGCTCTTTGTTAGCCAAAGGTCCAATGTCCGTGTACCTCGAGTCTATGCCATATAAATTGAGGCTGCAACCAAGATAAACTACATAATCATGGAGTATATCGAGGGGGAAACATTGCAATCCGCCTGGCCAACTCTCAGCTCCCTGGATAAAGTACAGATCGCGTCAAAATTGAGATCGTACTTCGACCAGCTGCGCGCACTCCCTTGGCCGGGATATTATGGAAGCCTGGGAAAGCTTCATTTTCTCAGCAACATGTTTTGGTATCCAGAATTGCCAGGGCAACCAACTCCCCGACCGATTAGCGGCCCTCTTGAAATCGAAGAAGAATTGAACGAGGGTTTGGTTCTCAAATATCTGGAGCTCGCCAAGGGTAGCAAGCGGTATGGATAGAAAGCGCTTTTCTACCACCGGGCCTTTCCGTCTATTCTTCAGGGCCACAAACCTGTGTTCACACATGCGGATTTCCAGCGTAAGAATATCATGATCACCAAGTCCATCAAGCCAGGCGAGCCCTGTAAGTGGTCTAGCACCCGATTGAAGCAAGACTGGAGCACCGACGAACTCGGAACATATAGCTTCAACCGGCACAGACGATTACACAGTGACACTGATCGATTGGGAGATGTCTGGCTGGTATCCTACCTATTGGGATTACTGTTAACTGCCATAGCCCTCCGATTCGACGACGACTGATTTGAGTGGGTGGATAAGGTCATGAATCCGTTTCTTGAAGAGTACACATGAATGCACATGTTGTTTCATTAGTATTGGTGTTGAGAAAAACCTAGTGCCATTTGCAAACAGCGCAAAGGCGATTTCCTGAGCAATTTGTTGGCTGTGATGTATCGATAGGGACCTTGTATTTTCTCGGAAGGACATGAAATAAAATTCGATGCCTGTCTGCCATATAATGAGTATTGCTCGGTGGAAACGAGAAGGACGAAAAATGAAGCATATGGAAATGGCGAGTTGACAAAGAAAAGATAAACGACTAATCTAAGCAAGCTACAACCCAAGACCTGCACCCAAACCCGCAAGGACCCGAAGCAACATGTGCCGAGTTTCGTGTCTTATCATTCTTCCCTTTTTTTTTTTTTTGGATATCGCTGTTATTACGGATTTTATTTAGCACTTATTCAATTCATGAAGCATCCAAGTTCGATCCGGCTACATGGGAACAAGTGTCACACAAAGACCGAGAATCTCTAAATACAAAAGGTTTGCTGTGTTTCTGATCATGGTTGGTTGCCGGTGCTGAACGGAGGTGGGGCCCATTTCCGTTTTTTTGGGGGGGGAATTGCCATACCGTCATTTGACCAAACTCATCCGCCGTCTCCTCTCCAGCCAATTAATGTTGTTCTTTTTTGTTCATATCTCAAAGGGAAAGCGTTAGGGGAAAAGTTGTCGAGTATCAAGTATCAACCGTGAAAGTACCTACCTTACAGAATGGGATCAGAACACTGGCAGCCCCATCAACAAGGATCCGGCATAGCGGCTATTGGCATGGTGGATTAGTAGCGCTCGACGGAAGCAGGGACCCAGCCCGCTTCCTTTATTTTTTCGGAAGGGGGGATTGAGCGCTGGGTTTTGTTGCATTTTCTGTCCTGATGCATTCTCAATTCCAAATTCTTTGGTGTACAGAAAGCAACAAGGCAGCATCTAATAATCACATTTCAGTTATTGTGTTAGATGATATCCCGTGAGCGAATTGGATCAACACACACATATAGCAAGCTCTACAGAGCAGTAACTTAAATTATACAAGAAAGCTAAAACTCTCACTCCCCAGCCCGCTGGGAATGTCTACTTGTTGACACTCTACTACTCCTATCGTACCTCGGTGCCGAATCCCACGGCTGCCGCTTCTTCACTAAAGTCCGGCTCTGTCTTCTGATTACCTCTCCGGCTCCCGTCGGCTCCCCTTTACTACAATTCGTTGGCATTGAAATCCTCCTATTTTGAGATTTCGATAGACCTGGGAAGTTGGTCGGGAGTAACGTACCATCATACATACTGATCTTCCCTTTCCTTAGGCTTTCATAAGATCGCTTGCGCTTCTCGATCCTGGAGTTTCCCCGGGTGGGTGCCCGGGAGAGTTTTGGTGGGATAGCTCCGGTGGAAGACGAGAAGGACACGGGATACTGGCTTCTCAATGACTCCGATCTATACATACTGCTGTTGCCTTGCCAGAATTGAATCTCCTCATGCGAAGCCTTGGGTGGGTTTTGGAGGGCTGCCTGCCTCCAGTAGGCGGCAGGTGGCATTATGGCTTTGCTTCGAGTACTATTTGGGACTCCCGCGTTGTCCAAAGAACGGCCTGGAAGACGTCTATATCGCTCTGGCATCACCGGCAGCTCGTACTCGCTGCCTAGATGCATTATGCTCGATATTGGAGCCTGAACAGTGCTACTGTATGAAAGATTGCTGATGGAGCTTGTTGTGCTTGGATAGCGACCTATTGTTGACTCGGAAGGTGGCCGAGATCCGCTGTATACTGATGACGAGCTTGTGGCATCAGTTTGGCTGCGCATCAGAAGAGGCTTGGATGAATGCATGCTCTGAGTTCGTACTGTCGATTTCTGAAACGCTAAAGGTGGAAGCCAGGAATTACGACCCTCAGGCATCACAATCGGTTGAGGGTGGGAAGGGTACCACACTGGGTTACAAGGGAGATACTTGGTATCACACGACTCCGTAGTATTAGGAGAAGGCGGATACCCTGTCCCTTGATCTTCTAATCTGCAATCGTCTCTGTATCTGCCAGTAAGGAAAGCGCCGAATGGCCTGTCAGAAATCTGAAGCGAGCCAAAGAGAACACATGAGAAGATCCTAGCAACTTGGTCAATTGCCTGCTAAAAGCTCACAGCAGATAAATTGAGGGCTCACATAGAAAGCAGTGACATTGCTACAGTTGCTTGCTGAAGTTTGCAGCTGTCGACGCTCTTCCAAGGCCGCGTATCAAGCGTATGGCGCTCACAGATGGTATGCTTGTATGCGACGACTAATCCTGTCGTAGATGCGGCCAGCCATGCAACGAATACAACCCTTACAATCATCAAATAGGCAGAACCAAGCTTGCTCTCCTGGCGTCTTTCCTCGTCATATTTGCTGAATCGCCGGCGCAGGATCAGATGGAAGGTCACCAATGCTAAGGAAATTGCTGACTGGGTCATTTATGTCCTTAGCTAGCTACGGTGGGACCAGGGAATGTTTTTCGATACTTACACCAGCAATTATCAGGAATTCACCTGCAAGAAGAAGCGGATCTGAAACACCAGACAGAAGTATATAAGTTACTCCCAATACCTGTACCAATGACAGCGTCAATAGAATATATAATGAAACCACAGTCGCAGCCAATGATCTGTGTCCATGCAATCGGTCGTCCAATCTCATTATTTGAGAGGAAGACATGATTGACCCTTTTTAAGATACTTCGGGTCGAGCGCAGGTCCTGTAAGACACCAGGAACGAAATCCAGCTGCATTATATGAACGCAATAGACCGATCAGTGGTAGTAGCAGAAAGAGGTTGGAGCTGAAACACATCGGAATGCGGATGAATTGCAGGATACGACAATTGTGAATATGTCGACCTCGTGATGCGCCTCATCGAGGCTGAACGAGAGGGGCGAGCATTCCAGTCACCACAACTTAGCAAGCCACGAAAACAATCGTCAAGGCTATAGCACGTCCCTATAAGTAGGGAGAAAATGCTTTAAGGTTCTCACATCTCTTGGCTATCATCGTAGATCTCATCATTCTGGAATGCGCATTTGCAGCTGCGTTGAGCGTTGACAATTGACAGACTGGAAACCTTTTTCTTATCCTTTGTCACATCTCCACAACGCGAGGATATCGCGATTTGAGGATTGACTAAGAGATCATGTGTGTGTATAGGCGACAGAATCAAGCACCATGGCAGTGAGCTCTGAAGTCAATCAACAATTCGAAGTATCACAAGCGCTTGACCTGACACTCAACCTACTCTCCTTCCATGTGCTCTTCCGCCAAGACACTCCATCAGCCCAAGGCAGACAGTAATTCGCCGAATGAGATGACAAGGTTCAGGTTGACTCGTGAGCTTTTCTTCTCGAGGTTGAGGTTTTTTCAAGCGCCGGAAGATGCCGACCGACAACCCGGTTATAGTTGTATGACAGCTGTTACGCTAGAGTAGTAGCCCTACTTGCCTATTAGGTATTCTACAGAGCGCTGTTCTCATATAAACCTAAATTCTTTGAGATGGGTCATCGCTATAAAGATGCTAGAGAAGATCTCCCTTACCCTCAGCAAGCCAGGACATCGAAGCGTACTCGAGTTGTACACGCTCGACCTCTTGCTACGCCACTGCCTTGCAGCCAGTAACGCGTACCAGGCTGCAGCATGCGGCTCACAATCATGATGTCCAAGAAGTTGCACTCCCCTGAAGATTCCGTGACGATGAGTCTATGCTACTGGCGGAATAGAACTGTCGCTTTTGCCCGTTTTGCTGCGTTTGACTACTATCTCCTTAGCCTTCCTCTGATGAGGCAATGATGCTTATCGATTTCTCAAACCTGCAAGCCCGTGCTATCGACACTACACCTATTCGTCACGATATCATTCCATTCTCTCCCAGTGGCCTAATCGTCAGTACCCACCGGGTTGGTTTTCTGCCTGCGGTAAGCGCTTAACTAAGGGTTATAGATCGCTATCTGGGTAGGCACTGCCATTGCAACCTTCTTCACTATTCTGCGAACTTGGCTCCAGTTCCTGCACAACAAGCGTCTCTATTCTAACGATATCTTGATCTGTCTTGCCATCGTTCTTCACGTTGTTCTCAGCATTACAGTACAGTGCATGGTTCCGGTGATAACCGAGACCTTCAGTGGATCAAGAGACACTGCGGATTTTAGCTCTTTGCCTGGAGCACAGGCCACAAAATTTCTCAAATATCAATTTGCAGTCTTGTACCTTATTTGGACAGCTTTATGGACTGTCAAGCTAGCTATGCTGTCTTTCTTTTGGCGACTTTTCACATCGGTCAAGACCAATGCTAGAGTATTCTGGTGGATCATGTGCGGGATCACTATCGTAACTTGGATTGCCAGTCTTTTATTGCAGGCGTTTGCTTCCTCTCCGCCATCAAAGTCTTTCGACATGGGTGAGTACTCTTCATTATGAACGACTTAGACCGTCTACTTACAGTGGTCAGCTGCTTTCCTCTCGCCAAAGAGCATAGAGGGGTGGAACCGCGCGTTCTTTTTTTCAAGTTGTGTCGATATCGTTACTGACTTTATGAGTAAGGCCAGTTTCCGTAACCCAAGGAATAGGTTATAAAAGGTGTTGATATGAACTTTTAGTTATGCTTGTTCCGTTCCCACTGCTATGGAAGCTACAGATGCCCCGTCGTCAGAAGAACATCCTAATCGTTATTTTCCTAACTCCTTTGACTGCCATCGTTTTCGCTATCCTCCGCTTTGCCTTTCAGACGACAGAGAGCATTGGGCCGACGATCAATCCGGCTCGGCTAGTTGTGTATTCTACGCTAGAATTGTCCTTCTGTATGTATCGCAATTCGCCTTCTTATAAAAAACGATTCGTGTTGTCGTCGTGTGGTGCTGACTGGTGCCTGATCCAGCAATCATTGCGGCATGTCTTCCCTCACTCCGTTTATTCTTTAAGGATGGATCAGCAGCAGCTGCTTCTGCTGGAATTCCAAAGCCACAACGCAATGCACAATGGCCAGAAAGGCAACGCCACGATGGCGCAATAGTTTTGCAGGAAATTCGCAAAACTAAACCTCGCAATGCAACGGACTGTTCGACAGAGGGAATCCTCGAGCCCCACAGTCAGACGCGTGAAGTAGTAGACCGTATTTCTTATTGAAAGACGAAGTTGGATAGCGATCTAAGGCGTTGATCTCAGTGTCTGAAGCGTGTAACGCCGTTCCCTCAATTTCATCATATCCTTCATTCAAAGAACTGCCTTGTCCACCTAAATGCTCTTCACACGACATCGTATGCTTTCCTACTTTCAACCACGATCTAGGAACAGGCGGGACCGTCTTGTCAATACCCCGTGAAGCCAAACCCCCCATCTCATCCTTAATCAAACCCGTGAACACCTCTTCACCCCCAAACGCACTCACAAACAATTCATCCTTCTTCACGAATCTGACCCCCGCCCCGAACGCTACCCGGAGTTCATGAAGGCATATACTCAGCTCTGATCCGCTCTCTTTTTACAACATCGGGTTCATCATCCATCAACCACATGATGCCTTCTTTAATAACCTTCTTTATAGATTTTATTATTTGCTCGGTTGTTGGTTATATACTAGGGTGTCTTTAGCTTTATGTTGATATGTCTCAAAGACTTCTTTAGTATACGAGATAGTGCGCATACTTGTCGGTTGGACTACTGGTTGAGAACTGCACTTTACTCGTTATCTTGCGCATGTCGCAATCCGCCTCGCTGTTATGCCATATGGGCCCTTCGACACACTCTATCGCGCGCACTCTACAGACCTGTTTATCACCTCTGCCATTCCTCATCCTTCTATATAGAATTATTGAAATCGAGAGAACACCTGCCTTTTTTTCTAGACTCTATACGCGAAGATCTCTCATCCGCAATACCGCCAATTCTCTGACACATCTAAGGGCAAGTCAAACCACAAACCTTCAAGACTCCGATCCTCAGAATCACCAATTCGCCACAGTGACTACCCAAACCGGTCACCTCTCCACAACTCTTCTTTCCCACAATTAAAACTTCAGAACTCTTGATCTCTACTTATTATCTTTCCTGAACATACAAGGTCCAGATCTCTATCAACCAACATGGATATTCGCTCAAGACGTCTTCCACTCTTTGCCCTCTTACACCCGTTTTCCACTTATTGAGCAAATGAGAGTTTTGGAAAGAATCATATTCAATCTTCGCTCGCATGCATTCCAGATACCGTAATAACCGTCAAGAATAAAAGTCTAGTCCATAAAAATCAATTACCATATCTTCTACCCTCAAAAGTATCGCTCTTCACCATATTCAGAAGGCCCCTCATACCCCCTAAAATATCAAACCCGCACTCTTTACCACCTTTCCCAAACTCCCGAAAAGAAACGCACTCAAAATCCCACCATTCCGCCGCCCCCCCTGCGCGATGGTGTCAATACCGCAATCCCGGAATCTGACCGTTCCCGTTTAGGAATTAGGGTGCCGGGCAGTGTGGCTGCGCCGACTAGCCTCGAGGTGTTGTTGTGATCTTGATCCTTGTTCACAAAAAACCTCACTTCCACACCTTCTTTTCACGCTTTGTGATACTCTTCGTACTCATCTTGCACGTGTGGCTTCTAGAGTATAGACGCAAGAGTCGATGGCAGTGCTTGGCCTTTGTCTGTCATACAGAGGTGGCTTTTACCATTTCTTCATCCCGCACTCTGGGCATTACACTGGCGATGTTGTGATCTTCATGCTTGCACCATATGGCTGCGAGAGTGGCTGAACGTGGCTGGATCGGTGCACGATCATGCTACGCTCTAAAGCAGGCCACAGACGAGCATGATAATCTTAGGGCCCTTGTCTTGGATTCCAGCGGCTGCTGTTGAGCAAGAGGTCCTGCAATATGCTTGGCCTACAGCTGGCTGTCCCTCCCAGCCAGCTACGCGTTCACATGTCCAGACTGTTGCTGTGTCGAAAGCAGACCACAGACGAGCATGGTCATCTTAGGACTCTTGTCTTGGATTCCAGCGGCTGCTGTTGAGCAAAAGGTCCTGCAATATGCTTGGCCTACAGCTGGCTGTCCTTCCCAGCCAGCTACACGTTCACATGTCCAGACTGTTGCTGTGTCGAAAGCAGACCACAGACGAGCATGGTCATCTTAGGACTCTTGTCTTGGATTCCAGCGGCTGCTGTTGAGCAAAAGGTCCTGCAACATGCTTGGCCTACAGCTGGCTGTCCCTCCCAGCCATCTACGCATTCACATGTCCAGACTGTTGCTGTGTCCACAGCAGCCTGGGCTACCTCTCAGATTCCGGTTTGGAGCTCACTGAATAGTTCGACAGGAGCAGCAAAGATAGGCGATAGCAACGGTATCTTGACAGCTAAGAGCCCGTCGGACTCTATACAGTACCAGTGCTTCAAACACTGCCATACAAGGTGTTCACGCGGCTCTGTCGTTACATCGTGCGATGATGACCCAGCAATGGTTGCCACGCCACACGATTTCTCTGGCTAGATCTTTCATACACTCGTTGGACTGTGGCCTCTTCAGCATTATGACTCGGGTGAGATTTTCGGTCGGATCTGCGAGTATACTGAGCTCAGATGACTCAATTATGGATGCAATGGTGCTCTGTCAAACGAAATCTCTGGCTAGATCCTTCGTTACATCGAGCCCAATAACATGGCAAACTGGAGAGCTCAGGCTCCAAGAGATGCTGGTTAGGACCTGAAAGCTGGATACATGGATGGAGCCATCTCTTAGGAGTCAGTGACAAGTAAGTCTATGTCAGCCACTTGGTCAATAGATAACTAATTCTTCCTAGTTGGACCATTCCAGCAACACGAAAGCAGAAGAAGCAAGAGCATGATCCCCTGAAAGCGAAAGGGCTCCGAAAAGCTGAGGCGCAAGAATCAGCTTATCTCCTCCACAGAGCGTTTTCCGCGCCAGATTATGGATGGAACAGGAACGGAGGGCTTGTTCAACACGGATTCCAAAGAAACCAAACCGCTGGAATAGCGAAAGAGCTTCTGAAAGCTGCTCAAAGAGACGGGGGCATGCCTATCACATCTCGGCGTGTTTTCCAGGCCTGATGACCGACGTGGGTTGCGGCTGCGCAATATATACAACTCTTTCGTCAAACTTGTAAGATCAACGATGGTCTTGCATCCCTTTCGGCACGAATAGCCTGTATTACCGGCTGTCAGCAAAAGCAAATCTCTTTTCGACAACGCTAATACATTGCATCAATCCAGCTACTTAGCTATATCTTCAACTGCTTGGGACGGGAAGTGGATTGAGCATCTGAGCATGACGCTCCGGGTCTCGGGAAGACCAGACTGCCCAATGTCTTCGCGAAGTACTCAAGGATCTGTTGGATATCTTTGTGGAGCTTTGCTACGGAATCCCGAAACGGGCAACTCTGATTGGGAATCCCTCGAGCAGTGGTGCGGAGAACAACCTCCACCAGCCAGCCAATTACCTCCGGATTGTACGCCGAGCTTACGTCCTTAACAACGCAATGTTCGGGTCTCACGCTTGTCGGTAGTATCGCCATAAATCCCCCAAAAAGTTGTGTCCTTCATGGGAAGGCAGAATTCGAACTGCAGCAATTGCAGTGGAAAAACTCATGGTCGACAACGAAATCCTACCAATTGATGATTGAGGCGACGAAGCCAACCTACCAATGGCTTATGGGCAAGACCTAGGAAGGGTAAGATATCAGCAGAACACGCTTGAAATCTCAGGCCGGGAACACATACGATTAACGGTTACCCTGTGGCATGGACCAATGCTAAAAGAGCCTCTCATGGACGGGGATATCGTGGCACATTCGAGTCAGAAGAAAGACGTCTTCGCAAACCACCTGAAAATTTATCGCACATCCTTGTGGAACCCCGGAATAAAAACACAGGGTCGAGCAGTTCTGCCAGGTTTACAGCGACTAATTTTGTTGATTTCGACCTTAATTCGGTCCTTCCGCTGCGGGAAAAGTATGCGTCACCTCAATTCTACGCAGGGCCGTCAGCTTATCCTCAGTCCACCACATTATGATTCCGCCTGTTGCGGGCAAGGTTTCGTTGAAGAAAACAAACGAAGTACTTGAGCTATTGCTGGACACTCCACATCGACCACACCACCGAAAAATCTGGTTTGTCGTCGCTCCATATTGTCGGCATTCATTGTGGTCATTTTTTTCAAATGCTCCGGAGCCTCAAGTACTAAATTCCACATGTCATACAGATTCAATGATGTTACTGGGTATCTCGATCAGTCAATCCAGCAACAACCTTGATCGACCGCTCAGCTCCGGGTTACAGTTCAGGACTCCTCGTGACTCGATAGTACTGTCAGTTTGGCCTCAATTCGCCACACATAGTAGCTCCGCTATCTGACAGCAAAGATTCCTCGAGAACGGCGGAAGACTTTGCGTGGTCGCCTATCAGAACAATAGCACAAGCTGCGCTGCTGATGCGGATCCAAAACACCGTTAACGCTCTCACTAGTGAAATTTCGTGAGACATGCGTTCGGTTCCCGCCTATCTTTAAATCTTCATTCGGATTTGTTGGTTTACGAATCGGCCAAAATGTGAACACACTTTGGAACAATCCTATTCAGGTATGTATAGCATATTTCAACAGGATTGAAGGCTCAGCTTTCAGGTAGACTGAACACCAGTCATCGATGTTGAGTATATGGGACAGACATTTCTCGTGCCACTGGATTTACCTAGTATAAGGGGAGCGGTACGTGGTCTTCAGCTCTCGGCTGCCGCGGTCGTTGCATTAGATCGGGATCCAAGACTAATGAATCTCAAAACCTATTATGAATGCTGTCATGGCCAGGTTCATTCGCCAAATTAACAGATGAGCATTCAGCGTGGTGCTCATGCTTAGACGCAGCTACTTGCTACTCCTTGCAGAGAGTCTGGCCTCATCCAACCGGATTGGAAATGGAAACAAGATGGATGGTATGGACATTGACCTTTTGCACTCAGTCATCTTTGAGTTTTGATAGGAAGGGTCGAGCTTCCCACTGTCATTCTTGCACGTCGTCATTCTAGAACGTCAACACCTACAAACTGTGCTGGAACTTGCTTTCAGAAGACCTGACTGGTTCAACAGAAAAGCGCTTGGGCTCATCGTCGCAGCGATAATCATTGCAGCGCCATTTGCTGTTTCAGTTCCCGTGATCCAAGATATAGGACACTTGCGGGCTCAGACCTTACACATACTGAAACCTCTGGAGCAATATCGACCTGACTATTGTAGCAACGTTGCTACGATGCTGTTTGATTCCAGGGTGGCCTGCCATAAAGGATTGTTATATGGGGGTTTAAGAGTCCTTGCCATACCGGCATCCGAAACCATCCCGTCGCCGCAGCAAATTCGTCGTACCACATTTCGGGATTACTGTATTGCCATGGAGAAGAGACCGTGTGGGAGGGACTGCGTGACTTGGAAGTATCGTCCGTCCACAATTTTCAGCAGTCCCTCAGAACCTGCCGATCACTATCATTATCGCTGAAGAAATCCATTCGATCCATTTTGAGGTTTATGCTGTGGAGAAGAGATTGAGCTTCACCAAGTGAGACATCACCTAAGGGATGAGTTGGCAAATAAGTATGGATTGGAAGCCGTTGAAATTGAGACGCCGGAGTTGCCTTTGTCTAGGCCAGAGCGCGTGGGTAAAAAATGTGTATTTGCAGCTTCCTCCATGTCTTTGAAGTTTTTGATGAATAAAATCACTGGAACCCCGTACCGTGAGTTAAAACAGCTCAAAATGACAGGTTCGAGGAACGCTGTATATTTGCCCAGCATGGGTAAATCCAAGACGAATTCCATATGGACAAAGGAATAGACGGTGGAGCATATACGATGATAAGAGGTTTTAATAGAGAATTCTCCGCCGCGCCTCGGGAAAATTCCATGTCCGGCCATCCTGTGGAGTTTTCGCCGGCGGAGTTAACAGGCCAATATCAATGATGGAATGCCTAGACTAGGACGACCCCAAGCATCAATACACTGAATACCGAGTGGCAGAGTTGAACAAGCTGGCGGAAGCTTTCAAGAGCTGTGTGGAGCAATGGATCACTACCGGTGAATTGGCCAAAAATTATGTCGAGAGTTCAGTGCCGTCCTCCCAAAGCTTATGTTACGAAGGTGCGAGAACGTGCATGGTTGGGCCAGGAACTGATGACAAACAAAGTTCGCGGAAATCTAGCTGACTCAGACTCATCTCGCCGTGGCAGCGAAAGAGGCGGCAAGGCTTTTTAAGCTTGGAGTCACCCACCATCCCATCTCTGAGACTATTATCTGCTATGCCGAGTCAGATATCCGAATCTGGCAGGCTATGGCCTGTCTCAGAAGTGAGGCCTCTGCGGTAGAATACCAAGGCTATGAAGCCGCAACTGTGGTGAGTTGTTTGGCACGTTACCTCACCACATTGGTCAGAAAGATCGGTAGAGGATGGATCGCGCGATCATGATTGTCCTGATATTTGCAGCAAAACCTCTTCAGCTCCAAGTGGCCGTATTGGATAATAAGACTTATTAGATGTACGGAGTGCCTCATAAGCTACTCCTATGGATAGCTCAAGCAGTCGTCAGGATTCGGCTATGGCGAAACCCTAACAAAGCAAATCTGCGAACCAGTTGCACGCAGGTAGTATCACCTCTGTGGCAAGAGCGCTGAACAAAGCCCAAAGGTGTTCCAAAGCCTAAGACCAGTGGTAGTCAGAGCGAATCCTGAACAGTCCGTAGCGAAGGAGTCTCGTAATACAAGCGTAAACGTCGGGACCAAAAAGTACACACAGGAGCGTCAACAAATTCTCCGCACGAGTGATCGGAGATTGGCCTTCCTGAAGTAACAAAGTTCGTAACGACGCTTTTCGGCCTTGCTGTTGACCGCCCTGAAGGTCGAGGCGAATGGGAAACGCAGCAGCATCCCAAACCATATATGAGTATGTCGTTTTCTAGAACGTTGACAGAGGGCGAAGAACGTCGGAATCTTGAAGCTGATTGCCGACTCCATCAAGGTTCAAAGATCCATGTGGGACAATACGAGATGCAGGTAAGTTCCCTATTGGAAGCGCGAAAGAGGCCCATAGGAACGATTGTAGACAAATAGCTTGGTGGAAGAGCTGCTGTCATCGATCTGGCGTATCTAAGCATCGGAAACCTTTTCCAGAAAAAGAGCAATCAGAATATGCACGACGTATGCGAAGCGGGTGCTCTTGATTACTTTACTCATTTCACTACCACCAAGGATATTCCAAAAGTCTTGAACATCGACCCCATTTTTCTTGAGGACTTTTCGGACGTCAAAGATAGTAGGAGACTTAGGACATCGTCGCTAAAAAGTTGGTGAACATTTTTACCATCGATTTAGCTCTATGCCTTTCCTTGCATGATCGCCGAAGAAATGAAAGGATGCGCCACGGTGCCTTTCTCGTGTACGAATCCTCACAGTGGCGACCTCGATTGGATGATCAGGGATCTATGTTGGACGGAGAAGTATGGCATCTCTTCAAATCTCTATGCCGGCTTCTCGAGCAAAGTAAAGACCCAAAATCGTTCACTGACTCGAATTAGCCGGCGATGAGTTTCTCACCGGGCGGAGAGGATAGCTACCCTCACGAAATTGCGCTTGGATCAGAGTTTGTGCCAGATGCCAGAACCCGCCTAGCCATAAGTTTAGGCGTATCTGTGGCGTCAGATCGTGATTTGGCACCTCCATTACCAAGGTTCTCCATCTCCCAAGCGAGAGGTGGACATTGGCATCCCTCTTATTCTAGGACGGAACGAGAAACCACAGCGGCGGGAGAATAAGACACAAGAGCAAATTTCTGGCATCTAAAACCCCCAGGTCTTTATAGCTCATAGACCAATGCCAAACATCACGAGATGGCGATAGGCTTCACATAAGCAGCTCGAGAATATTCCACAGGATAGATGCTAAACGGCCAGCTTAGCGTTGTTATTATCGCCAGGGATTTCGTATATCTGAGCCTCAAACACTCGAAGGGAATCTGGCGTCCGGCTTGTCCTAGGACGGGATGGAGACTAGAAAGCGTCTGCACAAGACATAAGAGCAAATTTCTGGCATCTAAATCGCCTTGCGTCGAAGATCAAATGACTAGATCAAATGACTTCGAGATTTAACCACCGGAGAAGTGATGGTTGTGTTTCTGAAGATGGAGAGAACCGCTTCTCGCTCGGATGATAACTACTCCATATTTCCGCTTTTCTCGAAGACCCACACGAAGACAACCATCTGCCGATAAGGGTAGGAGATCACAGCCGGTATGGTCGTCGGGCGCCATAGTCAGAGTTTCTAGACCTTCAGAGTATTCATCGCTATGCTCTTACATGGAAACTTCATGCAGCAATCCGCATCCATCAAGAAACGGGGGAGATCTCGATGGCGTCAAAACAAGACACGAGAGCAGACTTCTGGCATCTAAATCAGTTGCTGGTTCGTGGAAACAGCGAACTATACGCTTGCTAAAACCCAAAGACAAGTTAAAGAACTTCATTGGACGGTGGATAGCAGTGACGAGGACTTTGATTGGGATTATAGAATAGCAAGAAGGTTGAACTTGCCAAGAGTTCTCCATGAGGGCCGTGACCCCCCACGCCGTGTTGGCGTGATATGGGACATGTAATAAATCCACTGGCTCAGGTTTCGGCTTTGAAGCATATCTTGATCAACGTGCCGATTCGAAACCATCAGATCGATGTGAACCTCGAAACAGCTCGCACGCAAATGAACTATCGCCATTAGATATGGATTCAATTTTTCAAGAGACGATACGAACGCATGCCAAGGAATCACTTCTCTTTACACGCGAGCAGCGATGGACATTCACGGGTCAACGACTTCGACAGCCAGTACTCAGTCTATCATAGATCAACATACTTTCGCTCAAGCAGATGTTGATGCGACTTATCTGAAACCTGAGCATTGAATATCACGCAGATTGAACATCGATACTCGAGTACCCCGTGTACTCTAGGGCCACAAAGCCCAATCCAATTACGATCTTGGTAATGCTGTTTTCAATCATACTTTCAAGGGCCACTATGCCCTAAGGAAGAGAACTTTCCAGTACCTCGACTTCGAGGTCATTGAATACAACGACGCTGCAGAACCCTGATATTGACGTCCTCAAGTCTCATACGATATTGCTGATATCTAGATGACGAAGCAGTAAGGTTGTTCTGGCTGTCGTCTCGGACAACAGAACAAGTTGTCTCCTGTTTGTGCTGAGAAGGATCGCGATGTCGTCCCTCCCTTTGTTAACAAGAATGATGCAAGACATCCACATAAGTTCCTGATACACCAACCTGCTGTGCTCATGCTTTTGTATTTGATGAGTGGATGATTAACGCATCTTTCGAATACTCGATATCTCAATTCCATATCAGAAAGCTTACCGGGGTCCGAAATTTCGGTGGGAACAAGATATCGGAGTTAGGATAGAACGAGGAGGACGAGGATGTTGATCTTCTTCCTACGTCCAAGTGACCATAACACGCAATACCAGATGGAGTTGAGCGACCTCCACACCGCAAAGCGACCGTCAAATCCTTCCACACGGCTGAAAAGGAAGAGAGAAAGTGGATATTCCATCCCCACAAGAGTCCACACAGAAATCATATGAAAAGCATGGTTTTCTGGCTACTATACGAGTTACCAGAAGTTCACAGCAGAGAAAGGAAAGCTACAGCTACACAACTGCCCCAGCGCCTTGTGCCTCAACAATCTGAGCCTGCCTGCCAATGCTCATGAAGATCACGGCATCGCCCCTTTATCACCACGAATGATGCAAGACACCCACATACATTCCTGGTAAACAAAGTTGCCATGTCGATGCTATCATCTTGAACAAATGAACAATGACTCTCATGTCCGTGCTAACGAAGATCACGGCATTGGAGGCTTATCACCTCCAAAGAAGAGACACAGAAATCCCTGCTACACCAACTAGCACTGTATTCAAACCGATTTGGAGTCTTAGTGAGGCCGATCATCACAAAAGGATGCTCTGTGAGCAAGTATCGTTGACAATCGTTGGCAACTTTTGGATGAAGACTGCTGTAAAAGAACGTGGAACTTCCCGTGGAGCAGTTATGGCTGGAAAGGGAAGAGATTCCCCTCAGACTCTAGGTGAAAGTCCCGGATAGCGGAAAACTTAGAGCCAGTGGAACTTCTCGTGAAGCAATCCTGGCAGAAAGGGAAGAGCTTTCTCTCAGGCACTAGATGCAATCCAGGATAACAAAAGACTTTCAGCTTTAGGAAATGCAGACTCGTCTGACAAGGCACTGTGTGTGTATATTGCGAAAACACTTCCGTTTCAATTACCGTCCATTACTTTCCCTTCATTGGACCAGACGTGATCTCAACGCTTTGATATTCTCCAGCGTTATGCCTGGTATAGAATTTGTTGAAGTCCGCTTTGCTGTCTTTCGACAAGTGTCATATAGTCCGACCTTGGGAATTGCTTCGGTCGTCTGGCGAATTCCGGGAAATGGAATATGGACTTATTGCTGTTGTTGTTGCGTTAGGAATCGTTGCCAGAGCGAAGTGGGACCCAGTTCTCCCACTCCAGAATTCAGGGGCCAATCGCTACCATCTCCGCCCAGCTTTCCTGGTATGCAAAAGTCACACCCGATTCAGGGGCGCTCTTGCCTTCGTCGACTCCCAGTACCTTAAGAACGCGCCCATCGCCAGTGGTATTCTATACGGCCGTTATGCCAGCCGAGTGTTTACGGTACATGCCCGAAATTGATTTAGACGCCAGCATAATCTATACCACTACCCTCAGGTCAGAAGTATGAAAGAATTCTCTGAGCTCGGTAGGAACTACAGATACCCGCGCAAGCGTCAAAGTATCTAGCGTCGCTCCGTGCTCCAGTACACAGGACTCGCCCAGGCATCTTCCAAAAGCTCGGAATCCGAAACTGACACGACGGTAATGCCACATCATTCAAAATAAACTCTTGTCCGCAAATTTCCTTCCGAAACCATCAGGAATCAGCAATATCGTCTGTAGCCAGCGATGTTTCGTGCACACCATGCGATGGGTCCTCTACCGATCGATATGCAAGGCCTACTTCACCCAAGGAGGTTCTCGGGTGGTAGTTAGAGACGACAAGCGCGAAAGCTCGTGCCATATCATCCGGATTTTCGAGCGCCGGTAGATATGGAGGTATGGATGTTGGCTGTGAAAGATGGAGGGATTTTTATCATTAACATAATACTTCATTCGGGCGTTATTGATGAGGGACTGAGAGCTAACTTAGACATGAAGAAGCACTCGAAAAGAAAAGGTGATGGAGGTAACGAACCGAAACCGAAGCGCGTAAAGGTTCCGAAACAACCCAGACCTGATGGAAGCCTCGACCAGCAACTCGAAGAAGATGATTGGATGGATGTTGATACGGAAGTCCATGGTAAACCAAAGGACGCGCTTGGTAACGACATCGAACCGACGGGTAAGAATGCAACTAATGTTGGAAAGATAATGCTAACAGTGATAGGTACCACTCCTTCCTACGCAAACGTTCTCCGCCTCGGCACCAACACCAAAGCAAAACCCGCCGACAAGGCCAAATGGGCGAACGATGAGAAGGTAATCTTCGGCTCGATCAAAAAGCCAAAGACCCTCGAAAACTTCACCGGTTTATACGAGCTCATTAAGAAGAATGCCCTGAACGGACTGACCGCCTGCGTGCCCGCGGGCACCACATCCTACTACGTTCTAACGTACGACAGGGCAGCGGCGGCTATGATCGGCATCACTGTACTCAACAACCAGGAAGTGAACGGGGCCTTGGTCACAGCGGAGAACTTCGGCGCCCAACTCAACCGCAAACCAGCAGTCAACCGACCATGGACGATAGAGATCCCCTCCCTACCTCTGGCGAAGGAGCTGAAAGAGGGACTAACGGCCTATTTTAAAGAGAGACAGGTGACGGCCGAGCAAGTGGAAGCGTTGGTGAAGGAGGCGAAGGGGCTGTATGACGGGGGCCGAATCTTGTTGCAAGCGGATGCGAAGCTGCCGTGGGGCCAGAAGGGCATCCATATAAGGGGGTTCGAAGGTCGACAATGTTGGTTTACGAATCGGCCAAAATGTGAACACACTTTGGAACAATCCTATACAGATAACTGTGGTAGGGCAGAAGTGCCCCATACACAACACTGTCTCTCACAGTCTGCTCCATTGCATAGGGCAATCGGACCAGTTATCAATCTTGTACCCTAGATAATGGCAGTGTTAGCGACCTTAAATGCAAAAGGTTTAGGCGACCCCGCAAAATTTGTGGGAAATAGGGGAGATGGTAATCTCCGCCTTCATAGGGCTGATAGGGCTGGGGCCCGCTAGTAGAGTTTTCACCTGCTCGCTCTGTGACTCCTAGTAACAGCAACAACCAAAATATCAACATGCCCCCATATGACCTCGTATCCCAACAGGACATGAGCCCGGGTCAAAGAATTTAGCGTCGAAGTGATATTGATGACGTTTAGAAATTGAGTATTCAAAATCGATTCCACGTGAACAGACCGATTGCATCAAAGCACGAAGAAAAACAATTCTGACGCTCGAGCGTTACGAAATCAGTCTTTGATCAAAAAGACTCTCTCGCAACGAAATGATTCTGCATCAGCAGAATCCAGACACGGTCTAAGAATGTTTCCATGGGCAATGGGCAATGAAACTTACGAGCTGATATCATCATATCAATCGTAAGCAGCAGAGGCAATCCATACCTTTCCATAATCGAATAAAAATAGTTACGGAATTCGATTCAAAAATTCCAACAACGAAATACTAGGAGTAAATGATTCTTGCATCAATCACCCGGGATCTCGAGGCTCAACAGAGATGTATAAAATAGCTGATAAGGCGTAAGGGGTGCACTACTCCCTCGGATAAGTTCTTTTTCAATCGGGCCAGTGTGTAAAAAGATCGAAATCAAAGATGGAGGGGTTTTTGGGGCTGTGTGTGGGCTGTGGAAGAAGGATGGAGGAGGGACTTTTTGTGGCTGTGGGCTGTGGGATTGGCGGGTTTGGTTTAGGGGGGAGCAGTTAGCGGTTGTCAGAATTTTTGGATGTTACGACGACTGTATTAGATAAATCTCTTCTGGGAGTTCGCTTCGCTTAGGTTACAGGCAGGTTAGTTAATGGATTGGTACTCGTACTTTGGTCCTTATTATATTGAACCTCAATGAGCGATGAATTCACATCAAGGGCTTTATCATCCATCGTTCCAAACAATAGCATGGCATATATGTATGTATGCAACAAGTCCAGCTACGGAACCGTCAGATGTGGAAACGTCCACTACGTAGCATGACATATTTTGGCACTTTTCTAAAGCTACATGCATTGATCGACCCAAAGTACAGTTACATTACAGTACAGTACCGATGATAGTAAACCGTTCCGTAAAGCCATCAATCGTTAAAGCGGGTTTCATGATCCATTTGGTAACCCTTGAGGCATCTTGGGGGGACCTTGTGGGGAGTCGTCGTCCTCATCCATGTCTTCCAACTCTTCGGGATGTCTGCGATGGCGATTAGCGGCCGTGTATGTGATTAATCATGCTATTCGGACACAGAGAACGTACCCAAGCAGCCCCTTTACATCCTTCATCTCATAGTGCTTCTTCCTCATCTCCTCAAACTTTCTGTGCTTCTCCTTTTCTTCAGCCGACAGGCCTACGTTCTCACCGTGTGCCCCCGAGTCGTTAGTTGGCTCAACAATGACTTGTTTCTCTCCCTTCGCGCTCGTGCTAGACGACCGTGAAATCCTATCTCGATCATCCTGCAACTCGGGGTACCCTTCCGCATCTCCAAGCTCCAAGCCTGGGATCTCAGCTTCTCTCGTCCTTGAACGTGCGCCGCTCACTTGGTCCAACTCATCGACTTTCAGGTCTGCGGCGTCCAACGTCCGCATTTCCTCTTCATCCTCTTCCGGCTCGTAACGCTTGGCATATGGAGTCTTGGGCTCGTCAATCTTCATGGTACTACTCTTCTCTTGCTCTGTGAGATACAAGTTTACCTCGTCCCATTTCAGTCGAGGGTTGTTGGGATCGTCGTCTAGAGCGGGGTTACTGGACTGACGGCGTGAGACATTACCGCGAGGGTTTGAGGAATTGCGTCGGTGACCAGCATTCTGAAGAGTATTGGCTAGAGTAGCATCTTGGTCTGTAGAAACGCCAGTGATATCACTGGGGTTGGACGTGTCTGGGGAAAGACTTTGTGTGAGCATTTCGGTTGGTGGCGGGGCTGCGGGGTTCGGAGGCGATTGGTGATAAGAGTTTTTGAGTATACCTACGAGAGTGATGAGCGGTATCTTAGCCAAGTGATAAGTGATGATCGTAGAAAACACAAACCCTTAGGACGCTTCGGTGCCTCTCCGCTTGGAATACTCATTGCGGATACTTGGGTCATGCTGTGTTGCCCGTCTGGAATCTTGAAAAGATGTGGTTGACTTTTCTTCTCGTCGCAAAAAGTAGAGTGTCGACTCAGATGCTCTGTATAAAAGTCGTTGTCGTGAAAGTCTCGTAAGCGGGTGTGGTCACATCAGGTTGGCAAAGATGATAACAGCGTCATCAGGTCTAAATGCTACTACAAGTAAGGTAACAGGTATGCACCTTACTGTAACATGATGATCAGCAAGTGATTGCCGCGGGTTTACGGAGGTATCCGCGGTGGTTCTAGAGCTATTCTATAGACGGCCTAGTCTATCGGTGATTGCTCCGATGAGGCCCGAAATCATCCTGCGAGTCACCCACCCAGGTTCACAGCAACGAATCAAGTATGAGTTGTTTTTCAACAACTGCAGCATGTAGATCCACTTTGGATCTGCCCAATGATTCTATTACCGCACTCTAGCAATTCGCTAGGAAATCTTACCTTGTGCAAATTACAAGAGCTGATCCGGAAGATGAAGCTAAATACAAGCGCTATCAAAGGTCGATACTGGCAACCATCCACCGTGACCTCCTGACCTTTGTGGCGCGATAGCGGCATTGTGAAAGAGAATGTCGTTGAGTGATTCCCATGTCATGGCAAAATGACCGACGGAGGAGAAAGATAATCGATCAAGCGATTAGAGTTAGACTTCATCGGCAAACTTGGGGGTCTTCGAGACGACTTCGAATGCGGCTGCCTCCGCTTTGAAGGCGTTGCGGCATGCTATCTTGCCGTTGAAATATGCGGGGAGTGGGCTCAGAGTGGGGAGAAGTCGACCGTACATATGCTAAGGTGACCGTTTATCAATTGATATCGCGAGATTCCGAAAGAAGTCCACCTTGGAGGCTGTTGATCTCGGCATGATGTTTTGTTATTCTGGAGTAGTAGGAGTATGTCAGTTTCCGATGTCAATATCTCGCAAACCGATAAAGTATTTATGTACGATTGAAAGAGATTTAATGACGATGAGGATCCTGCAGAAATGCACCAATGGGTGAAGTCCGCTGATGAAGCTATAACGAGTACAAGGAGAAATGTCCTTAACATATTCCTCACAACTAACAGCAAGCATAAACATCAGAACCATGTGAATGAACATCCATGTCAGATTCGAGTGTGCCTATCCACTCTAGGTCACTATGTACTCCGCGGGATCCGGGCTGCTGAAGCGACCTTAGCTCTCAATATTGTCCAAATACCTGAGTGCTAAAGAATGTTATGAGCCATGGTTGTTTGCACGATGCTCGCCGGATTGTTCACGGATAAGGGGAGGTGAGGATCATTGAAGAAGCGTTGCTACCGCCAGCAGCTCCATAGAGGTTTTATGTTACAGATACGGACTTGCCAGTGCAAAGAAAGTCAGAGTGGGTTTCGGGACTTGAAAGAATGGCAGGCTTGGCGCTAGTCTTTCCCTTAACAGACATAGCGCCTTGGCATACAGGAGCTTTACTGTGGTACCGTAGTGCCCTCCTCATTCCAGGCGCTCCAATCACATACGATTATCCGGGGTGATGATCGTTAAAGCCAACAGCACTAACCTTAGTGCACAAGATTCTCTTACCGTCTAGAGCTAGATGGCTGCCTCTTGTAGTTACCCTAGTGACTGTACAGGTTAGAGTGTATCTAGAACCTTCTGCCGAGAAAGCCCAAGTACGGATACCGTAGTATTCTTTCGTTCTACAATTGTTGGACCTCGTTCCCCTGTTACCCTCATATCTGCCTCTCCCTCGCATGACCTCGCTGAAGAGACTCTCTTGTTGTCCAGTTGTGCACAAGTGACGGTTACCCAGACCAAAGCTGCAGGTCGGTCCAAGATCGGAGAATTGCTACGGATCAATATCACCACCGATAACGATGTCCATCCCGCTGGAACGTGCTACGAGTAGTAGTACTAGTACATCGGGACAGGGGCGGTGGCGTTTACGATCGCCTGCTTTAGCTTAGCGTTACCAGTCGCGTGGCTCGTCAAGGACAGCTTCAGGGAATCTGTCCAATCATTATGGATATCAATGTCGTTACGGGGATTTCATCCTGAATGCATCACTAGAAGCCACCGCTAGAAGCCTCTCAGAGACCTCCAGCATTCGAGATGTGGGGAATGTCCTCTTCTACCCGAGCAACTTAAGCCATCTCATGCCATCTCCATAGTATCTAACGTCGGCGTCCGCGCGCTCAGTCCTTGCGCTCGCGCGTTATCTTTGCTTCAAGAGATCAGCTTCGAAGGTGTTCTTTGTTTGTTTCACAGGCAGCTCTTTTCTTCGGCCAGACTTTGTATTCAGGCTATCTGTTGCTGGTGACCCCCAAGTCAAAAAACATTCAATATGGCCTCCATTCCGACACCAAGTGAACTCCTATATCAACAGAAGCACATCCGCGAGTCCAAAGTGACCAATATCCTCGCTTCAAATATCATCACCCTTGTTGCTGCTTATATCACAGTTGGCCTGCGTTTCCTTTCTCGAAGGACGGCCAAAATCGAATACAAAGCAGATGATTGCCTCATTGTACCTGCCTTGTGAGCGAATACCAGCTTTTCTGCATCTGTTTGCAAACTGAGGCGTGAGATTCGTAGGGTCTTCATCACTGGTGAATTCACCACAAACCAATTGAGTCTGTCGTTCTTGTACTTTCCACCAGACAGTTGCTGATATTCTACACTCAGTGATACGTTACGGGGTGGGGAGGCACTCCATCTTATTCCAGGGTTATGAGATGCGCTATGCTCAGGTACTGTACCCAGTCTGCTAGAAACCTTGGGAGTTAGAGGGGCAGTCCTGACCGTTTAACTCCAGTCCCTGATCGCAGCAGAAGTCCTCTACTGTACATCTATGCTTGCCGTGAAATCTTCCATCCTAGCCCTGTATTACCGAATCTTCTTCGTCAGCAGAAAATTTACCACAATCCTCTTGGCCGTTTTCCTCTTCTTCTTGGGCTTTCTCGGTTCCTAAGATCGTGCGATTTGAGATGTCGAGACAAATGCTGTTTGCGACTGAATAGCTTGCCACAACTAGGAAGAGTGCATCTGACGCGGCGTCTTATCGTCAGTTGCAAGATCGGTGTCTGCGGTATCGAGTGGCCTTGCAGAGGGAAGTGGACTGGTCCATTGTTCTCCAGCCAAACCAATCTGTTAGCTGACGGAGAGTACTTAATTCATGATCCGTAGTAGGTTCGATTCCTAATGGCGCTAGTACAACGGTGTACTTAGTGGTTTCGTTTCTTTTCTTTAGCGGCCCGCCTCGCGTTGCATCAAGGTACTGTAGGTAAGTTGTAACAATCAAGTCCGCGCCCTAGCTCCGGGCTGACAGCGGGCACCATCAGGGTGCTCTAAGCGTGCACCCTCATCACAAACCGCCCTGAGTGTGCTAGCACTATTGACCCAATGCATCAGAGAAAGCGAGAGGGAGTATGAATTGTGTATTGTTCATCGCATGTTTGGAACATGCTTACAAACTGGAGTTCGGCGTTCGGTGAAGGGAACTTCCATTGTATTTCCCTTTTGTCAGCAATGGGAAGCTTCCTCCCGACGCTATATGCGGACTCCCCATACTTTATCGATTAAGGATTCGTAACCTAACCTCTTTTTCAACGTCCGAATAGATACCCTCGACTTCATCTATCAAACAAACCACTATCAACCCACCACACTGAGTCTCCCCATAATAGTTCGCATGGGGCCGTCAGTATCACACCTCTTCACCGCCCACCAAAACAAGTACGATAATTTCCAACGATATGAGCAGCATCACCAAAGTCGCTTTGGCTGGGGTGAGAAAGCTTCCAATCATCCCATCCAGCTCATCTTCTCATTCCCTCTGCTGTGCCCTTCCAAAATCTTGACATCAAACTCTCACGCGGGCTACTGGCAACCTCGGCCCAGCCATACTCAACCAACTCCTTAACGCTGGCTTCAAAGTCACAGTCCTTACTCGCAAGAACAACACTCATAGCTTTCCCTCCTTCGTCACTGTCATCCCAGTCGACTCCGACTCCCTCGACTCCCTCACCAACGCCCTCAGAGGACAAGAAGCCCTCGTCTCTACCCTCGCCTCCGTCGCTATCGCCACACAACTTCTCCTGGTCGAAGCCGCGGCCAAAGCCCACGTCAAACGCTTCATTCCCTCCGAGTTCGGTTCCAACCTCCTGAACGAGAAGAGGCGTGTTCTCCCTGTTTTTAGGGACAAAATCGCAGTCCAGGACGCCCTCAAGAAAGAAGCAGCCTCCGGCGGCATGACATACACACTCATATCCTCGGGGCCTTTCCTCGACTGGGGCATCATGGTCGGCTTCATCATGAACCGCAAAGAAAAGAGTATCGACCTATTGGACGGCGGCGGTCGCGTCTTCAGCACCACGTCCCTCCCAACTATCGGAAAGGCCGTCGCCGGCGTCCTTACGCATCCCGAGCAAACAAAGGACCGCGTGGTGTACGTGCAAGATACTGCAACGACGTTGAAAAAGCTGGCAGCTATGGGCAAGAAGGCCACTGGGGCAGATGGATTGAAGGAGAATGTTGTGCCTATCGACGAGGTGCTCGAGCAAGCGTGGGCAGAGCTGACGAAGGATAAACCAGATCCAGATACAGTCTTAATCAGCTTCGTCAAGGCGTCGATTTGGGGTGAGGGGTATGGAGGTCATTTTGAAAAGCTGGATAATGAGTTGTTGGGCATTAGGCAGATGAGCGATGCTGAAGTTCAGGTTTTGTTGAATAGCCTGGCAAAGTAAGTGTCGGATCCGGGTGGACGCTTGGTTCAGATATTTGTATCAGCAAGACGCTGACTTGATGATAAGACTTTTCCTTCTTGTCTGGCTGAGCTGATAACAGTCGTGATGCAAAGTCAATCAACGTTAAGCTTCTTCTTTCAAAACTAACTAATTATCAAAGGACTGATGAATGAACATGGTTGAATCGATCGACAAAAATTTCTAATTATTAGATATTAAAGTAGAACATTAAAAGCCATTTATCATTTATAGAGTGAAAAGCATATCTTCACGTGTGTGGCTAAATACGAGCTAAGCGATAAGCGCTTAAAAGAACCAATACCCTCGACTAGAAGAACTCCCTCTACCGCGGCTTGCGCGGGTAAATCGTAACAATGAAGCCTTGATTGTTCACACCTTCTTTCCACCTTCTTCCCTTCATCCCTTTCTCCCTTCCCATACAACACAAGCATACACGCTCCACTCGCACCTCACACACTAACCAATAATTACAAAAAGGCTCCCGCGTTAACTCAACCCAGCCTCGCGAGCCCAATGCCCCCCTGTACCACGCACTGCGATAGCTCGAATCAAAGTTAACTCAATTCGAAACCTGCGATGGATTTTCAACGCATAATAACAGACTTGGCGCGTCGACAATCGGCTCGAGAGACAGTCTTACCGCCGTCAGCCGATGCAACAGTGACTCGGAGTAATCAGGAACGGGAGCTGCACAGGCTGGTACGAGTATACCGATGAGCAACATGCTCCTGCGGCAGCCAGCAGCGTGCGTTACCTTCACTCGCAGCCTTCCCATTTCGTGGCGGTCGATTTGGTGAGCTGGGTATTCTAGTGGAGTCTCAAGGCTCACTCTGCCTAAGCCTGAAGGGAGGTGATCTTCTCGATACCACCAGTCGAAGTCTGGTCGAATCTTTACTCCAAGCTGCAACTTTTACCCCTGATACCGTACAGCTGTGGACTTCAGGGGGTGGTGTTCTTCCGCCTGTTTCTCGAACCGCATGGAACATGATGTTTTGTGATTGCGTATGTTGGGTCTTGGCACGAAGGACTCTGCAGACTTCTGGAGTATCCCACATCCTGAATCCCGATACACCGGATGTAAAAGATAGCGCTGACCCCCAGAGATTTACACCTTAACAGGATGTGGGATATGCATTGAAACGGCTTGGCAAAGCGTTTGCCTTGAAGGAAAAGATGGCTTTAATCTGCTTTAATCCTGCCCACGTGAAAACCGTTGACTTATAATTGTGATCAACCTGACCATCGTCGTACGTGCACATACACTTGCTGAACTGGAGTGTGGCCTTTCTACCATGAGGATCCTACCATTTGAGCTGACGAGATGTTAGGCGTAGCGTTCTCTTTTAGTGAATGAATGAATGAACTCAGATAGATAGATCCGACAAACCAGAAGAATTCACTTCTCCGTAGTGAGCAAGCTCTGCTTACGTTACATGACGACATGATCTAGTAGTCTAGCTGAAGAAACGCCCCGATACCGGATATATCCCTTATTTATTCACATCTTGTGGCCATGGACTGTATGAGTCTCCGAGCTCTCCAAATCCCCAGGCTCTGGAGTTACATCACAAAAGTCTTACAACTTTGTGTTGACATTACCTTAACTCTATCTGTTCAACAAAGGATTCTTCGTTATTTAACAAAGGAGCATTAGGAGGCACTTACTACACGATGTTTTTCATTCTCTGCTTTTTGGGCGCTCTCATCATTGTTTCGGGAAGTCTATTATGGATTAGGCGTGCTAGGCCGGTTGAGGTCTACGAGACAGGAAACATCTCAAGGATACAAGACTTGAGGACTCTCAAAGGTCGGCACGAAACAGCGTCAATTCTAACAGAATTGTTCGATAGAGATGGCGCGGGAGCATGGCCACCGAAAGCGAATCATGACTCATACCCAATGGCTCTCCGCCCGTATCAAGATATCTACCTGGAGCTTGTTCCACTATTGTCTGCCGCCGAGCCTTCGCTGGATGACAACGTCAATAATGAACGACGCAACAAATACCGTTCGCTCATGCGAAAGCTCTTGGCCGAACGAATCAACATCGCTCAGGTCGAGGAAATCATGGCTGCAGTGGAAGCTGGAAACTGGGATGTCCTTCCTCGAGACGCGTACAACGGATTTTATGCTTGCGTTGCTGTGTGTCGCCACGCCTATAGGTAATGTTTATAACGCTTCCAGAGAATGAAACCAATCTGAAAATGTCTTAGATGGGCAACAATTCCTGTTGTAAAGGTCGCTCAATATGAGAAGGTTGTCGACTTCCCACAGGAGCTTGATGTGCCTTGGCCTTACCTTCAGCGAAACTTCGGTGTGACTGCTGATAGCGGAAATAACACAGCAAACGTCCTGCATAACTTTAACGAGAAAGGTGAAAGAGTTTACAAGATCAACGTTGGTATGTCGGATTTGATCAGATCATCAGAGGAGGTCTTTTTCCGTATGTTCTATAATCTAGAAGTTTTGGTATGTATAGTCGCCTCTGAATCTGTTTCCTGATTCTAACAATTCATCAAGGCTTTCCCTATTTATTATGAGATGGTTCGTGCCATCATCTGCTTCGAGGAAAACGACAAGGTGTTGTGCGTGAACCATCTCGAGAACATTACTTTTAGACTTCGCCATCTCCTCCTGATCTTTTACGAAAATCTCACCAAGTCTCGTATATCGCACTTGGTGTGGTTGAGCTACGTCCAGGGCTTCCAAGGCTGGGGTGTTGGAAGAATGGTTGACGGCGTGTTCATCAAGTATGATGGACTTTCTGGTAATCACGTCCTGTTCTTTCAAGCGCTAGACGCTTTCTTGGGCATGGACCGCTACCTCACCGATGAGAATATGATTAGGTATATACCCGCCAATCAGAGAAAACTATGCATTGCGTTTAAAAAACACTCTTTCCGCAACAAGCTGAAGGAGCATAGCGACATGAAGATCAAGGATGAATTTAGGAAGATTGTGAATCACATGAAGGTACGGTTCTTTTTTTCAAATCTGCAAACGGCTCCTAACATAACGCAGGTATTCAGAACAGCTCACCGAACTCGAGTAGTGCCATATCTGGAACAACCCGCTCCAGAGCGATTAACCATGACGGCCGGAAAATCCATCCTCGAGGGTCCTACCGCCAAGGACACCAAAGAAGCTTTGAAAGTCTTGGATCAGATGCTGCTCACTAGGCTGAAAGAAACGGTCTAGTCAGATATCAGATGTGGGAACAGCTGATTCACCCGAACGAGTCTCGATCAGGTGGATACAGTCAACTTAGCACGGCATGTCAAAAGATTACGTGGCATTTTAGGAACGCTGCCCGCTAGCCTGGTTGGGGCTAGCGCCAATTGCGGCAGAAAACATAGATAGCCTTCTGTTGTACCTTTAGACAATCATCAGATCTACACTTCATCAATGGCTAAACGAATGGGTGCCTAGAGGAAAGAATGGAAGCTACCCTCTAGGTATCTTCAAGCTTCTGGATATAGGCTAAGCAGACCACCTTACCGTGACTACTTAGTGGGCACAAACTCTGGGGCTGTGGCAACAGTATGAATCCAGGCCGTAGTCTCCTCGCTCACGGTTCCAATATGATCCATAATCACTACATTAGGGTCATGGGCACTCTTATACCGGAGGTAGACTGCAACAAAGAAGTAAGCATTCATGGCATTCTAGCTAAAAGGTCGGAGCGGAGACACTTACTGCAGCGGCGGATACCTGTTGGACTCCGCTCGCTTTCCATCAGTACTCTTAACAGGTTCAATGCCGGCGGTAGGGTCGTTGGCGAAGACGACTGGATGAAGATCAAGCTGCGGGAGAATACGTTGAGGAAGCAGAATCTTTCACTCAAGTGACGGACGCTTACCTGAACTGCTTTCACGTCCTCCTTAATGTCAACCTGCTCAGGCCAGTGACTTTCGGGGCTCTCTCCAAATTGGTTGACATATGTGATAGCATAGCTGACAGCAAAATCAGCTTGATATAAACCCCAGTGCATTGATGACAATGAACGAACCTCACACTATTTCCCCAGTAAGGCGATTTATCTTCTGCGCCAGGCTTGTCTGACGTGGTTTTCGCAGCGACGTGTTGTAGCGGCTTGCCTTCAAGCCGCGAGATAGGAGAGGCAGGAAGACGGCTGTTCCAGTGGCGAACTGTTGGTGCGAAAATGGCTGAGTGAGCTATTCGAACATGACATAGACACAGACAGTTGAACCTACTGCTATCTGCCAAGCTCTCCATAACAGCACGAGCGAGCTCAAGATAAGCTTCTAGAGTGCGCTGAGCTACCTCTCTGTAGAAGGCGTATACGGTTGACTTCTCAAAGTTTTCCTTTGCGGTCACTTCCATGTCAGTTTTAGCTTTTGCATCGTCGGCAGAAGGAGTAAAGCTTTCAGATCTAATATTGATAAGTTAATTCTGACTGCTCAGTGTATATGACTAGCACTTACAGGCTTTGAACGCTCAGAACTTGTTTGATCTTGTTTTCTGATAATCATCCGATGGAAAGTACCGGCCAGTGATCGACTATCGAAACGCTATTTCGCTGCTCGCCACCGGCGCTGTCGACTGTGGTTTGCTTTTCCCGTGCCTCAATAAGCCGCTTCACGAGACCTCTCAGCACATTATATACTCGTCTTGCATCGTTGCGAACCTGTAAGTGATAGTCAATATTTGTGCTTCTTTGATCTTTATAAGATAAAGCTTACATTGTCGACATCTCTATCCAGGAATTTGAGCGCATGAAGATAAGCAACTGGAAGAGGAGCGATGAGCGATAGCCCTATACGACTTACAGAACGCTACTTACATTATTGTGCATTGGCAAACAAGAACTTGGCTTCAAGACTTCGACAGATGATGACGCTAATAACAATAACAGTCAGTTTG
>JAABUW010001166.1_pt1 | contig 46016 bp, 9 predicted proteins | sample 5560081 | NCBI WGS metagenome assembly JAABUW01 (sample SAMN10711882, study PRJNA513363) | rock metagenome | isolation source: Antarctica rocks | place: Antarctica: Victoria Land, Knobhead sud | reverse complement strand
GCGCATACATGGCCATATATGGGGGCATATATGGGCCACATGGGAGCAGCAATGGGGCATACATGGGCCACATGGGAGCAGCAATGGGGCATACATGGGCGCATATATGGGCCATATATGGGGACATATATGGGCCACATGGGAGCAGCAATGGGGCATACATGGGCGCATATATGGGCCATATATGGGGGCATACATGGGCCACATGGGAGCAGCAATGGGGCATACATGGGCGCATATATGGGCCATATATGGGAGCAGCAATGGGGCATGCATGCGCGCATACATGGGCCATATATGGGAGCAGCAATGGGGCATGCATGCGCGTATACATGGCCAGCCCTATAGGGAGAGCAGGGAGGAAGGGAACAGCAGGTAATCCCTTCCCTTCCCTGGCAGTCCCTGCCCCTTCCCTTCCGCTCCCTTCCCTGCTAGAAGGGAAGGGAGCGGGGGTTATTCCCTTCCCTTCCCTTCCCTGTTCCGCAGCGTAAATACCCTAGATAATTCTATATATTTTATTTAATCAATAAAATTAATTATTATCACTATTATAGTAACTATATTTTAATACGATTATATCGTTTAATGATTTAAAGATAACCGCCTATAACGACTTATTTATTATATTTAAAGATATAATTAATTTATATATATTTAATTCGGAGTAAATTCTTTTTAAATTTTTAAAAATTATTATATTCACTCTTTTTATATATTTTAGATAATATCTTATTTTAAATTAGAATAACTAAATAATAATCTTTATTATTTTAGTTTTTATAATAATTATTAAAAATTAAATTCGGGTTTTATTAATATTTTAAAATTTATTTTAAATTAAATATTATATCGATTTATATTTTCTTTAAAAAAAATCTCTTCGCTTATCTCTAAAAATTCTAAATATTATATTCTCGTAATATTTCCAGAGTCTACTATTAATAAAAGAAGGAATAAATATTTTATAATATTTTTATTTAAATATTAAATCTTTTACTTCTCCGGTTTCTTTATTTTTAATTATTAAATATTAAAAAAATTCTTTTAAATATTTCTTTTTTTCTCTTTTTAATATTACTAGTTTCTATACTCTCGTTAATTTTAGAGAAACTTTATATATATTTTTAAAATATAAAAATTTCTTCGCTTTTCGAATTTTTTCTTTATATTTATAATTAGTTACCTTAAAATTTAATTTAATCTAAATATATTTATTTTATTAATATTTTTTTATATATTTTCGAGTTTAAAATATTATTTTAATATAATATATACTTTAGAAAAATTTAGTTTCTAAATATAAATAAATTTATAATATAATATTATTAATAACTTCTTGAAAACCTTCTATTACATTAATTAAATATTATTTAAAATTATCTTTATTTCTAAATTTAGTAAAAGGTTATATAATAATATATAATATAAAAGATATTAATTCTTATATAGAGTAATAAGCCTAGATATATTAATATTAAATTATATACTAGTCCTAAATAGGGTAAATACTAGGAAATAAATCTAAATTTTAATAAAGTTTATTTAGTTATTATATTTACTTTATAATAAATCGCTTTTTTAAAAAAAACAAGTTAACGTCCTCGTTAATATATATATAATAAAGTATTGTAAATAATAATATAAATAATATTCTTATATAGAAGTAAATAAGTAAATAATATACTTTCTTAATTATTAATTAAATAACGGGTTAAGTTATAAAGTTTTAAATTTAATATAAAGTCGTAAAACTAAGTTAAAATCGCGATAACGAGGTAAAGTAATCGTAAAATATAAAAACAACGTAAATAACTAGCGATAATAACTATAAAGTAATTAAATAAGAGAGTATATATTAAATATTATAGGATTATTAATAATAAAGATTTATAACCTTAAAGATATACTAGTTAAATAGAGTTTTAGTAGTTAAATTAGATTTTAATATTATTTTAACTAACTAGAAAAAGTTATTTAACGATATCTCTATAATTAAAACTATTTTAGCGCGGCGCTAGTCCTAGTTTAATTAAATTATTTTATTAACCCTATTTTACTCGTATTCTTTAATTAATTCGTTAACGAAGATATATATAATATTCGATTAATAATTTTATTTAAACCCTAGTCTTTCTATAAGGTTAAATTATAAAATATTCGAAAATAATTATTAGAGTTAAACCCGATAACCGTAATTTAGCTCTATTAGAAAATTCTATAGAAATAATTATTTAAATATAAATATCGCTCTATTAAACTATATTTATATAAAAACGGGGGTATAAATTAAATTTAACTATATACGAGGTAATTATATATACCCGAGATATTAAAAAATTAGTTTTTAAAATTATATAAATACGTACTAGAGTCGCTATTACTATAATTTGAAATAATATTAAATATTTAACTAAATAAACTAAAATCTATAACGATAATTCTATATATATATAGAATTTAGTTTTTAATATATATTTTAACCGGCCTCTATTATTATTATAAAAGAATATTACGCGAATAACGTAACTAACTACGTCTAGTTATATATATTATCGAAAAATATAAATAATAATAACTCGAGAGGCTAGTATATAAATATTGAAAATAATATTAGAAACGATATTTTATTAAATAGATTTAGATAAATATTCTCCGTATTCGAACTTTATTTTATACTAGAAATATAGGAGAAACGTAACTACTAGTATTTAAATTATATATACTAGAGTTTTATTTTAGACTAGGATTTAATTATTTTAATTAACGAAATATTAATTAAATTAAATGAGAAATAGAGTTAAATATATATTACTAAAATAAAGAATAAAGAATTAAATCTAATTTACCTCGAAAAATTAGTTTCGGGGTATATAATATTTATATTTTAAAAAGTAATTATTGAGAATTAATTACAAATTAAATCTTTTATCCGACGTTAAAGGATATTAAATACTCTATATCTTTTTACTAGAATTAATAGACTCCTTAATACTCTTATAAAATACTCTTTATTTTTAAATAAAGAAAGAGATAAAGTTCGAAATTAAAGAAATTTTAAAACGATAAAAATAAAACTACCTCGTTAAATAAAAAATATATAACGAATTAGAAAATATTTAGGAATTAAATACGAATTTTATAAACTATTTAAATCTTTTATAAAAGTATTATTAAGAATTAAAAGTATAATTAATTAATTAAATTCGTCTTTAAATTATAATTACTCTAACGATATATTAAATAAAAAGTCGTTGAATTTAAAATTAATATCTTCGACCTTCTTGTTTTTATTTTATTTAATAATATTTTTTAACTCGCTTTCGACGAGTTCTTTTTCTTTTCTTTCTAATAACTCGACTTCGGTTTAGAGACGAGTTTATTTCGTTAATATTATTTTAACTTCTTTTAATTTCTCTTTTTAAAGAATTCGGAGATTAGTTTATTTTATAGGCGAGAAATATACTAGATTATATTCCCGCTTAATATAAATATACTTTATATATCTATCCGAATAACTTTTAACTATATATTTTTCTAAATACTATTTCTTAATATAACGATAATAAATATATATAACTAACTTTAAATCAAAAAGAGATTCGCGAAGTTACTATTTACGATAATAAAATAAAAAAGAGATAGAGTTAAATATTTATTATAACTAATAATTTACTTCTAGAATAAAAGTTTCGGGAAGAGAACCTAATATTAGAAATATTATATAATATTAAAATTACCCGGTGAAAGAGTAGAACTTATATTAATAATAAAATTATTCATTATAATCGAAGAGAAAATAAAGTAAATAAATAGATATTTATTATATTCGAAAAATAAATAAAGTAAATATATTACTCTTAATACGATTTCCTTTTATTATATAATTAATATATTATTTAATAAATAAGAGCTTCATATTTAACTTCTCTTAAAACTTTTAATTATAGATTCTAAATATAGACGTTTATTAAACTCTTAATTAAATTTATTAAATTTATCTAGTTATATTCAATTATTTATATAAAAACTATTATTTATTAATTCTTAATACTCTTCTCTAAAAGAATTAATCTAGGTCCTATCGAAGTTATATTAAAGTATTGAAAAGAGAGTCTTAATAAAAAGTACTCGAATAAATAAAATTATAAATAGAAAGCGACGAATCTCGAGATATCGATTAGGGAATATCTAGAGCCTAGTAATTATCTTATCGATCGCTATTAAAATTAAGATAATTAAGTTATTAACGGCGACGTATAAATTAAGTTTATTAGAAGGTGTTAACAACGATTCTTTCCTATAAATAAATCGTAGAGGAATATATCCTATATAATCGCGAACTTGTTTAATAAGATTAGGCTTAACTCGATTATTCGATCGTTTACTAATACGCTATCTCCTTAAGTAGGGTCCCTTATTACGTAGAGACCGAACACCAGTAGGAGAATAGGAGCGAACGTATTAGACAGTAGCAGGTGGAAAACGAACTGGTGGACGACGTTCCTGCTTACGATAAGTAATAGACTCTTCCGCTCGACCTACAATCGTATATACCAAAGCACGAGCATAGGTAGCCCTATCCACGCTATTATAAGAGTCATGAGTAGTTTTAGTCTACCTAAGTCGAGCATTATAATACCGCACATAAGGCCAAGGTCTACCACTGACTGCGCGCCCCACCCAAAGAGATCTGGTCGAACGCGCCAATACTGCCGTATCATTCTACTTTTATCGACCGAAGCCGGTCTCGAAGCTGAGAGACAGGCGGGGTGGAGCGTCGGCTTGGATAAAAGAAGATACCAGAGTGTCACATTGTAGAAGTGGACACTTAGAAGGAACGTCGTTGTGCACGAATTAGACAGGTAAATCCAAGTAGAAATACCATTAATTGGGGAGGCTGGGACATTGGCGTGAGTAATATGGAGGATCCACGGTATAATCTAATAGAGGGACGTCTGCGGATGTTAGTAACGGCAATTGGAATTATCTCCGGGATGTATAGTGTATAGTGATTGCAACGAGAATTTTATAGGAGTCAAGACGAGTCCACAGAGGTCGATAGACAACAGTGAGGAGAAGAGCAGGCGCAAGCGTGTAGGCTACAGAAGAGGTGAGTAACATTGGACCCAATCATAGTGCGCTGCGAGAACGAATTGATCCTTTATCAATAATGTAATTAGCAAAATTTGATAGCTCCATCTTTGTCGGTCAGGACGTTGTAAACAAGTATATTACGACGGCTAAAACTCGGTTTGAGATGGACACATATGGACCTTACTCTACTACAACGCGTGACGTATATCGAGTATTTCATGAGCTTGCAGGATGATCAAGAGAATGGCCTTTCCGTCCTCGGCTGATTATTCCCAGATACTAAGTACACATGAAAGACACGGATAGATCGGAATGATGACATCTGCCTCGCGGTCTATTCCGAGGAGCAAGTTTTTTTCAGCTCCGAAATATCCGAACAGGGGAGCTTGGACTGGAGACGGCGGGAGCGGAATTTCATGCATTGCTATTTCATATGCAATAGTAGAGTAGTAGCCTATATTACCTGACAAGACGGGTATGGTAATCAGGTATATGCAGAGCTCAGCTTGGGTCGTGATGAGTGGCTGACACGGTTTGTTCTTGTATCCAAATTTGCGTCATCCCATGCAAATATACCAAATCCTAAAGTCCGTGGAAAGGTCAAGGGTGCTGCATGTCAAGACTGCTCTGGGGGGAGGGTGAAGATGTTAATGGTTACTGCTCCTAGGGATCGCCAGGCAAATCTTCGAACAACAGTTGAATTGACTTTCATCAGGGCCTATCGGTCGTTGCGACTTCTGGACGAGCTCCTCTGCCTCCGCGAATCTGAAGTCTCGTCTATGTCTTCTCCCTTCTGTGGCCAAAGTATCTGCTTCCTGTAAATAGCCCGGATCATCATGCCAAAGATAACCAGCCACACGACGATCAGAATCACAGCTAGCGTGGTCCCGACGATCTGAATGGCTCTCGATGCAAATGATTTCCCAACCGCTAGAGTCGCCGTCACCAGTGCAGTGTTCGGAAATACAAAGCTGTACCACGTCATGCTGAATTGAAGACGGCCCCGTATTAAGCCCGGAACGTGCGCGAAGGCGGATATTAGGAAGAACCAGACGGTGAGCCTGTAATGGAATATCTCGTCAGCGTTTTGCGACACAGCTAAATAGTTTGTTGTCTTGTTGGAGCGGAAAGCCACTCTTACCCCCATAGTAGAATCCCGATCCATCTGCCGATGAGACTGAGCAGCAGGGTCCCACCCTGCTTCGTAATGTGACTCGGCAAGATACTTTGCAGTTGATCTGAGATACCCAAGATGCTTGTGGCAGTGAATCCAACAGGACCCACAGAGATGAACATAGATGGTCGAAGCGCTTGCTGAGGGAGCTTTTGGGTCATGAGACGATAGATCAAGACGCCGTCTATCATGAAGCTGATCATGAAGCCGACGCCTTGAAAAATCGAACCTCCTATTGCGATGTCCAACGTTCGAGTCGGGTCGATGGAAGAACAAAGTACGCTGGCCAGAGGTCCAACAAGTAGAAAAGGATAGGTTGGAAAGGTCCACAGGGGTGTCATCTCCTCCGGCGCGAAGCTTTGCGTGGACCATCTGTGGGATAGCCATAAGTCAAGAGGCCCTCGTTGTTTCGGAGCAGGTGACAGAAGGAAAAGTCTCACACGAAAAGATACAGGCCACAAGAAACGACGACACTGAGGGCACAATAGAGCCAGAACAGTATCAACATAGCCGTCTGAAGCCACGGGCCTGTCATAGTCAAGCCGTACTGCTCGATATTGAGCAGAATGGTCCCCAAGGAAATCGCCAACGCTAGAGCGTAGAGACTCTCTGTGGGCTGCAGAAACGACGCCCTGAACGTCTGCTTGAAGCACACGAAACGACTCGTGATCAGAACCAGATTGAGGACGAACAACACCAGGTTGAAGATGAAAGTCGCGCAGCCAATTGTGTAGAGACCGTGGAAACGAAAGGGTACTGTTGTGGCATACATTTCTCTTTAGCCAGTCGAAGCCGCGAGCATAAGACAAAGGAAGAAGGAAGAGGGGGGCTTTGGTTAGCCTCGTACAGTACATTCGCAATGCCGCCAGTTGCCCTACAGGGTTGAAAGAAAATGTCAATTTCCACGTGTTTACCCCTGGTGCGAGTGTTAAGAGGGAGTTGTTATTCGTTTCTTACATTGTCATTGTGAACCATGCCCATGTGAAATGCCTGATTCTCTGGTGGAATCCATTCTTGAAATCTGAACCTAGGTATCGAGTAGTGTTTCCCACTTCTCCATTTTCTTCCTTCATCGCATCATTCATAGGTTGGCACATGTCGCAGGACACCTCTGATCTGACTTGATATGTAGTGAACAGCAGCGAAGATTTGTTATTACTGGCCCTATTGCAACCTTCCCTCCTATCTATATGTACGATTATACGAAGGAATGACGATATTTTATATCGACAAGTTCTGCTTCTGCACCAAGGGCCAGCGATGACGACTGATGCTACCGGAGTTGGATGTTTGAGTATGATGTAGCAACTGGAACCATCATCAGAGAATCTCAGTAATTCTAAGGGATCTGCACCAAGGGCCAGCAATGACGACTAATGCTACCGGGATTCGTGCGCATCGAGCCGTCACGCGTGGAGATAAGAAGTAGGATGTGTGAGTATGACGTAGCAACTCGAACCATCATCCGAGAATCTAAAGTACCGTCACGCGTGGAGATAAGAAGTAGGATGTTTGCCTTCCGCCGATCCTTCCGCCGCTGGCACATCATTGCCTTTTCGCTTCCGTATCTGCTCCGTTCGGTCGACGTTGATTAAATTCCGTGTTTCCCGCGTTAGCTAATCTTGTATACATGTGTTACGTGTCGGGTTCATAATCCTTGGGTTTCGTCACCCTCCTCTACTTTCAAACGAATATATCGGCTATAATTCTTACGATCATTAACTAGGGAAACAATAATTATTAATGACTATAAACTAACTATAATTAATTACGCGACCTTCGTTAAATTTAATATCGTTAACGATTATCCCGTTATTATTACTATAACTATTTATAACTCCGACGTATATTTCGTTATCTATAGAGTTATAAAGTTTATAATACTCGATATTATTACCGTATCGACTATAAAGCCTTGAATTAATCGCGTTTTCTTTAATATTATTATATTATAGTATCTAGGGTATATATAATAATCTGAAAAAAAAAAAAAAAAAGTAAAGATATTTATTATTCGATAAAAGAATTAATTTTTCAAATTCTTTAAGAGTTAAAAGTAAATAATTAATTTTATAATAAATAAAATAATAATAATTTTTAATTATAATATTAATAGTTTATTAATAAAGTTTACGAGATTATTAATAAAGTTAATATAAATATTATATTTATATAATTCATAATTATAACCCGAAATTTATTAAATAATATTTGATTTTTAAAATAACATAATAATTACTTCTATTTCTAAGAGATTTTTCTTAGATTAGAATATAATATTATTTAAAAAAAAGTCTTTAAAGTTATAGAGAAAATAAAGGAAAAAATAATAAATAAATAATATAAATAAAATATATATTTCTTAATAAATATTAATAGTTTCTATTAATACTTTCTCTAATATTAATATTATCGATAATTTATTAATTAAAATATATTAAACCGGTAAGAAATTATCTATATTATAAATTTAGATTTTTTTATATTAGAGAACTTCTTTATAAAAATAATTTAATTAAAACTCTTCTCTAATTCAATACTCTCTAAATATAATTTTAATAAAGTATAAATTATCTTTATAATAAACTAACTCTTAATTATTTATATTAATCTTTTTATTTATATAGAAATATATACGAGTCTCTAGATTTTCTTTATATATTATATAAAAATAATTAACGTTATTATTATATAATTTTTAGATAATCGAGTTCTAGTTTAGTTCCTAAATTATTATAATATTAATATTTTTAATTTATTTATTTTAGACTAAATTTATTATTAATTTTAGTTTCTTTTTAAATTATATTATATTAACTCTAGTAAATATATTATTTCGGAGTATATAAATCTAAATCTTTTTATTTTAGATAAATACGATTCGAATAAATACCTAGTAGAAGTAATAATTTTACGGAAGACTTTTATCGTCGATAATCTTTATATTAAAATATTTATCGGAATAAATATTATTAACCCCGAAGATATTAACCTAGTTATCTCTAAAAAGAAGAGTTATATTAAGAGTTATAGTATTTCATTCGATTTTTTAATATCGCCTCTACGACCTTTTATTAACTATAGTATATTTATAGAGAGCTCCGTTATAGTCTCTATATATATTTAAATTAAGGTTTCGGTAGAGTATTTTTATTTTCTTAAAGAGGATAATTTCCTTTTCGAGTTAACGAATTATTATTAGGTATTATTATTTACGTTTATTATTAATTCCTCTTTTTATATTATTCTCGCGCGTAATAATATAGACTATTTAATTAAGCTACTAAAATACTTTTAATTTAATATAGTTCAAAACCTAGATATTAATAGATATTATTATATCGATATTATTAAAGAGGTCTAGGACCTAGTTATTAAATTTTCTAAAAAAAACTTACTAGATTAACTAAATTAAGAAGGCTTTCGCTTTATTTATAAATATAACTACTTTAGGTTTTTCTAGAAGAATAGAGTTTAGGATACCCGAAGTAATAATATTATTTAATAGTATAATTATATACGGGCTACTACCTATTATCGCGGCCCTCTCGAATATTATTAACGAGTTCGCTAGTATTTAATATAACCGCGATAACTTCGTGGACCTACTAGAAGAGAATTAAATACGTATTCTCTTATATACCGACTAGGAGAATAATATTACGGGTAAATCGAAAGTCTATTTATTTAAATTCAAAAATAAATAAATTATAGATAAACTATAGATAAAATATTCGATAAATTATAGGAGTAAAATTATCTCGAGTATATTAAGTAATTAACCCCGTTTTATTTTCTAATATTCGTCGTTTATAAAACCCTCGTCGACGGGAAAATATCTTAGAAGGTTAATTATTAATATTCGCGGTCTAAATTAAATTTTAATATATAATACTATCCCTTTACCTTTATAGTCCGATATTATTTTTATTATTTCGGGATACCGGTATATTACCTATATTAATAAAACCTCTTTTTTCTATTAATAGTATATATATCCTATTAATAAGTCGAAATTTATAGTAGTTATTTATAAAGGATAAAAAATCTTTAATATATTATTAATAAAATATTATAACTTTCTAGCCTATATTTAATATTAAACGGACTATCTATTACGACCTTATAAAGTATTCGCGAAGGGGTATATCGATAATATCGTTATTTATTTTATAATCTTAATAGAGTATATTTATTATCTTCGGCTTATTTTCTTTTTTTTTTAATAAATCGGGGTCGTTTTAAAAGTTTTTAAATTCTTTATCGGGTACTTTAATATTTACCTATTAGAATAGAAAATAAATTTCTTTAATTTATTTACTTTTATAGAACGCTTAAAGATTATTAATTTATTTAAATTCCCCGTAATATTATCTATCTTAGAGATATACCTAGGAATAATAAAGTACTTTCGGATATATATTATTTATTATATATAAATGACTCGTCCCCTTTAGGATCGTAAAATAGAAATATTAAAATTATTACTAAAAAATAAAAGAGAACGAAAATTCTTTTCTATTTCTACTCGTTTAGTTAACCCTACTTTAGTAGAGTTAAAATCTTTCGATATATTATAATAACTATTTAGTAAGTTTTATTATCTCGTATATTTCGACCTCTACGTAACTCTATATATCGAGCTCGACGCTTTAAAGGAATTCGGCTTCGGCGTTATAATATACTATAACGAAATAAATAATAATATTTAGAAAGACTAGTTCTTTATAGAAGGCTTTATAAGAGCCTCCGAGAAATATTTTAAAATATATTTAATTATATTCCTTAATAGGTTATCTATTAATATAGAAAATAATTACTAGTTTATTAAACTAGAAGTCGCTACTTTAGTATAAATAATTTAGAAAGTATACTATTTAATTAAATCTTCTATATTAAAAGTTATTATATATACGGATTATTTTACTACCGTAGATATCGTTAAATAAATATTATTAATAACGATCTTTATACTATATTTAAATCTACGCCTAATTAGAGTATTTTAATATTTATAGTTATTCGAGCTAGATATATACTATAAGTCGGGAAAATTAAATATTATTCTCGATATACTCTCCCGTTTAATAAATAATAATATCGAATTATTAATACTCTTTTATCCGTTTAAGCTAGATACGCTTTATAATTTATTCTATATTTATACTACTACGCTCGTCGAGCTAAACGAGGATTTTAAAATTTATATTATTAATAATTACGAAACGAATTCGTCCTAGAAGAAGGTCCTTAAGATTTTAAAAAGAGAAGATAAATTTAATAAAAAGAATACTACTAGGCTTCTATTCGTTTTAAAAGAAATAGAGTTAATATTTTATATTAATAAAAAATCCGGTATTAAATATATATATATTTCTAGCTTCGTCGTGAAGGATATATTTATTATTATATATACTACTTTAGGCTACTTAGGTTTTATAAGAAATTTCGAATATATTTTATATTCCTAGTACGTTAAAGAATTAATATATTATTTTAGAGATTTTTTAAAATACTACCCCGAATATCTTATATACTAGATAAGAAAATATATACCTTATAATTTTATATAATTAATTTATACTCTAAACGTACTTTTTACTAGATTTATATTAGATTTCGTTTTAGCTCTACTACTCTCAACTAAAAACTATAATATATATATTAAAATAATATATAAACTAACTAAAAAAGTTATATTTATAGTAGGAAAATTTATATTTAAGGCGGCCGAATGAATAGTCGTTTTTCTAGAATATTTAAAGCTCGGTAATTAGAGATTATTTAAAATTATTCTTTTTAATAAAGACCCTAAATTCTTATTCGAGATATAAACTAGTATATTTAAATATTTTAATATTAATCTACTCTATTTAATAGTTTATTATTCTTAAATTAATAAATAGTCCGAACGTACTAATTAAACGGCCGAAATAATATTACGTTTCTTCGTCGCCGGCCTCGAACGCCTATAGTTATAACTTATTATATTATTTCGGTTTTAGTCGGTTTTAAACGTAAACCCGTCGGCCTTTATCGAGTATTTATTTATAGAGATAATATACGGTTTTAAACCTAAATAATTACTAGACTTTATCGCTATTATTAAAATACCGGAATTAAAATCTTATATAGTACGAATTAGTACTATTAACGCTCTAGACATCGTTAGTATAAATAGTAAAGTTAACTATAATAAGAAATACTAGTCACTTTTTTAAAGGGAGGTAATTTCGCTCTATTTTATCTTTATAAAGAATATAATATCTTTATTAATATAAATATTACGAAGAAATTTACCTAGTAGTATACCGGCCCTTTTATAATTAAATAAAGAGTAAGAAAGTTAATATACGAACTAAAAATCCTATTTTATTAACGAGTATATTTAGTTTTCTTTATTATATAACTCGAGTTTTCTCTAGTTTTTAATATTAATTCTTTTAAGCGTCCCGTACCTAAATAACTAGAGGCCGTTTATATTAACGGGAATACTAATACCTAGAAATCCTAAAAGATAGAAAAGATTATTAATTATTATAATAACCGATATCTTATTTAGTAGAAAGAATAGGGTCTAGAATATAATTAATAATAAATATAATTATAACTCGGGAACTCTTCTAACTATATTAAAAACTATAAAAGAGAATTATAATATATTAGAAATAAGAAAATTTAATATCTTAAACTTAGGTAAAAAATAATAGATCCTTTAATATATCCGCCGCCTTCGACTTTAGGAATATTTATAATAGTCGTCCTATAGTAATAATTTATAAAGTTAAATATTTCTATTAACTAGATTTATTTTATAATATTAGCGATTATTAATACTACGTTAAGTTAAACGTTAAACGGAGTATAAAATTCTTAATATTATACGTTTATCGAATATTAGTTAACCTCGACTATATTAATTAATTTCGATATTCCGTATTCGGTTACCCTATAATAGAATTTATAATATAGGAATTATAGACTATTATTTAATAACTAAGAATATAAGTTTACGATTTTTTTCTTAGTACTATAATTTATCGCGCGTCGATATTATATTTATAAATTCTCCGTTTATTTATTAATTATTTAATAGTATTAAATTAGGCCGGTTCTTATTTAATTAATCGAAAGTCGTTATTAAGAAATTATTTAAAACTTAATAAACCTTTTATATAAAATAATTAATTAATTCGTTTTAATCTTCTTATTTTCTAGGGTATAATAACCGCGTTTTAAATTTTATTAATTATATTTATTATCGTTTTCGTTAGTTTTATATAATTAGTAGATATTAATATAAATTTATTATTAATTAATAATACCTAAGAGCTCGAGGGTATTATCTTTAATAGAATTACAAAATATTTAAATTACTTTTCTAACTTCTATTAAATCTAGTACAATTTTCTCTCTCTAATTAAATACTATTTATTTTAAGATTTATATTATTTAAAATAAATAGTATACTACTTCTCCTTCGGGCTTTTAATATTATATTTATAAAAATAATATAATTTTAAATATATCTCGTATTTAGACTAGTTTTATATACTAGTATTATAAACTCGTATTCTTAATAAATAAATTATTATCTCGGATCGATAACTCTTTTTTACTTTTTATATAATAATAATTCTTCGCTTTTTAGAAGTCTTTTTATTATTAATTTATTTATTATATCCGAGTCCGAGATCTTTAAAAGATATATTAAAGATTATTTTATAATTATACTCGTTTACTTTGAAATCGAATCCTAGTAATTTTATATTAATAATATATAAACCTGGAAATATAATTAATAATAATTTTTCTCTAATATCTTTATTATTATCTTTTAATTATTAGTATTAATTATTTACTTCGTTATATTATATATCGTTATAATATAAATCTATTTTAATACTCTCGTCAAGGGGTCGATATTTTTTACTTATATAATTATCTTCTCTAATTCTTATCTTAATTTATTTTTAATATAATTTAATATAAAATAAAATAAAGTATTCTTTAATTATTAATCTTACTCCGAGGATTATTTCATTAAATAAATTTTATTTCGGAATATTTTATTTAATTCAGAACTAATTATCTTCTTAAAGTATTCTCTAATTTTAATATTATTTACTTTACTTATTATTTATTTCGCCTTCACGTTAATTATTATTATAAGAGAAAGAGAGTTTATTCTAATTATATATTTCGATAAAATAAATATATTCCTACGAGTAATATTAATTTAATTCTATATTAATAATAAAGATATATTCTTCCCTTTAAATATTTAAACCTCTTATTTAATAATTTTAACTAGATATTTTATAATTTATACTCTTTTATCGATTTTTATATTTAATTAAAGATTATTCTTAATATAATTTATATTAATTCTAGTCCGCGAAATATTATTTATAATACTTTTTTATACTTTATTTTCTTTGTAATTTTAATTATAACTATAATTGATTTTTTAATATTATTATATTCTCTTTATTTTATCTACTAACTTTATTTTTTAATTATACCTTCGTTATTATATCGGAATATATTAATAAAGCGCGTCTCTTTTTTAATATTCAAAATACTTCTCTTATTATTCTCTCTCGCTCGATTTTATTTATTACTTCCTTAGATATTAATATTAAAGAAACTCTTAATATTAGAAGTAATTTTAATTACTCCTACGCGTTTACTCGTATTCGTTAATTCGTTTATTATCTTTCCTATACTATAATATCTTTAATATTATATCTAATATAATGTTTTTTATTTATAACGGAGAGTCGACTAAATTAATAATATATAACGAAATTTAGATTATTAGATTATATTTTTAAAATAAAATCTCGTAGATTAAATCTTTATATAATTATATAATTTATTTACTATTTTAATTTAATACTTTATTAGGAGATATAAAAGATAATTATAATTAATTCAATTTTTATAATAATTATTCGGTAGTTTTTTTTAAATTATTTTATATTATTAATAATATATTCTACTAAAGTAAAGAGGAGAATTTAAATATTGTTATTATTTAAATTTTTAAGATTTTTAGAGTATTATCTTCGTATTTTGAAATTAAAATAATAAAAAACTCTTTCTCAATAACTCTATCTCCGTATTATTCAAAATTTGTTAAAAAGTTCGATATATATTATATTTTCAATTATTTCTTTTACTAGGTACTCGTTCTATTCTTTTATAATAATATTCAAAAGAAACTCTATTAAATAATTTAATTGAAAATTAAGTTCGTCTTTTTTATAATTTAATATTTAATTTAAATTATCGTAATCTTAACCTTAATAATATAAAGTAAATAATATAGTTTCTAACTCTAATATTTTATATTTAACTTTATAAATAAGATTATAATTATAATTTTATTTTATATCTTAAATAATAATCGTGAATTTTAATAATAAAACTTATAGTAAATTAAAAATACTATTTATTAATATAAGTCGTTAGTAGTCGATATTTATATTTATTCTACTTAATTTAATATTATTATTTAATTATTATAATTATACGTATAAAGACTAGCCGAAAGAGTAGTCGATTATTTATATATAATAATATATTAATCGTATATAATACGTTTTATAATTAGATATTATTCGTAGTTAATAAAATTATTAAAATAGGAAAAAAAAGTAAATTTAAACTACTCTACTATTTATTAAAAAAAAATATATATATATTAATTTCTAGGTTATAAGAAATTCTTCTTCGAAATAATACAATAAATAGAATATTCCTATTATAGTCTTAATACTTTTTATATAAATAACTCGTATCTAATTAAGATATATAAACTATTACAAGTATTTTATATATTATAATTACTCACTTATAGAGTAATTAAGAAAGAAATTTTTAATATATTATAAAATTTATTATTTTATTACTTTATTTTATAATTATTAATAATCGTTAATTCTTTAAAACCTCGAAGATTTATTAAAGTTTCTATTCTTGTTTTATTTTAATTTAATAAATTATATAACTTTGAATTTAATATAATATTAAATTTCTTACTCTCGTTAAATATTATATTATATTTATTAGTAGTACTAATATTAAAGATTATTATATACTTTATACTATAGTCTTCTCTTTAATTATATATTATATCGATAATAGGAGTCGTTAAATTCTTTAATTTATTATTTAATCTCGAGGTAATCGGGCCTTGAATATTATAATTTTATATATTTTTTTATTTTTTATTTAATCCCTCGAGATTTCTAGTTTCTTTATTTATTTATTTAATATTACTAGAATTTTCCTTTTATTAATTTACTATATTTATATTATTATTATAAAAGTTATTATCTAAATTTAAATCGTAATTATATTTTATAAGATTTAATACTAGAGAATCTTCTTTATATTTAACGTAAATATATATTTTTATTAAGAGTTTTCGTGAAAAATTATAATAAAATCGTTTATAATTCTTTCTATATAACTAGATCTTTATTTAATTTATAATAATCGTTAATATATTATCTATACAAGAAACCCTAGTAAGAAGACGAAGATTAAAGAATATAAAACTTGATTTCTCGAATTCTATTATATAAAGAATTGTTATAAATTTCTCTTTAATTTAATAATTACTAATAATTCTAATATCTTTATCTTTTAATTTTATATTAAGTATTAATACTTATTTTATAGAATTAATTTATATAAAATAATTTACGTGAGTAAAAATATATTTAATTTTAATTCCTTTTTAGATATAATATTAATAAAGTTTTATAGTAAATTATTACTCCTATTTATTTTAATTAGATTAAGAAGAAATTATTTTATAATATTATTCGTCGATATTAATCTAAATTTTATTTATAAGAGTATTAGATTAAATTATTATATATTTCGATTACTATAATAATATTAAGGAAATTAACTAGATTTATTATAAAAATAATAGAATTTCTATACTAAACTCTAAGGATAATATTAATAATATTTATATTTATTCTATATTATTTCGTTAGGTTAGATTTAGAGTATTTTAAAATTACTTAATATTTATATATACTTTTATTTATTTATTTAGCGAAAGAATTATATTATACTTTTTATTTTTTAGATAATAATTAATTATCGTCTTTTAATAAATATATAATTATTTTATATTATAGTAAAATAATGAAGAGTTCTCTATTATTAATTTTATTAATTTACTAGATAATTATATAACTATATTTGGAATTCTTTCTCAAAATTATATAACTCGAATTAATAAGAGTTATAATAACGATAATAATATTTTTCGTAAAAATATTCTTTAGAAATAATGATTCGAGTATTTATAATATATTATATTCTTTCTTACTCTTAATTATAACGCCGTTTTTAATTAGTAATAAATTTTATTCTCGGTTTTCTTTAATTTATATTTAATATTCTCTTTTACTTTTTATAAAAAACTCTTTAATTTTCTAAAAAATTATATTTTTAAATATAAACCCCGCTCTAACTTTATAATCCTCGAAGTTTATATTATTTATTAAGATAAAATCTTTGATTAATTAATTTATATATTTATTTTAGTAAAATTATATTACTAATATAAAAGTCTCTTATATAATTTTCTAGTAGATTTACTCTACGATAATATCTACTAATTATTAAAGAAATCTCTTCGCTTAAAGACTCTAGTTTATTACTAACTTATTTCCTTTATTACTAGTCGTTTATTATTAACTCTAATTATTCTAAAATATTATTAATCTTTTCGTATTCATTTCTTTTTCGTTTCTATTTTCGTAATTTTTTTAATTCGCTTTATAAATTTTATATCGATAAAATAATAAATTAGTATTTTATTAAAAAAGAAAAAAAAAATACGTAAATCTATTAAATCTATATATTAACTCCGGAGATTAATATAATATTTATTTTCGTCTAAAATTATTAAATACGTATTTAGTACTTCGAAAAAAATTATAATAATTTCTAATATATCGAATAAACTAGTCTAAATAGTACTAGTATATTAGTAATTATATAGGAAATTAAATAGTCTATAATATCGCGCTAACTTAAATAGTATTTATTTATTTATATAATTTTCGTAAATCGACGTAATTTAAAATCTAAATTAGATTAATATAATTATAATACTTTATATAATCTTAGCGAGTTACTCGATATTAGTAGAAAATTACGAATTCAAAGTCTTAAATTCAAAGTTAGTATTTTTAAAATTCTTATTGAAAAGAAAAAAAAATCTATATTTTCTTTTCGTTATTTTTCCGCCGAAAGTTATTAAAATATATATTTAATATCTCGTTTATTTTTATACGAGCTCTCGCTTTATTAATATACTAGTAATAAATTAGAATAAAAATAAAGATAATTCTAATAATTAAAGTAATTTAGATTCAAAGTTATATATATTATATCTAGACTAGAATATAATATACGTTTATAATTATTTTAAAAGAGTATATAGAGATTATATAGATAAAAGACTTGATTATTATTTCTAAATATCGAGAATCGACTCGGATAAAAACGAGAAATTATTATAATCGAATATAATATTAAATAATAATATAATATCTTTTAGTATTTATTATAATAGAGATAATATTTAGAGTAATAATAAAATAATTTTTAAAAAAAATTAAAAAATTATATATAATTACTAAGATAAATATCTTTAAAATAAATATTCTAGATTATTAAACTCGAATTCTTAAAATTAGAATACAATACTAAATTATTCTCAAAAATTTACTAATAAAAAATTATAATAAATAGATAATATATCGTATTGAAACGAAATTCTAATTAAGTAAATAATAATTTTAATTAAATAAAATAATTAGAATTTAGAATAGAAAATAGAAAATAGATATTTTATAAAATATATTAAAAAATTACATTAGTAATCGATAATATCGATTAGATATAATATTATTAATTTATTTTCTAAAGAAATTAAGAAAACGAGTTAAATAGTTAAATTTAATTATATTAATATTAAAAGTAATAAATTAATATAAATATAAAATATAGAGTATAATATAAATACTTTATTATTAAACTCTCTATTTTCTATTTCTTAATTCGTAATTATATTTAAAATATTATATTCAAGTTATTATATCTAGAACATTTTACCTAGAATATTATACCTAGAATTCCACACTTAAAGTATTATATTTCAAATATTATATAAATATTATATTTTAAATATTATACTATGAATATTATACCTAAAATGAAAACTCAAACTTTAAATATTTATATATACCAAGCTCGCTATTGCGAAGAACTAGAAGTAGGATAACTATAACTAGTACAAATTAAGATCTAGAAGTACTACTTACGTCGGGTAAAGTAACTATTAAGGTAAGATACAAGCTAGGACCGATAATCTAGAAGTATACGATACTTAGGTTCTGACAACGCGACGCCAGAAGTCACTTTCCAGTACCACAAGGATTAGCCTCCACGGTCCTTAACGAAAGATTTCCCCCGCACCCTAGAGTCGAGCCTTTATCGGCGGAACAGCCCCTAGAATTCCCTAGAAGTATTAATTACGTCGGGTAGGACGAGAATAAACAACTAACTGATAGGAGCGTGGACCGATAATAATCTCTCGAAGTATTTACGATGCTCGGTTTTTAGCTTAATGTAAGGTAATCAATAATGATCTCGCTTAACCAAGGTAGCTATTCTAATAGAGGTTGTCTTTTTCATTAGAATTATAGTAAGATTCTCATATGGGGGAAGATTATAGCATCTTTGATGGGATTAGTTAGCTACAAGGTCACTCACTTACTACTGTGGGCTGACTATTAATAGCCTACCTTATATTATATACTGTGTGGGTGTGCGTACATGTTCTCAATGTGGCCCCGAGATCTACAATTTCTCTTCGGGCAAAGGCAATGACTATAGTGATGCGCGAGCGACGGTAGTGGATGGATAGAGTGACTTGCTGTCTGTAAATTTCAGTCCTTGCCCGTTCCGTCATGTGTAAGTATGAGCTCTTGGTTCATTCATGACAGAGTTGAAAAAAACGAAGAATGGACAAGGTGGTCAATTGTGTATGTAACATTGGCCATCCACTCTGTACAAATTACGCTCGCGGTTAAAGTTGTCATTGTAGTATCAAAGCTCTTGCCTCGGAGCGCTGCATCCATTTCTCAAACCAAGGCTTTGGAGTAGATGAAGTACATGTAGCATGTGTGAGCATTAAGTTCATCTCTCATACCGCCCTCCATTATTTCTCCATCCTACTCTTTCCCCTTCAACCATCATCCCAATGGGCCCTTGTCCTTCCTGGAACCCCGAACGCTGTATGTCCGCCCTAAGAGCCTCCGGCGTATTCTTCACTGAATATTGCGGCAAAGGTAAACGCGTTGACCTGGGCCCTTGCTGTACTTGCCTGTTCCCTCCACTGTATCCTTCTGCTGGGAGTATCATATCTTCATGGCTTGCCAAGCATGAGGAGGGTAGCGCAGGAGGAGTAGGAGTCGTAGGAATGGTGTATGGGGACGTCGACGAGGAATCGATGGGAAACCCCGTATAAGGTGTATACGGTGAAGGGGAGGCGTTGAATGATCTTGGCGGAGGTGTCCCCGTGGTAGACGAATCTGATGACCATATGCATTCTCTCCCGGATTTTGCACATCCCTCATAGATGCCGTTGCCTTCGCAACGCCTCTTTCCCTTGCGACATCTCTCGCACTGTTGAGGGACGTCATCAGATCAGCCTTCATTCAAGGACTGCGAATTGAATGGGCGAAGCACGTGAACAGGCAGCATTCTGATAGTGCAGGATGCTTTTCATGACTTACAGCTGCCCCAGTCCTCTTATAAATTCCTTTCAGTTCTGTGCCAACCCTGGTTTTGGTGCTGTGTTCGCGCTCCATGAAATCGGACTCTGTGAAGTTCTCGAAGATGCCCTTTGAGTTTTCGGCAGCTTGATTGTCGTCTGGAGATGAGTTGAAGGTACTGGTAGGCATACTGTAAAGCAGAGGAGCGGCGCCTGTAGTAAACGTTAAAGCACTTAAATTTGAGAGTCCTCAAGGTTGCCCCTGTCTCATAGTAAGGCTTATTACGGAATGACTCTGGCTACAACCCTGGGAAGAACGACAATGAAAGTGGGCGGCTGGGCCGGTCGTGCTGGGAAACCATACATCAAGACCGTCAAGATCGTGAGACTGCCAGGTCTTGTCCAGAAGCATGAATTTGGAATATGTCTCCTTATCTCGCATGTCTCGGAGGTGAGCGGAGCCGCGGTCATCAGATGTTATTCCCGAAAAAGTAAAGACAAGGTATCGTGGGGAAGGTCTGCGCGATGGTCATGAACGACCCTTGTGTTCTTGTGATCCAAGATCCAAAAGGACTAATTGTAGTGTTGGAAAGATCCACTGGGGGCAGTGCCAGCTGGGCGCCTTTACGAATTTGGCCCGATGCCCGGGGCCGATATGTTTCGGATCCAAAGACAGTGGCTGAAGTGCAGCCCGGGACATAGCTGAGTGTATAAAAAGGGAATCTTGCTGAATCTTGCCCGGCACATGTTTGACCGATATTATCGAGCCGCTTTTGGAATCTCTGTAATAGCGTAATTAGAGAAATGGATGGAAGTGGTAAAGTGGCGCTGCGAGTGAAATGGTATTCAGCGTAAGCGATAGTATGATCAGGTTTTGAGGTAAGCCCTTGACAATCGCTCATGCAGAGTTCCTTGGACTACCACCTGTTCATGAGGGCGGTTAATAGCTAATTAATATGCATATCAAGCATGCTGCGCAGAGCCTGTCCATCTGGTAGTGGGGGAAAGTCCTGCTTCAGTGCCTCTTGCTCCTCGTTTGGGCCTAAACGATTATAGCTGAAAGACTTGAGAAGTATAACGCACAACACCGTCTGCGAAGTCTTGTTTTGCTTGGAGGGTAACGTTCCATGTGGTGTACTTGCAACTCTCCTGCGCGCAGTCACACTTGTCTGCTCGTATACCGATATCCTCCTTTGCAAGAATGCTGAGTATGTCGGACCTTGGTCACTATGAACATGTCTGAGCATTTAGTGCCCAGGCATCCGCGACCCACACGCAAGTCTGTCAGCTCCGTGCTTTTTCTTCACCATCCGTATAATTTCCAGTGTATGTGTGTTCCCTTCTCTTCTAGTCCATAGAAAGAGTGAAGGTAGGTGTAAAAGCATGAGGATGATTTCCGGTGTCTATAGTGGATTTGATGGCAGTCGAAAAGGGCGAGATAGGTAGAGGCGGGGGAGGGAGTGAAGACTCGAGGCGGCGAGAGAGGAGGTAGATGAAGATGATATAGTATTTGCAGAGGTCTACCCTTTTCATGGCGGTCAGTAGTCAAGATACTGATATGAGCAGGAAACTGACCTCGACGCGTTCCTGCTTCTATTCCATTGCCTTGAAACACGCGGCGCGATGGCCAAGCATCGATTCAAGAGGCCCACGCTATCTCAGGTCCATCAATCCTTCTCTATTGACATTACCCGAAGCTGATAGCAGCGCAGAGGATCTGAGGATAATTCTTTTCCTTGTTGTGATTGTGGTTGTGGCAGTGGCAGTGGCAGTGGTAGCGGTGGATATTCTATGGAAAGGTGCGAAGTCTGAGAAGTGTTCAGTAGGTGATGAACAGAGATGCTTCTCTCCCTCTTCTCTCTCTCCCTCTCCCTCTCACTCTCACACACATACACGAAAGACGAAAGTGGACGGTTTTGTGTGTTTTGGTGTCTTGGTCATTGAGCGTTCCAATTGCCATTGCCTCGGCGAACGAGCGCCTACAATAGCTCACTCTTAGGCTGCTCTTGGGGCCCTTTGGGGCTCGCTTAGGGGGACTCGGGGGAAGACCCTTTAGGGACTTTCTAGGGTTCCCGTCCGCTAACCTTCTTCTGGCTTACATGCCTTGTAAGGTACCTGATTGAATGACAACCTGAATGCCAACAGCCTAGGTACACAACCACACCAAAGTGGCCATGACAAAATACGACCGTCTCCGCATCTCGATGTGCAAAAGAAAACATTACTCGATAGCATTCCCGCTTGCCCTTGCGGAAGACCATCTTGGTCGACTTGAACCGTCGCTATAGGTGGACACAGCCCACACCAATATGATCATGGCAAACACGACCGTCTCCGTATGTCGTTGTGCAAAAAAAGCGCGCCGCTTCTCTCGATGGCATCCCCGCTTTCCCTTGCGGAAGACCAGTTTGGTCATCTGGGACCGTCGCTATGGGTGGGCGAATTGCCCTCCTTAGGGTCAATCTAAAGGCCAGCTGCATACTCCGTACAGACGGTGTGCCCATGTGAAAGATTCTAGCTTCGCTATCCGCACCCGCACCACAATGGCCCATTGACCTTCTCCCATAGAGGGTTGGCATGATCGGATACAGAGTCTATACCTGATTCGTGAGTTCCGCATGCCTCAGTCTTGAGCGGTCCCTCTTTGCAATTATATACGGCTTATGGCCCTGTTTGATGAGAAAGGTAGTCAATCTCTTTCAAGCTCATGAAACCACAAAGTCACATCAAATGAAGATACCTTCGAACTGGCCTTCAACAGACTTTGGCCTTGTCAGCTAATTCACCACTCATTACTGCAAGATATGGCGTCCAATCCTACTACAAATTCTGAGCTACCCCCCTTTGCCCCTCTAGAATCCTCTAATTCATTCTCTGATACCATTGACGCTATAACTGCATCGGGCTATAACAGCGGTTCAGATCTTACATTATTACCTTCTAGGGAGACCGACATGTCAGATTTCTGGCAGTGGCCAAATCAGGATTTCAACCCCGTCCCGCCACCTACGCAGGATCATGATCAGAATCCCCCAGCTTACACGTCTCCAGTCGGCCCTTACTTGGGCAATGAATCTAACGACAGCTGCCCCCGTAATGGAGGCGTCCAGCAGGACAACGGAGGCATTTCTGATTCTGATTGGGAAGCCCTCCTTGACTGGGGTAATGAGCACAATACAGGCTCCTCCAGTGCTGAAGACGACCAGCTGAATGACGGAAGCATACCTAGTTTTGACAGGAACACCGTCCAAGACTCGAGTGATTTCAATCAAAACGGCCTAGCATTTCCATTCACGTTCCGGCCCGACTCGGGTGAAAAGCATAAAACAGGCTCTCCTGGAACTCGAGGCATCCCGCTGAACAACGGAGGCATCCCTAGTCTTGACAGGAACGCCGTCCTGCCGTGTACGGAGGAATATAATCAGAATCCCCTGGCTTTTGAGCCTACATTCGGCGTTGACTCGGGTGATAAGTATGACACAGGCTTCCCCAGAGATAGAGGCTGTCATTATTTGGATAAAATCATGAATGGAATTGAGATATGGCTGACGGCGGCTCCTCCTCGCTCTGGCACAATACCCAATATGTCGCAAGATCAACTCTCCCTATTGGCAATCTCAACTCTCCCTATTGGCAATCTCAACTCTTCACCAATATGTTGCCGAAGGTTTGACCAACCGTAATTCTGTACCACAAGAGCCAAGAAGGATCGAGAAACCCTCAACACTTGATCTGCCAAATACGTTTGATGAAACAACGAATGTTTCCAACGCGGCCAAGGCACTATGTCAGCTTGGATCAAAGACTCTCGAAAAGAATGCGAAGAAGCGCCAATGTACTTCTCCTCCGCATGAGGCTACTAGTACTCCTACGAGACCTAGGCGTGAGCGTACAACTAGCCAACCCAAGCGCACGATCTCACCAGTGGCGGAAGGCAACGTGAACAAGCGCCAACGCCGTTCTGGTCCCGAGGAAATGGTTACCTTTCCGTCCATGCGTACACGCACCACAAATCCGGAGAAAAGCTTTCCTCACAAAAGCCTCTCGCCGGGCCTACATTCCTCTACCAAGGAAGCAAGTACAGTGGGAGATCTCATCGGTACAGACCCACTAGATTGGACTCCTCAGAACGTCTTCTATCTCCTTACTCACTACCGTGACCTCGATACTATATTCATACCCCTGAACTCACTCCCCGCCCTGCCATCAGCAGCTTTACTCTCGGCCACCCTTACCAAGCACCCTATCGACGGCTACAAATTCCTCCTCTGCACGAATGATCTTGCCCTTCACTACTACGGGATCAAAGATCCTGGTGGGCGACTCGCCCTCGGGATACTGATCGCGGGTATGCGTCAGCGGAGCCCAAAGTACAGAAGGTACTGTTACGAGAATGGGCAGCCATTGAATTTGGAGCCTGCGAGTTTGATTGATACCACATCTCTCTATGAGGGCAAGAGATTGCAGGAGAGGATCGGTACGTGCGTGACTGCGGTGAAGAAAGCGCTGCTGAGTAGGAAGGGGAAGAGGCTTGAGCTGGAGCAGTACTGGTTCTTTCCTATTGGGTGCATCTATGTTGATGAGAAGGATGGGATCTTGAATTTCTCTTACATGGTTGGGCTGGATCGGGAGAAAGAGGGCGGCTGTGGCGGGAAGAGAGTTAATGGGTTGAATGCGCAGGACTCGTAATATTCATTCCCTGGCTCAAGCTCAAAGCATTACATAAATGCTTGATAGAGACTATCAATGACACGACTCAAACAATCAGATGAATTCAAGGCATCATAATGAAAGTATGCATTTACAATGGTTTGATGCACAAAAAATTTGAAATTGACACATGAATACTTTTTGAATGATTCTTGCGCTTCCCAACTCGCTCCGTCATCTTACCACTGTATAACGCTTAGTATAACAACTACCCTAATATCATCATGAGCCTTGCACCATTGATAATCAATCATCAAGCAATTATCATGTGCCATTTCCCCAAAACGGACAAAGTAGCAATCTTAAATCACGACTTGGATACCGCAAATTTTCATTCATTCATTCATTTATTCATTCATTGCGACATCCATCACCCACACTTCACAACCCACGTCACATACACATCAAGGCCATTACTATAATAACGCTTCTTTCCTTTCACAGCTATCCGGTACTTTATACCATTTACTTATCCTTAGAACCGCGGCTTTTCTTCCTCCTTAGGGCTTGATCCTTGGGGGCTTGAGGAAGGTCACTTGTTCGAATGATATTGGCGAGGATTATTTGGAGAGGATAATTTCGAGGAGGACCATTTGGACGAGGATTGTTGAGAAGAGTACCATTCGGACGAGGACCATTCGGACGAGGACCATTGGGAAGAGGACTTTTGGGAAGAGGACTATTGGGAAGAGGACCATTTGGACGACCACTATTCAGAAGAGGATCATTCGGAAGAGGACCATTCGGAAGAGGACTATTCGGAACAGGAAGAGGATTATTCCTACCAGTCGAGTATCTACCCGTCGAGTATTAACTATATAGGTACTTTACTAGACTCGATATAACTAATCTTAATACAAATTATATTTTAATACTAAATCGATTTTATATCTAAAAGTCGAATATTCTAATATATATATAATAATCACGATTTATATAAATACTCTAAATACTCTAAATTCTAACTATAAATTATAAATATAAATAATATTTTTGATTAAAACTATTATAATATAAAAGATATAAAAGATATTTTTAATTAAAACTATTATAATATAAAAGATATAAAAGATATCTAATTTTATTAATATAGTTTTAATTATTCTAATATTCTCTATTTAACTTTTATAATACGAACTTTATATTATATTATTAAGAGGATAATAAAAATAAAAAACAATATAGGAAGTTATTTTAGTATTATATATAGAGATTATTACTATATAAATTATTTAATATTGGACTTTTAAATATAAAATCGATTTAGTATTAAAACGTGATTCGTATTAAAGTTAGTTATACCGAGTATAATAAAATACTTATATAATTATGTCTATTAATCGAGTATTTATAAATCGAGTATTTTATTTACTAGTCGAGTATTTATATACTAATCGAGTTTTTATTTACTTATCGAGTATTTATCTACTAAACGAGTATCTATTAATCGAGTATTTATTAGTCGAGTATTTACTATTATTTATCGAGTATTATATCTACTAGTCGAGTATATATTTACTAGTCTAGTATTTACTATTACCTAATAATTTATATATAATATTTTATATATAATATTCTAAATATAATATCTCAAGTATAATACTTTAAATATAATATCTTAAATATAATATAATATTATCTTTAGACGAACTCTTAAATAAAGTAATTTAATACTATAATAAAATACTATCTCCGTATTTATATTAATTATATTTAGAATTATTAAGTATTTAACTTACTCTTTAGAGCGGAATTTTTAAATAATAATAATAATATTCTACTATTCTAATCTCGCTTCTCTTAACTAAATATAATTATATATTATATATTAATTTCGATTTTATCGAAATTTTATTCTATATTTTTATTATTTAAAGTCGTATTTAATTAACTATTATTAATAAATTCGCGATATAAATAAAAGTCTTAAATAATTATCTTCGCGAAGAGATATTTATTATTTAAATTATCTCGGAATCCTCTATTAATTAATAAAGATATTTATATTCGATATATTTAATAAATAAATAAATATAACTAAATATTTATAATTTGGATATTTTATATATTATAATTAAATTCGATAATTATAACTTTATTGATTTTTTAGAGTTTTTAAAGTTTTCGATAATTCTATTATAGTCTAGCTAGATTATTTATATTTTATAAATATTTATTATATCTTCTATACTAATTAAATATATTTAATAATTAATAATAATTTACGTAAATAAATTTAATTTATAAAAGAATACGTAATTATCGAAGATATTAAATATAATTAATATATTAATAGTATCTAAAATCTAAATTTAATTATCGCTATAAATCTATTTTTATTTAATATATTATTAAGAAAAACTAATTATTTTATTAGGATTCTTGTAATACTTTACTCGTTATTAATAATTTATAAAAAAATATTATATCTCGAATCTTAACGTCACTAACTTTTATAAGTTATATTATATTATTTAATAATATTAATAGAAAGAATCTTTGACGTTATTAATTTAATATAGTTTTTAAAAAGTTGATTTTTATAAATATTTTAGTCTATTCTTTATTCGTTAATATTATCTCGATTATTATACTATATCGACTTCGATCGATTTTTCGTATTATTATATAAATAAATAATATATTATAATCTAGCCTCGCCGTTATTATTTATAAATAATAATATTATTATTTATTCTTTGAGTTTTATCCTACTTTATTATTTATCTCGTTAGAACTCGATTTTATAGAGAGAGTTATTAATAAGGGGTTAATATAATAATATATAATATAAAAGATATTAATTATTCTATAAAGAATATAGTTTTAATATATTAGAATTTTAATATTACTTTAGTCTCGATAGAGCTAGCGGTAGAGTTTAGCCCGTCGTTTTATAAATATTTATAATAATACTCCTACTAAAGTCTATCTCGTAATAAATTATCCTTTTTTTAAAAGAAAGAAGTTAACGCCCTCGTTAATATATTTATATAGAGTATCGTAAATAATAACGTAAATAATATTTATATATAAAAGTAAATAAACTAGTAATATATATTCTATTTTATTAATTAATTACGGGTAGGCCCGTAGAGTTTTAAAGTTTAATATAAAGTCGTAAAGTTTAGTATTAAAATCGCGATAACGAGATAAAGCGATAGGGAGGTATAAAGATAATATATATAATTAATAATAAAAACTATAATATTAATAAAATAAGGGTATATATATATAATATTATAAAAATATTAATACTAAAGAACTAGGGTCTTAAATATATATTAGAAAATAGAATTTTAATATAAATCTAGCTAGCTAGAGAAAATTATTTAAAAATACTTTAAAAATTGAAATTTATTTTAGCGCGGAGCTAGTCCCGATTCGGCTAAATAATTATATAATTAATATATTATCCGAAGCTCTTTTCTTTATAAATATATTATATAGTTAAGAAGTAATAATAATAAAAAGAATATATTTAAATTTATATAGAGGAGTATATAAATATTATATTATTAAAATATTCGGGTTATATAACTCTATATACGATTAGGCGAATAATTTAAAACTATTAAAGAATAATTTTACTAATTCTCGATATAATATTTCTTTAATATTATCGTAGTACCTATACTCTAAATAGAGCTCGATAAATAAATTCAATATAATAGTTATTTCCTAGTAAAAGTAGGTCAAGAGCGATAATGTAAAAAAGAAATATAATTATACTTTTAGAATTATTAACCCTAGAAGAAGATTTTAATTTAATATCTAGCCTATTATTTATATTCTTTAATAAATTCGTCCGCGAAAATATTTTTAATATTTATTTAACGGTCTTATATAAATCCCTAACTTTTTTAGAATAAAAGATATTTAATAACGTAACCCTTCTCTTTTTTAATAACGCGATTATTAAGAATATACTCTAGTTTTTATTCTAGCTCTAAGTTATCTCTTTTAGTTTTTATAACTCTAGGGTTAATAGGTCGTAGATATTTAAAAGAGTTTTAATTTAATAATATATTAATAAGTCCGGAAAAACAGACTTGCTTAATCGCTATTTAATTAGTATAGAATGCGTATTCTGTAGCCTTAGTAAGTCTTAGCGCCAAGAATTTAAAGTTAGAGTTAAAATCTACGCGGGAGAGCTAAACTTAATCCTGAAAATAACTTTATAACCCTATAGGGTAACGCTAGTAAAAGTCTAATTAAAAATTCGGAATCTAGGCTAAAATTTGATTTATTGAGATATTTATCTTTCTATATTAGGGCCCTAGTCTAGATACTATAAAAAGTCAAAGTTCAAAAAAAAATAAAAAATTGTAGAATCGCTATAGAATCGCTACTTAATCGGTGTATAATACGTTTAGAATACGGGATATAAGTAGATATATATTTCTAGTATTTTACGTATTTTCGGTATAAAATACGTAGAAATCGGGGCTTCCTAAATTACCGATATAGATATTACTTTAGTTATATTATTAAAAATATATTATAAATCTTCTAATTTTCTAGGATATTAAGGCGGTATATAAATTTACCGATATAGTTAAGAACTTTAAATTACCTAGTTATTTATTAATTATATTTATAACTAGTAAATTTATTTATTAGAATACTATAATCTTTATATAAATATAATAAAACCTAGTCTCTTTTATAAAAATATTAAAAGTAATAAATATAATTATAATACTCTTTATTATATATTTAAATAAAGGTAATTATATCCGAAGTTTAAATATATATTAACTTTTTTAATAATATATTATTCTCCTAGCCTCTTAAATTTAACGTATTTTTAATAATAAAATAAAAAACTACTTTATTTAAAATATAATTAATAAATTATTACGATCAAGGTTCGCTAAGAACCTTAGTAGACTTAGTATATTTAATATACTAAGAGACTATTTATTACTCGACGTAGTAGATAAATTAATAAATAGGTAAATATTTAATCGTTTTCTTACTCGACGTAAAAATAAGCGAGTAAACGGATAAATAATATAATTTCTTTTTTTTATATAGATTATATATTTTCTTAATAGATAGATACTTCCTATTTAACTTCCTTTAAAACTTTTAATTATAGATTCTAAATATAAACGTTTATTAAATTATTAATTAAGTTTATTAAACTTATTTAATTTTATTTTATATTAATATAAAACTTATTATCCTTTAATCCTTAACACTCCTCTTTATAAATACTAACCTAGATTTTATTAATATTTATATTTAGGTATTAAACGGAGAGCTTTAACGTTTTAAATATTTTTAAAATAAATATTTTAAAATTAATAAAGGCCCTAGTCTTAAATATTTAAAATAGTATTAAAAGATATAATATTATAGAAAAAAAAGACCGTATTAAAGTTACCCGCCTAGATTATTATTATAAAAAGCGCGAGAAATTTAACGACTAATTATTATAACTTTAATTATTCTTCGTATTTAACGAGAATATAATACTAGTTATTAAATAAATAATCTTTATAATAACCTATATAAAAGGTAATATATAAAAATAAATTATATTATTCTTAAAGCGTTATATAAAAATAATAAATAATATTAATAATTTATTAATAAAACTTTAGATAAAGAATTTCTTTAAATTTAAAACCGAGATTCGTTATATATTTAAACTATCTAACGAAAATAGTATAATAGTTCGTATTATTTAATATTTAATATAATAAAGGTTTATATCCGATTACTCGGTATAATTTTAATATTATATAATATTTACGGACTAGGATAATACTATTTTTATAATAATATATCGACGAGGATTAAAAGATAATATAAAAAACGAATTTATATAAATAAAAACCGTTATAAAGGACCTCGATATATTTATAAAATAAATAATTAAAATTAATAATAAACTATACGAACGTATAATAAAGAAATATTATAATAGAGGAGTTAACGAATAAAGATATTTAAAAGTTTATAATAATAAATATAATTCGGCTAGTCGTTACCGGTATAAACAACCTAATTTATATAATTATATATTAATAAAACTAGATTTTATTAAAAAGAGACCTATAAGAAGATTTTAAAATAAATAAAACAATAAATAAAAGGGTAAAAAAATAATAAATTATTATAATTATAATAAACCGGGTTATATTATTAAGAACTATTATTCGAAAGATATAATAAATCAATAATAATTAAATATACTTAAAAAGGAGATATTAAATAATATAACCGGATCCTCTAAAGATTTAATATAAAATAATTCTATATTTAATAACCTATTAAAAAAATAGAGGGAAATCGAAAAAAAGATTTTTTAAAGAATTCGAGAGCTCGAAGAATTAAATAATAATAATAATAAAACTCTAAAAGAAGATTTAGAGAAAGAATAAAAATAAGAATAAAATATAATAAATTCTAAAGAATAATTTTAGCTAGTAGACTACCTCGATAATTTTAAAACCTAATTTATTATATTAAGAAAACCCGAGGAAAAGAAAAAGGAAAAAAGATAACTCTTTAAATTAACTATACTTATAATAAATATTATTTAAAATACAGAGAGATATACTAGTTAATATATATAAACGAATATTATAAATACTATTACGATAATTTAAGAGAGCGAAAGTATATTATAAAACTAGGATATAATTATAATTAATAGAATAACTATATTAAAGATAATTATTCGTAGTATTTAATTAAAAAAAGGGAGAATTAGGTCTTCTTAAATTATAATAAAAAATAATATTTATAATTACGAAACTAGATAAATTATAATAGGGAAACGAAATATTATAATTAAAATAAATAATATTATTATTTAGCCGAAGATTATAAAATGTATTTTAAATTTAAAAAATATTATAAATCCTTATCTTTATTAAAAAAAGACTAGTTCCTTATATTAAAAGAAAATTTAAAGATATTAATATATTAATAATAAAATAATATATATATTTAGCTTAATACGGTATATATATATAAATATTAATAAAAGTTAACGGATATAAAGTTATTATAATAATAAATTTAAGAGTAATTAATAACTTTATATCTCGAATAATAATTTAGGTAATCAATTTATTAACTCGAGAAAAAAAAAATATATAAATTGTAATTAATCGACGGGTCGAAGTTATTAATAGAAAAAATAAATAGAAAAAAATTCCCGCTACCCGTTATTATTTAATACTACTATAAGGAAATTACCTTCGATATAATAAAAATAACTATTTACTATATTATTTTAGGAATACTTTAGTTAAAGAAATATAATTTAATAATAAATTAAAAGAAAGAAGTATTTATATTTCTATATATTAAGAATATCGCTAGTATAATATCTATACGCCTATAAAGGATAATTATAAATAAAAAGTTAAACCGTAACCTAGTCGAAGTTTATAATATTTTATCTTTATATAAAAATATCTTTATATAAAAATCCGATTCGATATATATTAATTAAAGAAGTTAATAAAGCGAATAAATTAAAATTTTTGAAAGTAAAAATAAACCTCTTAATATTTCTAAAAAATATTAATAATAGAAGTATCTTTTTTAGGAAAAGATAATTATAAAAATATTATCTAAATATTAATTATAAGATTATAAAATCGAACTCGAATTAAATAAATAACCGATATTTAGACCTATTTATACTTTATTAGGAAAAGAACTCGGAGTACTTCGCGGGTATATCGATAAGAATTTTAAAAAAGAATTTATTCGAGAATTTAAATTATTAATAAGTTACTTAATCCTCTTTATAATAAAAAAGAACGGAAGTTTATAATTATATATAAATTACCGAAAATTAAATAATATTATAGTAAAGAATCGGTACCCTCTACCGAATATTAACGAGTTATAGGATTAGTTTATAATAATAAAAGTCTTTATATAATTAAATCTTCTAGGCGCGTATAATTTAATTTAAATAAAAAAAAACGAGGAGTAGAAGATTATTTTTAAAATTAAGTATAATTATTAGAAATATTTAATAATACTTTTTAGATTTATTAATATACTAGTAACCTACTAAATATTAATTAATAATATTATACGAGTATATTTAGATATAATAGTAATTATATACCTCGATAATATTTTAATTTACTCTACTAATAAGGAAGAATATATTTAATAGATATAGATTTTTTTAATTTATTTATTACTAGCTAGACTTCTCTTTAAATTAAAAAAATATTAATTTTATAAAGAATTCTTTAAATTCTTTAGATTTATAATTAATATTAAAGATATTTATTTAAACGTTAAAAAGATTAAGAGTATTAAAAAATAACCTATATAATATAATATTAAAATAATATAGAGTTTCTTATAATTTATAAATTTTAATAAAAAGTTTATTAAAGACTACTCTAAAAAAAATTAATAAATATTATAAAGAAAGATATCGTTTTCTAATAAAGGAAAGAATAATAATAATAATTTAGAGCGCTTAAAGAGGTTTATAAAAAACCACCGGTATTATATTCCTTTCGAAGTAACGAACTAACTCGAATCGAAACCGATACTTTAGATTTAATAATAGGCGCTTATATACTTTAATAAAAAAACGATAAATAATATCCTATTATATATTATTCTAGGAAAATATTATTAGCGGAATAGAACTATAATATTTATAATAAGGAATTACTAGTAGTATTATCCTTATTAGAATAATAAAGGGTATATATAGAAAACTATTTAAATTTTACTATCTTTATAAACTATAAAAATTTTCTTAATTTTATAATAACGAAGTAATTAAATCGAAGATAGGTTAAATAATTAGAATTATCAAGATAATATAAATTTAAGATCTTCTATATCTTAAGGAAGAATAATAGTCGCGCCGATATATTTAATAAACGAGAGGACTATATAGAGGATAAAGATATAATAATATAACTAGTTCTTATTTAATAATAGGATAGATCGCTGGTCCTAGTATAATAATTAATAGCGATATTATATATTTTTATTCCCGGAAGTATTAATAGTATTTAGAAAGAATATAAGAATAATATCTTAATTATAATCTTAAAAAGTTAATAGTTATAAACTAAATTATTAGAATATAATAAGAAAACGTACCTTCTTAAAGGATATTTTAAAGAAATTATTCGCGATTATTATAATAATCTAGTTTAAGGATACCCTAGAGTTATTAAAATTATAGAATTTATCTATAAAGAATACGACGCGCCGGGATTACGGTCGTATATCGAAAAGTATATTAAGGAATATATTGAATACTAGTAGAATAAGTCTATAAGATATATTAAATACGGTTAAATCTAATTCGCCCTAGTACTAGAGATATTATAGGACGATACTATAATAAATTTTATTATTAGATTACTAAAATTAAAGGACCCCGTTTATTACGATTAAGATTTTTAAAGAACTTTAATAGACTTAGTATACTTAATATACTAAAGGACTATTTACTACTCGACGTAGTATATAGATTAATAAGTAGGTAAATATTTAACTACTTATTTATTTAATATAAAAGTAAACGAGTAAACGGATAAATAATATAGTTTCTTTTTTCTATATAAACTACGTATTTCCTTAATAGATAAGAGCTTCGTATTTAATTTCCCTTAAAACTTTTAATTATAGATTCTAAATATAGATATTCTTTAAATTATTAATTAAATTTATTAAATTTATTTAGTCTTATTTTATATTAATATAAAACCTATTATCTTTTAATTCTTAATACTCTTCTTTATAAATATTAACCTAGGTTTTATTAATATTATATTAAAATATTAAACGGAGAGCCTTAATATTTTAAATACTTTTAAAATAAATACTTTAGAATTAATAAAGGCTTTAATATTAAATACCTAAAATAATACCCGAAGACGTAATATTATAGAAGAAGAGGACTATATTAAGGTTACCCGCCTAAATTATTACTATAAAGAGCGCGAGAAGTTTAACGATTAATTATTATAACTTTAATTATTCTTCGTATTTAATAAGAATATTATACTAGTTATTAAATAAATAATCTTTATAATAATTTATATAAAAGGTAATATATAGAAATAAATTAAATTATTCTTAAAGCGTTATATAAAAGTAGTAAATAATATTAATAATTTATTAATAAAGTTTTAAATAAAGAACTTCTTTAGGTTTAAAGCCGAGATTCGTTATATATTTAAACTATCTAACGAAAGTAGTATAATAGTTCGTATTATTTAATATTTAATATAACGAAGGTCTATATCCGATTACTCGGTATAATTTTAATATTATATAATATTTACGGACTAGGACGATACTACTTTTATAATAATATATCGACGAGGACTAAAAAATAATATAAAAAATAGACTTATATAGATAAGAACTATTATAAAGGACCTTGATATATTTATAAAATAAATAATTAAAATTAATAATAAATTATATAAACGTATAATAAAGAAACGCTATAACGGAGGAGTTAACGAATAAGGATATTTAAGAGTTTATAATAATAAATATAATTCGGCTAGTCGTTACTACTATAAAAAACCTAACCCGTATAATTATATATTAATAGAATTTAATTTTATTAAGAAGGGATTCATAAAAGGATTTTAAAAAAGAAGTAGATAATAATAAAGGGGTAAAAAAGTAATAAATAATTATAATTATAATAAACCGGGCTATATCGCTAGGAACTATTATTTAAAAAATATAATAAATCGATAATAATTAAATATACTTAAGAAAGAAATACTAGATAGCGTAACTAGGTTCTTTAAGAATTTAGTATAAAATAATATTATATTTAACGACTTAATAGAGAAATAAAAGGATATTAAAGAAAAAATCGCTTAAAGAATTTAAAAACTCGAAGAATTAAATAATAATAACGATAAAACTCTAAAGGAAGATTTAAAGGAAGGATAAAAATAAAAATATAATATAATAAACTTTAAAGAATCATTTTAAAACCTAGTTTATTATATTATAAAAGAAATTTAAAGAAAAGAAGAAATAAAAAAGATAACCCTCTAAAATTAATTATATTTATAATAAATATTACTTACGATATAGGGAGATATATTAATTAATATATATAAATAAATATTATAAATATTATTATAATAGTTTAGGAGAGCGAAAGTATATTATAAAACTAGAATATAATTATAATTAATAGAATAATTACGTTAGAAATAATTATTTATAATATTTAATTAAAAAAAGAGAGAACTAAATCTTCCCGGGTTACGATAAAGAATAATAATTATAATTACGAAACTAGATAAAATATAATAAGAAAACGAAATACTATAATTAAAACGAATAATATTATTATTTAGCCGAAGATTACGAAAGGTATTTTAAATCTAAAGAGTATTATAAGTTTTTATCTTTATCGAGAGAAGCCTAGTCCCTTACGAGGAGATTAATATATTGACTTTAAAATAATATCTATATTTAGTTTAGTACGGTATATATATACGAATACTAGTAAAAGTTAACGAATATAAAGTTATTATAATAATAGATTTAAGAGCGACTAATAACTTTATATCTCGAATAATAACTTAGGTAACTAATTTACTAACTTGAGAAAAGAAAAAATAATATAAATTTTAATTAACCGACGGGTTAAAATTATTAATAAAAAAAATAAATAAAAAAACGTTCCCGTTACTAGTTATTATTTAACGCTATTATAAGGAAATTACCTTCGATATAATAAAAATAATTATTTATTATATTATTTTAGGAATATTTTAGTTAAGGAAATATAATCTAATAATTAATTAAAAAAGAGGAATATTTATATTTCCGCGTATTAAAGATATTATTAATATAATACTTATACGCTTATAAAGAATAGTTATAAATAAGAAATTAAATTATATCCCGGTCGAAGCCTATAATAATTTATCTTCGTATAAAAATGATTTTATACGAGGATCCGACTCGATATATACTAGTTAAAAAGGTTAGTAGAGCGAATAAATTAAAGTTTTTAAAAATAAAAATAAACCTTTTAATATCTTTAAAGAGTATTAATAATAAAAGTATTTTTTTTAGGAAAAAATAATTATAAAAGTATTATTTAAATATTAATTATAGGATTATAAAATTAAACTCGAATTTAATAAATAACCGATATTTAGACCTATTTATACTTTATTAAAAAAAAAACTAGGAGTATTTCGCGGGTATATCGACGAGAATTTTAAGAAAAAAATTATCTAAGAATTTAAATTATTAGTAGGTTATCTAATTCTCTTTATAATAAAGAAGAATAGAATTTTATAACTATATATAGACTACCGAAAATTAAATAATATTATAGTAAAGAATCGGTACCCTCTATTAAATATTAGTAAATTATAGGATCGGTTTATAATAATAAAAATATTTATATAACTAGATCTTCGAGGCGCGTATAATTTAATTTAAATAAAAAAAAGTAAAGAGTAGAAAATTATTTTTAAAACTAGATATAATTATTACGAATATTTAATAATACCCTTCGGATTTACTAATATACTAGCGACCTATTAAATATTAATTAATAACATTATATAAATATACCTAGATATAACGGTAATTATATACCTCGATAATATCTTAATCTACTCTATTAATAAGGAAGAATATATTTAATATATATAAAATATCTTAATTTATTTATTATTAACTAGGTATCTCTTTAAACTAAAGAAATATAAATTTTATAAAGAATTAATTAAATTCCTTAAATTTATAATTAATATTAAAGGTATTTATATAAACTCTAAAAAGATTAAAAGTATTAAAGAATAACCTATATTATATAATATTAAGACGGTATAGAGTTTCTTAGGATTTACGAACTTTAATAAAAGGTTTATTAAAAACTACTTTAAAAAGACTTTATTATTAATAAATATTATAAAGAAAGATATCGCTTTCTAATAAAAAAAAGAATAATAATAATTTTTCGAGGCGTTTAAAAAGGCTTATAAAAAGCCGCCGGTATTATATTCCTTTCGAAGTAATAAACTAACTCGGATCGAAACCGACGCTTTAGATTTAATAATAGGCGCTTATATATTTTAATAAAAAGACGATAAATAATACCCTATTATATATTATTCTAGGAAAATATTATTAACGGAATAGAACTATAATATCTATAATAAGGAATTACTAGTAGTAGTATCTTTATTAGAATAATAAAGGGTATATATAGAAAATTATTTAAATCTTATTATCTTTACGGACTATAAAAATCTTCTTAACTTTATAATAACGAAATAATTAAATCGAAAATAAGTTAAATAATTAGAATTATTAGGATAATATAAATTTAAAATCTTTTATACTCTAGGAAAGGATAACGGTCGCGCCGATATATTTAATAAGCGAGAAGATTATATAGAGGATAAAAACGTAATAATATAATTAGTTCTTATTTAATAATAGGATAGATCGTTGGTTTTAATATAATAACTAGTAGTAATATTATATATCTCTATTCTCGGAATTAATAATAGTATTTAAAAAGAATATGAGAATAATACTTTAATTATAATATTAAAAAGTTAGTAGTTATAAATTAAACTATTAAAATATAATAAGAAAACGTACCTTCCTAAAGAATATCTTAAAGAAATTATTCGCGATTATTATAATAATCTAGTCTAAGGATACCCTAGAGTTATTAAAACTATAGAATTTATCTATAGAGAATACGACGCGCCGGGACTAAGATCGCACGTCGAGAAATATATTAAAGAATATATCGAATATTAGTAGAATAAATCTATAAGGTATATTAGATATAGTTAGATCTAATTCGCCCTAGTACTAGAAATACCTTAGGACGACGTTATAATAAATTTTATTATTAAATTACTAAGATTAAAGGACCCCGTTATATTAGAGGTCTTTGACTCTATAATAGTAATCTATAATAAACTTAGTAGATACGCTATAATAATATTAATTAAGGAAATTTATAAGGCCGAATAGGTTATCTTTATATTATTAAATTAATTAATTAAGGATTATAAAATACCTAAATCGATTACCTCTAACCGGGATAAATAGTTTACTTTTAATTACTAGAAAATACTAATTAATACTATTAGAACCAAGTTACGAATATTAACCGCGTATTATCTATAGATAAATAAATAGATAGAGCGGATAAACTAAATAATAAAGATATATTTACGATAATATATTAATAAAAAATAGGATAATTAGGTAAGACTTTTATCTATAATTTAATTAATATTTAATAACACGTAGTTTAATATAACGAAACTTATACTATTCTTCGCTAACTACGGTAGGTATATTAATATATTTCTAGAATTAAAATAAGGACTAAATATATAAAAGGCTTTAGTTTATATAATTAATATAAAGGTATTATATAAAGAAATATAAACTCAAATTAAATTAACGAATACTCGAACTAAATTAACGATAGATAAATATCGAAAAGAGTATTTTTAATTAAAGAAGAGGGATAAAGTAGAAAACCGAGTAAAAAACTAAATTATATAAAAATCGGACTATTTTTAATTAGGAAAAATAAAGGATTAGTTAATTATAAATTAAATCTTCTAACCGACGCTAAAATATATTTAATATTTTATATCTCTCGATTAAAGTTAGTAGATTTTAAAATATCTCTATAAAATACCTTTTATTTCTAGATTAAAGAAGAAATAAAGTTCGAGGTAAAAAAAACTCTAAATTAAAAAAGTTAAAACTACCTCGTTAGGTAAAAGGAATATAATAAATCGGAGAATATTTAGGAGTTATTAATAAATCTAATTAACTATTAGGAATCTCTAAAAAAGTTCTAGAAATAACGATATAAAAAAATTAATCGAGGGTTCCTAGTAAAAAGGATTTTAAGGATATAAAATTATTAAAGTATAAAACTAAAACCGCTATATACTTTATTTTACCGAATTTCTTTAATTCTTTTAAATACTCTAATTCCTTTATATCTATAAAATCTTTATCGAATATCTTTTATTTACGCTCCTTTAGGAATTTCTTTTATTAATAAAGTTTTTTTAACTTCGTATTCTTCTAGCTAACGATTTCGTTCGCTATTTTTTATATAATTTTAATTTTTTCTTCCTTATATTCTAAGCGCTCTAAAGCCTTATTAATTCTAAAGAAATTAATAACGGACTTTAAAGATTTATACTTTTTTCCGGTCTTAATATACTCCCCGTACTTCGACGATAAAGAGAATAGTCGATATTTAGTTATAAAACCTCTAGAAATAATTTATTCCTATAGTTTATTATATTATTTTATTTAACGAGAAGATATAAAATTATCTTTAAGGATAAAAAAGGTTGGAAGAGAGAAGTAATATTATAATTAAAGTTTTTAAAGAACCTTAATAAACTTAATATATTTAATATACTAAGAGATTATTTACTACTCGACGTAGTATATAAACTAATAAATAAATAAGCGCTTAATCGTTTATTTACTCGATATAGAAATAAGCGAGTAAACGGATAAATAGCGTAGTTTCTTTCTTTTATATAAACTATATATTTCTCTAATAGATAGGAGCTTCGTATTTAACTTCCTTTAAAACTTTTATTTATAAATTCTAAATATAGATATTCCCTAAACTATTAATTAAATCTAATAAATTTATTAAATTTTATTTTATATTAATATAAAGCCTATTATTCTTTAATTTTTAATACTCCTCTCTATAAGTACTAACCTAGGTCCTATCGACGTTATATTAAAGTATTAAATAAAGAGTCTTAACACCGTTATATTAGAAATTTTTAACTTTATAATAATAATTTATAATAAACTTAGTAAATATATTATAATAATATTAATTAAAGAAATTAATAAGGCCGAATAAATCGTCTTCGTATTATTAAATTAATTTATTAGGGATTATAAAATACCTAAATTAATAATCTTTAACCGAGATAAATAATTTATTTTAAATTACTAGAAGATACTAATTAATATTATTAGAACCAAATTACGAATATTAATTATATATTATCTATAAATAAATAAATAAACGGAGCGGACGAACTAGATAATAAAGATATATTTATAATATTACGTTAATAAAAAGTAGAATAATTAGGTAAGGTTTTTATTTATAGTTTAATTAACGTTTAATAATAATTAATCTAATACTACTAAACTTATATTATTCTTCGCGAACTATAATAAATAAATTAATATATTCCTCGAATTTAAATAGAGATTAAACGCGTAAAGGGCCTTAATTTATATAATTAATATAAAGATATTATACCGAGATATATAAACCTAAAAAAATTAAACGAATATTTGGACTAAAAAAATAATAAATAAATATCGAAAAGAGTATCTTTAATTAAAGGAGGGGGATAAGGTATATTTTTTAATAAAAAATATAAAGAGTAAAAAACTAAATAAGAAATTAAATTATATTAAAACCGGATTATTTTCGATTAAAAAGAATAAAGGATTAGTTAATTATAAACTAAATCTTCTAGCCGACGCTAAAGTATATCTAATATTCTATATATTTTTACTAGAGTTAATAAACTTTAATATACCTTTATAAAATATCTTTTATTTCTAGATTAAGGAAGAAACGGAGTTCGAGGTAAAAGAGATTCTAGATTAAAAAAATTAGGACTACCTCGTTAAATAAAAGGGATATAATAAATCGGAGAATATTTAAAAATTATTAACAAATCTAGTTAATTATTAGGAACTTCTAAAGAAGTTTTAGGAATAATAGTATAAAAAAGTTAATTAAGAGTTCCCGGTAAAAAGAATTTTAAAGATATAAAATTATTAAGATATTAAATTAAAGCCGCTATATATTTTATTTCGTCGAATTTCTCGAGTTTTTTTAGATACTCTAATTCCTCTATATCTATAAAATCTTTATTAAATATCTTTTATTTACGTTTTTTTAGGAATTTCTTTTATTAACGAAACCTCTTTAACTTCGTATTCTTTGAATTAACGATTTCGTTCGCTACTTTTTATATAATTTTAGTTTTTTCTTCTTTATATTCTAAGCGCTTTAGAGTCTTATTAATTCTAAAGAAATTAATAACGGACTTTATAAATTTATATTTTTTTCTAGTTTTAATATACTCCCCGTACTTCGACGATAAAGAGGATAATCGATATTCGGTTTAATATATCGCGTAGCGCGTATATATACCTATAATTATAAAATCTTTAGAAATAATTTATTCCTATAGTTTATTACGTTACTTTATTTAACGAGAAAATATAGGATTATTTTTAAAAATAAAGAAAGTTAGAAAGGAGGGGTAGTATTATAATTAAAATTTATTAAAAATCTTAATAAATTTAGTATATTTAATATATTAAGAGATTATTTACTACTCGACGTAATATATAAACTAATAAATAAATAAGCGCTTAATTATTTATTTACTCGATATAGGAGTAAGCGAGTAAACGGATAAATAATATAGTTTCTTTCTTTTATATAAACTACGTATTTTTTTAATAGATAAAAACTTCGTATTTAACTTCCCTTAAAACTTTTAATTAAAAATTCTAAATATAAACGTTTATCAAATTATTAATTAAGTTTATTAAATTAAATTTTTTTTATTTTATATTAATACGAAGCCTATTATCCTTTAATCTTTAATACTCTTCTCTATAAATATTAATCTAGGTCTTATCGACGTTATATTTAAATTTTAAATAGAGAGCCTTAATATAAATTAGGAAAATATATAATTATATTATATAATTATAAAAAGTAGTATTTTTTCCTAGGTTTTAAAATCTTATAAAGTAATAATCTAGAATTATAATATAATTTTAATAAATTAATTTATATACTCGCTTAATCTATCCGTTTATAAATAATAGTTAGTAGAGAATATTAAATCTATTTTAAATTTATTAAACAAAGCCTTCTATAGGGTATTTATAAATTTATAGTCGCGATCGGAAAAAGTAATTTTCGGAATACTTTAATCTACTAAATATAAATAACGTAAAAATATATTTATTTATTATTTTACTTTTTATATTTATTTTCCTAGAATCGCGGTCACCTTTCGGGATATAATAATTATAATATTATCGAATCCTTCCTACGAAAGAGGTAAAGTTAGGATAAAATTAATAAAAATTATATAAAAAGAAGAGGGTAGTATAAGAATAAGTTATAATATTTTATAAAGTTTATATTTAAGAGTAGCTAATAATTAATATTATAAATAATATTATAAATACTCCCCTAACTTTTTATTTAGTTTATATATATATTAATATTTATATCTTCTTATATATAAGTTAGAATATACGACGTTAAATAAAGTTTTAATATATAAAGAAAATATATATAAACGCTCTAGTATATATATATAATTAATAATTAAATTATTACTATATTATATTAAATCGTTATCCCTCTTCGAAAAAAGAAGATCTACGACGTCCTCGCCGGCCTTTATATTATAATTAAATATATAATTTATTTTAATCTAAAAGTCGTTATTCTAGTACTTTTAAAATAATTCTTATTGAACCTATATATTTATTTCCACTAGTATATAGACTTTATATATATATATTTAGAGTATATTTAACTCGTTTTCTAAAAAGTTCTTAACTACGTCCTTTTATTATAATCGGGATAGGGTATCTAGTATTATATATTTAATACTAAATTTATAACGGATCTTTATATTTTAAAAATACTAAATATAATTTAAAACCCGTACGATATTTAAATTAATTTTAATTATAAATAAAGTAGTTATATTTATTTATTTAATTATATTAAATATAATTTTATAATTAATATAGAAGACCGTTTTAGGGTTTAATTCGACTATATATTTAATTTTAATAAATACTTATATTATTCCTACTAGTTTTATTATAGTCGATTAATAGTATATTTCTATATTCTTAAAAAGCCGATTAAAGAAAAGAATAAACTAAATTTATTTCCGGTCGGAATGAAAGTCTTTTAGTTTTTTTATAATATAATAAATTATAACCTCGTAACCGAATTCCTTACTAGTATTGAAGTCGATAAATAGTTTCTTTTTATCGTCGAAATAATACAGAAAAGAAGGTTTAGAAAAAGTATTTTAAATAATTTTAAATAAACGAATCTTCTATAGAGAAAGTAATTTAAAACTAGTTTTTTTAATATATTCTTATTATCAAGCGCCTATAGAGGGTATTTTATTTAATAATACGATTTTCTTATTTTATAAAAACTTAACTAGAGTAATATAATCTTTAATATAATCTTTTAGTTAACTAGTTATTCCTAGATATATTTTAAATAATACTAGTATTTAAAGGAAAATTAGTTATTTAATAATTATAAACTTTTCTTTAGAAGTTAAAAACCCGAATAAATTAACCTTTTAATTAAATAATATAATTAACGAATAATTAATAAACGCTTTTTTAAATTTAATTAAAATATTAAATTTAGCGAATAAAGAAAACACTATATACTAGAGGGTCGCTATCTCCGTAAAGAGATTACGGGGGCGGTAATATTTAGTATAAAATATATAATAAACGATAATAAATTCTAGAGGGTCGCTATCTCTATAAAGAAATTATAGAGGCGATAAAGCTTAGTAAGAGATATATAATAAAATTATATATTATAAATAATAATACTTATCTATTTATCTATTTATCTATTTATCTATTTATCTATTTATCTATTTATCTATTTATCTATTTATCTATTTATCTAATTATCTATTTATTTATTTATCTATCTATCTATTTATCTATTTATCTATTTATTAATTAATTATTATTTAATATTACTCTCTATAAAAAATACTATTATTTCTAGAAATTCTAAACTACTTTATACGATTATTCCTAAGTACTCGATAATATATTTATTTGAATCTTCTAGATTAATATTACTTATCACTTTCCTTTAATATAAAAAGACTTTATATTTAATTTATTATTAATACTCTTTATGATATTTAGTTTTAAATTATATATATATTATTATACTTTATAAAATTTGTGATTTTCTATAATATAATTAATATATTATTTATTTCTATACGAATTATATATAGAGTACTATTTTAATTATATTAAAATAATCTAAAAATATATTTAGAAATATAATAAAATTAGTATTATAATATATTTAGTATAAATTCTTAATATTTT
>JAABUW010001163.1_pt1 | contig 46069 bp, 34 predicted proteins | sample 5560081 | NCBI WGS metagenome assembly JAABUW01 (sample SAMN10711882, study PRJNA513363) | rock metagenome | isolation source: Antarctica rocks | place: Antarctica: Victoria Land, Knobhead sud | reverse complement strand
GGCGGCCTGGCACTCGTGGGTTTTCTAAGAGGTGTGGGAGACACGATGGGGGCTGAACGGGCTCGAACCGCTGCTTCCACAGTGTCCTGTGGCACTCTCCCACCTGAGCTACAGCCCCGTTATCACGGCCGCTTGTGTGGCGCCAGCGTCTTTCTCAACATACACCTGCCCTACGACACGGCTGTGTGGCCTGCGACAGGCGCGGGTGGTCTACGGTGTGTGACCTGCACTGTGGGCCGTCCGCCTGCCTGCACGCTCCACGGGGCGCCATGCTACGCCACGTCGGGCGGTCCGTCCCGGTGCTCGGCCTCAATCCATTCCACACACTGTCGCCGCCAGGCGTGTCCTGGCTCCCGTCGTCCTCCGGCCCCCCAACCGCCCCGGATGACGATGGGAGCCAGGACACCCAGAAAAGCGGACGGGTGGTCCTCTGCAATCAGTGTCCTGGTGGGGCCAGCGGGAAGAGATCGAGGCCGACGCGGGCGGCGGCTGTGGCGAGGGCGAGGCGGAAGAAGGGATCGGCGAGGGCGACGGGGAGACCCTGCATGACGCGCACATAGACACCGGCTTGGCTGGCGCGGATGAGGCGGCGCACCTGCTGGGTGCCGTGGCGTGCCTGATCGCTGGGGCTCCCCTCGCAGGCGGCCATGAGCGCGGGGAGGTCGTGGGCGGCGACGACGCGGGCCAGGCGGTCAGCGGTGAGCGCGCCGGTCGCCGACGGGGGGTCGGTGGCGAGCAAGTGTCCCGCGACGACGATGAGGAGCGCCACGGCGGCGCGGTCGCTCCAGCCCGGCACGCCGAGTGGCGGCCGACCCGTTGGCTCCCTTAACCTCCCTGCCCCTCCTGATTCCCGGTGTGTCGCGTGGCCCCTGCTCCCCCTGTGCTGGCTGTTTAGTTCATCCGTGCAGCGACAGGTACAGTATTATTGCACAGATGAACTAAACAGCCAGCACAGGTATGTTTGGCCACAGAATCGTCCAGTGTCCGTGTCAGGCTGGACTTGATCACATGACCGACGTACTCCGTGGGAGGAAATACTCCCACAGCGTTGCGATAAGAAAGTTAACCGCGCATGAGCATTTTGAAGCCATCGCGAGCGATTCTTAGCTTGGCTCAAGACTATTGGCACATTCTTGTCCGATGCCCACATGGAAGCGGGGGCAGAATAACTTCCCACCCTGTACGTCGGTCATGTGATCAAGTCCAGTCAGACCTTGTTGAGATCTACCGCAGCGATGTAATCCGGCAGATCGCGCAGAAATTGCTGCCAACGTTCGTCGATCATCTCCAGGATGTGCGGGACGGTCTCATCCTCGTACACGGATGCCGTGCACAAGACTTCTTGGTGGATGTTTGTCCACCCGGAATTCTCATGGCCGCCGTTGAACAAATCCCGTCGCCCCGCCGTGCGCGCCATCGCGATCAAGCTATCACGCTTCTCCTTATCGCCTGGGCCGACGGTCAAGGTCAGCGTGAGTGTGTCCCCCGCGTAGACGAAGGCGAATAGCAGGATGAGACAGGATTTCGTCCAGCGCCCCTTCTGCACCAGCTGTAACCGAGGCGATGTCCACGTTGTAGGAGTAAAAAAGACGTACTTCGTCGTACTTTCGTCGAGCGTTAGAGAACTACCAGCTTTGCGCACGAGCCCTTCAAGCTCCGATTGCACGTCCCTGCGACGGCGCTCGCGATACTCTATGACGAGATCGATAGCCTTCCTATGCTCGCGGTCGATGCTGCGACAGAGATCCGCTATGTCGGACTGGTTCACAATATGCCTCCCGAGTAGATCGGCGTAGTGGCGGATCACCACGCCCACGTCCGTGTGTCGGATGTCGGGTGTCGTCTCCACGACACCGGCCAGAATAGCGCCCACCTCCGCGTAGCTCATGGCAACGTAATGTCTACACGTCGGGTCTGCACCCGTGGGAGTCAGGTAGACGCCGAGGGTGTAGGGGTACTGGAACGTGTCCTTGACGATGGCGTAGTACCGCTCCAATTGCTTGTCCTGCAGCCCGCTCCAGATCTTGTTCTCAATGATGACGGCCATCTGGCGCGTATCATCGCGGACGAGGAGATCGATATTGCGATACTCGCGCTGCACGCTGACCTCGGGGAACGTGTCCCGCCGCGGGTCGACGTCGGGTACAGGTGTGGACCAAGGGCCGCGGCGCGTGGACGCGAATACGGTGCTCAAGAAGGATGTGAGGAAGGCATCGCCCAGACCGTGGTTGCGACGCGGGTCCAGCAGGAACGCCAAGAAGTTCGAGTGGGAGAGTTCGCGGTTGGTGATCCCAAGCGCCTCGAATAGGTTGAACCGCTCTATGCGCGCTGCGAGTTGGCCAATCGTTGAATTCTGGGTGCCACAATCGGTCAATAGCGCGTGCAGCGCCCGGACATCATCACGGCGATCCGACACCGGCTTTTCCTTTCGCTGTCCCTCGGCGAGGGTCGGCTTTAACATAACGTAGCGTCTTGACAGGACGTAGGCTCCCCGGCAGAGTCAGAGAAACCACTCACTGACTCAACCCGGGAGCCTGCTGTTATGATAACCCTCGCGGGCGCGCTTGACAGCGGCGCGCTCACCTTCTTGCGCGACCATGACCCCGTGGTGCAGCGCTATCGCAGCTTCTTCGCTCACCTGGACTGGCACAGTATCCCCGCGCGGGACATCACCCGCCCCTGGCCCGGCCCGGCGCCGCACCCGACGACCGCCTATGTCAAAGCACTGCTGATCAAACTCTGTGAGCATAAGGAGTACGTCACCCAGATGCGCTCTTTCCTGGTGGAGCATCCCCTGCTCGTGTTGGAGATTGGCTTCCGCCCTGTGCCCGATGCGACGCACCCCTACGGCTTCGACGTGGAGCGCACGGTCCCGTGCGACCGGTGGCTGCGGCATGTGCAGCAGCACCTGGACAACGCGCTGCTCCAAGCGTTGCTGCACGGGACCGTCCACGCGCTCCAAGAGGAGATTCCTAGCCTGGGCGAGACCGTCGCCGTCGACGTCAAACACATTTACGCGTGGGTCGAGCAAAACAACCCGAAAGCCTATATCTCGGAGCGCTACGACCCTGCACACCAGCCGCCAGGCGACCCCGACTGCCGCTTGGGCGTCAAGACGAGCAGCAATCAGGTCCGCGCGGACGGCACGACCGCACAGCGCAAGGAGTACGTGTGGGGCTACGGCAGCGGCGTCGCCGCCGCAACCGATCCCATCCATGGCGATGTGGTCCTCGCCGAGTATACCCAGCCGTTCAACGAGAGCGATTCCACCTACTATCACCCGCTCTACGCGCGCGCAGCGGCCACGCTTGGGTCCCGCCGACCAACATCACCGCTGATGCCGCCTTCGACGCCTGGCACATCTATCACACTTGTGCCGGGCGCGGCGTCGCCGCCATCCCGCTCAATACGCGCGGTCATCCCACGCCCCAACGCCTCCCCGACGGCACGCCTCTGTGTCCGAAAGGGCTGCCCATGAGCCCCTCTTATCCGTTCGACCACACCGACGGCTATCGGCTCTTGGGCACTTTTGATACTGCTGTTCGGACGGTGAAATGCGGATCGCAATGGCAGGAATCAAGGAGCACATTTCCGCGCGCGCAGGTTGTGACAGGTTAACGAGCAAAATGGTTGACCGGACTTGCGCTTTCCTGACTGCGGCACCCGCCGCCGACATCGGGTAAGGAAACGAGAGGTAGCGCGCTACAAGAATAGAGCCGCTTCCTCTCCTATTCTTCAGGCAACCTGTCGATACGACATCAGCCAACTGTAGATTCTAGTTGTCTTTCTACCTGTAATCTACAGCCAACCACCACGCGCATGATTTTTCGTCGTTGCCGCTGTCCATCGACACTGAATTGGCAGCATCAAAAGCGCCCATGAGCCACTTTGACTCCGGCACTCACAGGGGGCGGCATCGGCGCTAATGGAGCACCTCCCCGCCTCCGCGCCCCCTAACACGGCAACGCGCCTAGACGCGGCCCCTGTCGAGGTAGAGCCAGATAGCGATAAGGACATCCCTCGTGTCGTCTTAATGCCGCGCATACAGACGCATCGCGGCACAAGAGCCACGTAGGGAAAGCGCGTCCGCCGCGTCTTTACCTATAGAGAGACACGAAAGCAGCAGTCTGACGGGTCGCACTTTAGACCACCACTGATCTCTTTGTGGCTGGAGTAGACGGTGCCTGTCCCCACGCATGGGCACGCCGGCACGCTCCTACGCGCCTGCCGTCGTCCGGCCGATACACAGAGTAGGACATCCGGGCTGGCACGAGCGACAACCGCTGGACGCGGTGGTGCGTGGAGGGGGACCGTGAGCGGTGATCAGCAGGACACAGCCCTTGTCGTCCACGCGGCCGCATACAGCGCCGCTCGTCGCGCCTGGCACTGTCCCTACGTCCCTAACCGTCGTTGGATTTTGACCACGACCTCACATCATTTTAGTGCAGTCCGCTGGACGTACCGCGCCCTGCTCACGGGACAGACGGACGAGGAACCCATCATGCGCTATCGCGTCAATCTGCTCGATATGTGGATCGATAAAATCGACATCATCGGCGCCGTGTCCCAGATCGACACCTTCGTCCGCGCGGGACGGCCGCACCAGGTCATGACCGTCAACGTCGACTTTCTGCGCCTGGGGCGGGAGAACCCCGCCTTCCAGCACCTCATCAACACGGCCGATCTGGCCGTGCCCGACGGCATGCCGCTGCTGTGGGCCGCGCGCTTGCGCCGCGACCCGCTGCCCGCGCGCGTCACCGGCGTCGATCTCATCGTGGCGTGTGCGACACTCGCCGCGGCCAAAGGTTACACCATCTTCCTGGTGGGCGCTGGCCCTGGCGTGGCCGCCGCGGCCGCGGCGGTGTTGCAGGCGCGCTGCCCGGGGGTTCGCATCGTCGGGACCTACGCGCCGCCCCTGGGGAGCGCGTTCGACCACGACGAGAACGAGACAACGGTGCGGCTGATCCGGGAGGCGCGGCCGGATATGCTCTTTGTGGCCTTCGGGGCGCCCACGCAAGACGAGTGGATTCGCACGCGCCTGCAGCGCCTGGACGTGCCCGTCTGCATGGGGGTGGGCGGGGCCTTCGACCTGCTGGCGGGGCGCGTCCGGCGGGCGCCGGCCTGGATGCAACGCGCCGGCCTGGAATGGCTCTACCGCGTGGCGCAGGAACCCACGCGCCTGTGGAAGCGCTACCTCGTGGACGACCTGCCCGTTGTCGTGCGCCTGCTAGCCCCGCGGCGCCCTAGCGCCCGCCCGGCTCACGCCGTCGCCGGCCTACGCACGGGTCCAGCATCCCCAGAGGTCGGGGGCGGCAGTGCCGCCGTCGCGTGGGAGCCTGGACCAACGCTGGCCAGACCACGACGACATCCGTCACCGGCTGCCGACCCCTGTGGGCGCCCTCATCTCCACGACGAACGGCACGCCGGGGAACGAGGACGGCGACAACAACGACCGCCGCATCACGCAGCCCTAGACGACCGATCGCCAGGGCCGGCGGCGCGGCGAAGGGGCCGACCCCTCCGCCTTACCCTGCCACGTCAGGCACGACCCAGGGGCGTGCCTAGCAACGACGGCTGTCCACGTCCTGTCACGTCATGTGTGAGGCACTGCGCGGATGTGACGTTGAATTGTGGTGGTAGGTGATAGTTGCGTGTAGGTTATCGTCAGCCAGCAGCCCCTTTGTCTCATAGCTAGCCACATGTCGTGGCGTTTCGTCTGTTATTACGTGGCGTTTCACCTGTTACAAAAGGACAAAAGGACGTGTTGCATTTCATTGCCGTTCGTCATGTTATCCTCACACTCGTCGTTAGTGGCGCTTGCGGCGGTCCTGGTAGCCTTCCGGGAGGCCCCCACAAGGGCGGTCACGCTCCCGTGCCGACCGTTGCCCTATGTACTCCCTCGACCGCTGGTCCGACGGTTGCTGTGTCTACGCCGACTGCCGGTCCGACGTCGGCTGCTGCTCCGACGACGTCGGCCGCTGCTCCGACGACGTCGGCCGCTGCTCCGACGACGTCGGCCGCTGCTCCGTCAGTTGCGACCGTGACAGCGCCTGCTGCCCTGTCGGGTCTCGCGGCGTCTACGTCCGCGCCCGCCACGTTGCGTCTGCCCGTGGCCTTGCCTCAAACCGGTCGATTCGGCACCGTCGTGCGCTCGACATCCGCATCGTCGAGTCAGCGCCGGGCGCTCGTGCGGATGGCACACAGACAGCCCGTGCCCGTCGCGACCGTCCCAGCGTGTATCACACCGGCGCCACAGCCAACTAACGCGCCGGGACGGCCAACATCCCCGTCGGGAGGCGGCACCCCCTGTGCGCCAGCCGGTAGCGTGACACCCGCGCCCCACGCGTTGTCGGTCGCACAGCCGACCACGACACCCCCGTCCGCGGGTCTCATCCATCAGGTGCGGTCTACCAAGAAAGGCAAAACATCGGTACCCGTGCCACAGGGAACGCGGACGGCCACACCCACCCCAATAAGCGCCCGTGTGCGCCGCTCTGAAACGCTGCCCACGGGCGCGACGTCGACGCCGAGCGCGACCACTATCCTCCCGTCAAACGCGACCAGCACGCCCAGCGCGCCCAGTGGGGCGAGCGCGCCCAGCGCGCCCAGTGGGGCGAGCGCGCCCAGCGCGCCCAGTGGGGCGAGCGCGCCCAGCGCGCCCAGTGGGGCGAGCGCGCCCAGTGGGGCGAGCGCGCCCAGCGCGCCCAGTGGGGCGAGCGCGCCCAGCACGCCCAGCGGGGCGAGCGCGACCCCCACCCTCACGCCCAGCGCGCCCAGCGCGCCCAGTGGGACGAGCGTGACGTCGACACCGAGCGCGCCGGGCGCAACCCCCACGCTCACCCCCGGCGCGCCCCTGCCTGGACCCGCGAACACGCCTGAGTTGGGCAGCGGCGAGTTGCTCGTCGTGGGGCTTATCTCCGGCTTCGGCGTTGTGTTATCCCTCAGGCGGAAGCGCTCCCGTCACGATCTCACGGTCGACGACGGCGAGGCGGAAGCTACACCGTAGAAACGCAGGAGGGAGAACACGATGCGTCCTCGTCGCGCCATCACCAGCGCCATCGTCGTAGGGGGAATGATCTGGGGAGGTGCGCGCCTCGTCCCACGCGCCTCCTCACCGCCCCAGGCGAGCCAGCGGATGGAGACCTCTCCTGTGCGACCGCGCCTTCCGGCGGCCGTCCAGAGCAATCAGAGGGGACACCATCGTCGCGTCCATCCGCCGACCGCCCGTGCCGTGGACGCGGCGCGGGCAGGCTCAACGACCATCCGCCCACGGGAGACGCGCCCAGCAGGCCCGACGCTGGCGGTCGGCGCGCCACTCACGTTCAGAACAGGCACACCAGCGCTCGCCACGTCCACGTCCACGACACCGGTCGCGCCAGCGATGCCCGCACAGACAACCGCACCGCTCCCCCTGGGTCTCACCATCCCCCGCCTGGGCATCCAGGGCGCTCCGGTGTACGACCGCGGGCTTGACGCGGCCGCGTCGCCTGCCCATCGCCCCCGGCTACGCGGTGACACACTACCAGTTCTCCGCGCCCGTCGGCACGCGCGGCAATGTCGTGCTCTACGGGCATGACGATATTGACGGCAGTATCTTCCGCTTGCTGCCGCTGTTGCAGCCGGGTGATCGCATCCTGCTGCGTGTCGGGCAGCACCCTGCGATCTACGCGGTCACGGGGCGACAAATCGTGGCGCCGACGGATGTGGCGGTCATGGCGCCCCTGACCACGGCCACGCTCACGGTCATCAGCTGCTATCCCTATGGCATCGATAACCAGCGTATCGTTGTGCGGGCGCGCCTCCTTTCTCCTCTCGCACACGGATGACTCCCCCGACTGGCCCGCCCTCGCACACGACGCGCATCGGCTGTCTCCCTCGGGAAGCCCCACCCTCGGCACGGTCATCAAGGAGATCCACATGAGTGACCTCCCTCTCTCCGTCTCCCGTCTCCCGTCGTGCCCCGTCCCCGTCCCCGCCCCCGTCTCCCGTCGTGCCCCACCCCCGCCCCCACCCCCGCCCCCGTCCCCGCCGCCATACCCTGGTTGATCTTGCCGCCCTCGCCGGCGTCCTCGGCGCGCTCGCCGTCGGTTGGACCACCTGGCCCAGCGGCATACCCGTTTAAGTGCCCTGGCCACTACTGAGCAACGCGCCGCCTGCGCGTTTCCGGAGGGCGTCGACTGACGAACGGCGCGACGCCCCTGCGGGCATGCGTGCCCGCCTCCACCGCCCCCGACGATTGAGGCCCAGAAACGGCGACCACGGCGGACGCCGCGCGCGCGTCGGCGGGGAGGGCGACTAGTGCCATCTTACCCACGCCTTGACATCACTCTGTTATGATAGCTAGTGAATGGATGCGACGACGCCCGGTCATTGAACCGGATTGGCGTCACCAGGACAGTCCGTAGGGCTAGCCCGGCCCTCTTTCCTGCTGGCGCAATCCTGGTGCTGGTCTCCCCGACCACGCATCACTACTGGTCCAGGTCCCCCCTAGCCGTGACTCACATCACCCGGACGCGCGGCCGAGAAAGTCGATCAGCACTATGCAACGCCTACGGCTCACGCTGCGACCACAATCGGCTCAGGCCGAGCCGGGTGGACATCTGTCCTTATTGACCGTCCCTGTAAAGGTTTCGACATCGTGAAAATTGGCACTCCCATCAGCATGGATGATCAAGATGCCGTGCAGAGTCGAGGTGCCGCTGAACGTGCCAGCGTAGGATACGGTGGCGCTCAGGTCGATGATCGTGTTGCCCCCCGCCGCCCGGGTGCTGTTGAAGGTGGCGGATGTATGGAAGCGTCAGGATTCAGAACACAAACAAGCTCTGGCGCGCATCAGCCCGTCGTTTGCCGGCGTCGCTCGCGGCTACGCCGCCTGCAGCAGCGCGCACACCTCGCCCCAGCGGTCCAGGAACAAGCGGCGTTGGTCGGCCAAGGACACCGTCTCATTCAGGCGCTGGCGGGAGCGGAGATGGTCGCGCAGTTCGTCGTGGGCGCTGCAGAAACGGGCTGCCGCGTCAAAAGAGCCGAAGCCGCGCATCGGGTAGTAGCGCTGCTTGATGCCCCGGTGATCCTGCTCCATCGGGTTGTTCAAATAGCGACTGGTGCGATGACGCACCTCGGGTCCCAGCGTCTCGCGAATGGCGCGCGGGTAGGCGTCGTGTCCGTCCGTGGTCACCTTCTCCGGCGCGTGGCCAACAACCGTGCGCGCCCGCTGGAAGAAGCGTTTGGCGGCCTCCATGTCGCGCGTCTCGCTCAGCATGGAGTCGACCAAGTTGCCGTCGGCGTCGATCGCCCGATAGAGGTAGCACCAGCGTCCGTCCACCTTCACGTAGGTCTCATCGCAATGCCACTTTTTGCCGGCTTTGCCCCGTCGCTTGGCCCGTAAGCGATCGGTCAGCAGCGGGGCGAAGCGCTCTTCCCACTCCCTGACGGTTTCGTGGGTGAAGGTGAAGCCCCGCGTCAGGAACATCTCCGCCAGGTCGCGCAGGCTCAACTTATAGCGCAGCCGCCAGAGCACGCCGAGCAACGCGATGTCCGTGGGCACCTGCAGATGGTTGAAGGGCGTGCCCGTGCGCTCGTTGAAGGTCCGGCGACAGGGGCGACAGCGGAACAACCGGTAGCCCAACGCCGTCCTCCGCTCCAGCGCCTGTGTCGCGTCCCCCTGGCAATACGGGCACATCATCGCCTGCTCCTCCACACTCATCTCGCGCCTGCACAAAAGAGAAGGATACCCGAGCTTTGGTCAGCATGACACGCCGTTGTTCCCATTCCTGACGCTTCCAGATGGAGCGCATCGCGACGACGGTGACGTGCCCGCTCCTGCACGGCTTGCTGAACCATTGAGGGCGAGAGGGCGAGAGCCTCAGTCAACCATTGTCGCGCCGATGCACACCTGCCATGACGTGATGACGCGCCAGATAAGCTCCTCGCGCCCACGGCAGAAATGTGTGCGTGGCCCCGAACTGAACACAGGAGGGAGGGGCGCGGCTAGCCGCGCCCCTCCCTCCTGTGTTCGGGATCTAAACCCTCCTACGATGCGTCACACGTGGATACCGAATAACACATGCGGCCGCGCATGGGCTGTCCCCGCTTTGTGCGCGGCTGCATGCGTGACGCGCGCCGCGGGGCGCGCCGTGCGCGGGTGGTAGGTCAGCAGGAGCGTGCGCGTGGTGCGTGCGCCACGTCCGTGCCCTTGCGTGTGGGTGAGCACACGCACCACCCCATGACGCATCAACCGCCCGGCGCTCGCGGGCAGCGTGTCGCCCCGTGGGAGCGTCATCTTCAGCGTGACCGCGCGCGCCGTGTTCCGCGTCGCCGCGTCGCCGCCGCGCACGCTACCATGCACCTCGAACGTGACGATCGTTTGGAAGAGGCCGCACGGCTCCTGCGCCGCCACGCTCGTCGCCACCGTGCCCGAATGCGTGTCGCGCGGGATTGCAAAGGTCAGTAGCGCGAAGCCCGACTTTTCCACATGGAAGGCGTAGCGATAGCCGTCGCGCACCTTCTTACCCTTGAGAGTGGTCCCGAAGCCGTCGGTGCCATCCAGGCTGCTGTCGGTGTAGAGCGTCGCCGACCTGGGGTAGCCCGCCCGGATAGTGACGGTGATGGGCGAGTCGGGCGCGGCGACGATGAGGAGCGCCTGCTCGCCGCCGCGCGGGACCGTGTCGAAGGCGGGCAGCGCGAAGAGCTGGCAGACCGGGCCGGGCGCTCCCCCCGCGCCCGGTGTCGCGGTCACGGTCGCGGGGACAGCTGTCTCCGTGGCCGTGGCGGGCACGTTCGTACTGGTACTGGTCGCCGGTACGTTCGTACTCGTGGCGGGTACGTTCGTACTGGTGCTCGTGCTGGTCGCCGGTATGTTCGTGCTGGTGCTAGTCGCGGGGATGGCCGTGTCCGTGCTGGTGGCTGGCACGGCTGTCCCCGTGGCTGTCGCCGGCACATTCGTACTCGTGCTGGTGGCCGGCACGTTGGTGCTGGTGCTGGTGCTGGTCGCCGGGACGGCGGTGCCGGTAGCCGTAGGCGGCGTGGCGGTCCCGGTCGTCGCGCTGACGGTCGCCGTCCCACTGACGGTCGCCGTGGCGCTTGCCGTGCCCGTCGCGCTGACAGTGGCCGTCGCGCTGACAGTGGCCGTCGCGCTAACGGTAGCGGTCGCGCTGACAGTAGCCGTTCCACTGACAGTTGCCGTATCCGTTGGTACTGGTGATGCCGCGCCCACGGTGTACTTGTATGGTATGCCAACCAGTTCATCACCGCTGGTTGTGATGAAGCTAAAGGTATCCACGTATAGGGTCGCGCTGATCACCGAACCCGCGGCGGCGTCCGGCGTGAGCGTGACCGTGATCGTGCCGGTCTGTCCCGGCGCGAGCCTGAGCGGCGTGTAGGGGCTCGACGGCTGACCCGCGGAAAGGGCGTAGAGGTCGCCGGTGCTGGAGTCGGCCCCCGGATCGAACTGCTGCGTGTTGACGATGCCCGCTGTTTCGACGATCGTCTTAATCGGTCCAGCGTCGCTGTAGGGTCCAATCTCCGATGGCACGGCCTGCCAGAGACCGGGCACAACCTCGGTGGCACGCGACGAGGCGACAGCGGCGTAGTAGCCCGTGAACGGGTCGAGGAACGAGCGGCCGCGGATCTCGGGAGAGCCCGTTACTCCGTATGGCGGGGCTCCGTTGGCATTGTTCAAATCGAGCTCGATGGGAACGGTCGGGGAAACCGACTCGCTCGACACGCTCAGGAGATTTGACTCCGTCGGCACGAAGAACAGCGGCAGCGGATCGGTCGGGGCGGGCGGGATAGACGTTTCGTAGCCGCCCAGCGAGAGCTGCGTGTATGAGGCTAGGCGCGGGTCGACGAAGAAGTCTTTGGTCGTGTTGCCCGTGTTCGTCACCGTGATCGGGACTTGCGCTGGCGCGCCGCGCGCCAGCGTGACGCCCGCGTCGTTCGGCACGCCGGACGCGTCCACGCGCACGCCGTTAAAGCCCAGCGTGGCTGTAAACGGCAGGGTGGTCTGCCGTCCCGAAACGTTGTCGTTGATGAACAGGACGAACTTCCAGCGTCCAGGCTGGGGGTCGCGCCGGAAGAACTGCAGCGTGTTTGTGTACGCCGCCGGCTGCCCGAACGTGGGGCTCGTGCTGATCGGGTCGGTCGCGGTGACCGTGCTCTGCACGTCGATGGGCAAGCCGTCGGGGGTAGTGAGCACGCCCTCCAGATTGTAGGCCGTGTCGGTGAGGGCCACGCCGAGGTCGAGGTCCTTCTGCCCCGCTGGCACGTCGAAGGCGTAGGTGAGGGTCTGCCCAGGTCCACCGGCACGGCCGTTTCCACCTGTCAGTGTGCCTGTGAAGACCGTCGCGGCGCCGGTGGCCGGCGTCGGCACGAGGGAGCGCAGGATGATCGGGATTGTGCCCGTGCTCGTCATGGCGCCCGTCGCGGTGTTAGTCGTGCTGATCGCGACCTCCGCGCTCTGATCGCCCGGCTGCGCCGGCGTGCTCGTCGAAACCGTGAACGAACCGCTCTCGCCGGGCGCGAGGGTCAGTGACGCCGGCGCGATCGTACCCGCCGGCACGAAGTTCGATGTCGACACGTCGAGCTTGACCGGCCCCCTGTAACCGTTGGCGCTCGCCGCCGTGAATATAATCGCGCGGTAGGTCCCCGGCAGCGGGTTGCGCACGTCGACGTGCCCGTAGCCGCTCGTCGTGTAGGGCGATCCGGGGTCCTGCGGCAGCGTGAAGGCGGTGTAGCGACCCTGCGGGTCGATGAGCACCAGACGCGCGATAGTGAAGTGCCGCCGCGTCACGTCGAAGGCGATGGCCGCGTCGAGGCGGTCGGCCCCGGCTCGCACTGTGAAGTCTTGCTCGACGTAGGCGCGCTTGTTGCCGACGAGATCGACGAAGGTCGTGGCGCCGGGCGCGGTTGGGCTGAGGGTGACGGTGAAGGATTGGCTATCGATGGGGGCGCCGAGCGTTCTGACGCGCGGCTGTACCGTCTGCGTGTAGGCGCCGCTGTTCGTGACCTGCACCGCGAAGCGCTCCGGCGTGCCCGGCTGCGCCACGGCGGTCAGGGGCTGAGACGGCGAGGTGAGGACGGCGTCGCCCTGCGGCGTCGCGCCGGGGGCGCTATGGACATCCTGATAAGAGAGGGCCGCCTGCACCGCCTTGAGGCTGTTGATCAGGCCGGCACCCTGCTCGTAGCTCGGGATGTTGAGGTCGGTCGCCGTGCTCTTGACGATCTGTTTAACGAGCGCGGGCGAGGGGCTGACGCCGCCGTGCGCCTGGCGATAGGCCTGGATGATCAGGGCAATCTCGCCCGAGGTCAGGGGCGCCGCCTCGCTGGTACCGCCGAAGTCGAAGATCGAGGTCGGTTTGCCGTTGAGGTCACGACAGGCGAAATAGATGGCAGGGTTGGGCGTGCAGATGGCCCAACCGAGGTCACCCGGCGCCACGACGTCGACGGTCTGCTCGCCGCGTTGCGACACGCCCCCTGAGGAGAGCGACGAGATGTTGTTGTCGACGTAGCCGTTCGCGAGCTGGCTGCCGGCGTAGCCGATCTGTCGATAGAGCCGGAACTGCGTCGTCGCGCCGGTCGATATGATGTTGGGGTCGGTGGCCGGCGTCCCCAGCGTGCCGGCCGTGCCGGCGTCGCCGCTGCTCGCCACGACCGGGATACCGGCGGCCAGCGCGGCGTCGTTGGCGAGGATGAGCGGGTCGTTGGCGTTGTCGAAATACACGTTGCCGCCCAGCGACTCGTTGATGACGTCGACGTGGTGGTCGACGGCATACTCGACGGCCTGGGCGATCGTGCTGCTATTGGCGAAGCCCGAGGAGCCGAAGACTTTGAGACCGACTAGCGAGGCACCCGGCGCCATGCCCAGGACGCGGATTTTAGGGCAGTCAGCGTCCCGGCGCTTGGCCGAGCTGTTATTGTTGACGTAGTCGTTGACGCTGTAGATACCCTTGCCCTGGGCCGCGATCGAGGAGGCGTCGCCGAAAGCCTCGGCGGCCTCGGTTGGGGCGTTCGGCCCGTCGCCGCTAAAGTCCTGGTAGTCCAAGAAGACGTGCGAGCCGTCGCGGCGGATAAACTCGGGATTGTTCGGATCGAGGCCATCGGCGAGGAAGGCCACCGTCACGCCCGTGCCCGTCACGATATTCTGCGCCTGCGGCGTCGTGTTGTCGTCGAAGGCGGTGTTCGTGAGCTGCAGCGCCTCGGGATCGGTCTCGACCGTGTTTTCGCACGAGGGGATGAACGTCGTGCTCGGCGACACAGCGGCCGCGCCGTCGGACACCGAGGGGCGGCGCGGCGCCCGCACGATGCCGTCGCGCACGACGGCCCGGACCGAGGGATCGGCCTTGAGACGCGCTTCCTCGGCCTGAGAAACGGTGGCGGCAATGGCGTTGATCAGATGAAAGGCGTGCAGCCGCAGAGCGTGTACCTGCTGTAACTCGGCCACGACGGCGCTCTGATCAGATGCGATGGCCTGCGCCCGCGCCGCGCGCAAGGCGCCGCGCGCAGGCAGGTTGGGGTGCTGATTACGCAAGATGACGACAACGCGCTGGTCCGCGTTCTGGGCGAGGCGCGCGGCCTCAGCCGGCGAGAGGCCGCCGGCATGGATGCGCGAGGAAACGGTTGTGCCGCCGGCAGCGGCGCCGCCGATGTCAGCATGGCCGGCAGTGGGCCTGGTAGCGGCCTGCGCCGCGAGGGAGAGGGTAACGGTGGAAGCGAGGAGAGTGCGCCAGATAGTGGATTGTCGCAACGTAGACTCCTATTTCTTATTTCTTTTACCGATGTGACCAAGTGCATCCGTTACGTCTATCGGGATCGGATGTACAGGGCAAGAGAGACGTTCCTCAACGCCATCATCGATCCGGAGTAGCCTTGTGCCGCTGCTAGTAGTACTTCGGGCTGTTGGGAATAGTACACTATGCCCCGCAAGTTCGGCAAGTTCGGCGCGCAGGGCTGCTCGCCTTTGTAAACGTATGCCCGCGTTTATTTGCATGCCGATGCGTACAGTGCGCGCCCCACCACAGACAAGTGTCATGGCTCTTCCGCATATAAGATACTGCTGGCGAATTCATGGGAATGGCTACATTGCCCGAACTATCGCGATCTGGCGGCCTTTCCCCCTCGTCGCTTATAGCCTAAGACGGGGTGCGGACCGAATAAGCGGAGGGCTGCCGGAATTCGCCAGCAGTATCATATAACGTGAATTGGGTTTCCCGAGGGGTGACGATGGTCGCGCCCACATCGCCCTCTCGGGTGTGATGCACCTTGTTTTGACCGACTTTCCCGGCAAGCACCTCATCACTATCTTTGCACTTTTCGATTATAGTCAAGTAGATTGCCTGTTTAGCCCTATATCTTGCGGCTTGACAGCTCGATTAACCCCAAGATGTAGTAGCCAAACAAAAAGTGCAAAGATGAGCGCTCATGCGCCCCCTCCTTTTTCACGTTATATGCGGGTTGGCTAGGCGAGGGAAATCGCTCTCCCCCGCCCGCCTCCAAAACCGGACATGCCATTTTCATAGCCAGGTCAGCGCGGCCCGTAGCTCGCCATCGGTCATCTCACCACCGGCCCGCGCCCGCGCCCCAGACAACGTGGACAGATACTCCTCGATCGCCCGCCGCGTCCGCGCCCCCGCCGGCCACGTCAACAGCGGCCGGATCAGCGCGTACCGCCGCCACGCCTCCCCCCGCTCCGCCTCCGGCACCACATGGAAATCCGCGATCGTGTACCCCGTCGGCAGCGTCGCCTCTCCTTCAGCGCGCGCCCCTGGCCCCTGCACCTCGAAACGTACCACCCCCCTGTCCCACGCCGCGGTCAGCTCCGCCCGTGTCACCACCGCCTGGCCCCCGCCACTCTGGTCCTCCATCAGCACCTGCCCGTCCCGCAGCACCTGCACCACCACACACGTGCGCCCGTCCCACTGGTAGCGCGTCCCCGTGCCCACATACAGCCGGCCCATCCCCCCCACCCTCGCCCCCGGAGCCGTCCTCCCTACGACGACTTGTTGATTGACACCACGATAGCACGACACCTCCCACGCGGGAGCGAGTTATGCGGATCGCTGGTAAGGCGTCACACTGCCTGCGCCGAACGTCAGAGTGCCTGCGCCGAAAACGTCAGAGGGCCTGCGCCACTCCGCAGCACAGGCCCTCTCCCGAGGGCGACACGTCCTCTGTCACGCTCATCTCACCCTCCCCAAGCACCCTGTCCACGCCGAGCCACACGCACACCCTCGCGTGGATTGGCGCACGCACTCTGACGTTCCTGACGGATCGGCGCACGCACTCTGACGTTTTCCGCGCACGCACTCTGACGTTTCGGGTCGTCTTGAGCGTGAGTTTGGCGCACGCACTTTGACGCCTTACAGCCCGTCTCCGGTCACGTCAGTGCTGCACGCGACGCTGACGCGAGACACAGTGCGGCAGACCAGGGCACGCGGACGCTCAGCAAGGCACGAGGGCACACCCGGTGCCCTCGTGCCTTGCTGAGCGTCCGCCCTTCTTTATGGACGAAGAGCGGGCGCACGGCCAGGGGACCCTTGACCAGCGCGAAGCGCTTCTCGGGCACATCGCGCTGCGTGGCGAGGCGCAGGATCGTGGCCGCATCTGGCTCGGGGGCGGTCGTGCCCAGGACGTAACGCCCGTCGAGCGTGGCGGCAGCGGCCAAGGCCTCCTCCTGGCGGACCCACGTCAGGTGGAGGACGGAACCTGTCCGTGAGCAGGTCCGCTTCGGGTGCGTCACCATCCGGGTAACAGCGGTGATTGACCAGGTCGCGCAGCCCCAAGTGATCGTATAGCGGCAGGAGCAGGGGCAAGGCATCTAGGCTCACGCTGCGCGCGAGGGTCTGATAAGGTCATCTCTCATGGTGGGGTGTCTCCTTCGCTAGCCGTGGAGCATGTCCGCGTACCAACGCCCGCTATCCTTGACGGTGCGCTCCTGCGTGTTGTAGTCGACGTAGACGATGCCAAAGCGTTTGTTATAGCCTTCGGCCCACTCGAAGTTGTCCAGCAGCGACCACACGAAATAACCCTGCAGGGGAACGCCCTCCGCGACGGCGCGCGCGGCCTGCGCGAAGTGCTCTTCCAGGTAGACGCGACGCTGCTCATCGTGCACGCGGCCGTCCGGTCCCACCGCATCGTCGAACGCCGCGCCGTTCTCCGTCACGTACATAGAGGCGGGCGCGTAGTCGCGGTGCACTCGTGCCAACAGCTCATGCAACCCCTCGGGGTAGATTTCCCAGTCCATCGCGGTGCGCGCGGCACCCTCGACGCGGACGGACTCGCCCCGCGGACTGCACCCCGTTGGGTCGGCCTGTACAACCAAGCGCATATAGTAGTTGATGCCCAGGAAATCCAGCGGCGCCCGTATCGCCTCCAGGTCTCCCGGCTGGATCGACGGCGCGGACACACCGAGTCCATCGATGACATCGGTGGGATACGAGCCTTTGAACACCGGGTCGAGGTACAGGCGGTTGGACAGGCCGTCGGACAGGCGGGCCGCGGCGCGGTCCGCGGCACTATCCGTGGCGGGATGGACGGGAGCCAGATTGAGCGTGATGCCGACGCGCGCGTCGGGGCTATTGCGGCGCAGCAGCGGGACGGCGTCGCCGTGGCCAAGGAGCAGGTGGTGCGTCGCCGTCATGGCGAGCTGGGGGTCGCGCAGGCCCGGCGCGTGTTGACCCCAGCCGTAGCCCAACCACGCCGCGCACCAGGGCTCGTTGAGCGTGATCCAGTCCTTGACGCGGTCGCCCAGCCGCCGCGACACAACATCGGCGTAGGCGACAAATGCCGCGGCGGTGTCGCGCCCCGCCCACCCGCCCCAGCGATCCTGCAAGGTCTGGGGCAGGTCCCAGTGGTAGAGCGTGGCGAAGGGCCGTATACCAGCCGCGAGCAACTCATCCACCAACCGGTCGTAGAAGTCTAGCCCCTTCTCCTCGACCCTGCCCGTCCCCTCGGGGAGGATGCGCGGCCAGGCGATCGAGAAGCGGTAGGCGCGCAGGCCGAGGCTCTTCATCAGGGCCACGTCGTGCGGATAGCGGTGGTAGTGGTCGCAGGCCGGGTCGCCGGTGTCGCCGTTCTTGACTTTGCCGAGCGTGGCACAGAAGCGGTCCCAGATCGACGCGCCGCGCCCGTCCTCGCGTGTCGCACCCTCGATCTGGAAGGACGCTGTCGCGGCACCCCACAGGAAATCGGCCGGTACTCTCGTGACTACAGATGCCATAGGCGTGTCGTATCCTTTCATCAGGTTGACGCTAGCCGCGGGCCGCCGCACCTCCTGGCGGATGACCGCGTCGTAACGGGCGCGCCGACAAAGAAAGCGGCGATGACCGTATCACCACTGTATGCGTCCTTCATGAGCACAACGCGTTCATGCGTGGGCGGTCGAGGAGGTGTAGGCGGGTTGTGCCGCGTAGCAGCGCACGAGGTGGCCGGGGCGCACCTGCGTGATCTCGGGCGTGCGCTCGGTGCAGATGGGCATGACCAGCGGGCAGCGCGGCGCGAAGCGACAGCCCGGCTTGGGGTTGATGATCGTCGGTATCTCGCCCCGCGCCTCGACGCGCCGTTTCTCCTGCGCTGGATTCGGCGCCGCCGAGATGAGCAGGCGTGTGTAGGGGTGCCGCGGATCGTCCATCAACGCGGTGCTGGAAGCTTTCTCCATCATGTGCCCGGCGTAGAGCACCATCGTCTCGTCGGCAATGTAGCGCGCGCTGGCCAGATCGTGCGTGATGTAGAGATAGGCGATCCCACGCTCCTCCTTGAGTCGCTTCATCAAGTTCAGGATGCCCATGCGGATCGACACGTCGAGCATGCTGATCGGCTCGTCGGCCAGGATGACCTCGGGGTCGACCGCCAGGGCACAGGCGATGGCCACGCGCTGTCGCTGGCCGCCCGAGAGCTCGTGCGGGTACTTCGCGACGTACTCATCGGCTGGCTCCAGTCCCACCGTGCGCAGCAGGGCGTGGATCTCACGTTCCTGCGCCGCCCCGCGCAGCCTCTTGTGGACGGCCAGGGGGCGCGACAGGTGATAGCCCACCGTCTGCACGGGATTCAGGGAGCCGAACGGGTCCTGGAAAATCATCTGTACGTCGCTACGGTAGGCAAGGACGGCGCGACGGTTCTGGTGGGACAGGGCGTCGTGACCTTTAAGCAACACCTGTCCCTTCGTCACGGGATACAGCCGCGCCAGCAGGCGCGCGATCGTGCTCTTGCCGCTGCCGCTCTCGCCCACCAGCGCGAGGATGCGTCCCTTCTCCAGTGCGAAGGTGACGTCGTCGACCGCGTGCACGTAGCGCGCCTCGCCGCCAAGGCCAAACGGACCGCCGCCCGTGCGAAACCATTTGGTCAGCCCCTGCACATCCATCACCGGGGCCTGTGATTGTTGCATGATTATCCCTCCATACTGGTCCTACCTCATGCTTGTCCTACCCGCGCCTGTGGCCGCATGGTAGCGTACAGCACTGCGGTGCTACGAATAACCGACGACCGTCGGCGTGGTTTGCCGTCGGGCCCACACGACGTGGGGAGGGCACGCGCAGGCCCTCAGCGATGCGGATACAAGTGGCAGGCCACCTGGTGCCCCCCACCGATGTCGCGCAGCATGGGTTCGGCCTGCATACAGGTCGTCATGGCGTGCGGGCAGCGCGGGTGAAAGCGGCAGCCGGCCGGCGGCGCGATCAGGTTGGGCGGCGAGCCCGGAATACCAGCCAACTCCTGCCGCGGCCCGGTCAGCGCGGGGAAGCTATTCATCAGACCGACCGTATAAGGGTGTTCGGGATGGTTGAACAGCTCGCGCGCGGGGGCCAACTCGGCGATCCTGCCCGCGTACATGATGGCGAGACGGTCGCTGAACTCCACCAGCAGCGAGAGGTCGTGCGTGATGAACAGGATCGAGAAGCCGAACTGCTCCTTCAGGTCCTCGATCTGCTGCATGATCTCCTTCTGCACCACCACATCGAGCGCGGTCGTCGGCTCGTCCATGATGATCAGGTCGGGGTTGAGCGCCAGGGCCATGGCGATGACCGCGCGCTGGCGCATGCCGCCGGAGAGTTCATGCGGGTAGCTCTTGAGCCGCGCGCGCTCGATACCCACCACGCGCAGCAACTCGCCCCCGCGCTCCAGCGCCTCGCGCTTACTCATGTTCGTGTGCGCCTGCAGCGTATCGACGAAGTGCGCGCCGATGGTGATGACGGGGTTGAGCGCGTTCATGGCGCTCTGCGAGACGATGCTGACGCGGCTCCAGCGGAAGCGCCGCGTCTCGTCGGCGCCCATCGTCGTGACGTCGCGGCCGTCGAACAGGATCTGGCCGCCGGCGATGTAGGCGGGGGGCTTGAGCAGGCGCGTGATGGCGTTGGCCACGGTGCTCTTGCCACAGCCCGACTCCCCCGCCAGGCCCAAGGTCTCGCCCTTGCGCAGACTGAACGACACCCCCTGCACCGCGCGCGCGGGTCCACGCGCGGTCGCATAGGAGACGTGCAGGTCGCGCACGTCAAGCAGGGGCGCGTCGGCCGGAACCTGCGCGGCGGCGTCGATGGGAACGACGCGCGTAGCGGCTTGATCGCGGGTCATCGCGCCGCCACCTTTCCCGATGGGGCGACCGCCACCGGCGGCACGGCGCCGCGGGGGATCTTGATTTTCTCGGTACGCAGGCGCGGGTTGCTGATCTCGTCGATACCGAAGTTGATCAGCGCGCAGGCCGTCCCGACCAGCGCGATGGCCAGGCCCGGCGGGAGGAAGAGCCACCAGGCGTCGACTTGCAACGCCGAGCCGTTCTGCGCCCAGTACAACATGCTGAACCAACTCACCTGGCTCAGATTGCCGTAGCCCAGGAACACGAGCGCGGCCGTCGTACCCAGGGCGAAGAGAACCGTCCCGATGAACCCGCTAACCACCAGGCTGATCATGTTAGGCAGGATATCGCGCAGCACGATGCGCATGCCTGACTCGCCGCGCACAACCGAGGCCTGGATGAAGTCTTTCTGGCGCAGGCTCATCGCCTGGCTGCGCAGCACGCGCGCCCCGAAGGCCCACCCGGTCAAGCCCAGGATGATCACGATGGGGACATAACCGTTCTTGGCCTGGATGAATGACGTCACGACGATGATCAGCGGGAAGCTAGGGATGACCAGCACGATGTTGGTGATCAACATCAGCGTCTCGTCGATCCAGCCGCCGAAGTAGCCAGCGCTCAAGCCGACGACCACGGCAATGGCCGTCGCGATCACGCCGACCGAGAAGCAGATAATCAGCGCCGGACGCGTCCCGTCCACCAACCCCAGGAAGATGTCGCGCCCCTGTTGATCCGTGCCGAGCCAGTGCGCGGCCGAGGGCGCCTGCTGCGGTTTGACGGTGTAGTCGCCGACGCTGGGGTCGCCCCGCCAGATGAGCGGCCCGAAGATGGCCACGAGCACGAAGAAGGTTAGGATGGCCACACCCACGGCGGCCTTGCGGTCGGACAAAATCAGGCGCAACCAGCCCGGCGCGGAGAGGCCGCGGCGGCGCGGCCCCGTCACAGGGACGATGGGCGTCCCCCCTGCCCCGGCCAACTCCGCACTCACCTCCGTCGTCGCATGAACATCCATGGCCAGTTCCTCCTTTCAAGACAGCTTACGCCGCGCGCGCGCGCGGATCAAGGCGCGCGTAGACCAGGTCGGCGGCCAGGTTCGCCAGCAGGACGCAGACCGTGATAACGAGCAGCAGGGTCTGGATGACGGGATAGTCCTGCGCACCGATCGACTGCGCCATAAGCAACCCCACCCCAGGATAGCTGAAGATGCTTTCGATCAGGATTTGGCCGCCGACGAGATAGCCCAGGCTCAAGGCAAACCCCGTGATTTGGGGCAGCATGGCATTGCGCGCCGCGTACCCCAGCATGACGCGGCGGTCGGTCAGGCCGCGCGCCTGCGCCATCGAGATGTAGTCCTCGGAGAGGACGTTGATCATGGTGTTGCGCATGCCCAGCAGCCAACCGCCCACGGCGACCAGGACTAGCGAGAAAGCCGGTAAGACAGCGTGCGACAGCACACTACCCACGAAGGTCAGGGACAGGGCCGGCTGTAGTCCATCGGTATAGGCGTGATTGATCGGGAACAGGTTCAACTTGAAGCCCAGGAAGTACAGCAGCAGCAGGGCCAGGAAAAAGAAGGGGAAGCTGCTGGTCATCAGCGCCAGCGGAGGCAGCAGGCTGTCGAGGACGCCGCCGCGCCGCCAGGCGGCCAACGTCCCGATACCGGTCCCCAACACGAACGCGATAATAGAGGCCACCCCGACCAGAAAGATCGTCCAGGGCAGGCTTTGCGCGACGATGGTCGAGACACGATTGGGGAACTGGTTAAAGGAAACGCCAAAGTCGCCGTGGATCAGGTTGCCCAGGTAATGCCAGTACTGCACGGGCAGCGGGTCGGTAGACAGGCCCAGCGAGGCCGCGATGATGCGGAAGGCGTTGGGATTGTTCGCGAATTGCTGCGCGTGTTGAGCGTAGATGGCCGCGGCGGGGTTGCCGGGCATCACCCGCGGGATGAGAAAATCGAGCGTGATAGCGGCCCAGAGGGCGGCGGCGTAGAACAGCAGACGGCGGATGACAAAGCGCATGACCACATATCCTCGTACGATCGATCCGGCCGCGCCCCCGGGCGCGAAGGGGGATAGCGTGGGGGGGTGGGGGACGTACAGATCCCCCACCCCCAGGGATGAACCGTTAGTGCGCCGGCTTGAGATGGGTCAGCACGATCAGGCGCATCGGCGTCGCGTCGGGGCTCCCGTCGGCGTAGTAGTTGTTCGCGGTCGGGAAGCCGGTGTAGTACGTCGTGTTGTAGTTCTCCTTGATCAGGCCGTTGATCATCGGGATGACCGGCAGGTCCTTGACGAAGATCTGCTGCATCTGGTTGGCCAACGCGTGTTGCTGCGCCGCGTCGGTCGTGGTGCGAAACTTGGTGAGCAGCGCGTCCATCTGCGGGTCCTGAAAGCGTGTCCAGGCGTCACCGCCGGCGATAGTCCCGACTGGCTTAATGTTGGTTGGCCCCATCATCTGGTTGTAGTAGTCATACGGCGACTGGTTGCCATAGCTCCAGACCGTGACCACCGGATAGACGCCTTTCTGCACGCTGGTGTACCAGGGGCCGAACGTCGAGATGGCCTGCGGCGCGGCGTCGATACCCAGGGCCTTGAAGTTCTGGGCCAGAATCTGCTGGATGCCGACGAAGTCCGAGAAGCCCGCCACCACCGGGAGGCTGAACGTGACCTGCTGGCCCTTGGGGTCCATCAGCTTGCCGCCCTGCATCTTGAAGCCAGCCTTCTCAAGCATGGACAGCGCCGCCGTCGGGTTGTACTGCGCCAGGGTGTTGGGGACGCTCTTGTCGACCCAGGTGGGGAAGGCCCCGCTAAGACCCGTGATATTGGTCGGCGTCGTATAGCCGTACTCGGCGTTGACGTTGAGCGCCTGGCGGTTGATGGCCATGCTCAACGCCTTGCGGAAGACGGGCAGGTTGTAGGGATATTTGGTGGCCGTCACGTAGAGCGTGGTGGGCAGGTCGCGCGGGGCGTAGTAGTGGTGGTAATTGGGGTTTCTGGCGTCGTACACCCGCTCGACGTTGTTAATGAAGTCACCGGACCAGTCGACCTGGCCCGACTCAAGCGCGAGCGCCGACGCGTCGTTGCTCTGGAACCCCGTGTAACGGATCGCGTCGATCTTCAGGTTGGCCGCGTTCCAGTAGTAGGGGTTGCGGCCCAACTCGTAACTCTGCGAGGAGAAGCTTTTCACCTGCGTGAACGGTCCGGTCCCGACCGGGTCAGCCCAGGCAAAGGTGAGCGGGTTCGTGATCTTGGACCAGACGTGCGCGGGCAGGATAAATAGGTTGTCCACCAACGGGCCGAAGGTCGTGACGTTCGCCTGCTTGAAGCGGATGGAGACCGTGTTGCCCGTGGCGGACACGCCCGTAGCCAACCCGCTCGCGCCCCACAGCCCGATCTGATCAAGCGCGGAATTTGTCTTGCCCAGGTTCAGGGTAAAGAGCACGTCGTTGGCCGAGAACGGCTGCCCGTCGGACCACTTGACCCCCTGGCGGATCGTGAACGTCAGCGTCTTGAGGTCCGGGCTGAACTTGTACGATGTCGCCAGCCAGGGCGTCTGTTTGCCATTCGCGGTGGGGTCGACGATGTAGAGGGGCTCCAGGACCGCGGCGCGCGCCGAGGAGAGCGCCCCGGTCAGCGAGAACGGGTTGAAGTTGCGGACGTAGTTGCTCGATGATTGCCCAATCGTGAGCGGGCGCAGGGCGACGCGGGGGCGCGCGGCGTGGGCAGGGAGGGCGACGGCCGTCGACACAAGGGCGGCGCTGAGTAGAGACGTAGCAGCGATCTTCGTCGATGCTTTGAGAGTCATACGCTGACGCTCCTTACTAAACTAAACTACGGTCTGACGACGCGCGGCGCAACCCCCGTCAGGGGTGTGTGCATCGCCTGACCTGATGACGACAAATAGGTCGCGATTGACTGCAACAACAAGTCCATGGGAGCGCGGGCTACTGCCGGTTTGCGGCTGCCGTGCCCCTAAACCACAGGCCGCGCTCATCCATCCACGCAGACGGCATCTCCGACCGGCTATCGCCCTCCTTCCATCGTTCAGTCCTGCGCGACATCGCGGCGCCAGCCACCACCTGTTCCGGTATCGGCTACGGTCGCATGCCGTTGGTTGGGAAAATACCACACCGATGCCTGATTGTCAACGGATGCGTCAATGCTCGCGTGCTTGACAGCGCCCACTATGAGCCTTTATAGTAGTGAACATTCCGGGAACGGTTACAACCCTAGCCCGGCACGGACCCAGGGAGGATGGCATGCAGGATAGGCCCGACGGGAACGCGTTGGGTTCGCGCCTCGTCATCAGGGACATCGCCGCGCTCGCGGGTGTCTCGGTGGCCACGGTGTCGCGCGTGCTCAACGGCCGTCCCGACGTGTCATCGGCTACCAGGGACATGGTGCGGCGGCACATCCGCGAGCGCGGCTACGTCACCAGCCGCACCGCGCGCGCGCTCGCCAGCGGTCGCACCGGCCTGATCGGGCTCACCGTCCCCTACATGGTCGACCACTACTTCGCCCAGATCCTGACCGGTGCGACCGAGGCGGTCTACGAGCGCGACGCGCGCTTGGTCGTCTGCCCCACGCGCTCTGAGCACGACCGCGAGGTGTCGCTGCTCGAGCGGCTGATGCATGGCACCACCGACGGCGCCCTACTGATCGTGCCCTCCGAAACGCCGGCCGAACTCGCGGCGCTGCGCCGCCGGGCCTACCCGTTCGTCGTCGTCGACCCGCCCGACACCCTGGATGAGGACATCCCTGTCGTCTGCGCCGCCGGTTGGTCCGGCGCGCGGACGGCCACGGAGCACCTCATCGCGCTCGGCCACACGCGCATCGGCGCGATCACGGGCGCGCGCGGTCAGCGCGCCAGCCGCGACCGCATGGCCGGCTACCAGGCGGCCCTGTTCGCGGCGAGCCTCCCCGTCAACCCGGCGTTGGTCGTCGAGTCGGACTTCAGTATCGAGGGCGGCTACCGCGCGGCGCTCCACCTCCTCGCGCAGGGCGACGCGCCGAGCGCCATCTTCGCGTTCAACGACAACATGGCGCTCGGCGTGCTACGTGCGGCGCGCGAGCGCGGACTCGATGTCCCCCGGCGCCTCTCGGTGGTGGGCTTCGATGACCTGGAGATGGCTGCGCTGGTGACGCCGGAACTGACCACCGTGCGCCAGCCCCTGCAGGAGATTGGGCGCGTTGCTGCCGGCGTGCTCTACCGCCTGCTCGACGGCCAGCCGCTCGACGCGACGCGCATCGAGCTGTCCACGCGCCTCGTCGTGCGGGCGTCGACGGCAGCACCCGGCAGGTGACGCGAGACCCGTGACCCCCGGGTGCGACTGGGTTTTTGTTATGGCACATGCCGGTAGCCTGGCCCTGAAAGACCATGGCAGGAGCCTAACCTTAAAAAGTCTGAATGGGGGCGATCCTTGATCCCCCCTCACCCCTGACCGCGGGTCTAACGGTCCAGCGTACTCTTCCTGACACGAGGGCGGGGGGCCGACTGCCGTGTCGCGTGTGTCTTCCCTCGTCCCGTGCGGGAGAGGGGGCGGGAGTGAGGGCCGCGCGATCGCTAGCGAGAACTACATGGCCCTAGCATATCCCGCGCCCCCTTGACAACCCATGGGCGCAGACGGTATCGTAGCGCATGTAAGGACTTACTTTTCTTACGCGACTCTTACAACGGCAACATCCTTGAGAGTAGCGATCGTGAACGAGGAACAGGTCGAGAGCAGCCGTCCAACCATCTATACCGTGGCCGCGCGCGCGGGGGTGTCCATCGCCACTGTGTCACGCGCCTTCACCACTAACCCCGGCGTGCGTCCCCACACTAACCCCGGCGTGCGTCCCCACACACGCGCGACCGGGTACGCCAGGCGGCGCGTGACCTGGGCTGGCAGGCGCCGCACGAACGCCCCACGCACGGGGGGACGACACGGACCCTGGCGCTGGTTTTCCACGACATCGATGGTCCATTCTACCTGGAGGTTGTGCGCACGGTCGAGGTCGTCGCGGCCGGACGGGGCTACCATGTGACGATCTTTGGCTCCCATGCGCGCCAGGGACGTGCGCCGGGGTCCACCGCGGAGTTGCGAGGCAAGGTGGACGCCATGATCGTGATGCCCACCGCGCTGTCGGACGAGGAGATTGAGCGGCTCCGGCGGTGGGATATTCCCCTCGTGCTGGTCAATCACGCGGCCCGGCTGCCGGGGGTCGACACGATCTTGACCATGAACCGCGAGGGCGCGTTCCAGGCGACAGGCCATCTGTTGGCGCACGACTACGGTCGTGTCGCCCTGATCGCGAGACCCGCCGATTCGTCCGAGGCCCAGGAAAGAGAGGAGGGATACCGCCAGGCGCTCACGCAGTATGCAATCCCGTTCGACGAAACGCTGGTTGTCTTGGGTGACTTTCGCCAACCCGGTGGCTACGCGGCCATGAACCGGTTGCTCGCCATGCCTATGCCCCCCCGCGCGGTCTTCGTCGCCAACGACGAGATGGCGTTCGGCGCGCTAGAGGCCATCAAGGGCCGGGGGTTGCGTATCCCGGACGACATCGCGGTCATCGGCTTCGACGACATTCCCCTGGCGGCCCATCTCCGGCCCGCGCTCACGACCGTGCGTCAGCCGTTGCAGGACGTGGCCCGCCTGGCCGTGGAGCGGCTGCTCACGCGCCTCGCCGGCGACCGCGCCCCGTCGGAGACGTTCGCGTTACTGGCCACGCTGGTGCTGCGCCGCTCGTGCGGCTGTGCCACGGCGGACCACGGATAACGATAATGCGGATAACGGGAGGAGGAACACCACAGCGTTTCAGCATAGTCCGACGAAACCGACATTGAGGAGGAAGTGACGTCTATGAAACAGATCGCAACGCGCAACCACCGCTTTTGGCGCGGCGCCTATGCCGCCTTCCTGGTCGCCCTCTTGGCCTCGCTCACCGTGGCCGTGCCGCCCTCGCAGGCGCGCGCCGACAACGGCGGCGGGGACGGGGCGCTCACCGCGCAGCAGCGCGCCGTGCTCCATGGCATCGCCCGCGACACCTGGAACTTCTACCGCGCCGACGTGGATCCCATCACACACCTACCACTAGACAACCTTACATACACAAACAATCGGGTGACGGTGCGCGGCGCCTACACCTCGGCCGCCAACATCGGGGTGTATCTCTGGGCGGTCGTGGCGGCCAATGATCTTGGCCTGATCAGCCGTTCCAAGGCGCTCGCCCAGATCACGGCCACCTTGACCGAGGTCAGCCACTTGAAGCGGGACAACGGATTCCTGTACCAGTGGTACGATACCACCACCGGGGATACCATCCTCAACCCCGGTCAGGCGGACTGCGCGACGGAGCCGACCCCGACGTTCGATAACTGCTCCTTCATCTCCAACGTCGACAACGGCTGGTACGCGTCGGGTCTGATTGTCGTACGTAGCGCCATGCCCGAGTTGGGCTCCCTGGCGAACAACCTCCTGGGGGCGATGAACTTCGGGCTTTTCTATGACAGTCGCCCGCAGACCGCGTGTAACGTCAATACGGCCATACCGGGGAATCAGCCAACGGGACAGATGTTCGGCGGCTACTATGTCGGCCTGCCCGTCGACCAGGGCGACAATTGGAAACACTACTATCACAACGGCGCGCTCTACAGCGACCCACGCATCTCGGCCTACATCGGGATGGGCCTGCGCCAGATGCCGGGCGATGTGTGGTGGCGCAGTTGGCGCGTGCTGCCGCCCAAGCAATGCGCGTCCGACCCCGACTTCTCCTGGCAGGGCCAGTGGCCCGTTCCAGGCTACTGGCACGTGTACAACGATCCGCAATCGGGCAAGCCGTTCAACGTCTGGGAAGGACACTATACCTATCCTGGGACCGATCTTACGTTTGTCCCGACGTTCGCGGGGGGTATGTTCGAGGGACTGATGCCCAACCTGGTCGTGCCCGAAACCACCTGGGGGCCGCAAAGCTTTGGCCTGAACGACCTACGCTGGGCGCAGGTGCAGGTAAAGTACACGACCGAGCAACTGCATGACCCGGTCTGGGGCATGTCCCCGTCCAGCACACCGGATGACACGGGCAATTACGGCGGCTATGGCGTAGATGGGTTGATCTGGCCGTACGCCGCGAAGCAAGGCCTGTCGCAGGCCTATGGCGCCGCCAGCGAAACCACGGTGACACCGCACGCGTCCTTCATCGCCCTCGATGTTCTGCCGCAGCAAGCCTACGCCAACATCCAGGCCCTGCGCACGCTCTACCCTGATATTTACAGGGCGGACGGCGGCTTCTACGACGCCGTGGCGCCCAAGGCGTTCAGCTATAGCAACACCAACACAACGTACAACGTGGCGGCCGGACAGGTCGGTCACCGCGATCTGGTGCTCGACCAGTCCATGATCATGGCGGCGCTGGACAACGCGCTGAATGACGGAGCTTTGCAACAGCACTTCGCGGGTGATCCAGTCTCGTGGGCGGCACGCCTTTACCTGTCGTCCGAGACGATGTCCATCGCTCCAGGTTCCAGCGCGCCTCCCCCCGGCCCTGCCGCGACACCTGAGCTCGGCTCCGGCGAACTCGTTGCCACCGGCCTCATCCCGCTTGGCCTCGCGCTGTGCGTCCGCCGGCGGCGGACGCACAGCGCGCGTCGACAGACGGAGAGCGCCGTCGTCTAACCGGCTGTCCTGGCTCCCCACGTCATCCGGGGCGGTTGGGGGGCCGGAGGACGACGGGAGCCAGGACAGGACGCGTGGCGTCGTGTGACCGTGTGAGCCTTCAACAGGCGTCACACGGTCACGTCCGTTTGAACCAGGGCTACCCCGGTACGCCGGACGTACCCCCTCCCTGTTTTATGGCAGCTTTGCATTGTACACTAGTTCTGAGTAGCACCTATTCGTGCGCAGATAGAGGGAGCGTCCGCTTCCCCTCCCGCTGACCGACAGCCTCCGCTTGGATGTGTATGGCCCACCATGTGTTCCCGCCTCCGGACGCGGACTTTGACGCGTTCAAAGACGACGACGCCTCGTCCGTCGACGCCCGGCTTGTTGCGTGCGCGCAGCGCGGTGACAGTGACGCCTTTGCCACCCTGTTCGACCGGCATGCGCCACGCGTCTACGCGCTGGCGCACCGTATTCTTGGCCGCGACAGCGAGGCGGAGGATGTCACGCAGGATGCCTTTCTCCACGCGCTCAACGCACTGCCCACGCTACGGCGCGGCGACGCGTTCAGGCCCTGGGTCATGCGGATCGCGACGAACCTGGCCTGGACCACGCTGCGCCAGCGCCTGCGCCTCCCACAGGCCGAGCTGACTGACGCCGTCGTCGCGACCCATCCCGACACGGGGCGCTGGGGCTCGCCGGAAGCGATGGGGCTGGCGTCCGAAGACCAGCGCGCGGTGCGCCTCACGCTAGACCGCCTGGCGCCGACCCATCGCGCCGCCCTGGCTATGCGCGAGATCGGGGGCTTGAGCTACGCCGATATCGCCGCGTCATTGGGGACGACGACCGGCCGCGTCGAGGTGCTGCTGTTCCGAGCGCGGGCGCGCTTCCGCGACGAATACCGCAAGGTCGCGTTGGGCGCGGGTGCTCCGTCCGTTGGAGCCGCGACCGCGCTGCGTTGTGGCCAAACATCCCGTGTCCTGGCCGTCCTGGCCGATCACGAGGGCAGCGACAAGGAGCGTCGTCGCGCCGCAGCGCATGCACGGCAGTGCGTGAGCTGCGCGGCGCGACTACAGGGGCGCACGGACAGCCGCACCCTGCTCCTGGCGCTGCCGTTGACGGTCCCGGCCACGCTCAAGAGCGCGGTGCTCTCCAGGGCTGCCCCGCTCCTTGTCGCCCATGCCGCGACGGCCAGCGCGGCGGGTAGCGCGCTCACCGCCGGGGGTGGTGTGTCCGCAGGGGGCGCGGGGGCGGGTGTTGTCATTGCGAACGGCGCTGAGGGGGTAGCCGGAGGGACGCTTGCAGGCGCCTCGACGTCCTTTGTGTCACTCGTGGGCGCGGGGGGGCTGGCGGCCAAGATCGCCGCTCTCGCCCTCATGGCCGCCAGCGTCGCGGCCGTGGTCGTGGTCACGCACGCGCCGGCGCGGCCGACACCACGCTCCTCCGCGCACGCGCGACGCGTCACGACGTCCGCGACGCCGGGTAGCGGCGCGATCACGGGGCCGTCAGGTCGCTCATCACCCGTCGTCCAGGCGGTCCGTCCTCCCGTCGCGGCGACGGCGGTATCGTCCACGACGGCGCGATCCGCCGCCGCGTTACGCCGGTCCCCCGCGACGCCTGTCACAGGACGTGCCGTCACGCGGGGTGCCGTGGGTGGGAGCGGCCCGGGTGCCGTTGGTACGGCCAGCGCGCTGAGGACAACTCCGCCGCCTATGTCCGCTTTTGGCGTCCGATCCAGCGCGACAGGACGCGCGACGGCAGCGGCACACAACGCCCGCGCGTCCGGCACCGTGACCTCAAGCGCTGGCGCCGCTGGGACGATCACACCTGCCACGCGTCTCGTTGGTGGACCGACCGCCACGACGGTGACCCCTCGCAAGCCTGGTGCCCGAACCGCGCCCGCGCTCGCCACATCTGGGGCGACGGGGAGCGGCGGCGTGGCCGGTGGCGCGGCGAGGACAGCGACAGCCGCAGCGCCTCTCGCCCCACTGGCCACGCGCACGCCGGCCGCGTCGCCGCTCCCCGTCACGCCTGTGCGGGCCGGTTCCCCGCTAACCACAACGCCTGTGCCGGCCCCGCGACCATCTGTCTCGTCTCCCGCGACGCCCACCGCGCGACCAACGGGACAGGGGACCACGCGCCGGGACGCGACGCCCCCGCCGCGCCCCGCCAAACCGGCGATAACCCGCGCGCACAATGGTCGCCCAGCGCGGTCGGTCTCCCCTTTCGTCACTGCCGTCCCCACCACGCCGCGCACCGCCGGCCGGACCACGGGCGGTGTGGACGTGCGGTCACCCGCGGCGGGCCGTCGTTCGACGCGCGCGAGCCCGACGCGCGCGGCGGCACGGGCCGTCCGTCCGCCGCCTGTGACGACGCGTGTCACGACGCCTCCCACCGGTCACGGCGCGGTAGTGGTCGCGACCGTGACGGCGTTAGCGGGGAGCGCCGCGACCACGATCGCCCACACGGTGGCGTCCGCTCCGACCGTCGTCGCGACCCTTATCCCTATCCCTGTGTTGCCCACGATCACCACCGTGGCGCCGCGCGTTAGCCCTGGTGTCCCCTCCGGTGTGCGTGCGACGATCACCGCGCTGCCACGACCGACACGACCCGGTGTACCAACTGTGCCGCCACTCACGACCCTCACGCCCGTCGTGCCGCCACTCACGACCCTCACGCCCATCGTGCCGCCACTCACGACGGTCCCGGTAGTCACGCCGCCTACGTTCGCGCCCACCGTGCCGGCAGCGTTGCCCAGCAGTATTTCCACCACGGCACCGACGATCGCTGTCCCCACCACGGCACCGACGATCGCTGTCCCCACCACGGCGCCGACGATCGCTGTCCCCACCACGGCGCCGACGATCACGGTCCCCACCATGGCGACGGCCACCCCGGGGTTACTACCAAGTGCGGTGCCCTCTGTGCCTGTCCTGCCCGATGGCTCCAATGCGCCGCTGATGGTTCCTGTGGTGGGAATTAGTACTTTACCTGCCACCACGGCGACTCCGACTACCACCGCGCCGGCAACAGCGACAGCGCCAGCGAGCGCTACAGCGTCGTCCACTCTGTTGCCTGCTCTCTTGATCAGTTCGGACAGCGGTACCGTCGACGTGGCTGGCAGGACCCTGGATGTAGCGGGTCTGCACACCATCACGGGGTGGGGCGGGGATATAGGGGGTAAACCAGGATTCAGGTAAAAACCTGGCCCATTCGTCCCGGCCCATCCCGCCCATTGCGCCAGCCATGCTCACGGGTGTATGCTGCCTGACAGAAGGTAGACGCAAGACTCACAGCCCCGTCACACGTCGCACCTTAACGCCGCCGCTGGTTACAGCCCGAACCAGCGGCTTTCTCTGTATCTACACAGCGCTGGTGTGATCCGGCACCGTGGTCAGTCCGCACCTGAGCGGGATACCTGGGTGCCTCTCCCCTATGAGGCCCGGTGTTACGGAAGCGACCACCAGCCGCAATCTGTGATTGGTAAAGTGCCGCTTAACGCTCTGGAACTGGCATTCGCCCGTGTTTCACGCCGTCCACGAGCGGTCAACAGCACACGGAAGCCGTGATTGCGGCAAAGGAAGTGCTTCCTCCCCTCTTAGGCCGTGGCATTAGTGCTGTCCACCCAAGGGCATCTGGATTGGGCTGGTTAGGTGGCAGCGTAACCTCTGATTGAGGTGCAAATGTCCGATGGACGGCTAGAGTAAGGGGACGACGCCGTTTTTCGCGGCCGCGCTTCTTGGCCTGATGTGGCGGGGGCTTGTGACGCGACATGCTCACTCTTGACATGCGGCCTGGATGCCGATATCAATTGGGTGTGACCAAAATCCGTGGGGAATCGCTGTGGCAGGGAGGAAGCGGTCAGCCGCCTTCCACAGATTTTGGTCACACTCATATCAATTTTACGCAAGGTTATGCTCACAGTATTATCTTCCCCGCCGTGCGCTCGCGCGCCCGTCGCTCCTTGCGCGGACAGCGGCAGGGCGCGTAGTGGCAATGGGCGCAGCGCGCGATGGTCAGGCGCGCGGGCGCGGGCGGCGAGGCCCGCGTCGGCGTCGTCGCCGGCTGTGGCCGCGGCGCCTCATCCGGGGCCGTGGCCTCCGCGCGCACCTCGAAGACGACGCGCACACCCAGCGCGGTCGTCGCCATGATCCGCTCGATCACAGGGCGCAGCCGCCGATCGAGCCAGTGCGCGTCGAAAGCGTCGCCGACGCCGACGCGCAGTAGATCGCCGTCCAGGCCACACACCGTCGTCGACTCGAACCATCGCTTGTAGTTCTCCGCTGTCATCTCGCCGCGCAGCGCGTTCAAGGTGTCCCGCCAAGCCGGCTCCATGTCCACCGGCGGCGGCACGATCTCCACCGTTTCGACGGCGCGCCGTGCGTCCGCTGCTGGCAGCCCTCCCTCGCCCCTGATCTTAGACACCTCGACGCGAATTGTGCCGATGCTCAGGATGCGCCGATGCTCTGTGGCGCACCACTCCGCGCCGCCCCGGATCGCGTCGAGCACCGTGGCCTCGCCCACGTCGGCGCGCAGCGTCCGCACGCCCCGCGCGACCCGCTGGGCCGGTTCCGCACGCATCAACTCACGGTAGAGCGCCTGCCAGCGCGCGTCTGCAGCGGCCGTGTCGGGCGGGGGCACGACGGCCAGCGGGGCGAGCGTCCCCTGCCCCGCCGATCGCTTGCGCCGCTCGGGCGTCTCGACGGAGTAGCGGTTGCTCTGGCCCTGGCGCGCGGTGATGCGCAGGTGGCCGGCGTCCTCTAACTCACGCACGTAGTCGTACACCACGCGCGGCTTGACCCCGATGCGCTCCCCCAGCGTCGTGTGGCTGCACGGGCACCAGCCATTGCCGCCGGCGCGGCGACACAGCACGATGTACGCCCGCTTGGCCCCCTGCGAGAGCGTCGCGTCGTCCAGCACGCGGTGCAGGACCGTGGTGAAGCGCACGTCGTCGTCGGCGTGGACGGGCCGGACGTGGAGATGGTAGACGTTGGGGTGGTCCTGCCCCCCGCCACGCTCCACCGTGACCAGCGCCGCCGCGCGCAGCTCGCCGACCCGCCGCTTGATCGTGCGTACCGAGACCCCCAGGCGGGCGGCCAACTCCTCTTGATAGGGGTGGCACGCCTCCTCGTCCCAGGCGTAGCTCATCAGGATGACGTGCGCCAGGCGCTCGTTGTCGAGTGGCCGCTCGTCAATAAAGGCGTTGGCGACTTGTACCCACCCGTCGCGCGGGACCGGGACGGCCGGCCGCTCCACCCGCGCTGTGGCTGTCATGCGCGCGCTCACCAGGCGCTCCCCCCGCGCAGGGCGCGCAGCCGCCAGTAGCGGTACTCGTCCCACTCCCGCGACGAGGCCGCGGCCAGGGCGTGACGGCGACCCTCCGTGCGCCGCGCGCGCTCCTCGTCGTCGTCGGCGCGGCGGTGGCCGGCCAGGTCCGCGCGCGCGCGATCGAGCACGCGGGCCAGGCGGGTGTCGTGGGGTAGGGCGGCCGCGATCCGCGCGCGGCTGTTGACGGCCGTGGAATGATCGCCGCGTCCAAGGACCCGCGCCGCCGCCGCGTTCGTGAGGTGGTACTCCTCCACGAGCACGTAGGCGCACAGGTGCCGCGCCTGGACGGCGTGGGTCGCGCGGCCCGGCGCCAGGATCGCGGCGGGGGTTACCTCGGTTTCGGGATGATAGGTGTCGGTATAGGCGCGGGCCACGGCCGCGATGAGGGACCGCGTATCGACCGTCCACAGGGGGGCGGGGTAGGGCAATCGCATTTAAATTCGCTTTAGCGCCACAATTTTCCGTACTAAATAGGAATGATGCGGCTCATCCGGCCGAACATCTCGCAATTGGCCCATACGAACCCGCAACCGTAATTCTACGTGTAACAGGAACGCAATGCATAAGGCGTTTCTGTCGCACTAATTACTTAGTTTGGGCCTCCCGATGCCATAATTATGCTATAATTTAAATGCGATTGCCCTGGGGGGCGGGGTCAATCCTTTGACAGAGGCGCGTATTCGCGCTATCCTCTGTACAGGGCATGGGGGTGTTCTGAAGCATAAAAAGCCTCCGTGCAGGTCTGCAACCCGGTTCGGAGCTGGTTACTCCTTCGGGCGACGGCCTCCGTTTTGGTGGCTCTGGTGGTTGCTTTGTGGGCAGGTACACCAGCGCCGGTGCTATTAAAAACAGTCAGGGCATGCAAGAGACTCACCGGTTCCCGCCGGTGGGTCTCTTGCATTGTGGCCGCTTCGACCACGCATTTGTGCTACATAGCGCACTCCTTCATGATGGGCATTGTAGCCGACGCTCCCCCCCCGCGTAAAGGTGGCGCGCGCATGCACGCCCTGTCCCTCCCTAAAGGACGCTATCCGGCGCCTCATGTGTGCGGTCATGGGAGGCCCGTCCAATCGTAGGCCGTGCCCTGCTTCACAGGGGCTGTCGGCAGCCGCACCGGCCTGGATGCGGGTACGACCGCCGCTGGGGCCGGGTTCGTTGTCGCCGCTGCTGCGGGAGCCGTGGGTGCGACCGCTGCCGGGGCCGTGGCCGTCGGTGGCGGTGTTGCCGGCGCGGGGGTCGGCTTTGCCAACACACGCACCGGCGCGTGGGGCGTCGCGGTCAGCGCGGCTCCTCGTGCCGCGTTGGGTATGGCTACCACCGGTGCGACCTCACGCGCGGGTATGGGCTCCGTGGGGGCTTCGAGGCACGCGCGCGGGGCCGGGCGCGTCATCAGCCGGCGCATGGCCCGGACGGACCACACCGGCCGCGTGCGCAGGTCCAGGGGCCGCGCCTCGCGCGCGATGGCGACGACGCGCCGCCGCGAACTGGCCGCCAGGTCGTCGGGGAACAGGAGGGGCACGCCGGCCTCGCTCACCGACTGGCTACCCCGATCGGGACTACGGCCGAACAGTCCGGCCGTCCGCGACTCGCCCTCCCCGTGGGCCAGCACGGTGCGGTTGCCCAGCGCGTCGCTCGCCCACTTCGCATCGTCCCCGCGCGTCCCGCCCAGCCAGGCGAGCACGTTGCACGAGTCGATGATGGCCTTGGCCCCCAACTCCCCGTAGTCGTCCACGAGTTGAGAGAAGGATTGGAAGCTGATGACGCGGGAGATGCGCGGCTGCCGGCAGATGTTGAACCACTTGGGCGCGTTGGGGATCGCCCCCATCGTGCCGAACTCGTCCAGGAGCATGCGCACCTCGCGTTCCAACTCCCCATTAGGGAGTGTCCGCGCGCGGTCCAGCAGCACCGTGAACATCGTCGTGAACAGCGCGGCGACGAGGGGCCGCAGCGTGTCGTCGCCGGCCGGGATCACGATGTAGAGGGCCACCGGTCGCCGCCCCGTCCGGCCTAAACGGTCGAGGTCGAGCGTGCCCTGGCCGCCGACGACGGCCTTGATGGCGGGGTCGGCGAGCGCGGAGAGGCGCGGGGCCAGCCCCGATGGGATGGAGGAGCGTAGGTCGCGGTGCTCGGCGATGAGCCCGAGGAACTGCGCCGCCGGCCCCGTCTCCGCGCCCGATGGCCCGTTCTTGAGCGCCTTCTCGATGGCCTCCACGTTCGGTTGCAGCAGCAGGGCCAGCAGCTCGTCGAGCGTGCCGGAGGGTCGGCCGGCCGCGGCGGCGACGGCGTGGACGTGCATGACGCCCGCCGCCATGAGCAAGAGGACGGCCTGCTCGAAGTAGGGCTGCGGCGGGGCGCTGTCGGCCGGCTTGGAGTTGTGCAGCCAGGCCCGCGCCCAGTCCTCGGCCTTGGCCGGTGTGCGCACCAGGGCGAGCGGCGCCCACGTCACACTGTTGGCCGGGTTCTGCATGTCCAGCCGGTAGACATCGTGCGTCCGGCTCATCGCCGCGGCCGTCTGGTTCCACCCGTCGCCCTTGTTGTCGGTGGCGACGTAATCCACGGCCGGGTCGGGTTCGAGCAATTGCGTCTTGAAGAAAGCATTGCTCTTGCCCAGGCCGGTCGGGGCGTCGATGGCCACGCCTTCCAGGAGCAGCGCCGACCGCACGCCAATCGTGATCCGTCCGAGCCCGCGCCGCACCGTCCCCAGCACCATATCGCCAGGCTTGGCCCGCCGCCGCTTCAGCTCGTCCCACGTTTGCCAGCGCGCCCCGCCGTAGGTGTTGGCCCGCGTCGGGTCGAGGGCGCGCTTCCGCCGGCCAATGAGGATGAACACGGCGAACAGCGCCAGGAGGGCGAGGACGCCGCCCAGTTCGAGCGGGATCGCCGCGCGCACGGGCTCTCCGCTACGGCTATGGAGGCTGGCGTAGCGCCAGGCCGCGCCGTGGCGCATCCAGAAGGCCCAGGTGCTCGTATGGATCGTCGGGGCGAGCCCGTGGTAGCCGTGGTGCGCCCACGACTGCGTCGCGCGCACGGTAGCCACCCCCGTCGCCGCCGGCCAGGCCACGGCGTCGTAGGCCGTCTGATACCACAGCGTCACCGCCGCGACGCCGTGGCGATAGAGGGCCGTGGCCTGGGTGACGCTCCACCGCGCGCCCGCGAGCGGCCCGAGCCAGAGGGCCAGCATGGCGAGTAGACCGGCGATGAGGCCAGACCACCCGCGCAGCAACCAGAACACGCGGGCGAGCAGGTGACGCGCGATGCGCAGCAGGGCGACGATCCCCGCCTTGGTGCGGGAGGGTAGGCGACGGGCGAGATGGCCGGCGCGTGCCCAGGGACGGCCGGTGATAGGTGGGCTAGCGGGTGTGCTCATGGTCTGTGTCTCCTGGCTCCTACAGATCGAGGGCCGGCGTCAGGTCCCGGTCTCGGTCGAGGGCCGCGCCGGGGTCCGTCGCTCCCGCCGCGTCGGCCGCCCACGCCGCATCATAAAAGTCGGCCGGGTTGATGATCTCGATGCCGCCCTGCGCGAGGTGCGCCTCATCGTACGCGGCGCGTACGACCGGATCGGTGATCTCGTAGAGCTGACCGTCGCCCACGGCGGGGCCGGTTTGCTCCCATGCGTAGACCGGCGTCCCCTCCTCGGCGGGGGTCAGCCGGTTGGGGTCGAGCGCGGCGGGCACCTGGTCCACCCACACCTCGTAGGGCGGGTCGACGCCCCGCGCCAACAGGGCGGTGATGTCGGCGATCTCGGCCGGGTCGGTGATCGCTTGCCAGCGGTCGTCGTCCGGGCTGAAGCCGTCCGGCTCGCGCGTGTAGTACGTCACCGCCGGCTCCCCGGTCTCCGTCGCCGTCGGCTCGAACGTCAGTCGGTCGGGGCCGCCGTCGGCGAGCGTCGCGTCGAACGGGGTGAGGAGCCTGTCGTCGCGGCTATAGTCTGTCATCGTACCTTAACCTCCTATCGCGCGTCCGCGCGGCGTCTGTGTCGCCGGGGGGCGCGTGGCCGTCCGGCAGGTGTCGAGCAGTTCGGCGGCGGTCATCCCCTCCCGCGCGCCCCAGGCGAGTAGGCGCTGCACCGGCTCCCACGTCAGCGGGGCTACGAGGGTCCGCAGCGCGACGGGCGGCGCGGCGTCCGCGCGCGCCGTGGCCGGGTCAGGGGGCGTCGCTTCCCGCACGGAGAGCACGCGGCTCTGGCCGTCGACGGTGTAGGCGAGCGCGCCCGCCACTGGTCTGCCGCGCCGTGCGGTCGCTGTGTTCATCCGACACACTCCTCCCTGCCGTTCGTCCCCGGCGCGTCAGCGCCGGTGCGCGCCGTGAGGGCGGCGACGTGCCGCTCGGCCCGGTCGACGCGCGTCTTCTCCTCCTGGAGCGCGCGGTACCACTCCCAGGCGACGGCAGACACCTCGGCCGTCTGCGGAGAGGGGGGCAGCAGGCGCTCGAACAGGTCGAACCGGCGAGCCAGCGTGCGGTCGCGGTTCTCTACGACCATGAGGACGCCGGTGATGGCCCCCAGGGCGAGCCCGAGGGCGAGGCCCACTGTCAGGGCGACGAGCTGGGCCGTGGTCAGGTGGACGGGTAACGCCAGGTCCATCACGCGACTCCTTCCCCATTCAACTGACGTATCTCGGCCGCGCGCAGGTCCCCGCGCGCCCGCAAGAGGGCGTAGTGCGGCGTCCGCAGCTCTACGCCCAACACCTTCCCCTCGTGCGGCCAGCGGGTGCGTGTGGCCGCGCCGGCGAGGAGCACATGGACGTGCGGATCGTCGGTGTTGCGGTGGACGGCGGCCACCCACACCAGCCGCTGGCCCAGCATGTGGCCCAGGTCCATCAGGACAAGGCGCGTGCAGGTGTGCAGGTCGATCAGGCGCACCAGGCCGGCGCGTCGCCCCGGCGCGAGGATGACCCGGTGGAACACCACCTTGGGGCCGATCGCGGCCGTCAGGAGGGCGCGCGCGGCCGTCTGGTCGGCCACGTCGCCACGGGCGTCGAACAGCACCCGCTCCTCGTGCGCCTCGCCCGCCCGGTAGTCGGCCACGAGATGTTTCACTTGCCGCTCGATCTTCCGCGCGGCCCACGGCCCGGCCGGCACGTAACGGCCCTCGACATACATGCCCGGTGTCATCGTCGTCATCAGGCCACCTGCCCCTCCGCCACACGCATGTTCAGCCGTGCCCGCTCGCCCGACGCGCGCGCCGCCGTGGCGCGCTCCTCGGCCGCCGCTTCGAGCCGTTCGGCGACCTCGGGGCCGTAGTCGTTGCAGATGTGGGCGAACCCTTCCAGGCGGGCCAGCGTCGCCTCGTGGTGGATCGCCGCCAGTTCGGCGCGGAACGGCCCCACGACGAGCGCGTGCAGCAGCTCCTCCACCTTGCGGGCGACGGCCTCCTCGATGGCCGGCACCGCCAACGCGCCGACGTTGTGCGCCGAGGCGGCGATCAGGCCGCGTTGGATCAGGTCGTCCGCCGCCGCCGACATATTCTCGGCCTTGGTCCGCTCCTGGTACGCGGCGAGCGCCTGTTTCGTCTCGGTGGGCAGATATAGTGGACTGGGCCACATGACACTTGACGCTGGTGGGAAGGGCACCTTCCTCAGACACGAAAGCTCGACAGTACAAAGTGCGGCCTTTTGCAACGTGGACCATCCAGACATTGCGCCAAGCCCTCATCTTTGTGACGCCGTACCTGCGTTTCTACGCATTTGGATGCCGAAGGACAGCTTCCCACCAGCGTCAAGTGTCATGGCTCTCCCGCACTCTCGATGACGCTGTTGAGCGTCGATGACCCGTGTAGAAGTAGTCAGATCCTGTGATCTATCCGCACCATCATAAGGCCCGCGCTAGCACGCTCATATGACGCCTGTTTTCCTACAATCCTTGATCATCGAGAGTGCGGGAGAGCCAGCGTCATGTGGCGCGGTCCAGGCGGCGACCCCAGGAATAAGCACGAGCACGGCCGCTGACAGCCAGAGCAGCACAGCGGACGGCGGGCACGCGCCCCTTGTGCGCGTCACGCCCCGATCGATGACACGCCATCCACACACGCACAGCGCGATGAGATAGACGGCGTTTAGCGCCACACTCATACTGACGTTGTAGCGTCATCGCTACAAAATGTACACCCCTGTTGCGCCGAGCGTCGTTCTCTCCCCGTGGCACCCACCGTGCCGAGCCGCGAGGGGACCAGGCGTTTACCTGGAGCCCTCTGTCTGGTCGTAGGTGTGCGCACGGAGCCGCACGACGAAAGGGGAGGATGTCCCTCGCGCGAGGCTCCGCATCCCCACCGTGAGTGTCAACGCCGGTGAGATTTGACCCAGCAATCGCGAGACTCCGTAATTGACGTTTGCGGCTGCATAGACCCATGTGCCGCCAGACAATAAGCACGCTTTGTCGGGCCGGCCAAGCCTTCTGGCACCTACATCGCCTCCATTGGCACGTCCCACTTGCAGACCTAATGGGTTCTGCAAACGTCAATTACGGAGTCTCGGCGCAGATGGGTCAATTCTACGTCGCCGTGTACATGAGAAACATATCATGCGCCGCCGACGCAGGTGTCCTATGCTGAAAGGAAGGCAGGGATGTTCTGCCTTGGCTTCTACCTGGCGACAGCGGAATCGACCCATCGATCAAGGAGAAGGCTATGACTAGCCCTCCACGTCCACGGCAGCGCGTTCCCGGCATCATGCTGTGTATCGCCGTGGCCCTCATTCCCCTTCTACAGGCGCGAACTATCCCGGCCGCGGCGCACGCGCGGTCGGTCCCCTACACCCGTGCGCAGGGAATGGGCGTGGCAGCGCGGCCCGCACCCGCCCGCGTGCGCCTGTGTCCATCGTCGTGGCGCATCGTTCCGAGTCCACGCCTCGCCCTGAGCAGCATCCTCTCCGGGGTTGCCGTGGTCTCGCCCACTTTGGTCTGGGCCGTAGGAGCGCTCGGTGACCCGAACCTGGAACACACCCTGGCAGAGCGCTGGGATGGACGGCGCTGGCGGGTGGTCCTCACCCCCGATGTCGGCGCCGATAGCCACCTCTACGGCGTGGCGACCATCGCCGCTGACGATGCGTGGGCGGTGGGAGACCGCCAGGAGCAGGCCCTAGTGGAGCACTGGGACGGGACGCGCTGGCGCGTCGTGGCGAGCCCGTCTCCGGTGGGCTACCCATCAGCCCTCCGGGGCGTGGTCGCGCTCTCGCGCCGCGACGTGTGGGCCGTGGGCGACACGGCCAGTGGGACGTTGGTAGAGCACTGGGACGGGACGCGCTGGCGCGTCGTGGCGAGCCCGAGCCCTGGCGGCCCGACGGCCAGCAACGCGCTCCTCGCGGTCGCCGGCGTGTCCGCGCGCGACGTGTGGGCCGTGGGCTGGACCACCGGCCAGTACCGGGAGCCGTTAGCGGAGCACTGGGACGGCCGGCGCTGGCGCGCGGTGTCCGTCCCCGTCCCCGGCCCCCCCACCGCGCTCAGCCTCCTCGCGGCGGTCGCGGCGATCGCGCCAGACGACGCCTGGGCCGTGGGGAGCTACGGGTATCCGGCCGGGGGCGGGACGGTCATCGCGCACTGGGACGGCCGTCGCTGGCGTGTAGTCCCCGGTCCCAGCCTGCCCCCCGACAGCGTGCTCACGGGCATCGCCGCCGCCGCCGCCCGCGATATCTGGGCCGTCGGCGGCTCCGTGATCGCACACTGGGATGGGACAGCCTGGTGCCGTGTCCCCGGCCCCGACGGCGGCGACGCGGGCGCGCTCGCGGTCGTGTCGGCCAGCGACGTGTGGGCCGTCGGCCCCCGCACCTCGGGAGGGGCGGCCCTCATCGAGCACGAAGAGGGCGCGCCGTGCAGCGCCCCTGTGCCGGGCGTCGAGACGATCCCGACCGCGCAACGCTCACCCCGGTCCCTCGCCATAGACACACGAACGAACCGCGTCTTCGTGGGCAACGGCGACAGCCTCGGTGTGGGCACGGTGAGCGTCCTGGACCCCGCGCGGCGCAGCGTCCCGCGCACGGTCGCCGTCCCAGGTGGCGCGATGGCGGTCGATGAGCGTAGCGGGCGCGTGTTCGTCGCCCAGACGGGCCTGGCGACACGCCGCCTGAGTATGCTGGACGCGACGAGCGGCGCGCTCCTGCGCACGGTCGCTCTCGACGCCCATCCTATCGCGGTCGCGGTCGATGCCACGACGGACCGCGCCTTCGTGCTCGGTCGGCGCGGGACCACCGGGAGCGTGACCGTGCTCGATGCCACGACAGGGACACCCCTCCGCCGCGTGCCGTTGGGGTCATCCCCCGCCCAGCCCACCGTGCTCGTGGCGGCGCGCGCGGGGCACGTCTTCGTGCAGGATACCGGGGGTGTGCGCCTGCTCGACGGTCGGACCGGCGTCGTCCTGCGGCGCAGCGCCGCACGGGGCATGATGACCCTCGACGCGCGGACCGAGCGCGTCGTCGTCGTCGGCGGCGATGGGCGGGCGCATCTGACCGTCACCGTCCTCGACCCGGCGACGGGCCGCGTCCTGCGCGTGGTCCGCGTCGCCAATGGCGCCCCGACCGGGATTGGACCCATCCAGGGGCTCGCGGTTGATGAGCCCGCGCATCGTCTGGTGGTCGCCTGGCAGGACAGCTACGACAGGTGCAGCGTGAGTCGGATCGACACGGTGAGCGGCGCGATCCTGTCCACAACCGACCTGGGCTACGTGCCGGTCGCCGTGGCCCTCGACGATGCGCGCGGGCGCGTCTTCATCGCGCATCAAACCCTCTGGAATATCACCGACGAGACGCCCCGCGGACCGGGGGCCGTGACCGTGCAAGACGTGACGAACGGGGCCGTCCTGGCGACGACCACGATGGGCTGGATCCCCACAGCCCTCATGCTCGACGCACGAGCGCAGCGCCTCTTTGTGCTCAACGAAGCGGCGCATGGGATTGGAGGCGATGCGACGGGGAGCGTGAGCGCGCTCGATATCAGACGATGAGCAGGGTGTCCTGATCGACCGCGATCCAAGCGACCTGATTGCGGCCCAAGGACGACAGGCGACCAGATAGAGGTGCGAGATGACGATAGGGTACGCTCGATCGTGTTGGTGCGTCCGCGTCGTGGGCGTCTGGGCAGCGTGCGCCCTCACCTTCCTGCCGATCCCCACAGACGGCCCGTGTCATCCCGGCGCGGCCATTGCGGCCGTTCCCTGTGCAATCAGTCCCGCCGCAAGCTCGGCCACCCTGCGCTCCGTTACTGTCCCCCGCGATGCGAATGCCGTGGTCGTCGATCAGCGGTTAAGCCGCGCCTACGTCGGAGCGAGCACAGACGCCTTGAACACCAGCACATTGAGCGTTTTCGACACCTGTACAGGGACGCTCATCCGCACCATCGCCCTGGATGGCTACGCCCGCCCTGTGGCCGTCGACGTGACGACAGGGACCCTACTGGTGAGCCGCACGCCGCCGTCCGGTACGGGCCGTGTGAGCTTGCTAGATGAACGCACCGGCCACATCCTACGCACGATTGCTCTGTCCATTGGCGCGGTCGTGGTCGATGACCCGTTGGGGCGTGCTTTCGTGACCAATGACCGCGGCACGAGCATGCTCGACGTGCGGACCGGCCATGTGTTGTTCGTCCGTGCCGGACTCAATGGCGCGCTTGTGGTGGATGAGCGCAGGCAGCACGTTTTCGTCGTGACCCAGCGTTTCGATCACGGCACGGTGACGATGCTGGATGCCCGGACAGGCGCGCTCCTGCGGAGCATCCCCATCGGCGCGCGCCCTATCGCGGCGGCTGCGGACGCATGGACTGGTCGCGTCTTCGTAGCCAATCAAGACCACAGTACCGTGGATGTGCTGGATGCCGAGACTGGCACGGACATACGTTGTGTCCCTATCGGGGAGGGCCCTACCGCGCTCATTATCGACGAGAGGATCGGGCGTGTCTTTGTCGGGCGCGACGATGGCTCCGTGAGCGTCCTTGACGCCATGACGGGTCAGGTTCTGCGAACGAGAGCCCGACAGGCCCTGTTACGGGCCGTCGATGAGCAGAGGGGGCGCGTGTTCTTGACGTCCCCCGGTAGGTATGACCCCGTGCAGAGCCGGTACACGAGCCCCGGTCATGTGCGCATTGTGGATGCGCTCAGTGGGGTCCCTCTCCAGACGTTCACAGTGGGCCATAAGCCAGGGCTGATCGCCATAGACGAGCACACAGGGCGCGCCTTTGTCGTGGACGAGGACGATGATACCGTGACCATACTGCCTCCGTCAGCATGACCACGAACACTCGCCCCCCGTCCCAGGCCGCCTAGGTACAGGCGGGGCTCGCCACCGACCTCTCCGACGGCGCCTTACGTGCGCTCGTCGCGATCTTGACCACCGACCTCAACTGGCGCCTGTGCTGTAGGCACCGTTTGTCACTTCCTCACCGGATCTTACATGTGCGCCCGCCCTGGCTCCACCACCTGGGACGCGGACCTGCGCTACTCTCCCCAGGGCCTGTGGTCTCACGTCCATCTGGTCCGCCGCCCGCCGACCCCACCACCGTCGCCAGCCGCTGGCAGCGCGTGCCCGTCGCTTACACCCCCGGCCGCGCCCGACCCGGCCACGGCCCGCTCTCGCCGTGCCCTGACAGGGAAGGGTTGCTCCCCCTACAACGGCTTATAGCGCCTCTCAGCGCGCTGCTCAGGCGGGGACATCCCCGACCTCTGGGTACGCCGGCGTCGAGGCCCGTGACGTCTTTCTGTTACAGATTGTCCCACCGTACGTCCTATGGTAGAGAGGTGGAGTGTCCCGCGCAGCCATGGACAGGGGCGCGGATGGCTGCCTCTGTCTTGGCTGGCAAAGAAATCGAGAGGGCTATGATGATACAGCGTGTGGTCAGCGGACTGACCGTGCTCGGCCTGGCGCTCGGGCCTCTGTGTGGCTGCACCGGCGCGCCGTCAGCCCGCCCCGCGTCGGGCACGCCGGCGCAGCCGACGCCATCTCCCGGCCGCGTCCTCGCGCAGGGCATCGACGATCCCGTGGCCCACCACACGGCGCTCCGCCTCGGTCCCCACAACCCGGCAGATGTGCTCGACCTCGACATCGGCCTGCGCGTCGACGCCCCGCCCGGCGCGACGGGGCCGATCACGACGTGGGCGCGCCGCGTCGGCTTCGCCGTGACCGTCATCACGCCCGATCAACTGATTGCGGTGACGGCCCCCGTCGCCCGCGTCGAGCGGGTGCTGCGCGTCCACATCGACGACGACCGGCTGCCCGGCCCCGGCGGGTACGTGTTCCTGGCCAATGATCGGCCGCCCACAGTCCCCGCGGCGCTCACCAGTATCCAGGACATTGGCGGGCTATCCACCTTCCTCCGGGCGCACGTCGGGTAGAAGCCGGTCGAGGTGCGGGACGGTCCCCGTCGTCGCGCGGCGACCCGAACCTCAGTAGGGCGCGCGACATCCCCCGCCTGACAGCCGCCGAGGCGCCACCGTACGGGCACAGCTAGTGGGTCACGCTACAAATAGCGCAGGGAAAAGAGGAGTGTGAGATGCTGTGGGGGCAGGAGGAATGAGGGGCGATGGGACGACGACCACAGCAGCCGCTCCGTCCGTTGAGTGGCGAGGA